>Ga0315288_10010650_pt1 | contig 11601 bp, 7 predicted proteins | sample YL17G11_20_MG_FD_203454 | JGI IMG/M metagenome (GOLD analysis project Ga0315288, IMG submission 203454) | Sediment microbial communities from Yellowstone Lake, YNP, Wyoming, USA - YL17G11_20 | ecosystem: Environmental > Aquatic > Freshwater > Lake > Sediment | place: USA: Wyoming | collected... | reverse complement strand
GAAAAGGCATATTTTGAAACAAGAGCAATGTGGAGTAATCCTTCTCCGCTACCTCAAACGTATTATAACTGGATGACAGCAGCAGCCGTTGTTACTGCTGATCTTGAATTCTCATACCCTGGCAACAACGAGCTTGAACATAGTGGCGAAGCTGGTCCATGGCCGGTAGACAAGCAGGGACGTGATTTATCAATGTACGCCAACAATGCTTTTGGATCTGACAGGTCTGCCCACATAGTGGGCGAGTATAATGATTTCATGGGAGGTTATTATCATAAATCGAATTTCGGTTTTGGTCACTGGTCCTTGTATGATGATATGCCAGGACATAAACTCTGGCTATGGTCGCAGGCACGGAGCGGCGGAATATGGGAAGATCTGCTGACAGACTCCGATGGCCAGTATATGGAATTCCAGGCGGGTCGTATGTTCAATCAATATGGAGGCACTTCTGCATTTAAAACTCCGATATCACAGACTCCGTTTACTCCTGGCCTTACTGACTGGTGGAAAGAAATATGGTTCCCTGTTAAGGAGATAGGCGGGCTTACCGATGTTTCACCCATGGGTGTGTTGAGTGTTAAATCTGAAGACGTGAAACTGCAGATAGGGATCAATTCCCTCTCTTTTGCACAGGCAAAGGTGACTGTTAAATCTGAGGGTAAGGTTATTTTTACCGAAGATAAAAAATTCAAACCGATGGATGTCTATAAAACTTCAGTTCCATTGAGTGCTAAAGCAGACTATGAGATAGTTGTTGAGGGTATGGATCTGCAGTTTAGTCCATCAAAAAGAAAACTGTTAAGCAGGCCTTTTTACTCCACAATGCCAACTGATATCACCACAGCGGCATCTCTTTACCAGGAGGGTAATCAATTAAAAGAAGAGAGAGTTTACAGGCAGGCAAAAGAGCTCTATAAAAAGTGTCTTCAGAAGGATCCGCTTTATATAGACGCCATGGCAGCTTTAACGGAAATTTATTATCGCAGCAATCAGTATGATTCTGCTCTGTATTATGCCAATAACGCTCTTCAGCTCGACACCTACCATCCTGCTGCAAATTACTTTGCAGGTGTAACCTACCATGCACAGGGAAACCTGACAGATGCACTTGAATCTCTTGGCTGGGCAGCCCGTTCGCAGGAATACCGCTCCACGGCTTATGCGCTGATGGCCGGAATTGAACTGCAACTTGAAAACAAGGAACTTACCGAACATTATGGCAATCTGTCACTTGATTACAACCGTACGAATTTTAATGCACTTGAAGTGCTGACAATTCTTTACCGGAAATCAGGAGAGACAGCGCTTGCAGATAAGTATATCGAGACCATCAGTAATCTTGATCCATTAAATCATTTTGCTGATTTTGAGCGTAATATCGTGCATCCTTCTGCTGAAAATTATTCGCGTTTCACTTCTGCCATAACGAACGAAATGCCTTATCAGACGTATCTCGAGTTATGCATGATATATTATGGATATGGATTTAAGAATGATGCTTTTCTGGTATTGGATAAAGCACCATCCCAACCTGAAATTGCGTTATGGAAAGCTTATCTCAAAGAGGATCCCACAATGTTAAATGAAGTGGCGTCGGCATCTCCGGCTTACGTGTTCCCTTATCGTACTGAAACTGTTTCGGCACTCAAATGGGCTGTGTCAAAGAACCCAAGCTGGAAATTCAAATACTATCTTGCAATGAATTATTTAGCTACCCAGCGTGACGCAGATGCCATGCAGCTATTTCAGGCCTGTGGTCAGGAACCAGATTATGCACCATTCTATCTGGCACGTGCTGCCCTGTTAAGGCCAAAGAACGAAAAGCAGGAACTCATGGATCTGCAATCAGCAAAAAGACTGGCACCGGGTGACTGGCGTACAGCATACAGGCTGATCGATTATTATGATGCCCGTCAGAACTATCAGATGACTTTGTCTCTTTCAACAGAAGCATTTAAAAAACACAAAGGTAATCCTGCCATTGGGGTTCAATATGCTATTGCCCTTATTAACAACGAACAATATGCAAAGAGTCTCAAAACGCTGGAAAGCATGAACATTTTGCCCTCGGAAGGAGCAAGGCAGGGAAAGACCATTTTTGAACAGGCTTGTCTGTTCTTGTCTATTGACCTTATAAAGAACAAGAAATATGCAGAGGCGATGAAGATGATCGAAAAATCAAAAGAGTGGCCTGAAAATCTGGGAGTAGGAAAACCATATGACGTGGAAACAAGAATCCAGGATTATCTCGATATTTTCTGTCAGGAAAAACTTAAGAGACCAAATGAAACTGAAGTCCTCAGAAAATCCATAATTGACTACACGAATATAGACTCATCGCCATCATTCAATAATATACTGGCTCTTAAACTACTTAAAGAAAAGGGAGAAACTGAAGCAGCAAATACCTTAGTTCAGAAAATGGAAAAATCAGGAAGGTCGGGAAATCCGGTTAATCAATGGGTGATCGCAACTTATAAGAATGATCAGACGAAAGTTAATGATCTGGAAAAAGGATTTGCGAAAAACAATTATTTCTTAATTGCCAAAAAAATATCCGAACTGAAATAAATGGACTTTTTTTGAGTGTTATGCCTTTTGAACATTTTTAAGTAATTCGAGTAAATTCCCGGAAAGTATTTTTTACTTTTGTTCCATAGTCAGGAATGAGTTCCTGATTCGGGCTATAACAGTGCTGGGATCATTAATGCTAAAGTCGGAACCAAAAAGAATACGATCGGGCCGGAATTCGGATAAAATAATTTCCTGTTTTATTCCCTCACGAACAATTTATAATATTCCGACTGGAGCTTATCTATATTCAGGCTTTGCGCATCTCCATTGTGTATAATTACTCTGTACCTTAATACAAGTGGTTTATCAATCCTGATACTTTGCCTGCCCGGGAAAACTATATTCTGCATACTGCCTGTCTGACGTATTATCCATGGTGCCGGGTAGTTTGGGACAGATGGATGACACAGTATCCTAAGTCCGCTCTTTTCGCCGCTTTTACCAAAAATGGCAGAAAAATCCATCCATGGACCAGACTTAATCTGGAGATTCTGAGGTTTAACAAGGCCCTTTTCCGAATTGAAAACCAGACTTTCAGGCATTTTAAGCCGGACACAAAACCCGCCATATCCTTTTTCATCATCCGACCCTCCAATCCGGACACCTGTCGTAAGGGGTTTTAATATTATCTCGAAGTCAATTTTGCGAGTGTTGTCTTCAGTCCTGTGGACAATGATTGAGGTCTCTTCCTCTATAAAAGGTTTACCGTTCTGCCATAGAGAAGATTTCCACAGGACTCTTGTATTAAGCTGCGCATTTTTCTTATTTATTTTTGTCTTAATATCTGTAACATCCTGTGAAATATCTTCCATCATCCATCCGTCGCCAATATTCTTATTATCAATATAAAGCTGATGCCATGCCCAGAAAATACCGCGGTGATTTAAATGATCAAACGGAAACTCCTCTGTAATAATTTCACCTTTTAAATTATATACAGGGTGCAGATAGTTATTATAACGGTATTTTTCTGAAACTCTCTTCGGCTCCTTATGATAAAAGAAAACTGTATTCCCATCCTCATATAATTCAATACCTTCCGGGGTTTCCTTTATTGAGAATGGTGATTTTGGTTCTTTTGAATAACTACAAATGATTACCATAGAACATAATGATACAATAATTGAATTTCCCCTTTTCCTCATTGTTGCATTTAATTTTCTTTATCTGATCACCCAGAAGTATGAAGCCGGTAGTCTGATGATTAACTTTTATGATTATTCTATACGATTCTTCTGTTAAGAGGATCCCACTCGACACGTCGTTTTTCCACATATGCCTTGTGAGCCATCAGACAAGTCACGCCTTCCTGGAACGCCATCTCTATATTAGCACTTGGTATTCCTCCGTTTCGGATACAGTTTATCCACTCCCGGATATGAAGGTATGTGACATCAATCTGACGTCCATTGATGTTTGTAGTTGTAAGTCCTCTTGCTGCATAGTATTTCTCAGTTGCCGAGGTGACTGCATCTATTTTGCCCAGGTTGGGGTTAAATGATACCATTGGGCTTGAAGGATCTATCAAACCTGCCTCAATCTGTTTCCTGTAGCGTGTTGAATCACCGTCAGCTGTTATGCTTATGGCATCTCCAAGCTCCATTGATGCATCATGTCCCATAAATACCCTGCCCCTGCTGCGGCTGCTGGCCAGGCTTGCACTGTAGAGCAATGTAAGATCCCGTTCAGGATATTCAAATACGCACTGAAGTGAATCGGCCATTTCCCGATTGTCTTTCCAGTAATAGATACCTCCTGATGAAACTACCGATTTGGGAATGCCTATACGTAAGAGTTGATTCACTGCATCAAACTCATGTGTAAACAACTGACCGATCAGTCCTATATCATAGTCAAAGAATTTTGTCCAGTTATAAAAACGGTCAATACTGAAAGGAACTTTTGGTGCCGGACCCAGCCATTGATCCCAATCAATGGTTTTCTCATCCCCTGGTTTAGGATTTCCCTTACTGTCCAGATGCCTGATCCATGCTCCGTCGGCTGTATTACGGTTAGTGGTAGTTTCTATTAAAGTGATCTTCCCCAGGATATCTTTTATTATAATATCTCTGGCCTGCTGAAATATTACACTTTGAGGTACCTGGTGCCCCAGCTGGTATACTATGTTACTGTTTTTTACTGCATTATAAAGATCGTTTAGCTGTTCCTCACTATGAGCGGGAGACTTCTCACAATAAACATGTTTTCCTGCCCTGGCGGCAGCAGCGGAAATAGGGGCATGATGGTGGTCAGGAGTGGCTATCATAACAGCATCTATATCTTTATCGTTAAGCATCTCCTGATAGGTGCGGTAATGTTTGACCGGCAGATCAAACACCTTGCCTCCTCCGGCCCGTATTGTATTACGGGCTGTTGCCAGTCCTCGTTCAGCATGAAGATCAAAAACATCACATATTCCGGTCAAAGCAACATTAAGATCATCCTGTAAAAGCCAGTCTTCCAATGTTCCGTTAAGAGTGCGGTTCTCTACATCCTCAGGATGCATATATCCCAATCCATTTGCATGCGATACTGCCCTGTTACCAAAACCAATTATCCCTATCCGCAGCAGATCTCCTTTTACTCCTGAAGAAGGACGCAATACAGGTACATCCAAATTATCCAGACCCAAATCCTTCATTATCCTGCTCTTTTTTTCAAGATCATATGATCGTTTCTCTGATAATTCAAGTGCAAATACACCCAACACCGGTATCCCAGCTAAAGCCTTTAGTAGCGTCCGGCGTTTTAAAGTTAATTTTCCGCCTTTATCAGGCTGATCAACCTGTAAATTCTTTTTTTCCATTGCTTTATTCTTCAATTTTATTCTTACTCTTCCTGAACTTTTTTATGAACATATCCAATCCAAATATTGAGCTTGTAGGAAAAACGGCAATTATAACCAATGCCACTGCTTCTATAAGTGTTTTGCTTACTATAAGATAACTCCCTTCAGATGGAACCGTGTATTCAAGACCAATCAGAGGAGGATTATTCAAATAATAGAGGAACAATAATACTGCACCGGATATAGCTGCAATTCTTGTAAACAAACCTAAAATTAATCCCAGTCCAATTGCAATTAATCCCCAGGTGTTAAGAAAATCAACCACGTTCAAAACATTATCATGTGCCAATACCCACCTGGAAAAGCCTGCCAGGATCCATTTCGATTCCTGCAAAAAACCAAATGATGACCAGTTTGGAATCAATAATTTCGAAAAACCTTCATATAACAGATGCCAGCCTATCATAAACCGCATAATGACCAACATTGTCATCTGTAAAGGATTATAAACATATTTTTCTTTCATAAAGCAAATATATGATTAATATACAATGAATTAGATGCTATGTCTTATTAAAGAAATCAATTTCAGGACGAAAATATTTAATAAATAATTATCTAAGTATTGTTTTGTTTCAAGCCAAAATGCATTACTGCCTTTTGAAAAAGTTACTGAAATCCCTGTAGTATCATTTATTAATACATAATCCTCACTTGTTACTTTACTAACTTCAGATTTTCCATTCTGAAAGTTAAATTGGAATCCTGTTTTAATTCTCTTTTCTGTACGATCAGCACTCTCTGAAATAGTGTTTATTATATTAATAAAATCAATATTTGCAGCCGGCATAAAATCAAATCTTAAAATAAATTGTCTAATGCTATTTTTAGTCAATGTTCTATTGATTTCGTTTTCTTCCATCGGATTGTATATTAAAAGATTAAAATTCTCAAATTTATTCTTCAACAACAAATTTATTATTAGAATTAATCAAAGACATTTATTTATATCAGGCTTAGAATATCGAAAAAAATCAAAAACAAGCTATAACTCTTGAATTCTATTGTAAGTTGATTCATTTAAAAGATCTAGTTCTAGAAAAATATTCATATTTGGCCTGAAATTATATCATTCCTTTTGTCTGATTTAATATTTTACACCTAACTCTTACTGAAAATTATATTATGAAACTCTTCCAAAAGAAACTCATATAATATACCACTGACTACTAAATTAATATACCGTTTAACATCTTCTGTTTGGGATTATTTTGGATACTTTGATAACCTTCAGGTTATTAATACTGCTTTCAGATTAATTCATTCACTTCACTGGTCTTGAATTTTAAAAAAGTAGTATCTTGGTTTAAATTATGTTTGGAAAAATCGGTCATATTGACCACTCTTCACCGTTTTTGAGAGACCATGCTTAACCGGATGTAAAAGACCACCCCTAAGTTAACATCCTTTTTTACGTCAATTTTATCATAATTCCCAGGGTGATTTTACAAAGTATTTTTTTAGATCTGAACTGGTTACGTTATAATTGTGCTTAGAATAAGAGATTTAAGTACACATCAACTAAGATGATTTGAGATTATTATTAATAAAAATGTATAAACACCCAATTGAATCCTTTATTAGTGAAGACTTTGTCAAATGATTGAATCTTAGAGTTAACTTTTTTTTGCCTACAAAAAGTGAAAAAATGCCTGAATATATTTATAAATGAACCTTGTCTTTTTATTCAATATGCCAAAGTTACACCCTGCTCAAGCCAAAGTCAATTTTAATTTAACAAGTGATAGTACTTTAGAATATGCTCAATTGGGTCAGTCGTCAGGCGGGAGGATATAATAAAAGCCCCCGGAACTGATTCCGAGGGCTGGTTTTAATTGAATTAATACAATACAACTAATTTTATCGTTCTTCCTGTAATGGTTTTCTTTTGGGAATGAGAAAGTATCCAAATCCCAATGCCAGGAACAGGTAAAGTGCCACAATCATCCATGCCAGTGGATTTAATGCACCGGATAAGATGGCGATCAATGTCACTACAAATCCTAAGGCATCATAAACGAATAGAGCCAGTACGATTGCCCATCTCGCTTCTGATTCCGGTGAGTTCCTGGCAAACCATGTGAGCATTAGAATGCCGATCATAGCTGCACCATATTCCCTGGCTGTAAAAGCACCCCCATCTGTAAGCGTAGCTCCAAAGATGGAATAAATGAAGTGTGGAACCAGTAATATAGGTATTCCAAGACACAAGCACACAATTGCTTTAATAATCATTAATGTTTTTAATTTCATAGCAATACCCTTTCTTTAATGGATTTTAAAATAGTGGAATTTTCACTTTTTATTTACGTATTGATTATCAGAATAATAAACTCGTCATCAAAGTTACGCCAGCAAAAAGCTGAAGTCAATTTTATTTTACCCGGGAACTATGCAGTGCAATATGCCCTGGTGGACAGTGCTGGTGGGTGGATTAATATTTAAAGCGCTATATCCAGCTTCTAATTGGCTGGGGTCGCTAATGAAGCTACCTATTCATTTACACAAAATTCTTAACACTACCTGTCAAACTATTATTATCAATCAAAATTATTTTCCATTGATAATCAGCCAAACCACCCCAATAACCAACAGTTATATTTATTACTGAATCATTCTTTGTCCAAGTTCCATCAAAGTCTGTATATGAGATAGGGGGAGTCCCGCACCATCCTGCATTTTTTCTCTCAACAAACAATTGTCCCGATTTAAAAGCAAATCCATAGTCGTTGTCTTTTAATGTATTAGCTCTCTCATATTTCCAGACTGTATCAATTGCCACAGGATTAATCCAGTAACCAATTAATTTGTCTGAATCATTAACTATTGGTTCATTACTTTTTTCACAAGCAATCAATATTATAATTGACAAAAACAAAATCATTTTGTTTACAGTCTTCATAATCTTTATAGGTTCTTATAATAAATGCAGAATCATTCTCATTAGTTGCGTTTTTTTCACTTTGGGGCACAACTAAATAGAGTTTTATACACAATTTTATAACAGCTTACCAATCAAAAGTAAGAATAAATAATTATGGTGTATCTACATAGTATGACTTCAAATTATGTGTAGCTACAACCTTCCTATATCAGGAGTAAACCTTTTCTCCCGAATTCAGTCCTCAGATGTGATAATCTTCGAATCAACACGGATTATTAAATCTAAATCCCTCAGAAAAGGTTCGGAAAAAAGTTTGGTCCGGGGTACAGAAAAAGCCTCTTAGCAAATTGATACTGAGAGGCTTTTTATTTTACGGGATACAAATAGGATTCAAAAACACTAGAATAAATTAATTAATCCTCCCCCAAATAACTTTAAACAGATCTTTGGTCATTAAAGCACAAGATAATCACCAGTATTTCAGGTATCAAAAAACTGTTAGTTTATTAGGTTGGAAAAGCCAGTGACCTTGATCACCTTTGGCCGGATTCATAATCTCTTACCCGTTAAGCACCCAGCCAGCTCGATATTCCTTACGCAGATAATCGTTTGCTCTGGTATCATTTGTAACGCGTCCTTCAGCAGGATTATAGTTCAATACCTTGCCTGCCTGATGAGCTGCAAGTCCAAGCATAAGCGTCTCAATCATCCGTCCGGCGTAATCAAAATCGCAGGAAGTTTTCAGGCTACCTTTGCAGGCATTGATCCATTGACCGACAAAACTACCGTGAGGTGGCGCAACTTTATCGCTGGTTGGAGAATTGTAATAGGTCATATCTGCTCCCTCTCTTGCAGGAATCAGTATGCGACTAGTAAAGTCTGCAACAAGGACACCTTTCGTGCCTCTGAACATTACACCATGACCTATTTTCTCAAAATTGATGGCTGGATGTGGAGTATTTGGTTTCAATGTACCCTGATACCATTCAACACGTATATCTCCACGCCATTCATTGGCAGGAAAACTGAAAGTTGTGTGAAGATCAGACGGACAAACTTCAGGGTTGTAAGGATCGCCGGCGGCCTCAGCTGTTGTTGGAAGTGAAGCATCTATCGCATTCCATGCAAGATCCATTGTATGGCTGCCCATATCTCCTATCTGCCAGCTGCCAAAATCATGGAACATGTTCCATCTCAGGCAATTTGCTCCCGGCTGTCCGCCGAAATATCCCGGATTGAAAGGATGCATTTGAACTGGTCCGATCCACTGTTCCCAATCAATTGTTTTTGGGGAAGGACCAGCATCCGGACGATATGCTTTTTCATTGTGGGTCCGGTTGCCCCATGCTGATACCTCCTGCAATTCACCAATAGCGCCATTGCGCACCAACTCTGAAACGCGGTCAAAATTCTCATTTGCATGGCGTTGGGTGCCATGCTGGGTGGCCAGTTTATTCTTGTTTGCCAGATAAACCTTTCGCACTTCACGCGCCTCTGCCACGCACTCACCAAGCGGTTTCTCGCAATAAACATGCATTCCGCGGTTCATTGCCCATATGCTGATAAATGCATGATGATGGTCCGGAGTTGCTACCAGGACTGCATCAATATCCTTCTGCTCAAGACACTTGCGCCAGTCTATGTATTGTCTGGCATTTGGATATTGAGCTGCGGCCAATGCCATGTTATCGGAATGCACATCGCAGATTGCAACAACATTATCGTCCTTTAATGAGCTGTAGTGCTGGCTTCCACGTCCATGGGCTCCGATAAGGGCAATATTCAGTTTGTCATTCGCACTTTTGCCTTTCAGTATACCAGCTGGAAGAATAATCATTCCGGCACCGGTAGCGGCAATGGACTTAACAAAAATTCGCCTTTTCATGATTCTTATCTTATTTGTTTAAATATCTGGCAGTTTCTTTAATGCTCAAAGCTGGCTTATATAACATCCTGACTCTTGATAACCTAAAATTAAGAGATGTTTTCATCATATCAAAATCTTTATTGCCTGATATGTGTTTTATAATATTTCAGGTGCTGTTTCAGATCATTGAAGGTAATAATAACCTTCAATTGAGTCTTGCAACCAGATCTTTCCCTACAAGTTTGAATTTCGAAGCTTCATCCGGAGCAATAAGGTAAAGAGAGGTTCCGGCTTCAAGTCCCTGCTTTACAATAGTGTTTTTATCATTCATTTCACCAAGCACAACAATCTGCCTGGTTTTGTTTTTCTTATAGACAAACGGAATGCCGTCATTTCCCGTATGAACACATTCAGTCGGAATATAGACTACATTATCAAATGACTCAATAATTATTTTATTGTAGGTGGTCATCGCGGGCCTTAACTCAGTGTTAATGCCATCTACCTTTATCAGTACCTCGAACATTTTCGCATCTGAATTTTCAAGTTGTTCACCAATATTGGCAACACTCATTACGATGCCGGTCCATGATTTCCCGGGCATTGCGTCGATGGTCATAACTACTTTCTGACCATTCTTGATTTTGTTTACTTCAATTTCGCTGACATATGTCTGGGAGATCATCGATGTAAGGTCCGGAAGAGTTGCAATTATCCGGTCAAAAGGATTTACCTGTGATCCGGTTTTTCTTTTTGATCCGTTAAATTCTTCTTTATAGATAACCATACCCTGTGACGGAGCTTTTATAGTAAACTGGGCAAGAAAGTTCTGCAGGTTATCCACAAGCGCCTGACCATCAGCAAGCTGGTGTTTATTAGTTCTTATGTTTGTAAGGGCTCTTGCTTTTCTCAGTCCATAGTTCTTAATTCTTTGCTCGAGAGCCCTTTGCTGTTTATTGAGACTTATTTCGGCCTGGCGAATTGTGGCCGGGGGTTCATATTTTGACTGCTGAAGTGTGATCTCTACCTCTTCAACTGTAATAATCTGATTCTTTATGGCATCCCTCAGGTTGGTAAGTGTTACCGCTGTATCAAGAATTGCCATTTCGAGGTTTGACCGCAGAGTATTCATGTTTTCAAGAGCAGTTTTAAGGGTATTGTCATAATCTGTTCTGTCGAGCTGAGCAATATAATCACCTTCCTTAACTACAGTACCCTCGGGAACAATATCCGAAATTTTAAAACTCTGTAAATGCATTCTGTCTCCACCGCCCATTTCCCGACCGCCTCCGCCACGCAGACCCGGACTGTTTGATTGTTGAATCTGAGGACCCAGAATATCAATCGATTTTTCAGCTTCGAGTTCTCCGGAATTTGCCACGGTTATTTCGAAGGGGCCCTGTTTAACCTCAGTATAAACACTGG
>Ga0315288_10010648_pt1 | contig 11602 bp, 9 predicted proteins | sample YL17G11_20_MG_FD_203454 | JGI IMG/M metagenome (GOLD analysis project Ga0315288, IMG submission 203454) | Sediment microbial communities from Yellowstone Lake, YNP, Wyoming, USA - YL17G11_20 | ecosystem: Environmental > Aquatic > Freshwater > Lake > Sediment | place: USA: Wyoming | collected... | reverse complement strand
ACACTCCTTACCTTTTGCTAAAGACAATGAGTTGGATTTGTTGAGTAATCAGTAACAGAAACCCGCACCGTCTCGCCCCTGCGTTGGATCATCTCATGCAGACGGCTCTCGATGGTTGAAAGCACGGGGTGTTCCGTTTCCCAATGACCCGCGTCGACCAGAGCAATGCGACCCTTTGCATCGTGAAAGGTATGGTATCGCACATCAGCGGTGACGAAGACGTCCGCCTTCGCGGCCACGGCTTCGTTCAACAGATCTGAGCCGCTTCCCCCAACAACTGCGACCTTTCGTACTCGATGGCGCACGTCCCCCACGAAGCGCACAGACTCCGCGCTCAACGCTTTCTTGGTTCGGGTGAGGAAGGACCTCAGCGCCGTGGGTTGACGCAGCTCACCCAGCGCGCCCATGCCGAAATTGGGATTTGTGTTTTCGAGCGTATAGATGTCGTATGCGACTTCTTCATAGGGGTGTACCAATTTCATTGCCGCTATCACTTCATTCGACTTTGCCCGTGGAGCGATCATTTCGAGTCTGAATTCTTCCACCGTCTCGAGATGCTGCGCTTTTCCCGCGAACGGTTTTGCTTCCTCGCTCCCTCGAAACGTGCCGGTCCCCTTCACGCGGAACGCACACGAGCTGTAATTCCCGATCACACCCCCTCCGGCGGTTGCCATCGCATCGCTGACAGACTCCACGTGTGCCTCGGGCACGAAGACAGCGATCTTGACGAGCGAGTCTTTGAGTGGAACGAGGAACCGGATGTTCTCGAGTCCGAGAGCCCGGGCGAGTGAGAAACTGACGCCCTCCCTTGCGAAGTCGAGATTTGTATGTGCGGAGAAAAGTGCGATCTTGTTCTCCGTCATCGCCAAGACCATCCTGCCCACCGCATCTGAGCTGGTGATGGATGAGGGGGGCCGAAACAGGAGAGGATGATGCGACACGATCAGCTCTGCCTTCTTGGCGATCGCCTCGCCGACGATCTCAGGCGTCACATCGAGGGCAACAAGTATTCTTTTGACTCTTCGAGATCGATCGCCGACCTGAAGGCCCACGTTGTCCCGTTCCCAGGCCGTCCATCGTGGAGCCCAGTCGTTAAAGAATTCCTCAATGTCGGCAACAGTCATGCGGAGTGTCACTATGCACAAAAAAAAGTGTCCCGCTTTACTGGGCGGGACACTTTTCGGAAGCTAGTGTGCTGAGAAACTTGTAGTCGAGTTGTTTAGCCCTTGTTCTAATCGCCATCGTTAGAAAACTGAACCCTGCGTCGAGCGGACTTGCCGGCATGTTCCTTCGGAACTCATCGCTAGCACAACAATTATAGGAAATTTTGGACTGAATAGCAATACCCCATCTTCTTCGGACCGATCGTCGGTCGCCACGATCAAAAACGGATGATCCCGCTCAAGGGCGGGATCTCAGGTGCTTAAACGTTTTCGTGATTGTAGCCGACGGTGCGATCACATCACTTTCTCCCCGGCGGCCCCGTGTAAATCAATTCGTTCAAAACTGATGTCGCGAAGCCGCTTGACCTCTGATTCGATTTTCTGAAAGCTCTCTTCAAACTCCTTCAGCACGGTCCGATCGTCATCCGAGAGATCGTGTCTTCGGATCAAATCTGCGCTGATCTTGATGGCCGCAAGCGGGTTGTTGAATTCGTGGCACACCGTAACAACCAGTTCGCGTATAGCCTCAGCCCGCTTCTCCGCGATTAGCATCCGTTTCTCAACGGCCTTGATCTGCTTGTGCATGCGCGCCCGGTCGAGGACGTTGATAATCGTCCGGGGTAGGAGGGACTCCGCGAGGTCCTCCTTGATGAGGAAGTCCTCGACCCCCAGTTTCATCGCTTCGATAGCGAGCTTGAAGTCCCGTGTTGCCGTAACGAAAACGATGGGGATCTCCGAATTCATCTGATTCAGCTGAAGGCAGAACTCGAGCCCACTGGATCCTGGAAAGACATAGTCGGTCAAGATGAGGTCTATGGTCGAGTTCTGTTTGACTTCCTGAAGGGCGTCTTCGACGCTTTCCTTCCAGATCAACTTGAAGTCGCGGCTCTGAAACTGCTGGAGCAGATGCTGGACGATCTTGGCAAAACTGATGTCATCATCCACCAGCAAGACGCTGATGGGTTTTGGGCTTCTCGGAGGAAGAGGCGTACTCATAGGCTGTTTGAAGGTAAAAGAAGTTTCATTCACTTGCAATTGCCGCCGTCGGCGGACATTTTGCGGGGGATCGCGTCGAAGGAGGATGGTTGCTTTTCTTACGGAAATTCTCTATACTCTGTGGACTTTCGCTGTTGGGGAATGAGGCGCGGATTGCTCAACAGGAAGCAGGCCGTCCAAGGAGAATTGTCATGCCAGAAAAGAACAAGATTCTTGTGGTCGATGACGAAGATGCCCTTCGAACCGTCTTAAGCGCAGAGTTGGAGGGGGAGGGGTACAAAGTGTCTTCTGCAGGGGACGGCGCTGAGGCCATCAACATCTTGAAGTCCGATTCGTTTGATCTGATTCTACTCGACATCAAGATGCCGAACGTCGATGGTTTCGAAGTTTTGAAATTCGTCAAGGAGAGCCAGCCTGCCACAAAAGTCATTATGCTTACCGGTTTTGCCGACCTCAAGAATGCCATCGAATCCAAGAAGCTCGGTGCTGAAGATTTTGTCAGCAAGCCATACGATCTTGTGGACCTGCTTACGACTGTCGAACGCGTCCTCAGCGGGGTATAGGACCGCCGTTCAGGGGAGTCCATATGGCGAAAAAGTACCGGATTCTGGTCGTCGACGATGAAGAATCCATCACGTTTCTCCTCCGGACGGAACTTGAAGAGCTCCCAGACTTCGATGTCGATGTAGCCCTCAATGGCACCGAAGCCATAAACCTCGTTCAATCCAGAATCTACGATGTAGCCCTCCTCGACATCAAAATGCCGCGTGTGAGCGGCATCGATGTCCTCAAGTTCATCAATGAGCATTCCCCCACCACACAAGTCATCATGTTGACCAACGTGATCGACTACAAAACGGCCATCGAAACGATTAAGCTCGGAGCTTACGATTTCATCAGCAAGCCGTACGACCCGGCGCAGTTGATCGCCACGGTGCGGAGAGCGGTTGAGCGACGCCAGCTCGTCATTGATAAAGAGGTGATGCAACGAGAGCTTGATCGCATTAGCGGACCGAGTGGTCTCGTTGGTGAGACTCCTGTGTTTCGCAACGTGGTCGAGAACGCGCGAAAAGTTGCTGCAAGCGAGGCATTCATCCTCGTCCGAGGAGCAAGCGGGACGGGCAAGGAACTCATTGCTCATCTCATCCACAATGAAAGTCCGAGAAGAGACCAGCCGTTCGTCGCGGTCAATTGTGCTTCGATACCAGATCAGCTGCTGGAGAGCGAACTTTTCGGACACGAAAAGGGTGCATTCACCAACGCTTACTCGGCCAAACAGGGCCTCGTCGAAGTAGCGAACGGAGGATCGCTGTTCCTGGACGAGGTGGGGGACATCAGCCAGCCCACACAGGCTAAGCTCCTGCGATTTTTGGAGACAGGAGAATTCAGGCGCGTTGGTGGGACTACCTCGATGAAGGTTGACGTCCGAGTCATTTCGGCAACCAACAAGAACCTCCAGCAAGAAGTGCACGACGGCAGATTTCGGGAAGATCTTCTCTACCGCCTCAACGTCGTGAGCATCCAGCTTCCGACGCTGCGGGAGCGGAAGGAAGATATTCCCCTGCTCGTCGATTACTTCCTTAAACGCAAATCAAAGGCCAGTCCCAAGAGGCTCAGCCAAGCGGCGCTTGAGGTGTTGTTGCGCTACGATTGGCCCGGAAACGTGCGGGAACTCGAGCACGCTATAGAAGGGGGAATCGTGTTGTGTCAAGGGGATCAGATCGAGCCCCGAGATCTCTGGATCAATCCCGCACTCTCCGGCGAGATGACCGATTCCAACTCCAGACACCCGACCGAGGGAGAAAACGGGATTCTCTCGCTTGAAGACCTGGAGAAAATTCACATCGAGAAAGCTCTCAAGTTCAATCACTGGAATCGTGTAAGGACGGCTCAAATGTTGGGGATCACTCCGAAGACCCTCTATCTCAAGATCAAGAAATACCGCATCAAAGTCGGTGGCACATCCGAATAACCCCCTCGCTTACGTCTTTCTCGGTTCACAGCATCAGATACGTGCACTCCATCGGCATGAATGATTAGATATTCTGACGAAGATCTTTCACGCCGGCTGATTGAATTCTCATCGTCCTGCTGCTGTTCCAGGGCAGCAGCGGAAAGAAAGTTTCAGCCGGAGTGCAACCTTTTTTCTGTGTTTACGTCTAATTCAGTGGGAGCAAAAAAGCTACCTCCTTCTTGATGAGCCAGTCATCGGTCGCCTATGGTGGGACGATTGAGAAACTGGCTCTTCCTTTTTTCTGCCAACCATTTCCTCCGTGGCGTTACCTTGACTTTTGGCCGTTTAATGAGTAATTTTTTCCATTGAAGGGGATCTTTTCCCCTACCTGTCGCTAAAAGTAGACACACCTTTTCTCCTCCTAAGGGACTTTTCATGTCGAGCTTTCGGGGCGTGGATTATTACAATTCGGAGAGCTTGCTGTCGGAAGATGAAGTCCTCGTTCGTAACACCGTCCGGCAGTTTGTAGAGGACAATGTCCTCCCGGTTATCGAGCAACACTACGAGGAGGGGACTTTCCCGATGGACCTAATTCCAAAGATGGCCGAGCTCGGCCTTTTTGGGGCGACTCTTCCCGCGAAGTACGGTTGCGCAGAAATGAACAACGTTTCGTACGGTCTCATGATGCAGGAACTCGAGCGCGGCGATAGTGGCGTGCGCAGCTTTGCATCGGTGCAGAGCGGACTCGTCATGTATCCGATCTACACTTTTGGGGCCGAGGAACAGAAAGATTATTGGTTGCCAAGGCTGGCCTCGGGCAAAGCGATTGGCTGCTTTGGACTCACAGAGCCTGACTACGGCTCGAACCCAGGGGGCATGATCACGCGTGCAGAGAGAAAGGGCGGGGGGTATGTGCTGAACGGTGCAAAGATGTGGATCACGAACGGAACGATCGCCGATGTGGCGGTTGTGTGGGCGAAGTTGGAGGGGGAAATCCTCGGATTCCTTGTCGAGAAAGGAACGAAAGGCTTCACTGCTCCAGAGATGAAAGGAAAGCACTCCTTGCGGGCCTCGGTCACTTCTGAGCTGGTTTTTCTAGACTGTTTCATACCTGACACAAATATTCTTCCAGGATCGAGCGGCTTGAAATCGCCTCTTATGTGTCTGAGCCAGGCGCGGTACGGGATTGCGTGGGGAGCGATGGGAGCAGCGATGGCGTGCTATGACACGGCGCTGGGCTATGCAAAATCCAGGATTCAATTTGACAAGCCGATCGCGTCGTTCCAGTTGATTCAAGAGAAACTGGTCCATATGCTGACGGAGATTACGAAGAGCCAACTCCTGTGCCTCCAGCTCGGACGACTCAAGGACCAAGGGAAATCGAATTTCACCCAGATATCACTCGCCAAGCGAAACAATGTGTATCAAGCGCTCGAAATCGCACGAATGGCGCGAGAGATACTCGGCGCGAACGGAATACTGAATGAATACCCCGTGATGCGTCACTCGGCAAATCTCGAATCGGTGAAGACCTATGAGGGGACTCACGAAATGCATACCCTCATTGTCGGCGAGGACATCACAGGAATCCCGGCGTTTGTTTAACCAACCTCAAATTATCGAACTATGCTGACCATGGCCACGAAGAAAATTTTTGGCGAAGCAATAACGTATGACGACGTTCTTCTGGTGCCGGCACAGTCGTCGGTGTTGCCGCGAGAGACTGATGTGCGGACACGATTGACCCAGCGGATAGAGCTCATGATCCCCTTGGTCAGTGCGGCGATGGATACGGTAACGGAATCCGCGATGGCGATTGCGATGGCGCGCGAAGGGGGGATTGGCATCTTGCATAAGAACATGACGATTCCACGCCAAGCTGAAGAAGTCGATAAGGTGAAGCGTTCAGAAAGCGGTATGATCCGGGATCCCATTACACTCTCTCCACAGCGCACGGTTCGAGAGGCGCTCGACCTGATGAAGAAGTACAGCATTTCGGGTATCCCCATCGTGGAAGATGAACGCTTGGTCGGGATTCTGACCAACCGCGACCTGCGCTTCGAGCCTAACATGGACCTGGAAGTTTCCAAGGTCATGACGGCCGGCAATCTCGTGACGGCTCCTGCCGGGACGACGCTGGAGGAGGCCGAGGTGATTCTCCAGAAGCATAGAATCGAGAAACTCCCTGTTGTCGACAAAAATGGCAAGCTGAAGGGGTTGATCACATTCAAAGACATTCAGAAAAAGAAGCGCCATCCAAACGCGAGCAAGGACAAGCTTGGCCGCCTTCGGGTTGGCGCTGCCGTCGGCGTGACGAGTGATACGATGGATCGAGTCGCTGCGCTGCTTCAAGCCGGAGTTGACGTCATTGTCGTTGATACAGCCCACGGGCATTCCAAAGGTGTGCTCTCGATGGTCAGACAGATCAAGGGGAAGTTTGACATCCAGGTCATCGCGGGCAATGTCGGGACAAGCGAAGGGACGAAGGAACTGATCAAAGCCGGAGCTGACGCGGTCAAGGTCGGAGTGGGTCCGGGATCAATCTGCACCACGCGCGTGGTGGCGGGAGTTGGCGTGCCCCAGGTTACGGCAATCTTGGAGTGTGCAAAGGTCGCTCTGCGGCACAACATTCCGATCATCGCCGACGGAGGGGTCAAGCAGACAGGTGATATCGCGAAGGCGATCGCCGCGGGAGCTGACTCCGTCATGATCGGAAGCTTGTTCGCTGGTGTGGATGAGAGTCCGGGCGAAAAGGTGCTTTATGAGGGGAGGAGCTACAAAGTCTATCGTGGTATGGGTTCCCTGGAAGCAATGAAACAGGGGAGCAAGGACCGATACTTCCAAGATGCTGAAGACGACCTCCAGAAGCTGGTACCAGAGGGGATTGAAGGCCGGGTCCCTTACAAAGGGACTTTGAGTGAAACCGTGCACCAGATGGTGGGTGGGCTGCGGTCAGCTATGGGGTACTGTGGCTGCCGATCGATCGGGGAAATGAAGAAGAAGGCCCAGTTTGTCCGGATGACCGACGCCGGGCTGCGCGAGAGCCATCCGCATGATGTCTCAATTACCAAAGAAGCTCCCAACTACCATCTCTAAGATTCCCGCCGAATGTTCGAGCAAAGGCTTGCAGCACTCCGACGCAGTTTGGCTCAATCCAATCTCGATGCATTGCTCGTTACGTATCTGCCCCATGTCCGCTATCTGACGGGCTTCTCTGGCTCAAACGGGCATTGCTTCGTCGGCAAGCGGACCGAGTATCTCCTTACCGATAATCGATACCGCGACCAAGTCAAAGAGGAGGTCCACGGAATTCGTGTTGTCATCACGAAGAAGAGCTTGTCCGAGGCAGCGGCCGGGCTACCCGTCTTCTCCGGGTCAATGAGACTGGGAATTGAGAGCCAGTATCTGTCAGTTGCGGGACTCGCTACGCTCAAGAAGAGGCTACATCGCGTGACGTTCGTGAAAACTCAATCTCTTGTTGAGCGGGTTGCAGCAATCAAAGACAAGTCCGAAATTGATTCGATCCGACGCGCTGTGGATATCAGCGAGAGGGTGTTTCGCAGGATCGTTGAATTCGTGCGGCCGGGCATGACGGAGCTCGACGTGGCGGCTGAAATCGGGTATCTTCATCGCAAATTGGGTGCTGAGGCGGACGCGTTCGAGCCAATCGTTGCAAGCGGACGCAGGGGAGCTCTGCCGCACGCACGCGCATCGAGCAAGAAAATCCGCTCCGGCGAATTGGTGACGCTCGATTTCGGATGTCGTGTAAAGGGTTACAACAGCGACTTGACCCGAACGGTGGCGGTCGGTAGACCGCTGGCGCGGGCACGAAAGATCTATCAGGTAGTGCAGGATGCCCAGCGAATCGCAATTGAGGCTGCCCGGAGCGGCATGGCAGCGAAAGCGCTTGACGGAGTTGCGCGATCGTATATCCGGAAGAAGGGATTTGGCAGATACTTCAGCCATTCGCTGGGCCACGGTCTCGGACTCCAGGTTCACGAGGCTCCTCGCATCTCGTCGCTGAGCAAGGACGTTCTCCTCGACGGCAACGTTGTGACCATCGAGCCTGGCATTTACATTCCCGAATTTGGCGGCATCAGAATCGAGGACGATATCGTCGTTCGCAACACACATCCAGAGGTCTTGAGTAGATCACCCAGAGAACTCCTGATTCTATGAAGAGTGATTTTCGAAAGGTGCTCGTCATTGCCTATTACTTTCCCCCCATGGGGCTGAGCGGAGTTCAGCGGACGGCAAAGTTTGTCAAGTATCTCCCGAAGTACGGCTGGAAGCCGACGGTCCTGACGGTCTCACCAACCGGCTACTATGCGCTTGATCCTTCGTTGCTTGCCGAGGTTGAGCAAGCGGGCACAGAAATCGTTCGCGCGAGTTCGCTCGACCCCAACCGCCTTTTCAAGAACCAAAAAGTCGTGAAAATGCCTTCCGAGGGAATGCGCAAGCTTCTTCAGTTTGTTGGGGACACATTCTTTGTTCCCGATACGAAAATCGGCTGGAAGCCTAAGGCGCTACGTGCTGCGAAGGACTTGCTTCAGCGAGAGCAATTCGATCTCATCTTTGCTACGGCTCCGCCACAGACCGATTTTCTTATCGCAGAAGCGCTCAAGAAGAAATTCAAGCTGCCGCTCGTGCTGGATTACCGGGACGCGTGGCTTGACTATCCATTCAAGTACTATCCGACACCCCTCCATCGGTACCTGCATTATCGAATGGAGAAGCGCGTCGTGAAGGCGGCAGACCGCATCATCGTAACTGTGCGTCGAGTGAAAGAGAGCCTGCTGAAGCATTATCTTGCTCTCGACTACCACGATGTTGTCATCGTTCCACAAGGCTATGATCCCGATGATCTCGAATCGGCAATGCCGCGGAAAGCCTCCGCACGGAGGAAGATGCGGATCACCCACGCCGGGACCTTTTACGCGGCGCGAAATCCATCGGTCTTTCTGCAAGCGCTCCACAATGTCGTCCGGAATGTGCCGGCCCTCCGCGGTAGAATTGAAATCAGTTTAATCGGGAACATTCGTGACGAGGACAAGCTGCTGGTCAACAAGTTGGGGCTGCAGGACGATGTGTCGTTCCTCGGATACCTCGAGCACAAGGAGTGCACCAGGTATTTGCTCGAGTCGGATGTGCTCTGGCTCGTGCTCGATAATGATTTTCAGTCGCCAGGGAAGTTGTACGAGTATATCGGTGCGCGCAAGCCTATCTTGGGCTCCGTTATCGATAGTTACATCAAACAACTCATTCTGGAAACGAAGGCCGGGGTGTGTGTGCCGCTCAGAGATATCAAGGCACACGAACAGGCGCTTCTGGATCTGTTTGCACGCTATGAACGAAATCAGCTGAAGCAAATTCCGGCTGAGTTCGTCCAAAAGTTTAACCGCCTCGTTCTGACGGGTGAGCTCGCGCGCCAATTCGAATCACTGATGGACATAGACAAGAACGCTCTCCTCAAGACGGAGGAACACGCACCATGAACATCCTCGTCATTGGCTCGGGCGGGCGTGAGCATGCTCTTGTGTGGAAGTTGCGACAGAGCCCGTCAGTGAAAGCGCTCTCCTGCGCGCCGGGAAACGCGGGAATCGCCCAGCATGCCGAGTTGGTGCCTTTGAAAGCGACGGATCTTCAGGGTCTGCGACGGTTCGTGAAAGAGAATGCGATTGACCTGACCGTTGTAGGGCCGGAGCAACCGCTCGTTCTTGGAATCGTTAACGAATTCGAAAGAAATGGACACAGAATCTTCGGTCCGACGAAGGAAGCGGCGATGCTGGAAGGGAGCAAAGCATTTGCCAAGGATTTCCTGGCAAGAAACAACATCCCCACTGCGCAATTCAGGACTTTTGCCATGAGCGAGCGAGTGGAAGCGGAGCGGTTCATAAGCGGATCCACACCGCCGATTGTCGTGAAAGCGGATGGGCTGGCTGCAGGCAAAGGGGTAATCGTGTGCGAGTCGCCAGAGGCTGCCCTTCTCGCATTGAATGACATGATGGTGAAAAGGTCATTCGGGCCCGCCGGTGACAAAGTTGTCATTGAGGAGTACCTCGTGGGCGAAGAAGCGTCCGTCTTCGCGATTACCGACGGCGATCAGTTTGTGACCCTGGCTCCTGCTCAGGATCACAAGAGAATCCTTAACGGTGATCAAGGGAAGAACACAGGTGGTATGGGGGCGTATGCTCCAGCTCCTGTCGTAACCAAAGAGATGCAGGGGCGGATTATTGACGAGATCGTCGCCCCCACGCTCAAAGGAATGAGAGCCGAAGGGAGTATGTACAAAGGCTGCTTGTATTGCGGACTGATGATCTCTGAGACAGGGCCGAAGGTTATCGAATTCAACTGCAGGTTCGGTGATCCTGAGGCTCAGGTGGTCATCCCGCTTATCGATGGCGATTTCGCCCAGCTGCTGATGTCTGTTGCAGAAGGGAACCTCGACGCGTCTTTGGTCAAGCTGCATTCCGCTTCTGCCGTCTGCGTTGTGATGGCTTCGCGCGGCTATCCCGATGACTATGAAACAGGAAAGGTCATTCAGGGGCTCGACGCCGTGCATCCGGAAGAAGGGATAGTTGTGTTTCACGCGGGTACCAGAAGTGATGGCGAGAAGGTTCTGACATCAGGGGGAAGAGTGCTTGGGGTGACAGCAGTCGGTTACGAGGACGATCTTAAAGGAACCATCGAGAGCGCGTATCGCGGTGTCGGGATGATCACGTTTGACGGTGCATACTATCGAAGCGATATCGGGCAAAAGGCGCTCCGCAGACTGGCTCAAGTCTAATTCCAGAGGTTGACGAACGTGAATATTCTCGTCACAGGTGGAGCAGGGTTTATAGGGTCTCACGTCGTTGATGCCTATATCGGCGAGGGACACAGCGTTGTCGTCATCGACGACCTTTCGACTGGTTCGAAAAGCAACCTTCACCCTCGCGCCCACTTTTATCAAGCGGACATCAGAGGTGGCGAAGTGGATCGGATCTTCGAACGGCACACGATAGAGGTGGTCAATCACCACGCGGCACAAATGGACGTGCGGCGGTCCGTAGCTGACCCGATATTCGATGCAAGCGTTAACGTGCTTGGTGGGCTCAATATTTTTGAGATCGCGCGGAAGCGCGGTGTCCGCAAGATCATTTTCGCTTCGACCGGCGGGGCAGTCTACGGTGAGCAGGAGTATTTCCCTGCCGATGAAGATCACCCGGTTCGGCCACTCTCCCCCTATGGAATCACAAAACTCGCCACGGAGAAATTCCTCTTCTTCTACAAGCAGGTTTACGGACTCGACTACGTCGTTTTGCGGTACGCCAACATTTACGGACCGCGTCAGAATCCGCATGGCGAGGCAGGGGTCGTTGCGATTTTTGCGAACAAGCTCTTGAAGGGAGAAGAACCCATCATCAATGGTGATGGGATGCAGACTCGAGATTATACGTACGTCGGTGACGTTGTGCAAGCGAATCTGCTTGCGCTCCGCCAGAGCCGG
>Ga0315288_10010647_pt1 | contig 11602 bp, 18 predicted proteins | sample YL17G11_20_MG_FD_203454 | JGI IMG/M metagenome (GOLD analysis project Ga0315288, IMG submission 203454) | Sediment microbial communities from Yellowstone Lake, YNP, Wyoming, USA - YL17G11_20 | ecosystem: Environmental > Aquatic > Freshwater > Lake > Sediment | place: USA: Wyoming | collected... | reverse complement strand
AACTCTCACCGCAACAAGTGGCGTTGGTAAAAGTGCCATTTGTTGCGGTGAGAGTTGTGATATCCCCTGTTGTAGCCCAGAATGTCGGGAGGGTGGCGTAAGTGGTGGAAGCGTTGGCGATAGTTCCGTTGGTAATTGACAACCTGGTTCCCGTCGCATTGGTGAAGTTGAATTCCGGAACAGTTGCCAGATTGCTCCAGAGGGTTGAGACCGTTCCGTAGGTTGAAGAAGCGTTGGTAATGGTTCCGCTTGTATAAGTCAGCCCCGTTCCCCAAAGGTTTGTGGCGGTCATATTCGTTGAGGAAGCATTTGTCATCGTAACCTTTGTTCCGGTTGAATCAAAAGTAAATGATTGGTCGCCTGCGAAGATACCGTTGTCGTTATACTGAACCGCTTTATTTCCGCCTTCAGGAAGTCCAACTCCAGCTCGTAAGGTCAAAGGTAATTCAGCCCCAGCAACCGTAGAACCCATTATGTGGGAGGTTACATCCGGCGCGACACCCGTTCCTGATACATTGGCATAAATCTTAGCAACTAATCTGTCCGTAGAAGTAAACTGAATCGTGGATGTAGCCAAGTGGACTGTATAATTCTCTACAGCAGTCGTAAGTGGGTTGGAACTTTCTGTGGTCAGAAGTGGACTTTCAACTCCAGTATCACTTCTCTTGTAAAATTCAGCATATAGTCGGACTACTTTAAGTGAGTTTGATTTTAAGGCGTGAAAATGCCAATCCCAGATACCTGTAGGAACAGTTGTAAATTGTGGTGTATTTGTAGCTGTAATATAACTTCTTAAAAGGGTATTCCCATCCGCCAACGCAGAGTTGGTAAGTGTAACTTGTGTGGAAGTTGAAGGTTGGGGAGTCATATAAACATACCCCGTAACATCAGCTGTCCAGTTTGTGGCGGTAATGAATCTTGCGGTCTGGGTAATGGGGTCTGCCCAAGTAAGATTTCCTGAACCATCATTCTTTAGAAACTGTCCTTCAGCACCTTTATTTGCTGGCAGATAGTATTGGTCGTTTTGAGTAAGTGTTGAAGTAGCAGCAAAAGCTGAATAGTAAGTATTTCCCGAACCATAGAACTGTAAGGAGTTTTGATTGAGAATCGCAGAGTTTCCGTTAACAGTTAAGAGGCTGTTTGGCGTCGTCGTCCCGATGCCGACGTTGCCGTCACTTCTGACAAACAACAAAGAAGAAGTGGCGGAATTAATATTTAAAGCCGGAGTTAATCCGGTGGCATTTGAGACATTGACTGATAGAACAGCGGAAGGAGTGGTTGACCCGATGCCGACGTTGCCTGTTGCTGATAAAATAGACATTCTGATAGCAGCACCAGAATAAAAATCCAGTTTGGTAGCATCATAATAAAGACCAGCTCGCCAACGACCAGCGGGACTTGCCATTTGAAATCCCCCAGACGCATCAGGAGTAAAAAAGGTCATTTCCGAACCGCCACTTGATTCAATTATTACATTATCATTACCTGCCGACCAAGCAGGTGCAGTTCCAGCACTACCTTGTTTAACATATAATGGTGCCCCCGGTGCCGTCGTCCCGATGCCGACGTTGCCACCGAATGTCGCGAGGCCTTCGGATCTGAATGTCGTGGTGGTGGCGTTGGTTGCAGTGAGATTTAATACATTTGATAAACTGTATCCTCCACCATCTATATTAGAAGTCCAAGGAGTTTGTGAACCACCAGCAGCACAAGCACCATTTCCTGCTGTGCAAAAATTAAATCCATTCATTGTTGAAGTTCCTGTAAGGGTAAGAACTCCTAATGAAAGGTTTGTTTGAAAAGACGGAATTCCTCCTGAAGAGTAGAGAACTGTATTAGTAGTTGAAGACGCTGTGGTTATTTTATTTCCTGCTCCCATCAAAACTTTTCCATAAGGAAGAGTTGAAGTTCCAGTGCCTCCTTGTGGAACTGTTAAAACAGTTGCAGCCCAAACAATTCCATTGAGTAATAGTACCGTTAAAATAGAAACAAATATTAAACTTAAAATGTATTTTATTGTATTCATACTACACAGGACTTATCACGTAAGTTACTCTTAGTATACTCCCCGACATCGGAGCATTGTTAAATGTAATTGTTACTGTAGAAAAAGTGTAATCCTCTGTCAAAGTCATCAATTGTCCATTCAAATAAACTTCCAATGAAGCATCTGGATTTGGATTTCCTGCAAGAGTAAATATAGTATTGGAATCATCGATTGCTCCTGTAGGAGTTTCTTGATAATGGAAATAAGTTCCATCATTGATTGCTTGAATTACCAATTGCTGGTCAGCAGAAAGAAGTCCTCCAAGAGCAGTAAGGAGAAATCCCGGAAGAGTTGGAGCCATTAATTTACTCGTCATAATCCAAATTTATTCAAGATTGATAATCTAATATTGTGCTCATTGTAATAGTTCTGGAGCAATCTAGCATATTGCTGGACTTTTGCTTCTAATTTTGTCCATTTGGTAAATTTCTTATCATTTTCTTTCTTAGCAATTTCAAATTCTTTTATTTCATCTTTCAAATGCTCTTTTACTAAATTTAATTTTGCTTGCTCTGCTTCAATACTATTTTTTAACTTTTCCAATTTCTTTTTATCAATTTTTGTATTTATGATAAAAACACTATAATCTTTTTCTTGCTTTTGGAACTCTTTCAATTTATTCATCTCTTTTTCTTTCCTTGCTACTAAATCACCAATATCATATTCCAAACTTTTCTTTGATTTTTCTAATCCATAAAGCAAATCTTGTAAATGTCTTATGTTTTTTATATCATCATTCTTAATCAACTCACTTGATTCTTGCTGTCTTTTAATCATGGCTTCAAAATCATTACTAGACTGTAAAAGATTTTGGTTGAGTAATGACAATCTTTCATTTTCACTCTTGGTATTTTCTATTCTTTCTGTAACAGAACCAAGTTCTTTAAGTTTATTTTCAAAATTACCATGAATTTCTTCCAACTTCCTATCATAATCAAACTTCAATTCTCGTAATTGGGCTTGGTAACAGAGTTTTTGTCTTTTAATCTTTTGTTCTCTTGAATCCATAATTTATTCCTTTATTTTGCTCTTGTAATACCTCGCTACACCTGTGCAAATCAAAAAGTCGGGGAAAGCCCTGTTATTCATAAATACAACTTAAAGTAGAAGTAGATTGAGCATAACCATAAACAGGTTTTCCTCTGTAAGGATTATTAATTCCGAATTCATAAAAGAAACTATTTGTGCTTGAAGCAAAAGGACTCAATACAATTCCAGAAACATTCGTAGTAGTTGCTGAACTATTAAGCATTAAAGAAACTGGATAGCCATCCTGATTTATATTCATACACCTTGCCCAAGTCCATCCTGTTCCAAATATTTCAGTGCTTGATGCTACTCCACTTCCTGTTTTTGCCATTCCAATTGTTACAATAGAATGAGTTGGTCCTGAAATAGTTTCTTCTGTGTGGGAAGGAGCAAGCATAAATCCACCAGTCGGAGATTGTTTTATTTCGTAATATCTCATAACCAATCCAACCGAAATAACTGCAACCAGAACAATCAAAGTAACAATTATATATTTTTTCATATGTTTATGTTATTGTGCAAATCTCCTTCTCTTTTTGTTTTTCTTCTATGACAGTTTGGACAAAGAGTTTGCATATTATTAATGTCTTTTGATAATTCATAAAATTTACTTTTTGGTTTTATATGGTCAACTTCCATAATTTCAGGATCATACAATCCACAGATCCTGCAAGTAAAATGGTCTCTGATTTTTGCTTGATTCATCCAGTATCCTACACTTCCTCCTGTCCATCTTGGGGATTTTTCTCCAATAAATTTTCCTTTTTTAGCCATACTTATTTTTTCCTTTTGGTTAATAGACATTGTTTTCCCTTTGTTATTGGCAATTTTCCCTTTCCAATAATGTGCATTGTTTTCTCTCATGTGTCTTTTGTGCTCTTCTGTGTATTTTCTACCAATCATTTTTTCTCTTTGTTTTTCAATAGCACCAATAGATCTTTTCTTTCCTTTATGTGAATTACTAATTTTTATTTTTTCTTCTTTTGTTCTTGGTATCCCCTTATTCCAAGGAATAACTCCTTTTCTTGATTGACTAATTTTCAAGAAAGTTTCTTTTGTTCTGTATTCTTTATGTCCTTTTTGAAATGCCATACATTAAATTATACCTGCAGCACGTCGCACACAAAGGTAATTCAAGTCCAAGTTATCCGCAGAAGAGTTGCTAATCATTAATGGTAATGCTGTTTGAGGAACTTGTGCAACATGTGTCACATATAAAGTTCCATTAACATAAAATCTAACTTCGTCATTTTCCCATCTAATACGATAATTTATAGCAACAGCAGTCCAAGTTCCATCTATCCAAGTAATTGCTGTCGTCTCGGAAGTTCCTCCTTGTCCGATACTGACTGCTTGGAAAGTTGTTCCTGTTACTTCAAAATAAATAGCTCCAAAACCAGTTCCCACTGGAAATCTCAATCCCCAGAACCTTGCTTGTCCTGCTGTAGGTTTTACAGGAACAGTTAAGTTGAATTCCACATCTGCAAATAAATGCTGTCCGAATGAAGCAGAAGCATCTGCATTATAACGAATAACATTAGTAGCCATTGCTGGAGTTCCTGTAGTAGATTTCCAGAATGAAGTGTCGTATGCTTTAATTTGAGGATCATAGACATAACCATCTCTTTTATCTTTGTCATTTAATTCCATATTTTTTATTTAATAATTTTTAATAACCTTTTTAGGACTTCCTTGTGCCTCCGAGAAGGTCGAAAACTCAGAGGCACGAAAAATCCTAAAATCCAATGAACAACTTTTTTAGAATAAATATCTTTCCAAGATTAAATGAGAAAATAAGCAAATGACCAAATATATCTTTGTCATAATCTTTAGCTCGGACAAATCCAAATCCAAAGATTGTTTCTTTTGCATCTTCCTCGCTATATGATTTTAATCTTTTGATTAGTTTCATAAATCTTTAACCTTGTTCCAGATCGCTGTCACTTTACCATGAATATAATCCAATTCATCCATTATAATAGTTGTGTCTATGTTTCCACTTGGTATAACACCAGTTCCCAAACATAAAGTGCAATCTGTGTCTTTTATAATGCCATCAATATCTGTGAACTTATGAATTTTAGTTCCTCCACATCTAGGACATCTAACAAAAGTAATAATTTTGGTGTCCATAGTAATAGATTATTGGATCCAAGCAGTCGTTCCTGCAAGTCCACCGACATTTCCTATTGCAAAGTAATTTCCATTTCCAGCAATAATGTCTGTTGTTGCCATACCAATTCTGTTGTTAATAGCAACAGATGCACCAGACAACTGAATCCCAATGGTTAATGTGCCTGCTGTTGAACCAGCACCAACACCAATTTCATATATGTAGTTATCACATACTTCTGAACCATTACCAGCAATGCTTATTCCAGTAGCACAAACAATAGTTGCAATACCAATATGATTTCTGTTGACTTGCATCATACCAGCTGCACCAGCAAAAAGAATAACACCAGTCATTGTTCCTCCAGCTACTCCATAGGTAAGAAAGTGATTGTCTTCTATCACACCAAACCAACCACCATCACCCAGTGCTGTGCCAGTTATAATTGGCAAATTTGCACCCGATGCAGTAGCAATAAAGAAAGTGTTATGATGAATCCAAGGGGCAACTGCTGTAGAACCAGCAGCACAACCAATTGCTCCAATTGCTGTATAATTCTTAATATAGAATCCAGCTATCTCAACAGAAGCTGCAGATATATCTACAAAATTACATGCAGCAGCTGCTTGCACTCTTGTGCTATTATTTGAACCATTCGCTCTCCCCAAACCTCCAGGAGCTATCAAATGGACATTTTTCTTGCTCATCGTCAATGCTGCATTCAATGTATAAGTTGCAGCAGAAGGCATAACAAATACATAGTCATTCCGATTAGCGACACAAGCATCTAAAGCTGCTTGAATTGCTAAATCAGCATAATTTGCTGCTCCGATATATACTCTTGGCACTCCGTCTTTGTCTACTGGATATTCATTTTGAAAATCTCCAGCATAAGCATCCGATGCATTCAAGACAAAAAACACTTTTCCTGAACCCATAGGTAATGATTTCGCAATCGCTCCATACCTACTCATTTGCGTTTCTAAAGCCATATTTTTATTTATTATTTTTTACTTGGTAATTTATCCAAGAACCATTATTTTAATATCCTTGAGAGGGAGTGGTTAGCTCCCTCATAGGAATAAACTATTTATGGCGTCCCGTCTCCACTAGAAAATTTAACCCAACCGCCATTAAGTATTGTTATCCCGTATCCTGCTCTTACACCGAAATTCCAATCATCAGTTGAAAACTCTTCACCAGCATTCAAATCGGCTGGAGCTTTCAAATGTGCTTCTTCCCAAATACCGCAATGAGCAGAAGATCCTACTGAAGAAACTAATCCCCAATATTTTCTCTTCGTTGTCGCTACTGCACCATTTGCATCTGTAGCCAATCTCGGAAGAATTACATGGCGATACTTTCCCTTATAGACATTAACAACACCAGCATTAATACCTTCTATAGAAGCTGTTGACTGAAGATATTCACGAATGGTATTGATAGTGTTTGGATCATCTGAAGACCAAATTATATCATGAGGAAGAACTGTCTTTTCCCCAAACTGATTGATAGTTTCCTCCACTACCAATTTTTCCATACCTTCAATTGCACCTTTGGAAACCTGTGGATTGTTAGCCAATCGATTTCTATAAGTGGTTGAAGATCCTCTCACTGGATGGTCGGTATCAAACAATTGCTGTGAAGTTGAAGCACCAGTCGTAATATCAATTGTTCTTCCGTCCATATCAGTGTAGGAGATTGCTGTCCCGAAAGTAAACCTATGAGTCAAATCCAATTCTCTACGATTGACAGGCAAGCGAGCCAAATTTGTCAATCTGCGAATAACTTCTATATACTTATTCTGTGTTCTCATTTCATAAGTAATACCAATATCATTCGCAATACGAAATGAGGTCATGACTTTTGAATAACCTTGCTGAACTTTTGCACGAGATGCTTGGTCACCTTGTCCCTTGAATTTAGCATACTCTTCCAAGTCAATTTCAGTATATTCTCTAGTGTTTCCACTGTTTTGAGGGATTGCCTCAATATTGAAAATACCTGAAGTAAACATTTCTTGTCCGAGTGATGCTTTTTCCTTCTCAAAGATAATACCAGCCAATCGCACAAAGTCAGATAAACTTACTGTATTTAATTCCATGTTTTAATTTCTCTTTATCTTTTCTCCCAACCCAGACAACTAAATTGCTGGGAACCACTGTTCAAAAAGAAATTAATTTTAATAATAATTAACTATTTGCTTTCAAGCGAGCATCAACACCGATGTTCAATATAAACCAACCTTTTGAGGCTGAAATATATTTAACACATTGAACAATATCCAACGAAGATGCACTTTGGTCAACTGCAGATCCATCATCTGCTGTTGTCAAATCAAAATACAATCCTACAGATCCAGCAACTAATGTTCCAACTGTGACATCTGCTTCCCAAACTACATTCTTTTCAACTGGAACTTCTACAGGTAACAATCTTGCTGTTGCATAATCAGTATCTGCGGTTGTAACTGCTTTTCTTAAAATACCAACACAATCATAACTATACACAGTATTAGTAGCAAGAATTAATGTTCCACTTGAAAAAGCAACCATAGCACCTGCACCCATTGCTCCTGCACTAGCAGCAACAGGAAGATGCATTATTTTCGTTTTTCCTTGTTTTCTTATAAATGACATTTCTTTGAAATTTAAGTTTGTAATATTCTCTTCAATTTTACAAGTTTTGTTCTTGACTAAAAGAATGACTTTTTTTTAACAGAGTGTTTTATCTCACTCCGAATAATTGGCTAAATAAAAAAGAGCTTTTAGAGCTCCTCTTTATTAACCAACTAAAAGAGAGGATCTCTTAAAATTGGTTTTACGAAACCAGCGTAAATTGTCAACAAACTTTCATCAACAACACTCTAATTATACTTCTTTTATTGGATAAAGTAAAGGGACGATTTACCAATCTCTGTATTTTTGCTTATTAAAGCCCTAATCAGGCTGTTGGAATTTCCTCTCCTTTTATTTTCAATATTTTATCTATATCTAACATTGTTCTTTCGTGAGACTGTTTTTTCCAAAGAATATCATTTGCTTTTTTGATATTTTCTTGCAAAGATCCTTGAAGCACAGCAGTAAGAAATTCAAATTCAGATGGTTTAACATTATGAACAAGAAGCAACTCTAAAATCTTTTCTGCAACAAAAGTTATTTTCTTGTCTCTTAATGCACTTGCATCAAGTGGTTTATCTGATTTTAATCTCTTTACAATTTCTTCTCCAAAGATTTCTTCTGTCTTGTCTTCAAATAAAACTTTAATAAATCCTGGTTCGTGCAAACTTTCACTATCAATAACTTTTTCTCCAACATAAACCTTTTTTTCAAACATATTATTTTCCTTTTTTATTAATTGGTTTCCAACCATGTTTAACTGCTTGTGCAACTTTCTCAAAATTGTCTCTTGCTTTTGCTGATTTGAATGTCCTAACTTCACCAGAGGACATTCTTAATTTATTTGATCCTATTTTTGTCATATTATTGTTCTTTTAAAAATAAATCTTTAGGAACAAGTGTTTTAGTTCCATCACTCATCAAACAAAGATTCTCTTTTTCATTGGCATCTCCTAAAATCTCTGATACATAACGACCATCAAAGAAAATCTTTTCAGGAGGTTCTAATGTTCCTGATGTTGTAGTTGCAGATCCAATATTTGAAGTTTCTACTGAAATCTCAATAGGAGTTTCTTCTTTCACTTTTACTTTCACTTTCTTTGTTTTAGGTTTGGCAACTGCTATTACTGCTTTTTTCTTAGCCATATTAATTTAGTTAATTAACGAACACCGAATCAATCAGGTATTCACGTCCATTCTCTGCTTTTAATTTTAATGTTACTTTATCACCCTTGACGACCTTTTCAATCTCTTGGGCTTTTATTTGTGCACCATATTGAACTTCTGCAAATTTATTATATCCTTGAATCTTTTGGACAGTATCGTCTTCAAGAATAATTTCGTATTGCTGGTCTTCCAATCGCTTTCCTGTTAATGGATCTTTTTCAACTACATCCTTTACAGTTCTCCATCCAACTATAACCTTACCATCAAATGTGCTTAACTTATAAACTGCAGGACCAATTACTTTTTTACCTTCTTCATACCAAGCCAATCTGTTTTTATCGGCTATGGTCTTGAGCATATCAATATCTGTCTTGTAAGAACTTATTATCTTACTTTGATCTTCTACTGTCTTCATCAACTTCTCAAGAGCTTCGGAATTGACTTCTACTTTTTTGTTTTCTTTATTTGTCATGTTTTTTGATATCTTCATCAGTTAATCCTAATTTACTGGCTAATCCTTTTAATTCTGGAGTCATTTCTTTTTTAGGAGTCAATGGAATATGCATTCCTGCTCCTGCTGAAGAAATAATTTGTCCAGATAAATCTATTCCTCTTTCTGTAGCTAAAAGATAAGCATCCCTAACTTTTTTCTTCATCTGCTCAACAGTCAAGGTTTCATCTTTTATTCTATCAAAATGAAATTGAATTTTCTTTTTCAATTCTTCATCTGCTCCTGCGAGAGATGAAATTGTAATATCTTTAGCTTCATTCAAAGGAGCTTGCATTCCTTCAAGTGCTTTCTTATTGGCATCATCAATTGCCTTTTGGCTATCAGTCAATTTAGTTTCAAGTCCTGCCACCTTTTCTCTTAAGTTCTTAAAGTTAAGATCTTTATCACTTAATCCTACAAGTTCTTTCTTGGCAGTATCAAGTTCTGTTTTAAGAGTTGTAACTTCTTCCAGCGACATCGCTCCTTCTACTTTATTTCCTTCCTCGTCATATAAATCAATCATATTTTTAATTTATTCTTAAAATATTTTGTCCATTTATTTCTATTACCATTTGTTTTCATATGGCACTTGTGACAAAGAGTAATTAAATTATTTGGATTGCAATTTCTTTTATTATAATCTGTGTGGTGAACATCATAACCATATTTGCTACAAATTTGGCAAATATAATTATCTCGTTCTCTAATACTTCTTTTTAGGGTATCTGTCCAATCTACAGAATATAATTCAGATGATATTCCTCCTTTCCAGAAATGACTTTTTTCACCTAAATGTCCTTTTCTTATAGCTTCTTTATGTTTCTCTGATAGTTTAATACCTGTATGAGCTAATTTAAATTTCTCTTTAAGCATATTGGATTTTGGTTTTCCTTTTTGTCTTCTACTTGAATCCAATCCAATCTTTTCCTTCCAATCATCTGACATTTTAAATCCTTTTTTAAACCATCCTCTATTTGTCCCATTTTTAGGTAATCCTTTGGGCATTATATTTTATTAGTTAATAATACTTACAGTATCAATGACGCCTGATACGATGGCGAGTAAAATACTAATACAACCTTTCATTTTAATAATTCATTCATTACTTCATATTTGTCAAATTCCTCTTTTGGTTTGACATTGTCCAAATGCTCCAAATGGTCTCTCTCAAATTCTTCAAACACTGTTAAAATTCCATTCATTGTTCCTCTGTCAAATTCAAATTCGTCTTTTAATCCTTTACTTGCTATATACTCTTTCTGCTGGTATATAAGTTTCTCAATCTTTGGTTTCAATACTTTCTCAAAGACAACAGAAACATCTGCAACATAATTCTTTCTTTCCTCTGGAGACATTATTGGCTCGTCTTTTGAAACAAATTCAGATATTCTATCTAAACTACCATTTTTATTTTTATCCAAAAGATATTTTTCTATATTTGATATTCTTGATTCAAATCTTGCACACACATTGATTACCCCTTCTGTATTCAATCCATCTAATTTATGAAGCATTTTATTTATCCAATTAAACATCGTATTTGTTTTTAAGATTAATTCCTATTACAAAGAAATAGCATCCAAGTATCCATAGTTTAGTATTAGAATCATATTCAAAGGCAAACTTCCAAGGATACATCCAAGCAAATGTAAATCTTTTGTGTTTATAAATTTCTATTATTTTATTCATGTATTTATACATTTACAATCTTTTAAATCTTTTAGTTAAATAATTTGTTATATAACCCCATGCACAAATGAAACCCTACAAGCCGACACTTTGCTTGAAGTTGGCATTTACTGGTGCTTCCAGAGGTTTTAGACCTGATGTCGGACTTCCTGTAGTTGCTTCTGTTGGCATCATTGGAGCATTTATTCCTTTCTTAAATAATCTACTCGGATCCTCTTCCCAATTAAGTGCAAATCTTTCTTCAAGATATTCTAAATTAAGATCCTGCTGGAAAATCATTGCATCTGCAAGCATTCCTCTAAATAATAATTTATTAACTTCACTTGTCTTCTTTTCTTTTGGACGAATCATAATCTGCCAAATCCATTTACTCAATACAATCTCTTCGGGATTCAGATAAGTAATACGAGTTGGTGTTCCTGTTTGTTCACCAAGTGTTTCTTCTTCGT
>Ga0315288_10010646_pt1 | contig 11603 bp, 8 predicted proteins | sample YL17G11_20_MG_FD_203454 | JGI IMG/M metagenome (GOLD analysis project Ga0315288, IMG submission 203454) | Sediment microbial communities from Yellowstone Lake, YNP, Wyoming, USA - YL17G11_20 | ecosystem: Environmental > Aquatic > Freshwater > Lake > Sediment | place: USA: Wyoming | collected... | reverse complement strand
TTATTGGTTATTGTTTCATCAGCGGTTTTTAGTGTAAAGAAATAGACTCCGGATTTTACTTCAATGTCATTTTTGTCTTTACCATTCCAAGTCGCAGTGTATTCACCAGCAGATTTTTTACTCGAAACTAAAGTTTTTACTTCCCTTCCAGTGATATCATAAATTTCAAGAGAGACATAACTTTTTGTATGTAGTAAATAGCGGATAGCGGTTTGTGTTGTGAATGGATTTGGTTTTGTATCAAGCGTGAAGTGTATAGCATCATACTTAAAGTGTTCTTCAATTCCACTTGAAAGCGGAACTTTTATACGGTGGAGAACGACAGGATTTCTTGTATCTCGACCTTGGGATTGCACTCCAAATCCCGCAATCGAATCAATAAGATAAACAACACTCAAAGTATCGTGGTCAACACCACCTACACAAGGAAACCGTTTTGATGTTGTATTAGGTGTTGTAATGCGCTGTTGATTTTGCCAGGTTTGTCCATTATCATGTGACTCAGCAAGCCAAATATCAGCTCTTGATAGGGCAGTAGTTGGTTCATAATTAAGTGAATCGAATTGTTCCCATGTAACATATAAATAACCTGTATTTGATGCCTGGACAATTGATGATCGTGTTGCTACGAGTGCATTATAACCAATCTCCGTAGGGTATAATGAATCAATTTGATAATAATGTATACAGCTCCATTGTGGATTATTTACCGGACACCAATGCCAAATTCCTGCAGAAGAAGCCCAAAATGCACTTCCGATAGTATCAGCAACTGAAGCGACAATGTGTAAGTTATCCTGATTATCAAACATCGCAAACAAAGAAGAGACATTAAATGTTGGAGACATTCCTTGGGGTGGAAATGGAAGTTGTGTTGGTGGTTGCCAGGTTAGACCACCATCATTTGATAAACGATAATAGGCAGGTTCTTGACCTGGAATTTCTGGGCATGTCCATAAGATAACAACTTTATTTGAAATTTTTGACGCTGCAATATTGTGACATGGATACATTGGGTCTGGGGCAGGCGGACAGATTTTTATTGGTGTTGTCCAAGTTGACCATGGTTGGATTCTTGAATACCATAAAGAATCGGTGGAGGTAGCATCAATCATAGCGCAATGGATTGCTCGGTTATAGGTTACCGCAATTGGTGACCATTCAAAACCAATCGGACCGAGACAAATTCCACTATCTATTCTTGCAACAACCGGTCTTAAAGCACCTACAACTCCCTGATGAGTACTAATGACTGCACATACACTTTGTGGGTCGCAATCTAAATTGCCATATCCACTTCTCTGAGTAAAAACATTGATTCCATCGATCCAATTTAAAGTGTGAGTATTATAGTTGTAAAAATTATATCGTTGATTTCTATCAGTTACTGGCGCAAAGTTACTCCACATCCAATACACATGAACGCCATTTGCAATTGGGTCGGTTCGACACCAGGTGTATACCGGACCACTGAATTGCCAATCATAAGTTGTGTAACCAGCAGTGGTTTGATAACCGATTGCAGATAAAATTGAAAAGTTAAAGATTAGAAGATTAAAGATTAGAAATTTAACAGTTTTTCCCATATACACCTCCGTATAAAAAGATTTATATACCAGGAAAGTATATTCATTATTACTCCCAATCCTTTATCAATTAAATATAACATATACAAAAGTTTTGTCAAGAGGAAAATTGGAAAGCCCTTAAAAATAACACAGAGTCTCAGAGACACAGAGAAAATATAGAGGAAAACGGAGATGCTGAATTAAATTCAGCACCTTGACTTTGTGTCCTCAGTGGCTTTGTATCTCTGTGGTGTGATTTTTTCAGGATTCTCAATTGGTTGAATATTCATTGTAACTAATGGAAATTTGTAGAAATTGTGCTTTTCAGTGGCTATCTTGAACTTAAAAAACTGGGACACAATACAGTATTGGATTTTATGGTGGGGAAAATAGGGTATAGGATTTTTTGACAATATATTGTGTCCCATGACCTCGGAGAATTATAACAAAAAAATAAATCTTGTCAAGAGGGAATTTTAAAAATGTTTCAGAAAATCAATGACTTATAAAGAAAGAAATTTTTTATTATAAATCGAAATAACGCACGTATTCTAAGGGATGCGGGGTATTTCTGATTTCTTCACTTTCTTTAGTTTTTATCTCAATCCAAAAATCGATAAGTGCTTGAGGGAAAATACCGTCAAGGGTCAGGTATTTTTGGTCTTCTTGTAATCCATCAATTGCGGATTGTAATGTGTTTGGTACTTTGCCCGGTTTGAGACCCCCTTTTTTTCTAATTCCATCTAAACCAGCAAGAAGAAGTGCTGATAATGCTAAATAGGGATTGCATGTTGCATCGCTAACCCGAAATTCAATTGGCATTCGGTCTTTTGCGTAACCAGGGATTCTTATTGCTGAGGTTCGGTCTGCAAGTCCAATTGATGCGGTTTTGGGGGTTTCAAAACCGCCGGTTAGTCTTTTGTAAGAGTTTGTTGTTGGATTGGTAAAGGCACAGAGTGAAATAAGATGCGATAAAATACCATTAACATAATTCATACCAATTGTTGAAAGTGCATCTTTTTTCCCTTTGAATAGCGACTTGCCTTCTTTTTCTAATATATGGTGAAAATGCATTCCCGAGCCAGCCTTATTTTTAATCGGCTTAGGCATGAAAGTTATGAACTTACCAAGTTTTTGAAAGTAGTTCTTAATTATGTATTTGGAAATAGTGATATTGTCAGGAGTTTTCAAAGCGTCAGAAAACGTGGTTTCGATTTCCATTTGTGCCAATGCACCACCTTCGTGATGATGATATTTCACTTCGATTCCACACTCTTGTAACATTTTAACCAGCTGGTTTCTATGGTTAGCATAAAAATCATGAGGCGGTGCTTGGTGATAGCCACTCATTGCTGTTGTATCAGTTTCATCCGAAATTAATCTTATCCCCATAGTATTGCTGTTATTAGTAATTTCTACTTGTGAAAATACATAAAACTCAAGTTCGGGTAAAAAGAGAATTCGGTCTACCCTTAATTCTTTTTTTATGATTTTGATAGCTTTTTCCAGAATATATCTTGGGTCCCGTTCGTATCGCGTGATTCGGTCCGGATAATAGATATTTCCAAAAATGGAAAGCGTTTTCTCAGTATAGAACGGGTCGATAAAAGTGAACCGTTCATCGGGCAGTAAAACCAAATCGCTCTTTTCAGTCTTTTTAAATCCTTTCAAAGATGAGCTGTCAAATCCCGCGCCATAGTTTTTAACTATTTCCCAGTACGATATTGGAAATGTTAAATGTCTTAATTTTCCAATAAGGTCAACATACTTGAGGTCAATAAATTCAATATTTTTCTTATTAAACATAGTTATGAAAGATAATATTCAGAAAAAATGAAAAGTCAATAATTGTATTGTATAATAAGAAAGTTCTGAATAAAATCTTTTACCACGAATGACACGAATAAACTGTAAGAATAGCCACAGATATACACAGATGATTATCTTCGGGTTTTTTTTCTGTTTTTTTATCTGTGGTCATCAGTGGCATATCTTTATCCGTGATATTCATGTTCACATTTTTTCAGAACTCTCAATAAAATTGATTTACAAAAAAAGCGTCTCCAGGGAAAGGAGGTTTTTTAAAGAGGATATGGGTTTATTAAGGAAGGAAAACCCCAGAGACGCTTATAATTTATTATATGAATTATAAAACTTTTATGAAAAAAAGTCAATCCTTGTCAAAGTATTGCTTGACGAACGAGATTTTGTGGGATAAAATTTTTTATGAAAAAAGATAATATAAAAGACAGTTCGAAATTATTAGCCGTCTTTTCAGGTTTTCCGACCGTTCTTATAACATCGGGTGAAAATATTATCACAGTCACTTTAGTCCACATTTTTTCTTTTTCCCCACCGTTAATCGGTATCGGGATTAAACCGGAAAGGCATTCTCATAGTCTAATAAAGGAAAGTAAAGAGTTTGTCGTGAATATACCAACTAAAGATGTGCTAAGCGCAATTAAATTCTGTGGTTCTAAATCAGGCAGTGATTTTGATAAGTTTAAAGAAACCGGGTTAACTAAAGAACAATCACAATCCTTAAAAACGGTTGGTATTAAAGAGTGCCCGGTTAATATTGAGTGTAAAGTAGTACGGGAAATTAATAGTGGTGATAGGACATGGTTTGTCGGTGAAATTATTCAAGGCAGAATTGCCGAAGATTATAATCTGGAAGATACAATTTTATACTGGCGAGGAGTGTATCGATTACCAGGGCAGGTAGTCTAATAGATATGAAATTTTTCAGAAATAGAAAAACTTTATTAGTTATTTTTATTTTGTTGTTTAACATTCAATCGGTTTTAGCACAATATTATTTCAGCAAAAACAAAGTCCAGTATCAGGATTTCCGATTTAAAACCTTAGCCACTGAACATTTTCTCATCTATTTCTATGAGGGTGGTGAAAATTTAGTAGAATTTGCCAGTCGATATGCGGAAGAATTCTATCAAAAGCTCTCATCGGATTTGCAAATCGAAATCAAAAGTAAACTGCCTGTTATTATTTATAATTCACCGAATGAATTTGAACAAACCAATATTATTCTTGATATTATTGAGGAGTCGGTCGGTGGATTTTCGGAACTTTTCAAGAATCGCGTTGTTTTGCCATTCAATGGTTCCTATAAGGACTTTCGACATGTAGTTGAACATGAAATCACCCATATTTTTGAATTCGAGATGTTTTACCATTCACGTCTTGCGTCGTTATTGACCTTAGTCAGCGAATTTCAAATTCCTTTGTGGGTAATGGAAGGCTTTTCAGAATTTATATCACAAGAGGGACAGCCAGAAGTTGGTTCCGAAATTTTCCTGCGCGATTTAGTGTTGCATAATCGGTTTATCCCGCTTGACCAGTTATCGGATGAAATGGGTTATGTTAACTATCGAATTGGTGAAGCAGTCTTTCGCTATATTGCCGAAACCTACGACCGGAAAAAAATATTTGAATTCTTGCATATCTTAAAAAATAAGAGAAATCTAGAAACAGCGTTTAAGAGCAGTTTTGGTTTGACCATTTCACAATTCAATCAAAAATTTGAAGAATATTTAAAAATTAAATATTGGCCACAGATTGTGAAAAAAGAGAATTTCTCCAAAATCAGCAGACTTTTAACCGACCATACTAAAGATGCATCATTATACAATACATCGCCTGCGATTTCGCCATCAGGGACAAAAATTGCTTTTATCTCAGACCGCAATGGCTATGCCGATATTTATGTAATTTCCGCTATTGACGGTAAAGTCTTACGACATCTGGTTAAAGGCGAACGCACTGGTGGATTTGAATCCGTGCATCTTTTACAAAGTGGTATTGCCTGGTCTAATGATGAACGATTCATTATTTTTGTTGCTAAAAGTCAAGGTAAAGATAATATTGTCGTCGTTGAATATCCTTCGGGAAAAACCAAAAAACGGTTAAGCTATAATCTTGATGGTATTCATTCGCCAAGTCTTTCACCGGATAATGAACGAGTTTGTTTTATCGGATTGAAAAATGGTTATGCCGACATTTATATTGCGAGATTAAAAGATGGCGCGTTAACTCGCGTTACTTATGATTACTATGAAGACCGCGACCCAATATTCACACCCGATGGAAAAAAGGTTGCTTTTGTTTCTGACCGTCCGGATTTTGGAGATTGGCAACCAGGCGCATATACTTTATTCCAAATCTTTTTAGATCTGCAAACAACTAACCAAGTGATTGAACAAAAAAGTAAAGCTGTCAGTCAAGCAATGCAAATTGAAGCTATACCCGGTATTCCGCGTAGCCGGTATTTGGCTAAACCAATCTTCACATCCGATAATAACTTTTTAATTTTTACTGCGGCGGATTCTTCATATAATCTCTATATATATTCAATGACCGATAAAAAAATAACCAATAAGACGGATTTTTGCGGGGGCGTTTATTATCCATCGATACCAAAAGATAATAGTAATTTGACTTTTGCCTACTATACGAACTTGGGTTGGGATATCAGTGTCATTGCTGACCCATTAAAAGCAATTCCAGAATTAGTTACTGATTCACTGTCAATCGCACGTGAAGATTGGCAAAAATATGAACCAATGGGTGTTGACCAGACTCAAGTTAGTCCTTATCAATTTGCTTTAACACCCGATTATGCGGTTGGTCAGGCAGCATACTCAACCCAAGGAGGTATTGCGGGTCAGTTGAATATTGCTTTGAGTGATGCTTTAGGCAATCATCGGTTTTATTTAGTCACCGACCTTTATCAAGATATTTCTAATTCCGAAATATTATTTAACTACTGGTATTTGCCAAAACGAACTGATTGGGCATTAGTGCTATTTCAATATTTTGAATACCCGGCAGTTTATTCCAATTACATTCACTTGCGTCGTAATCGGGGATTAGGTGTTTTGAGTTCTTACCCGCTAGACAAGTTTACTCGATTTGAATTCGGCACGATCGGATATTTAAGTTACAATGAAATTTATCAAAGAGCCTCCGACGATATTTGGCGTATGAGGCCAGCTTATCGGGAACAAATATACCTCCTTGATGAAGCATTTGTTTTCGATAATACGGTCTGGAATGAATGGGGCGCATATAAAGGTGTTCGGATGCGATTAGAATCATATCAAGCAGTGCCTTTTTCCAGTCGCAAATTCTACACATCTTATTTAGATTTTCGTAATTATATTAAAATATCAAAACGTTACAGCTTTGCGACATGGCTTTATGGGGTTAGTAGTTTTGGACGTGACCCGGAGCTATTCTCAATCGGCGGCGAGAATGTGCGCGGGTATAATTATGAAGAATTTTACGAAAACCCAGGTTCAAAATTAGCAATTACCAGTCTTGAGTTACGGCATCCTTTTATTGACCGCTTAAAAATTGCTTACCCAATTCCTTTGGAACTAAATAATATACGCGGTGTGACATTTTTTGATGCAGGAATGGTACTTAATGATTCATCCGTAGTATATCGTAAGGGCAAAGGTTTTCAAGATTTAAAACTCGGGGTCGGTGCCGGTATAAGAATACAAATCTCTTACTTTTTATTGAAAATCGACTTTGCTAAGCCATTATCGGCAACCGAGAACAAGGGGTGGCGAGTATATTTTAGCTTAGGTACCGACTTTTGATTACCGCACTGCTTTTTTTCTTGCTTACTTCCCAAACCAACTCGTTAAGCCTTGATTCCATACCTTTAATTTCTTTTAAGAATCTAAAAAATCAATCATCATTCAGTTACAAATATCAATTTAAAAGTGATTTGCCACATAATATTTTGGGAGTTTTTAAAGGTTGTGTTGTATTTCCTAACCAAGAAGAGAGACAAGGAACATTAGTCAGGGAAAAGAAAAAAAGCAGTATTAAAATAAAGGCACGGCGTGATTATCAATATGAAATTTCTAAGAAAACCAAACAATGGCAAATTATTCCCAGGGGTGAGGAATCTAATATATTGATTTCGATTGATAGGACAATTATGGATGCCGAATTTCAACTAATTAGTGAAAATGGAAAATCTTATACTTATAAATTTATTCCCAATATCGCTTTTCTTGACCCGACATTCACTCGCAAGTTTACCGCATTCCTAACCGTCAATAAAAAAACTATACTCCCCGAGAAAATTATTGCCCAAGACAGTTCTAATAAAATACTATGGCAAATCGAGTTTTCCAATTACAATAAGGTTAAACGTATTAACTTGCCATTTCAGCCAACAGCCAAAATTATTCTGTCTGCCCAGCAAAAGTTGGTTAAAAGAGAAGCCAGCTTGATTGTTGAAGTCCTTAAAAGGCGACTTGAGCTTGCCGGTGAGAATTTTCGATTGTCGAATAAAACTAAAGAAAATTCATCTTTATTCATCGTTGAACTCGAGCTATGGCAGTCGAGTTCGGACAATAAATTAATCCAAAATCTACTCGTAAGCCAGGGACAAATTAAAGTATATCCAGTTATTGAAATCACCCTTAATTCTAGACCACTTCTGGAAAATATAGATATTAATGAATTTTTGATAAAAACCCTTGAACCTTATCCAATGATGGAAATTAGTTTGAACCAAGCGGGATTGAAAAAGATGAATGAATACTTAAGTTCATCGGATAGCCAATCGTCATTTCAGCTTTTACTTGATACAATAAAACTTAACACATTTAATATTGACAAATCAAATTTTTCTGGTAAAATTAATATTCAAATTTTTACAAAAAAAAATGAGATTATGAGTACAATTGCAATTATAAAAGGTGGAACACTCGGTATACCGCTCAAGATATTGAGTATCGAGGGCGGTAAGTAGTGGAAACTTTAATCCTTTTTATCTATTTCCTTTTTATCCTTATTCTTGGCTTCTACTCGACTCACGCTTATTTAATGCTCTATTATTATTATAAACAAAGACGAGCGGAACGCGCTGGCGCAATCCCGAAGCGGCGACGGTTTAAAAGTCTCAAAGATGCACCAATGGTAACAATCCAACTGCCAATATATAATGAAAAATATGTTGCTGAGCGCTTGATTAAATCGGTTTGTGCTTTGGATTATCCCCGGGACCGTTTTGAGATTCAGCTGCTAGACGACTCAACCGATGAAACTACTTTTATCGTTGGTCGGATAGTCGAGAAATATCTCGAACAGGGCTATGACATTAAAATTTTGCGTCGAAATAATCGAAAAGGCTATAAAGCAGGTGCCCTTCAAGAAGGTCTGGCAACCGCTAAAGGCGAATTCGTTGCCATCTTTGATGCCGATTTTATTGTGCCAAGAAGATTTCTGAAAGTAACCCTCCCATATTTCAAGAGTAAAAACAAAGTTGGGGCAGTGCAAACTCGCTGGGGACATTTGAATAAGGATTATTCGCTCCTGACTTTAGGCCAGGCAGTTGCTTTAGACGGACATTTCTATATCGAACAAAAACTCCGTGCCGATAACGGGTATTTCATAAATTTTAATGGCACTTGTGGTATCTGGCGTAAACAGGCGATTTATGATGCCGGTGGCTGGGAGTCAGATACGTTAACCGAAGATTTAGACCTTTCGTATCGAGCACAACTCAAAGACTGGAAAATTGTCTTTGTCCGTGATATGGTTGTTCCTGGTGAAGTGCCAGTTGATTTCAATGGTTTCAGAGCCCAACAGTATCGCTGGACCAAGGGCGCATTTGAAACTGCCCGAAAACTCCTAAAGACAGTGATGAAGTCTCAACTTTCGCTAAAAGTCAAATATGAAGCGCTTATTCATCTTACTAATAATATGGTATTTCCGCTTTTGTTGGGATTAGTTTTATTAGCATTACCAGTTTTAATTATAAAAATAAATCATCCGGATACTTTGCGTTGGTATTTTCTAATTCTATCAACATTTACTATATCAGTTTTTCCGTATCCGATTATATATTCGATAACCCAGAAGAATATTTACAAACATAAGGGTAAACCAAAATCATTCTTTACCAAACTTACCTATAATTTCGTACCGGTTTTTCTTATCGGTGGGTTTATGTCCTTAAGTTTATCCAATACTTGGGCAATTTTTAAAGCAATATGTAAAAAGCCAACCGAATTTACACGCACCCCGAAATTCCGTATCGTATCAAAAAAAGACCGCATTCAAAGCAAAAAATACGTTGAAAAAGTTTCACCAATCTGTTTCATTGAATTATTTTTAACTATGTACTTATTAGTGACCACAACTTATGCGGCGCTGGAATCACAATTTACCTTGTTGCCGTTTCTAATTTTGTATACAATCGGATTTGGCTATTTATCAATAGCATCAATCTACCAAACCGCAGTTAACCGATTTTCCTTTGTGTATCAGACGGAAAAAGCTTAGACCTGTTAGACAATCGAAATAATGCATTGCCGACTTTCTAATTGTAAATACCCGAATACGAAGTATCGTGGAGCAAAGCGACGCCAGTCGAACAGGTCTTGACTGAATAAGCAAAATATTCTATAATTTATATACCTGATGAAAATAACTTGGCTAATGACCCCGCACCTATGCTCAAGTGAGTTGATATCATTACTCCAATTTGAGGTGATAAATGATGTCTTTGTATGCATAGGTGCGGGTTGTTAGCTATTTTAGGAGGCATTAATAATGAGAAACAATATAAAAAGGCTATTCTCGCTCGCCTCGCTGTTGCGCTCGCCCTGTGGCGAAGTCTCGCCTTTGGCGGAAGAGCGAAGCGGGTTAGAAATAAATATGCAATCTAACCGAGTAAGAAAAGCCAAGAAAATAACGACATTTCTAACGGGTCTGATTTTGATATTAGCCATAGCCTCAAGCGCATTTGCCAGCCAATATCCGGGTGCAGTATTTTTAATGATATGGCCTGGTGCTCGACCGACTGGTTTAGCCGGTGCATTTTCCGCAATCGCGGACGATGCATCAGCACTTTATTATAATGTCGGGGGTCTGGGATTTCTAAATAGTACTTATGCAACGGTGATGCACGCTCCATGGTTGCCCGGTCTTTATCCTGGTATGGCTTATGATTTTTTAGGTTTTTGTCATTCAATTAGAAATCAAGGGACAATCGGAGCCAATATCATCTATATAAATACAGGTGAAACACAGGTTGTTAATCAAGAGGGGATAGAACTTGGTGAATACACGACATTTGATTTTTCGATTTCGGGTAGTTATGGGTTTAAAATAAATCCTAAATTAGGTGCGGGTGTAACTGCAAAGTTTATCTATTCGTTTTTGGTGCCGGATTGGGTTTGGCAGGCGATGCCAGAATTACAAATTACAACCGGTGGCGTCGGTGTGAGTTGGGCATTGGATGGAGGAGTTTTATATAAACCACGAAATAACATCTCAATTGGTACTTCAATTTCAAATATCGGTCCTAATATTTCATACACCTCATCTGGTGAATCTGACCCATTACCGAGAATGTTACGGTTGGGAGTAAAATATACACCGCTCCAGAATGAAAACGTTAAGTTGAATATTACACCAGAAATAACAAAAGTTATGGTTGGGCTTTTTTTCGATGAGACCGGAGACAAAACTTTTTGGCAGAAATTCAATTATGAACTTTGGGAAGCCTGGAAAAGTGTTGGCATTGAAGCCTGGTTTTTTGATTTGGCGTCCCTTCGCCTTGGTTATTTTGAAGATATTTCCGGACAGCGCGGCGGAATTCTTGTTAACCGAGGTGGTTCGGATGAACATATTGCTTTGACTGATTACCTGTTTAGTAAAGACCGTGGGAAGTTTGCCGGGAAAGTCGGTTTGTGTTTTGGTATCGGAATTCAATTTAAAGGATTCCAATTTGATGTTGGTAACGACCAGATGATTTATGACTTTGACACGAAAAACTACAAATTCTCACTTACCTATCACTTCTAACCTAAAACATGAAACCTAATGCTTGAAACCTATAACCTGAAACCTACTAACTATTTACTTTATATTTCATGAAAAAAGTTTCATGCTTCAAAATTTAAATTTCAAGGGTATATGCCAAGTTTAGCATTAGTTGGTCTGCAATGGGGTGACGAAGGAAAAGGGAAAATCATCGATTTCCTT
>Ga0315288_10010645_pt1 | contig 11603 bp, 15 predicted proteins | sample YL17G11_20_MG_FD_203454 | JGI IMG/M metagenome (GOLD analysis project Ga0315288, IMG submission 203454) | Sediment microbial communities from Yellowstone Lake, YNP, Wyoming, USA - YL17G11_20 | ecosystem: Environmental > Aquatic > Freshwater > Lake > Sediment | place: USA: Wyoming | collected... | reverse complement strand
CAGATAGCCGGCAACCCCCAACACCCCCACCGGCAAAATACCAAACAACCGCGCATAAGGGCTGCTCTGTACGGCGTTGCAGTCTCCCACAGGACCGCAAACTGCCTTAACCGCCTGGGTTTCCACATAAGCCAGGTAGCCGGCTACCCCCAGGCCGATCAGGCACAACACAGGCAAGGCAGTCTCTATCCAGTGCATGGAAAAAATCCGTGGCAGGGCAGGCGCGCCGCGTACGAAGGCCACCCCGGCAAAGAGCAGCGCGACGATCATCCCAACCATAACGAAGATTGCCAAAGTAAAGCCATTGGAAAGGGAGGATGCTTCGATTGGGTTGTTCTGTGGCTGTATGGGCGCCTGGTTCTCAGGACCTTGAGCCACAATCAATGGAACACCTGTCTGCGTTGTGGATGGCCCTTCGGGACAAGGTGTTGCGGGGTTGCACATTTCCTCTGCGGTTGCAGTGGGAGCAGATGCAGGTAATATATCTTCCAGGGTTGGTAGATTGGGATAATCTACCCCGTCCTGCGCCAGGTATTTCTCAATTAATCCCGGCAATTCGGCCGGGATCTGGCCCGAACCGATCAGCACCCGATCGCCGATCACCAGGAAGGGAACTCCCACTTCTTCTTTCTCTATCCCGAAGGCCGCAGCGGTCTGGTACAGCCGGTCAATATCTTCAGCGGTTTTTAGCTCGATCAGCAAGATTTCCAGTTGATCCTTGTACTGGGCTTGCAGCGGCGGCAGGATTTCTTCGAGTACGTGATGGCAGTGGCCGCAAGTATCCATCCAGAACATCACAGCACGCACGACGGGCTGCTGCGGAACCGTGGTTCCAACGGAATATTGGGCTAATACAGGGCGATACCCCAAGAGCAAACCCATCATCAAAAGAATGCCAGCCAGCCAATGAGTAAGTGTTCGAGCGTTCATCATTTTAATTCTATCGCCTCGTATTTTGGGTTGATGGGCAGGACGCGATGGCCGTGTGTCGTGAGCGCCTCAATGACTTCGGGCCCATACTTGTATAGGTCTTGTGAGGCGCCTACCACGGCAAAAGTGTGTGGGGGCTTAAGTAGAGGCGCAATCAGACTCATCGAATAACTCCTTTACGAAGTCGTCCTCGCCGCCTGCTTAACAGCTTGACGGTTCAGATAACGGTAGAACAGGCTGGCGGTCAGCATTTGCAGGATCATGGCAAGGGCTACTGGCAATCCAACCAATTTCGGGAAACTGGCGAAAGCCAGACCAACGGCGATGGGCAGGTTTTTCATCCCCGACGAATAAGTCACCGCGATACGCTGTTCCCAGTTGAAGGCGAAGCGTCCGAGCCAGTGGGGTATCAGGAATCCCAGTGGAAAGATGAGGATCACCGCCCCCAGCAGCGAAGGAACCAGCGACCAGCGCTCCCGAATCAGAGGAATGTTAACGTTGCAGATGGCAAACATCAACAGCACTGCCGTTAGCGCCGATAGCGCCGGCATGAGCGACAGATAGGGTTTTGGATCCCAGAAACGCTCGGCCAGCCAGCGGATGGTAATACCCAGCGCCAGCGGAATGAGCAAGATAACGGCTAACTGCTGGAACATGCTCCAGGGATTAACGGCGACACTCGAACCAGCCAGCAATACCATCAAGGGTGGAATGAGAAAAGGAGCCAGGACCATCGTCAGGGCATTGATTGCCATGCCCAGCGGAACGTCACCCTTGAGAAGCGCTGTCCACACGGCGGCCATGCCAGCGCAGGGCACCACCCCCACCAGGATGACGCCGACTGCCAGTTGAGAGTCATTCACCATCAGGCGGGCCAGGACCCAGCACACCAGCGGCATGTAGACGAAGTTCAACAGCAAACCGGCGAGCACCGGGAGCGGTTGGCGTGCCACCAACGCAAATTGTCGCGGCGTGATGGTCAGGCTGACGAACAGGATCATCAGGAAAGTGAGCACCTGCGCGTAGTTCTGTAGAAACTTACCTGGGGCGGATGTCCACAACCCCAGTAACAAACCAAGCGTCACGGCGCCGAGGATGATAACCTGATATTGTTTGCGGACGAACTCAGCTAAAGCTAAAAGACGTTTCATGTTGTCTCCAGTACCAGGAGCAGTGCGTTACGTGGCGCGCCGATCCTTGAAATTTACGCAGCGCACTTGACACGCAACTGCTTGACCAGTTCCACCACCTCGTCCTTATTCGGGAAGGTGATGGCGTCTTCCGGGCAGGCCTTGGCGCAGCCCATGCAATAGACCGCGCAGTTTTCCGGACGCGCCACGATGGGGTGACCCAAGACGTCATCCCAATCATAGACATCGCCGGGGCAGGTGTCCATACAGGACTGGCATCCGCTGCACAGCTCCAGGTTGACGGTCGGGCGCCAGGGCACTTCAGCACGCGTGATGCCGTGCCAGACGTTGCTATGATCCGATGGCGTGGTCGTTTCATCTTCTATACGATCTCGTTTGGGTTGTGATAATGTAGCGACGGCTGCCTGCAACTCTGCCAGCTTCGAGAAATTGAGCCGATAGAAGATGTTCCAATCCTGCCTTTCAGTAGTCACCAGCCCAGCACTGCGAAGGGTGGCCAAATGCTGTGAGATATATGGCTGGCGTTTGCCGGTCAGCGCGACAAGGTAGCAAACACAACTCGGTCCTTGGGATAAGATTTCCAGGATTTGCAAATGAACTGGATGACCCAGCTCCTGAAAGAGCGCCGCGTGCCGTTGTCTTGTATTCATGCCAATAAACATCTGCCCGTTCCGTCCAAAGAATTTAACCGGTTGGCTCAGGCCACAGCTTCCGCTGCGCCGAAGTGATTTTCTCTTGCGTGGCCTGCGCCGCATTGAAGAACAATTGCGCCAGGGCTGCTTCGTCTACCGTCTCCATGGGCGTCAGGGCCTTGATTTGATCAAAGGTCAAGCCTGTTTTCAAGACCAGCGCCGCAGCGCCCAGCATAACCCGGGCGGCCATGCGGCGAGATTCTGCCTCGGTAAAACCGGCCTCGATTCCGGCGCGGGTCATGCCCTCCAGTGCCGGCAAGACGCTGCGCATGGCCGCGCCCGTCAGGCCCACGCACCAGTTCATCTGGTCGTCGCGTACGACCAGGGTCTCGCCCAGCGCCGCCAGGATGGCTTCGACCAGTTTCCGCGTTTCGGGCGTCACCGAAGCGCCATACGCCACCGGGTTTATCCCCTGGCCGATGAGCGAAGGGGCATTCGGCATGACGCGCGCCACGGGCGTACCAGGGTGCAGCAATCCTTCTATGTTTGCCAGTGGAACTGCCGCAGCAAACGAAATCACCAAACGGCAGGAGCAGACCCAGTTGGCGAACGTGCGGATGACGTCAGGCACGGACTGTGGAGAAACGGCGATCAAGATGGCATCCGCTGCGCAGACTGCCTCATCGGCCAGGATTACCGGTCTTATCCCGAACTTTTCGGCTGCTGCGCTGGCCCGGCTTTTGTCACTGTCACAGACAACCAGGTGATCGGCAGGCACGCTTGCGGCTCTCAAGCGCTCAAGCAGGATTTGACCGATGTTTCCGGCCCCGATCACAGCCAGGTGTTTTTCGCTCAGGTTCATTCGTTCTGCTCCTTTCTGGTATGGTTATGTTCAGCCTTCACTCTCTTCAGCCAGTTCCAGGCAGGCGACCATCCCCTGCCCGCAGTTACCGCACTCGAACTGGATGGTGGTGTGGTGGATTTCGAAGCTCACGTGCAGGGTTTCTTTAAGTGCAGACATGATCTCGGCGGTCTGGCTGAGGGCTTGGTCGGCGATGGTGACGTGAGCGCTGAGGGCGATGTAGCCGGGCGCGACCGTCCAGACGTGCAGGTCGTGAACCTGGCTCACGCCGGAAACTTTGCTCATGGCATCGGCGATGGCAGAGGCGGTCATGCCAGCGGGCATGCCTTCGGCCAGGATGTGGACGGATTCTTTTAGCACGCGCCCGGAACTCAACAGGATCAGCAGGCCAATCAGCACGCTAACCAGCGGATCGAGCCATATCCAGCCTGTGAACAGGATGGCAATGCCCGCCCCAATCACGCCGACCGAGGCCAGCGCGTCGCCCAGGACATGCAGGAAGGCCGAGCGGGTGTTCAGGTCGTCGTGGTCATGTTCACGCAAGGCAAAAGCAACGATGAGATTGACCGCCAGGCCGACGACGGCGATGACCAGCATCGGGACGGCCAGAACCGGCTCCGGGTTTTGGAAGCGGCTCCAGGCTTCGCGCAGGATTTCAAAGGCGATCAGCAACAGAGTCGCACCGTTGGTGAGGGCGGCCAGCACCTGCATTCGGTGGTAGCCGTAGGTGTGTTTGTCGTCGGCAGGCAGTTTGGCGGCGCGGATGGCCAGGTAACTCAGGCCGAGGGCGAAGGCGTCCATAAAGACATGCGCCGAATCGGAGAGCAGCGCCAGGCTGCCCGTCCACAAGCCGCCGATGAATTCGACCAGGAAAATCAGGCCGGTGAGGGTGAGCGAGAAGACAAAACGATTTTCTTTTACTTCGTAGTTGTGGTCGTGAGTCATAAAGTATTGACGATTGCACAGCAAGAAGACTGGACATCGGCATATCGCCGATGTCCAGCCAGGTTATATGGTCAGGCCTGAGATGCGCCGAGTTTCTCGAACGCAGCGGCAACCTTCTGCATGGCCTCTTCGGTCGGCATATTGCGCAGGTCGAGCGCGATGATCTGCTTATCAAAGTCCGCGCCCACCGCGGCCAACGCCTCTTTGTACATCTTGCGCTGCATCTTGGGGTCGCAACCGCCGACGACGTAGGTCACGCCGGGTTTGGCAATGTCCTGCCAGAAACGGTCGCCGTCGTCCACACACAACTGGGGGTGTACGATGGTGTATTCCACTTCCAGCTCATTGCGGACATAATTGAGCAGGCTCCAGACGTTCAGTTGTGTAAAGCCCGGGCAATCGCCCCGGCACATGCATTGTATAAATCGAGGTAGGTTTTCATCAGACATAGGAAACTCCTTGACAGGGTGAATTATGCGGCTGGTGGATACTGCTGGCGCAGTTCTTTGAAGACCAGTTTGATCGCCTTGCGATCCGGGAACGAAATCGCGCCCACCGGACACTGGAACCGGCAGCTCTCGCAGTACACTAAGCAGTGGTAGGGGTTAGCGACGACGACTTTATCTGAGTTCTCAATGAATTCGTACGTGCCGTGTTTACAAGCCTTAACGCACAGACCACAATCGCTGCACAGTTCGTAATCGATTGTTGGGAACCAGGGAAGCAGTTTGCGTGGAATTCCCAGGAAATCTTCGAGGGCTTCAGTATTTGCCATTTTATTTATCCTTTCTGTTTTATGGGGATGATAGGAACCAATCGGGCGACCTCGTTCCCTGGGGGTGAACGTTTTCTGCCGGGGCCATGCCCACATGGATGCCCACAGCACATGGATTGCATTTTGCGACTGTGACGACACATGGTCTATTACTCCTCTGCGCCGGGAAAACTCGTTCCGGCGCTTTCGATTAACAATTCGCCCTGCGGCGTCAGGCCGTTGATGACGGTGCTGGTCACCGTGCCCCATTTGACGCACAGGTCGTGCAGTTCGGCCAGCTTCTCGGGCGGCTCGGGGCTTTTGAGGATCAATTTGTAGCGGATTGCGGTCAGGGCGGGCGGCTCGTCGCGGCGTGTCGCCTCGAATTCGATGCGCGCCTCGCCAATTTGCAAGCGCATTTTTTCGCCGATGGCGTTGATGTTGGTCAGGAGGCACGCGCCAAGGGCGGCCAATAAGGTCTCGGCGGCGTTGAAGCCCGCTTCGCCGGCGCCCTTCTTGACGTTGAGCGTGAGGCGGTGTCCGCGCGTTTCGGCCAGGGCATGGCTTTCGTCCTGGATGGTGACGGTCACTCGATAACCCTGGGCTGGATGGTTATTCTTTTGTGTCATATTGTTTTCCTCGAAGCGCCAATGAAGAATCACAACCGCTTCAATGCGGCGATGACGGCGTCCAGTTCGGGCCGAACAACTTCCTCGATCTTCCCCGCGTCGCACAGGGAGGCTATCTGCGTATCAATCGGCAGTCGCGCCAGCACCGGAGCTCCCGCCAGCGCGGCTACTTCATCAGCATGGCTGGGGCCGAAAATGTCGTAGCGACGGCCGGTGTCTGGGGCGACGAAACCGGCCATATTCTCGATGACGCCGAGGATTGGCACGTTGACCGCCTGCGCCATCTTGACAGCTTTGCGCACCACCATTGAGGCCAGTTCCTGCGGGGTGGTAATCATCAAGACGCCATTGATTGGCAGGCTTTGCATCACAGTAAGGGCGGCATCGGATGTGCCGGGAGGCAAATCCACCAGCAGTTTATCCAACCTGCCCCAGTGTACGTCTCCCCAGAATTGCTGGATGGCTCTGGAGATGAGCGGCCCGCGCCAGATTACAGCCTGTTCTTCCTCCAGTAAAAGCAAGTTGATAGACATCAGACTGATTCCCAGGCGGCTGACTGCCGGTTCGACGCCAAAGGAACTTCCTTGCAGCGGGCCGCGCACGCCGAAGAGTTTAGGAATGCTGGGTCCGGTGATGTCGGCATCGAGAACGCCTACGCGGTGACCGGCGCGTACTAGAGCTGTGGCTAACAGGCCGGTCACCAAGGATTTGCCCACGCCCCCTTTGCCGCTCATGACGGCGATCACGCGCTCAATCTGGTTGTGACCGGCTGCCAGCGGTGGTTGATCCTTGCCACCCAGAACAGCGCGGCGCTCCTCTTCCGTCATCGCCCCGAGCGTAACATGAACCTCTTGGACACCGGGCAAGGCCTTGACAGCCGCGCGGGCATCCTGCGCCAGTTGATCGCGCTGCGGACATTCTGGAATGGTGAGCACCAGGGTAAACGCCACCGTACCGTCACTCAGCGACAGATCGCGTACCATGTTGAGATCCACCACGCTGCGATGCAATTCAGGGTCCATCACCCGCCGGAGAGCGTTCATGATGTCAGATGTCGTAGTTGTGTTCATTTCTTCTCCATTTCGGGCGGCGCGCTGATGCCCGCGTTGCTGCCTCCGATGATCAACAAGTGGGTCATCGTCATTCTCCGTTATCCACGGCTGAAGCCGGAGGCTCCGGTTCGGTAGGGGCTATTTCCGAAACAACCTGAGCCTTTTCCCGGTAGTGTTTTTTCATAGCTTGAACAGCCAAGACAAGTCCGGCTATCGGCCAAAAGTGGAATATCATCGGCGTCCCACACTCTGGGCAGGGCAATACGCCGATGCCCAACATAGCTCCCATGACAATCAACCCCTTGGTCGTGGATGTGGTGAGTCGTTGGTACATACGCCTGATCATGATTCTTCACCTCGCATTCATCTGTCAACCAAAAAGCGAAGGTATAACGGGATGGATCTCCTGGACTATCAGTGCAATCGCTCCGTGTGATCCACCAGGCGGCCCTCAATGTAGGCTTGCACCGCCTCATCAATATTGGCGATATCGGTTACCACCGGGCGGATATTGGCCTGCTTCATGCTCTCATACGCGCCTGCGCCCATGCCGCGCGCTAACAACACTTCACAATCGGCGATGGCAGTGGCCATGCGGGCGTGACGGTTTTGGGCGGCCGGGTCAAAGCCGAGACCGCGCGGGTCTTCCCCGTGTGATTCCTCGTGGGTTTCCCCGCTAAACTGGTTGTGTCCCATCTTGTCGCGTTTCTCGCGCGAGAGGATTTTCCCGCCTTCGACGGTCAAGATCACATAAAATGGGGCTCGGCCAAAATGCTGGCTGATGGTCACACCATCTTCAGAAACAACTGCAATTCTCATTTTTCTTGTCCTTCCTTTGTTTTGAATCTTGTTACGAAGTCTTAACTGCACTATTCACAACTTTCTGGAAAAATGATGCCTTTTGGATCAGCTTTTTGGATCGAATCCTTTGTTACCGCAAGGCTTCTGGAAAAAACACCCACAATGATTGGCTTCAAGATGATAAAAGCGGCCATGATCGCCGAATAAAGGGGTTGAGCGATCAGGCCTGACGAAAACAAAAGATTCTCGCTGATCACGCTGGTGCTGAATTTTGCGGTTAATCCCACTCCCATGATCAACGACTGGCGATTGCCAAGAAGCTTGTGGAATAACAGGTAAGAGATCGCTATCCGAGAAAGCAGTGAAATGACCATGATTATCAGGATCAGCAACGGGTAGGTGAGCAACGAGTTCAACGACATGCTGCCGCCCAGGCTGAGAAAGAAAAACGGCCCAAGAAAGATATTGCCGACGAAGAAGACGGGCTTTTTGTACTGTTGGACAAATTTTTCCGGCAAGACCTGACTGACCGCAATGCCGCTGAAAATGGCCGCCACGACCCCCAGGTTTTCGAAGCCAGTTGCCCCAAAGTAAATAAAGGCGAAAAGAGTCATCAAGATGATAAAGGGGATGACAAATAAATCGCCAGATATCTTTTCCAGGTAACGACGTGTATATTTGCCGGCCAACGACAAGAGAAACGTCGCCATCAGGATGCCGGCCAGCGAAAGTACGATGGTGAGCGACTTTTGCCAGGCTGCATTTTGGGAAGCGCTAGTAGTGAAGGCGGGTAAGGCGACGATGATGGCCAGGGCCAGGATCTCAAAGACATCATCGAACACCCCGATGCCCAACGCCAGTTGTCCGAAGCGCGTTTTTTCCAACCCAAATTCCTTCAGAATAGCCAGCAGGATTACTTCGCCAACGGTGCCAAAGGCAATACCGCACAGCAGCGCCACAAAAATAGAATGGCTCACGAATTCTGGAAACACAAAGTAGAGAAACAGGGCGATCAGCGACCCTTCGGTCAGAGTGAGCAAGATATCCCCACCGGCGATATAGCCCCCTAGTTTCCGAATTTCCTTTAGTTCCAGGTCGATGCCAATGGTGAAGAGAAAGAACAACATCCCCATTCTGGCCAAAAAATGGAATTCTGGGCTTTCCATGACACCCTTGAACAAGCCAAACGATGAAAGGATCATCCCGAACACCACCACAGTGAACATCCATGGCATCTGAAAGTACCGGTTGATCACGTATCCTACGGTGACGATCACAAGACAGGTAAGAGTTGCAAGCAGAAAAAAGTCCATTTTTGAGTTCCTTTTTACATCACCAAGTTGAATAGAAAGCCAGTGATGATGATGGCGAGCGCCACCACACCGACGAAAATGGCAATGAGTTGCGGTTTGAGCACGCGGCGCAAAATGATCATCTCAGGCAAACTCAATCCAACCACCGACATCATGAAAGCCAAAACCGTGCCTAACGAAGCGCCTTTTTCCATAAGGGCGCTAACGATGGGGATCACGCCGGCTGCATTGGAGTAGAGCGGTACGCCCAACACCACTGCCGCAGGAACCGACCACCAGGCTTGTTTGCCCATGATGCCAGCTAAGGCCGATTCAGGGACGTACCCGTGAATGCCAGCCCCCACGGCAATACCAATGACGACATACAACCAGACTTTACCCACAATCTCTTTAACCGAATTCCAGGCACGCTGGATGCGTTCCTGCCAGGTGAGTTTTTCCTCCAGCCCGCCGGCCCCACGCTGCAACTGCCAGACGAAGTCCTCCACATATTTCTCAAGATTGAGGCGTCCAATCACTAACCCGGCAAGGATGGCGATAACCAAACCACTGGCGATGTACAGCCCCGCCACACGCCAGCCGAATAGCCCGAAGAGCATCACCACCGCCACTTCGTTGATGGTGGGCGCGGCTATCAAGAAGGAAAAGGTTACCCCGAGCGGAATGCCGCTTTCTACAAAACCAATAAATAGCGGTACTGCTGGACAGGAACAAAACGGGGTGACGATCCCAAGCATGGCGGCCAGAACGTTACCCATCCCCTGGCGTTTACCGCCCAGTAAAGCGCGGGTGCGCTCCGGGCTGAAGAATGTGCGAATGATCGAGACAAGGAATACCATCCCCGATAGCAACAAGAGGATCTTAGGGACATCATACAGGAAGAAAGCGATCGACTCACCCAAGTGAGATACGCTCTCCAGTTGGAAGAACGAATACGTCAGCCAGTTCGCAAATGGCTGGATGAGATTATAGGCAGTAATCCATACTGCTGCAATGACTACCAGTAGGGCGCTCATTTGCCATTGTGGTTTATGAATAGTTTTAGTTAAAGATTGATCCATCTTTTGCTGCAATAATATTCAATCGATTGAATAGTTTTTACCAAAAAGAATGGGCGGAATTGAGAAATAGTTCCGCCCATTAAAGATCATGCTTTGAGACAGTCAACTATCTCGCCCTCGCTCGGAATGCGGCCAGTTGAGACTAGCTTATCATTAATGACCAGACCTGGCGTCGAAAGGATCGGCCATTTCATGATCTCTGCATAATCGGTCGCCTTCTCGATTTCAGCCTCGACGCTCAGATCCGTTACAACTTTACGCGCCATCGCTTCAATCCTTTTACAGTTCATACACCCACTTCCTAGTACTTTAATGTTGATCGTTGTTATAATCTCATGACAAGACATTCAACCATTTGAATGTTTTTAGACAAAAAAGAGAGGAACTCTCCTATTAATACATTGCTCAAGTGCTGCACTTTGGACAATGACAATGCTCAGCGTGCCGCGGGATATCTGGCATTCCTCCTGGGTGCAGGATTTTTTCTACCGCATCCACCAACTCATAAACTCGTGGCTCGATCACTCGGTAAAAAACGTTCCATCCGTCGCGGCGATCCTGGATCAAACGAGCTTCACGCAAAACAGCCAATTGCTGGGATATGTACGCCTGGCGAAAACCCAGTACTGCTTCCAAATGACAAACGCAGGCTTCGTCTTCTCGCAGTACATCGAGAATGGCCAAACGAGCCGGATGCATCAGCAGTTTGAAGAATTGGGCCTGCTGGTCATATATCCGTTGTACTTTTTCTTTGGATATCACATTCAAATCCATGAATGTTATTATATACTATATGTTGTCAGTTGTGTCAATATCTATCTTGGGGTGCGCTAAAAAGTTGTTAGGAAGGGTAGTGTAGTGAACCCAAGAAAATCGTAAATTATTTCCCCTGACGAAGCGCCAACCAAACGCGCTCCGGTGTGAGAGGTAGCTCGCGTATCCAAACCCCGCTGGCATCATGCACCGCGCTAACCAGCGCCGGGGCAACGCCATCAATGGCGATCTCGGCAACCGACTTGGCTCCAAAAGGTCCGCTGGGGTCATCCGTCTGCACAAAGATCACGTCCATCAGGGGCATCTCATGCGCCTTGTAGACATGGTAAGGGCCAAGTCGGGCGTTTATGATTTGTCCTTTTTCATCAAAGAGCATATCCTCGCAGTGGGCAAAGCCTAAGCCCTGCGCCATCCCGCCTTCCACCTGGCCAGCGGCGGTTATGGGGTTGATCACCCGTCCACAGTCCACCACCATCAAGAGCCGTTCCACCTTGATCTCCCCGGTTTCTATGTCCACAGTCGCCTCCACAAACTGGGCCGCTGTGGGAGGGGGACTTTTAAAGCTCATATGCGAAGCCGTGGCCATGATCTGGTGCTGGTTATGCCAGTGTAGACTGTCCAGGGCGATTTCGGCCAATGTGACCGAACGGCCGTTGGGGGCGAAGACTTTGCGGTCTCGTAGCACCAGTTGCTCAGGAG
>Ga0315288_10010644_pt1 | contig 11604 bp, 9 predicted proteins | sample YL17G11_20_MG_FD_203454 | JGI IMG/M metagenome (GOLD analysis project Ga0315288, IMG submission 203454) | Sediment microbial communities from Yellowstone Lake, YNP, Wyoming, USA - YL17G11_20 | ecosystem: Environmental > Aquatic > Freshwater > Lake > Sediment | place: USA: Wyoming | collected... | reverse complement strand
TAGCTGTTGGTTAACCGGAAGCGGGGGCCCGTTTTGCCCCTGTTCATGGTTTCGAGCTCCTCCTCGTGCTTCTCCATGAAGGAGAGGTCCAGGACGAGTTCGCCTCTCCTGATGAGCTTCTCATCGGTCTCCATCCATCCCATGGAATAGAAATATGGCTTAAATCCAACTTAAAACTACCGATAATCCACAAAGCACAAAATAGTATAAAATAGTACAGGAAAATAAGCCTGTTAAGCCGTTCCAAAGCTCCCGCCACGGAAAGGAACCAGAAACAAGCTCAGAAAAAACATAGGGGGATCCCCGTCCACTTCGCCCTCCAGCCCATCTTATCGAAAGGAACACGAAGAAGCCGCCACAACGCACGGCAGCCGAACACAGGGCTTTGCGCTATTTTAAAGCATAATTTAAGTCCATCCCAGACAACGCGGAAAAACCGCTTGGAACAATAATCTGTGTCAATCCTGAAATCCCGCCTAAAACTATTAGCGCGTAAATTTAACACGGCCACGTAAAAACCCACAAGTACAGCCTTCACGACTCGCAACGTGATAACGTCCATTTTCTTAAGAGGGTAGGCATCTCCGGCTCTCCGCTGAGTCCACCACTCGTAAATGTTATCCCTCCCCCACCTGTCTTATTCCCCATGCCAGTGACAAAGGAAGAGCTTCTCAGGGAGGCTCAGAAGTGGAGCAAGATCGCGCCGCCCTACCACGCCTTCTACCAGGGCAAGGTCGAGGTCATGCCGAAGTGCGCCATCCGCACACTGCAGGACTTCTCCATCTGGTACACCCCCGGCGTGGCCCAGGTCTGCAAGGACATCGAGAAGCAGAACGAGCTCGCCTACGAGGAGACCAGCAAGTGGAACTACGTCGCGGTGGTCAGCGACGGTACCAGAGTCCTCGGCCTAGGCGACATAGGCGGCCAAGCCGGCATGCCTGTGATGGAGGGCAAGGCACTCATCTTCAAGTACCTCGGCGGAGTGGACGCCTTCCCGATCTGCCTCGCCACCAAGGACCCGGAGGAGATCATACAGGCGGTCAAGTGGATCGAGCCGAGCTTCGGCGGCATCAACCTCGAGGACTTCTCGAGCCCCAAGTGCTTCTACATCCTCGACAGGCTGAGGAAGGAGATGCCGATCCCGGTCTGGCACGACGACCAGCAGGGCACGGCAGCCGTAATCCTCGCAGGGACCATCAACGCCCTCAAATACGTCGGAAAGAAGCTGAACAGGGCGAAGTTCACCATCGTCGGCGTGGGGGCCGCGAACACCCGTACATTCTACGTCCTCGAGGCAGCCGGCGTCAACCCGAAGAACATAATCATGACCGACAGCACCGGCACCCTACACACCGGCAGGAAGGACCTCGAGGGCACCTACAAGTGGGACCTCGCGAAGAAGACCAACCCAGACCGCGTCGAGGGAGGCATCAAGGAGGCCGCCGAGGGGAGCGACATACTCATAGCCGCCTCGAAGCCGGGTCCCGGCACGATAACGGTGGACGACGTGAAGGGGATGGCGGATGACTCAGTGATCTTCGCCTGCGCGAACCCGATCCCGGAGATCTGGCCGTGGGAGGCGAAGGAGGCCGGCGCGAAGGTCATAGCAACCGGCCGCAGCGACTTCCCGAACCAGGTGAACAACAGCCTCGTCTTCCCCGCCATCTTCCGAGGCGCCCTCGACGTAAGGGCGAAGACCATCTCGGACGAGATGTGCATAGCCTCGGCGAAGGCGCTGGCGAAGTACGCCGAGGACAAGGGGCTGACCGATAAGTACATCATACCGTCGATGGACGAGTGGGAGATCTACCCGCTGCAGGCCGTGGAGACGGCCGCCAAGGCTATGGAGCAGGGCCTGGCGAGGAAGAAGGCGAGCAGAAAGGAGCTATACGACGGCGCCAACAGCATAATAAAGCGGACACAGGACATAGTGAAGCTCCTGATGAGGCAGGGGTACATAGCCTCCCCCCCACCGGAGCCTAAGTGAGGCCGAGAAACCCCGCGTTCTCATTCATTCGTTTTTCTCGAATCCTAGAATTATTTCTACGGCCTTCTCGATGGCCGCCTGGACCTTCGAGGTGCAGCTCATGTTGAGGGTCGTGACATCCTTGGCTTCAACAGCGAGGAGGACTATCTCCCTTGGCATCTGACCCGGGAAAAGGGAGTCGCCAAGCTTGAGGGTGGTCAGCAGGTCCACGCCGTGGCTGTGGGTGATCCTCGGAGGCTCCTCGCCCCGGCTCAGGTTCACGCGGTAGATCGTCCCGGGCTCGCCGCCCGCCTGAATGGCGTCTACGATGAATACACGGTCGCGGCCCTTCATGGCTTCGAGGATCTCGATGCTGCCGAGGGCCACGTCGAGGGTGTCTATGTAGGATGCTACCTCGTTGAGCCTGTTGACGACGTGGATGCCGACCCCGTCATCGCAGCGTAGGAGGTTCCCGACGCCGATGACGAGGGTCTTCAAAAGGGGGTCTACCTCTCGATCTTCCTGTAGAGGTTTCGGCGGCTGTCGTATATCTCTACCACGAGGGGCGCTGTTCCCGGAAGGCTGTGTGTGCTGCATCCGAAGCACGGGTCGTAGGCGCGGAAAGCCATCTCGACCATGTTGAGGAGGCCGTCGTTCACCTGCCCGCCCTTGATGAGCCCCTTCGCGGCGTCGCGGACGCTCATGCAGATGTCAGCGTAGTTGTTGGTGGTCGCGACTATCAGGTTCGCCTTGTCGACGAGCCCCTCCTTGTTGAGCTTGTAGTGGTGGACCAGGACTCCGCGCGCCGCCTCGACTATGCCGACGCCTTCACCTGGCTCCTTGACCGGGTTTCTCAGGTCGGTTTTAGTGATGCCCGGGTCCCTGCTCAGATCCAGCGCCCTCTCGGAGGCGTAAAGGAGCTCCACGAGCCTAGCCCAGTGGAATGCCAGGGTTGAGCCAACCGGCTTCCCCCCGAGGGTCTCGAACATCCTCTTGTACTCGGCGTTAGCCAAGGGAGTAGCCATTCCGTCTGCGGCGTTGAGCCTTCCCAGGGGCCCGACGCGGTAGACGCCGCTCTCCGGCCCGTCCGTGAGTCCGTTCCAGCCGACCTTCTTCAGGTAGGTGAACTTCGAGTAGGTCCAGGGCTCGACGTGCTCCGAGATGTGGCCTAGGTATTCCTTCGCCTGGAACCTGTCGAACTCCTCCCCCTCCTGGTCGGTGACGCGGACGTCGCCGTCGTAGAAGTTGACGTGGTTGTCCTTGTCGACGAGGCCCATGTTGTAGGTGTCGAGCTGGTACGGGTCGCTGAGGATGAGGTCGACGTACTTCTTGTTGCCGAGGACGACGTCGTTGAATACGCCGAGGGTGAACTTGGCGAACTCTACTGAGCTTCGGGCCATCTCCTCTATCTGCAGGCGCTCCTCCTCGTTGAGCCCCTTAGAGATGCCCCCTGGAAGCCCGCAGGTCGGATGGGTCGCCTTGCCGCCGATGATCTCAGTGATCTTCTGGCCGTATGCACGGTGCTTAATCACCTCCCTGCCGACGTCCAGCCCGACCTTCTTCAGGACGCCAAAGATGTTCCTCTCGGAAGGCGGCGCGTCCGGCCCGACGACGAAGTCAGGCCCCCCGAGGAAGTAGAAGTGGAGGGTGTGGTCGTAGATGTAGTAGCCGACGTACATGAGCTCCCTGAGCTTCTTCGCCGTCTCCGTCGGCTCGACCCCGTAGGCGGCGTCGAGCGCCTTGGTGGCGGCGAAATGGTGGGCGACGGGGCAGACCCCGCAGATGCGCGGCGTTATTATGGGCATGTCCTCCGCCCGCCTCCCCTCGCAGAAGCGCTCGAAGCCCCTGAGCTCCGGTATCTGGAGGTAGGCGTTCTCCACGTCCCCCTCATCGTTCAGGAATATCACTATCTTGCCGTGGCCCTCGAGCCTCGTGATCGGGTCTATCGTTATCGTCTTCATCAGTTCTTCACCCTCCTGCTTATGATGGAGGCCGGAAGCGAGTACTTGTAGAAGGTGCCGAGGGGGTCCTTCAGCTGGTCGACGAACTCGGCCGGGTCGTAGCCCTCCCCCTTCTCGGATTCGATCCCCAGGACGGTTGACAGAGCGGAGATCATGGCCGAGCCCTGCTCAGCTACCCCCGGGCACGGGCCTCCGCAGCCGGTGCACGGCATGTTGGCGTTGACGCACCTCGCCTCGCAGCCGCCCCTAGTCGCGGGCCCCATGCAGACTATGCCCTGCTCGAGGAGGCACTTCTCTGGCTCGGCCTGGAAGTCGATGACCCTCTTGATCTCTGAGATCTTCTTCTCCTCCTTCACCCTCTTGCACTCGTCGCAGACGGAGCGCTCTGGCGCCAGGATCGATCCCTTAGGAGGCAGATCGCCTCTTGCGATCGCTGCGACGGCGTCGAAGATGAGCTTCGGCGGAGGCGGGCAGCCCGGAAGGTAATAGTCGACGTCGACGACCTGGTTGAGTGGCTTCACGAAGTCGTAGAACGCCGGCAACTCCAGCTCTCCTTCTTTGACCTTCAGCTCTGTTTTCGGCTCGGTGGCGCCCTCGTTCACCGTCGACGGCGAGCTGTGGTAGGCCCTGTCGAAGATCTGGGACTTACTCGCCTCGTTGGCTAAGCCAGGGACGCCCCCGAGCTGGGCGCAGGCGCCGAAGGCCACCAGCGTCTTAGCCTTACTCCTCAGCAGCTTAGCTAGGTGCTCCTGCTCAGAGTTGCGCACGGCGCCGTTGAAGAAGCAGACGTCCATGTAGCCGTCGGGCATCGCCTCGACGTCCTTGTACTTGACGTCCACGGCGACGGGCCAGAAGACGATGTCCGCTATCTCCATCACGTCGAGGATCTTCTCGTCGATGTCGAGGACGGCGATCTCGCATCCCCCGCAGCTCGCGGCCCAGTAGAACCCGAACTTGAGCTTCTCCAAGTCTATGCCCCCCGCTTCTCCATCATTATCGAGGCGTCCACCTTGTTGGAGCCTATCCCCAGGTCGTCTGGGTCTATGCCCATGGCTAGGCCGAGGAGCTGCGGTATGTGGACGATGGGGACCTTCGGCGAGTTCTCGGCCATGAACTGGCACCGCTCGTAGGTGAGGTAGCAGAACGGGCAGTTGGTGACGAGGATGTCCGCGTACTTCTTCACCGTCTCCACCTTGTCGAGGCCGACGCTCCATGCCACCTTCTCCCTGATGCCCATGACGGGTCCAGCGCAGCATTCCAGCTTGTTCGGATAGTCGACGCTGACCGCCCCGGTCGCGTCTATCAGCTCGTCGAGGCTCCTGGGCGCCTCCGGGTCGTCGAACTCCATCACTTCGTGAGGCTTGAGGAGGTGGCAGCCGTAATGGGCCCCGACCTTCAGCCCCTTGAAGGGCTTGACGGAGGCCGCCTTGATCTGGTCTACGCCGATGTCCTCCTTGAGCATCCTGACGTAGTGCTTCACGTTCTGAGTTCCCTTGAACTGCCTTCCAGACCCGGAGAGGATCTCGTTTACCTCCTTCCTCAGCCCTGGGTTCTCCTTCAGCTCCCTGTTCGCCTTGGTCAGGACCTCTGTGCAGCCGTTGCAGACTGTGACTATGTCGAGGCCCATCTCCTCGGCGATGGCTATGTTTCTCGCGGCCAGCGCTAGGAACGTCTTGTGGTCGAGGGTCTCCATGTATGTCGTGCCGCAGCAGCTGGAGCCTGGCATGTCGACGAGCTCGACGCCGAGCTTCTCCGCGACCTTCCTCGCCGACTTCTCGTAGCCCGGCAGCCGGGAGAGGGTCGTGCATCCCACAAATAGGGCGTACTTCAACTCACTCCCCTCCCACCTTGCCGAGGAGGCCGGTCTTCCTCATGATCGTCTCAACCGCCTTTGTGTCGGGTTGGGGCGCCACGGGCAGGCCGTCCTCCTCCCTCATCTCGTTCTCGAACTCGCCTATCTCATAGACATATCCCATCTTGGAGAGGCTGTCCATGAGAGCCTTTATCGTCGGGTGGAGGCGCCCCTCTTCCAGAGCGAGTTTCCTGAGGGCCGAGACTATCTCGGAGACGTGGACCTCCTGGGGGCACCGTTCGTAGCATGTGTAGCAGCCAGCGCAGAGCCATAGTAGATCGCCGCTGAGAAGCCTCTCCTTCTGGCCATACATGGCCAGCCTCGCTATGTTCCTCGGCCTGAACTCCGGTACACGCTTGGCGACGGGGCAGTCGGAGGTGCAGGTGCCGCACTGGTAGCAGTGCATCAGCTTCTCCGCGCCCGGCGTCTGGAGTACCCTGTTCCTGAACTCCTTGCCTTCTTCGTTGACCCTGATCTCCATCGCCTCAGTCATCCTCCGCCACTACCTCAACGGTCTCTCCAACCGGACTTGGACCAAGCTTCTTCAGGTCAGAGACCATCTCACGCATGACCTTTGCGAACTTCTCGCCCTCCGCGGCGCTTATCCACTCGAGCCTTAGCCGTTCAGGCTCCAGTCCGAGCTGTGTCATCAGCTTCTTGAGCATCGCGATGCGCCTCTCCGCCTTGAAGTTGCCCGAGATGTAGTGGCAGTCGTTGGGCGTGTGGCAGCCTGCGACGAGGACGCCGTCTGCGCCGTTCTTGAGGGCCTCAAGGATGTGGCTCGGGTGCACCCTGCCGCTGCACATGACCCTTATCACCCTTATGTTGGGGGGGTACTGGAACCTGCTCACGCCGGCTAGGTCTGCGCCGGCGTAGCTGCACCAGTTGCATAGGAAGCCGACTATCTTCGGCTCGAACCCGGTCAAGCCTTCACCTCCTCTAGGGCGGCCCTAACCTGGCTAAGTATCTCCCCATCCGTGAAGTGGCCGACTGTTATGGCTCCGGACGGGCAGGTGGCCGCGCAGACTCCGCAGCCCTTGCAGACCTCGGGGATGACGTGGCTGTGGACGCGTCCGTCCTCCTCCTTCATCTCTATTGCCTTGAACTCGCAGACACCCTCGCACATCCGGCAGCCTGAGCAGACGTCCTCGTCGACGCTGGCGATGGCTCCCTCGACCTCTATGCTCGGCTGGGAGATGAGCGTAAGGGCCCGCGCCGCTGCGCCGCTCGCCTGGCTTATACACTCGTCTATCATCTTGGGGCCGTGAGCCAGGCCGCAGAGGAAGACGCCATCCGTGGCGAAGTCTAGGGGCCTGAGCTTCATGTGGGCCTCGAGGAAGAAGCCATCCTTGCTTATCGGAACCTTCAGCATCCCGGCGAGCTTCTTGTTGTCCGGGGACGGCATAACGCCTGCGCTCAGCACGAGGGCGTCTGGCTCGATGACTACGTTCTCCTTGAGGACGGGGTCGATTACCTTGACCCTTAAGCCGCCTTCGTTGGTCACCTGGGGCTTGTGCTCGTCATCGTACCTGATGAAGAGGACGCCGTTGTCCGCGGCCTTCCTGTAGTAGTCCTCCTTGAAGCCGTAGGTCCTCATGTCCTTGTAGAGGATATAAACATCTGAGCCCGGGCTCAGCTCCTTAACCTTGAGTGCATTGTTCACCGCGCCAGTGCAACAGACCCTCGAGCAGTTCGGGTGCTCCTCGTTCCTGCTGCCGACACACTGGATCATGACGACCGTCTTCGGCCTATATCCTTCGGCGAGCTTCTCCTCAAGCTCGAACTGAGTTATCACCCTGTTGTCCGCGCCGTAAAGGTACTCCTTAGGCTTGTACTCGACGCCTCCGACAGCCACTATGACGGCCCCGTGTTTGACCGTCTCCTCACTCGTCTGGCTGACGAGGGTTGTCTCGAAGTTGCCGACGTAGCCATTGACGTCCGCGACCTGGGTACCGAGGTGGACCCTGATCTTAGGGTGCTTCTTGACCCTTTTGACAAGCTTGGCGAGTTCCTTCGCAGGGTCCTCGCCCGATGGAACGTACTTGATCTTCCTAAGGTTGCCGCCGAGCTCGTCCTCCTTCTCGACAAGATGAACATCGTATCCCTGGTCCGCGATCTCCAACGTGGCGGTGATGCCTGAGAGGCCTCCTCCGATGACGAGGGCGGCTGGAGTCACCTGTATCTTTGGCTTCGCCAGCGGCTTGAGGAGCCGCGCCTTTGCGACGGCCATCCTGACTAGATCTTTGGATTTCTGGGTCGCCGCCTCATGCTCGTGCATGTGGACCCAGCTGCATTGGTCTCGGATGTTAGCCATCTCGAAGAGGTATGGGTTGAGCCCCGCCTCCTGGATGGTGGCGCGGAACAACGGCTCGTGGGTCCTCGGCGTGCAGCTCGCCACCACGACTCTGTTGAGGTTTTTCTCGAGGATCGTGTTCTTGATCTTCGCCTGAGTATCCTGGCTGCAGGTGTAGAGGTTTCTCTCCGCGTATACGACGCCTGGCAGGGTCTTGGCATACTCGACGACATCGGGGACCTCGACGTAGCCACCTATGTTGACTCCGCAGTGGCACACGAATACTCCGACTCGTGGCTCCTCGGCCGATACGTCCTTCTCGGCCGGGTACTCGACCGGTTTGACCTGAGTACCCCTGACCGGGGCTATCTGCTTCGCGGCCTTCGCGGCGGCTCCGCTGGCCTGGGCTACACTGTCCGGTATATCCTTGGGCGACGAGAAGGCCCCGCATACATAGACTCCTGCTCGAGTCGTCTCGAGGGGCGTGAAGAAGCCCGTCTTGCAGAAGCCGTAATGGTTGAGCTCGATGTCGAGGGCCTTGGCTAGTTGCTTCGCGTCCTTCGGCGGGCCCATGCCGACCGAGAGGACGACCATGTTATACTTCTCCGTCTTTACCTCGCCGTCATCCTCGTAGGCGATCTCGAGGTCTCTGGTCTCAGGGTCCTCCTGGGTGTGGCTCACCCTGCTCCTGATGAACTTGATGCCGTGCTCGTGCTGTGCCCTGGAATAATAGTCATCGAACTCCTTGCCGAATGCGCGGATGTCCATGAAAAACATGGTGGCTTCAAGCCCCGGGTTGTGCTCCTGGGCGATGACGGCCTCCTTGATACCGTACATGCAGCAGACTCCGCTACAGTACGGGTTGCCGACGCGCTCGTCCCTCGAGCCGACGCATTGAACGAAGGCGACTCTCTTCGGGAGGTCGCCGTCGCTGGGCCTGAGCACGGTTCCCCTGTATGGGCCGGTTGCGCTGAGGATGCGTTCGAACTCTACGCTCGTTACGACGTTGGCGTATCTGCCGTAGCCGTACTCGGTGATCACGCGTGGGTCGAAGGCCTCGAACCCGGGCGCGAGGACGACGCTTCCCACGTTTAGCTTGACCTCCTCGTCCTTCTCCTCGTAGTTGATGGCGTGGGCTTTACAGACCTCGCTGCAGATGCCGCAGCCGAGGCACTTCTCCTTGTCGATGGTGTAGACCAGCGGCACGGCCTGGCTGAACCTGATATACACACTCTTCCTCTCGTTGAGGTTCGCGTTATACTCGTCTATAGCCGAGGCGGGGCACTTCGTGGCGCAGTCGCCGCAGCCGGTGCACTTGGTTGGGTCGACGCGCCGTGCCTTCTTCAGTATCGTCGCCGTGAAGTCGCCCTCTTCGCCCTTCAGACTCATCAGCTCGGAGTAGGTCACGAGTTGGATGTTCGGGTGCCTGCCGGCGCCTACGAGCTTCGGCGCCAGGATGCACATGGCGCAGTCGTTCGTCGGGAAGGTCTTATCTAGCTGGGTCATGACGCCTCCGATGCTCGGCTCCTTCTCCAGTATGTAGACCTTGAACCCCGAGTCCGCCAGGTCCAAGCTGGCCTGTATACCGGCTATCCCGCCACCAATCACTAGGACAGCTCCGATTTTGCCCGTCATTACAGAGCCTCCATAGCTCCGTAGTAAGGCGTAATGCCATCGTGGTGGTCCAAGGAGACCAGGTTCCTCTGTCGCATCGCCACGATGTGGCGTAGCACCTGAGCCCTACGGAGGCCAGTTCTACTTGATAACTCTCCTACCGAAGAAGAGCTCTTCTTCAGCAGCAGGTATATCCAGTTCCTGAAAAACTCTGCCCTAAGCGCATCTTCCTGGACCTCGTCGAACTTGGACTGCGGAACAATCTCTCCGTATACGTTGCCCTTCTCAGTCACCTCAAGTTCCTTGCTGGTGAGCACCCTGTCCCTGAATCCCTCAACGGTCGCCTTGGCCGCCAGCATCTTTTCACTGAGCAATGGGTCTGGTTGCCCCGTCGAAAGCGGGCTGTCGCCCATCGCCTGTATGCGGTCGACGAACTCGTTGAGGGACTCTTCGAACTTCGCCTCATCCAGGGCCGACATCCACTCGGCACTCAATCGCCCGGGCTCGAAGCCCGCTAGACCGAGAAGCTTCCCAACCATCTTAATCTTGTACTCGGCCTGGAGGTTCCCTTCTATGAAGTGGCAGTCACCGCGTTTACAGCCTACGACAAGGACGCCGCCCATTCCTTTGAGGAAAGAATCTATAAAGAAGACTGGGTCGATCCTGCCCGTACATTTTACCTTCACCAATCTGATATCCGCAGAAAAACTGGACAATGCCTCGTCTGAGACCTTGATTGGATTCACGGACCAGTCGCAAACGAACAGCGCAATCTCGCTCGTCTTTTCGCCCATTTCATACACCTCTATCCCGCGACGGCCTCCATCAGCAGCTCGTTTGTGAACTTGGTCATCGAGATGGCCCTCTCAGGGCAGCTCGCGGCGCAAAGGCCACAGCCTTTGCATAGCCCCTCGTTCACTCTGGCTATGTCTTTTTCATCCTTTCCCATCGCTTCGAATGGGCAGATGGAGACGCAGGTCCCGCAGCCGCTGCATGTCTTTTCGTCTACAACTGGGATGTCCTGCTCGCAGAGGCCCTCTTCAACAAGGCACTCGGCACACGGTCCGCAGTGGACGCATCTGAGGGCCTCAAGGATACCCTGATCCCATGTCAACCCGAACTCTACTTCCTTGAAGCTTTCCTTCCTCCTCTCCAGAGGCAAGTAGTCCACCTCCTGCTTTGCTTTCTTCTCGAGAGCCTTGCCCTCCTTCACCCAGCATGTCTCCTCGATCTCCTCCGCCTTCATAATGTTGAGAGCCCCGCCGCTCAGGTAGAGATCTATCGCCTTCGCCGCCTTCTTTCCTGCTGCTATGGCGTCGATGATGGATTTCGGCCCAGTGACAACGTCTCCACCCGCGAAAATTCCGGGCACGTTCGTCTCACAGGTAGTGGGGTCGGCGACGATAGTGTTCCGATTCGTTGCCTTGATGCCCTCCGGCAGGAACGATAGGTCCGAGATCTCACCCACCGCCACGATGACGAAGTCAAATGGAGCCACGAACTCAGAGCCGGGAATCGGGGTGGGGCTCCTCCGACCGCTGCTGTCGGATTCGCCCAGGCGCATCTTGACGCATTCGACCGCCTCCACGGCGTCCTTGCCAAGTATCTTCGTCGGATTCGCTAGGAACATGAACTTCACCCCCTCCCTCTCAGCTTCCTCGACATCCTCGAGGTGGGCAGGCATCTCCTCCCTCTGCCTTCGATAGATGATCGTCACCTCATCTGGCCCGAGACGGATGGCGGTCCTCGCAGAGTCGATGGCGACGTCCCCCCCACCGACTACCGCCACCCTCCCCTTGAGCCCAGTTACCTTGTTTGTGCGGGTGTCCCTCAGGAAACCGAGCGCACGGGTCACTCCTCTCAGGTTCTCCCCCTCTACGTTAAGAGAACGGTTCTCCGGGGTTCCAACAGCTATGAA
>Ga0315288_10010641_pt1 | contig 11607 bp, 10 predicted proteins | sample YL17G11_20_MG_FD_203454 | JGI IMG/M metagenome (GOLD analysis project Ga0315288, IMG submission 203454) | Sediment microbial communities from Yellowstone Lake, YNP, Wyoming, USA - YL17G11_20 | ecosystem: Environmental > Aquatic > Freshwater > Lake > Sediment | place: USA: Wyoming | collected... | reverse complement strand
TACCCAAACGCGTTGGCCGATTCAATTTCAATTATTCTGTTGGGAGCTTCTGTCATATTGTGTGGGACAACCTTGGTTGCCTGGACAATCTTTCTATTCAAAACTAAAGGTCAAGGCACACCAAACCCCAAATTGCCGCCCAAGGTGTTTGTCGTCGGTGGCCCCTATAGATTTTCAAGAAATCCAATGGCCCTGGGAGGATTGCTGATTCTGCTCGGCGAGGCTGCAATCTATTACTCGCCCTCCTTACTGGGACTCGCCACTTTGTATGGTGTAGTCGTTTACTTCAATGCGATGTTTATCGAAGAGCCAGAACTGGGAGAACGTTTTGGCGAGCCATACACAGATTATCTCGAGCGGGTTCCGCGATTCTTTCCCAATCCTTGGAAATAGTACAAGTAGTTTATGCTTATATCGTGATGGAGAGATGTTATAGCAGCCTAACACGCAGTTGGAGCCGACGCGCTACGCGCGTCGACTTCAGAGGTTACCTGCCTGTTCATCGTTCCGGTTAGCGCAGGGTGCCTTGCTGTGACCGCGCGCGGCTACAGTTCTGAAGTTCGCCAGAAGACAGTTCACCTTTATGTGGATGGCATGAACCTGCGGCGGATTGGACGTCAATTGAGAGTGAACCCTCAAAGCGTAGCGAATTGGGCTAAAGCCCACGCAGAGAAACTGCCTCCCGCACCCGTGCCAGAACGGGTTGAAAATGCCAAACTGGACGAGCCATTCACGTTTATCGGTGACAAAAAAACAGGATCTACCTCCCTGACTAATGTAGACCGGGACACTCGCTATGTCTTGGGCTGGAAGATCGTCTGGGAACGCACTCGCGATGATCTTCAAACCGTTGTCGATGACGCCCCGAAAGCCAAATGGTATTTCAGTGATGCTTTTAATACCTATGGCTCGCTCTGGTTCCATTTTGGTCGCTATGAAGTCTCACAAGGCAAGTCCGAGACTTACTTCGTGGAAGCGGATAATGCAGAATTGCGCCATTACCTGGCTCGCCTGGCACGATCATCCCGTTGTTTCTCGCGCTGCCCGTATGCACTATACTGTGCCGTCCGTTTATTCGTCTACTGCTACAACCATCGCCAACTCAAAAGCCGCCAGTTTCCAACCTACACTTTTCACCTTATTGACTTCGTTGACCCACTAATTTAGGCACTCCCTTTTCACAACACTCTTGACACCTCCCTCTTTTTTTGCTAAGATATTACTGCACTTGTTAACGATAACGGGAACGTTATCGGGAACGATAGTGAAATTGCGCGTTGAAATAGATTTTATTGCTCTATTAACCTGTAATTTTTTTAGTGAAAGGAGGCGCTGGAGAAGAGAAAAACGTTGAGAGATAAGAAACGAATCGATTGTGAGTGAAAACCTTTCAAACATCCAATAGGAGGCTGAAATGCTTATTCGAACTTCACGCTTTGTAGCTGTACTTTCGCTGCTGGCCATACTGCTGGCAGCTTGTGCACCCGCGCCTGTAACGCAAGCGCCTGCAGAGGTAGCACCAACTGCAGAGATAGCACCAACTGAAGCGGTTGCGGCTGAACCAACCACTACTGAAGGTGCGGCTCCTGCTGCTGAGGGCGGGTGGTGCTCTGGCACCGATATCGTCTTCTTCCCTGGTGGTGCTGCTGGTGGCTCTTTCGAGACTGTGGTCTATAAAGGCGCCTTGGCTGCCGCTGCCGACACGGGTGCAAACGTGCAATACGTCTGGTCTGACTGGAACCCAGAGAAGATGATTACCCAGTTCTCCGAGGCCGCAGCTACTAATCCCGACGGCATCGCCGTAATGGGGCATCCCGGCAACGATGCCTTTGCCCCCTTGGTCGACGAGGCTGAGTCTAATGGCATTCTCGTCACTAGCATGAACGTCCAGCTGCCAGGACTGCAAGAGAAATACGGCTCCAATGGCTTTGGTTATGTTGGCGCAATCAATTACAATGCCGGTTTTGCCTTGGGCAAAGAGGCTGCTACCCGAGCCGGCCTGGTAGCCGGTGATAAGGCTTTCGTCTGGGGTTTGGTGGCGCAGGCCGGCCGCGGCGAACGCACTCAGGGTATAATCGATGCTCTTAAAGAGGCTGGTGTTGAGGTCATCTACCAGGAAATTGATGACGCCACCAACGCCGATGCATCTGCGGGTGTGCCTGTCTTTGTTGGTGTGATGTCCGCCAATCCAGACATCAAGTTAATTGTCACCGATCATGGCAACCTGACTGGTACCCAGCAAACCTATCTGGAAGCCGCTGGCTTTGGCCCTGATGATGTCTTCGCAGCCGGCTTCGACCTCTCCGGCGCTACCGTGGAAGCCATCCGCGGTGGCTGGACCGACCTGGTGATTGATCAGCAACAGTTCCTGCAGGGTTACATGGCAGTCCTACAACTTTGCCTCGCCGACAACTACGCTTTCACTGGCCTGCAAATCGACACTGGCTCAGGCTTTGCCCACAAGGACAATGTCGAGATCTTGGCCCCGCTGGTCGAGAAGCAAATCCGCTAAGGCGGAAACCAACGTACACTTTCTAACGCTCGTTTCCTCTAACGAGATAAGCGTCTAGGAAAACATTGAAGGGACTAAGTGGCTTCAACATCTTTCTTCGAACAACATAGCTACACTACAGCTGACCAGAGCCACTTAGTCCTAATATTTCCAGAATATTAAGTGATATTATTAGGGATGGCTTTTTATTCAACACACACTGTTATCTCATGGGGTAATCATTCGAAGATAGACTTTGATCGAGGTCAGCAGGCACCGGAATGGAGATCATCCAATGGACTATCGCCTAGAACTTAGAAACGCGTCCAAATCCTTTGGAGAGGTGCAGGCGCTTGAGAATATCAACTTTCAGTTAGGCCGTAATGAGATCGTCGGCCTCCTGGGTGATAACGGAGCTGGAAAGTCAACCTTGATCAAGATCATCACCGGCTATTATCAGCCCACATCCGGCGAGATTCTGTTCAATGGCCAGAAAATAGATCACCTGACAGTTTCCAGGGCCCGACAATTGAGCGTGGAAACAGTGTATCAGGAACGCGCCCTTGCCGAATTGCAAACCCTGTGGCGAAACATATTTCTGGGGCGCGAAATCAGCAATCGTTGGGGTTTCCTCGACATAGCAAGAATGAGATACGAAACCCATCGATTAATGTCACAATCTATGGGTTTCACCTCCGCAGCCGTAAATCCGGAATCGCGCGTTGGTACTTTTTCTGGCGGCGAAAAGCAAGGTGTTGCCATTGTGCGTGCCCTCTTTTTCGATGCTGAGATCATCATCCTCGATGAGCCTACCATGGGGCTATCACTGAAGGAAACTGCGAAACTTGTCAATTTCGTACGCTCCATAAAACAAGCAGGCAAATCAGCTATATTTATCGATCACAATGTCATACATGTTTACAATGTCGCAGACCGGATCGTGGTTATCGACCGAGGTAGAATCGCAGGTCAGTTCCTGACCAAGGACATCACCCTGGATACGCTAATGGAAAAAATGATTCGAGTTGCAGAAACCGGCAGCCTCGACTAAATTAAAAGGATGGATACGATGAGTTCTCAGACTGACGAAGCTGCTCGCGGGGCCAGCCAACCTTATAAGGAAACCTTCAACTTCGGAAGGTTCGTCCGAGTAAATGGTGCTCAACTCGGCATTCTCGGGGTCTTCTTTGGTCTGTGGATCATCTTTATTGTTTCAGCCCCCAATACCTTCCTAAAATTCCAGATCTACAAGGCTTTCATGTCCACCGTCCCCTTCTTTGCCATTATGGCGATACCGCTCACGATGTTGATCATTGCTGGTGAAATGGATCTCTCTTTTCCGTCCATCATGGCGATGGGCATGGTGGCCTTTCTTCTGACTTACCAAGCCACGACGAACATAGGAAGCGTAGCGATGAGGGTAGCTCTGGCCTTTATCGCCGCACTGCTTACAGGGACCCTCATTGGCTGGCTCAACGGTTTGATTATCGTCAAATTTGGCATTCCATCCCTGGTTGCTACCATCGGTACGCAATTTTTCTGGCGGGGCGCCGTACTGGTGCTTTCGCAGGGCAAGAGCGGCACTCTGAGCTACGTCAAAGGATCGCTTCTGTATCCTGTGCTGGTTGGAAAAATTGGCGGCGAAATCCCCATGCAAATGCTCTGGCTGATCATTATTTCTGTCCTCGGCTGGGTATTGCTCAACCGTCACAAAATTGGCGCGCACATTTACTTGATTGGCGACAACGTTAATAGCGCTAAACTGATGGGTATCAATACAGGACGTGTTCGTATTCAGGCATTCATGCTGATAGGTCTGATCTCGGCCTTTGCCGGAGTAGTCACCAGCTTTCATGTCGTATATTTCTGGCCCAGCTTAGGCGAAGGGTATCTGATGCGCACGTTGGCCTCCGTCTTCCTGGGTGGCACGTCCGTCTTTGGTGGCACCGGAACTATTTTAGGAACGTTTATTGGAGCTTTTATCATTGGCGCGATTGAAGCTGCGACCGTTGCCGTCGGCCTGACTGGCTTCTGGACCCAGTTGATCTATGGTTTGATTATCGTGCTCTCGGTGACAATGCACACCTATCTGCGCAAGCGTGTGGAGTAATCTGACCCCGCTTTCATAAATCCACCCCATTCCTCTGTAAGACTATCTCCCCTTATCCCCGCTCATGCCTTGACGAAGCATGACGGGAAATAAGGGGAGTGTCATATAAAAATTTCAGTATACCTATCTCTTACTTTTCGATTAGATTTATCTCCCATTCTTCCGCTTCGACATGTATCTTTGTACTGTTCCCCGGCCAGTAAAGATGTGTCCAATAGTTGCTGCCTCGCAGCGTAGACGGGTTCGGCCCCATCGTGATGATAATATGCTCTGGCGTATAGTGGGCAAAATAAACGTCCCGGCTGAACGATGACCGTCCTAAGGTTGGATCCAATGAGACCCAGCCGACACCGGGCATGTACACGTCCGGCCACGCGTGCTCAATGCGAGCGATGGCATCCGTTTCCTTATTCAGATGCAGTAATCCCTCGAAATAGCGAGCTGGAATCCCCTGCGCCCGGCTAAGTGCCACCAGCAAAGAAGTGTACTCAGTGCAGTCAGATCCCATGCGCCCCAGTGCAGCTTGCGCCCCCCAATTGTTACCGTTGTTGCTATAGACTAGTTCGTTGCCGATGTAATCATAAAACGCCCGCACCTGCTGGCAAATAGTACTTTTGCCTCGCGACAGTTCCCTCGCGAGAGCCACAATTTGGGGATTAGCGGATTCGATATGTAGTTCGGGTTGGATAAAATCATCCAGAAGTTCCCCTTCGCAGACTGACAAGTCATAAGTAAGCTCGTTGACCACGACCCGATAATCGATCTGCACCATTTTGGTCGTCCCGGCAGGATGCTTGGAGAAATCAAACTCGGCATACTGGTTGCCATATTCGTCAATGACTAACTCATAATCTTTTGGCGAAATCTCCATTGACCGTACCTCCTGATAAGGAGGAAAGTCTCGGATCAACGCTACCCAGATATTCTGCTTCTCTGGCTGACCCGGTCCTTCATTGACAAGTGTCAATTGCTGGTGGGCAGCGTACTCGCGCTGACCGAGGATGGTTACAACAGGGTTAGGCGTTGTACTAAAAGGGGTCGACAAATCTGCCCGCGGCTGACACCTCAATGTGGAGAAAACCAATAAAGCGATCCAAAATAATCTACTGGAAAAACGCATTATGCTGCCTCTATTCGACCCAATTGTATAACAATAACGGCCAATAACGCAACAACAAGTGATACAGCAAACCTTTCCACCAGTGCCCGCTGTTCTTGTCGAGTAAAATAACCGGGGCTGTTGATTTCTCTGTAAATACTGATTCCGAACAAGAAAAACTGCATCTGAGCAATCAGCCCCGCATCAAACTCTGACCCTCATCCTGCAACCGGCAAAACTGCCGTATCTCCCCGACGCGCATGTCTGCATTGCAGACGATGTCGGATGCGTTGTTCTTCGAGAAGCGAGCGCGTTGTATATCACGCGCGGCTTGACCACGTGCGCGAATGGGTTCGTTACAGTTGCAGGGGCGTAGGTGCAAGGTTTTTAAGAATCGCCGTAAAAACCGCACGGGCAGGGATACACACAATCGAACACTTTTTTCATGCAAAATGAAGGACCAAAGGATAATTTTGAAAGCATTTTTCAAATCAAGTGTTCCAATATCCTTGATGGCGACAACTTAGCCTTATTTTATCCCAAACGATCCTGTATCCCAACCGAATTGCACCAAGCGTTTCTTACCGCTGTTCTCGCGGAGATGTTCGCCGAATAAGGGGGGGACGAAGGCAATGGTTACGGCCCATTTTTCGCGTCATCAGGCGGTGCGGTTCATCCAAACCAATCGTGCCTGCATACGGCGGTCCAACACCGGCGCCCAGCCAACGTGCCCAGCTGCGTGAATTGAGCGTCATGTTTGACGGTTGGCGTTCGGGTCGGTGGCACGTGGCTGACGCCGGGGCAGTTGGCTGGCTCTTCTAGTAAGAAGATGGGTAAGAAAAACTGGATGAAAGGGGATTGCAAATTATACGGCAATGCCGTATAATTGGTTTTTGGAATTCATCGAGGCCACCGCTTTTACCTAGCATATTTACAAGTATTTGTCCGAGGATGAATACCTGGGTTTACAAAGCTTTTTACTTCAGTATCCAGAAGTTGGCAAAGTTGTTCCAGGCTCGGGCGGCGTCCGAAAAGTCCGTTGGGCAATCGCCGGAAAAGGTAAGTAGAAAATATCCCCGCCCATATTCTACATCAAATAGCAAAGGAAATCGAAAATGTCTAAGCGTGATATTGGTCAGGAAATCCTGGATGGCATTTGTGACATTAAAGCTTACAAGGCTGGTAAGAAAGCTTTGCGCACCCATACAATTACAGAACCGGCACCTCCACAAGTTATTCGCGCAAAACTCAAGTTGTCGCAATCGGCTTTTGCAGGTTTGATGGGCGTAAGTCTCCGTACTGTTCAGGATTGGGAGCAGGGACGGCGTAAGCCAAGCGGGCCTGCATTAGCCTTGTTACGCATTGCAGAGCAAAAGCCCGAAGTATTTGCAGATCTTTCATAAGCCAGAGCATATTTCAGGCACAGAGCCAGCCAACACCGCCTCCACCTAACGGGCAGGGCTGCGCCACCGCCCGAGGGTACGCACCGCCAAATGGCGTTATCGCAAGTCCCGAGGCGGATACCGTCAAGTTCCCCACCCGCAGGTGAGCCTATCCGTTGGCCCGCTCCTTCCAAACAGGGAAAAACGTTGACAACAAGCAATTTGTGACTATAATAATGGTCATGATGGCCCCGCCGAAACGATTCGAACTCATTTATCCTCCCATCATAAAACAACATTTCAAGTCCATTGAGGCAAAATATTATTCGCTCATACAAGAATCATTGGAAACACAGGTACAGTTTCAGCCAGATGTTGAAACAAGAAATCGCAAACCACTAAGGTATCCTGTGGTTTTCGGAGCAAAATGGGAAACCCGCTTTGGGCCAGATAATCGTTTTCGGGTATTTTACCGAGTAGATTATGACAATCAGCAAGTCGTTTTATTGGCAATAGGTGAAAAAATTGGAAATCGTCTCTTTATCGGCGGCGAGGAGGTAGAAATATGAGAATCGCTTCGGTTGCAGATGTGAAAGCAAAATTCAGCGGCTATTTGAAAGCCAGCGAACAAGGGCCAGTTGTCGTTACAAAAAATGGCAGACCGGTGGCAATGCTTTTGTCTATCACGGACGAGGAGGAAATTGAACGAATGTTATTAGCATATTCGCCCAAATTCAAAAGCATTCTTGATGTTGCCGAACAACAAATACGAGAAGGCAAAGGGATTATGCACGAAGATTTCTGGCGAGAAGTAAAGTCCGAAACCACAAAAGCGGGCTAACACCGGTTCCACCAACGGTAACACCGCCAACTCCTACGCCAACGCCGGTTCCACCAACGGTCACACCGCCTACCTCTACGCCCACGCCGCAAGGTGGGGGAGGCTGCATCGTCTTTAATTCCAACCGCGACGGAAATCCGGAAATCTATGTGATGAACGTCGACAGTGGTGGAGTGACTCGCCTCACCAATGATCCTGCCGCCGAGCGGTTTCCCAGTTGGTCGCCCGACGGCAAGAAGATTGCTTTTTTCTCCAACCGTGACGGCAAGGTCGACATCTACATCATGAACGCTGACGGCAGCGGCGTGACCCGCCTCACCGACCCATTGGATCGCTGCGCAATGCCGGCCTGGTCGCCAGATGGTCGGCAGATCGCCATGGAATGCATGCACGACGAAGACCCTGAAATCTACGTGATGAACGCCGACGGCAGCGGCCTGACCCGGCTTACCAACAACTCAGGCGAGGACTGGCTGCAGTCTGTGAGCAAAAATCGGGAGATATTGTTTTTACGAACTATCAAGGAATATACCGGTTTCACAAGAGGGCCGGGCCATAGATATTATTGGTTGCACAAATTTAGGGGTGAGCTAATACCGGCTGCAAGCTGACAGTAGCTATAACCCTCACGAACGGTGTATGTTTTGCCAGGCTTGTCACGATAATGGGAGCGTGTGTTGCCTGTCCCGACATCGACCTCGCCAGGGCGGCAGAATTATATCTCATGGACACGAACCACGACACATGCGATAGACGATCCCAAACCAGCCACCCTCCCCTTCAGCGCGTGCCGTGTAGCGTTGCATATCCCAGGCTTCATAACCGTGAGTTCGAACAATCGTGCCTAGCGATTGTGGGAACAACGATCTATTCTCGGGCTGACCCCAGCAAAGTATTTCGACCGTTCCGCTACCGTCTTCGGTGAGCGAGAGAGTAACATTTGAACGGTCACCCAAATCCCAGGAGCCCCCGCCAATGTCTTCGAGCAGGCCACTCTCGGGAAGACGTAGCATGTCGGTGATGCCGGTCAGCTTCGCATAGCAATATACGCCATCCCATATCGGGTCGGCATATAACCTCAAGATTTCGAGCCCGACATTGGTCTCCTCCCCTGGGCGCGGGCAGCCGTGATAATATGGTGGGCCAGCCCGATCGGGGCATTCATCATAACCCGTGTCGACACCATCGCCGTCCGGATCTGTAATATCCGGACAGCCACGGGTTGCAGGTTCACCGGCTTCCGAAATACACTCGTCAGCTTCATCCATCACGCCGTCACCGTCCTGGTCCTGGGGAAAGGCTGGACAGCCGCGCCGTTCCCGCGGACCAGCCTCTTCGGGACAATCATCATCACTGCCCACCAGGCCATCGCTGTCGAGGTCACATATTTCTGGATATATCTCGCACAGTGGCAATCGCTCTGGGTAGAGGAATCTTTGAAGGTCCCATAGTGGGAATAGCTCCGGCAAGAGGAGCTCCGGCAAGAGGACTCTTTGAAGCATCAGTGATCTGTCTGGGAAAGGAATGGATGGGCAGCCGTCATTGTCGGCGGGGCCTTCCCGGTCGGGGCAGTTGTCCTCTGCGTCGGGTATGCCATCCCCGTCCCGGTCTTCAGGCAAGGGGCAGCCAAGATTTATCAGCGGTCCCGGCTGTGCATCGCAACGGTCGAGGAAATCCATTACCCCGTCTCCATCTGTATCGGTATCCCAGCCTTCCGGAAGGCAGCCATGAAATCCTTCCAAACCAGCCACATCCGGGCAATCGTCCAGCACATCTGACACGCCATCGCCATCGCGGTCTTCTGTGACCGGGCAGCCGGCGTTGTCAGATGGGCCAGGCTGGTCTTTGCAGGCATCCACTTCGTCTATAACCCCGTCGCCATCGCTATCTTGCGGCAGTGTGACCGGGCATCCACTCCTCTCAGGCGGGCCGGCTTGCTCCGGACAGGTATCCAGGAAATCAGGTACGCCATCCCCGTCGCCATCCGTGACCCAGGCGCCGGCCGGGCAGCCCTCCCATTCGGGTAGGCCAACCTGGTCTGGGCAGCGGTCCACAGCGTCAGGGACGCCATCGAGATCCCGGTCGGGCACCGAAGCAGCGGGGCATCCCTGATCTTCAGGCTTGCCGGCTTGATCTGGACAGGTATCTTGTGTATCCGGCAGACCGTCCTGGTCGCGATCATCGACCAGCGGGCAACCATGACTTGCGGTAGGGCCGGCCTGATCGGGGCAGCTATCCTGTGTATCGGCAACGCCGTCGGCGTCACGGTCGGCGACAGGTATTGCGGTGATCTTAATCGAAGCCATGTTTGCATCGCCCTTCTGGTTGTAGGCCAGGAAAGAGAGGGTATGAATGCCCTCCGTTGGAGGCGCCCAATTCCAGGTACCAATGAGATTTTCCGATGGGCCGCGCTGCTCGCCGGCCAGGAAGCCATCAGCATAGAATCGCAATAATGTGACCGATTCTCCCCGAGCGTAAGCCACGGCCTGGGCGCGTATCGCGCTCTGGACATTCGCAATTTCGTTTAATCCCGGGGAGGTGATTTGGATTGAAGGATAGGCTGCCTCCCGCCTCGTCATGCTCAGGTAGCGGATGCCCAAAAAGCCGAACACCAGGACAAGCACGCCGACTACACCGAGAGCAAACAAGCCAAAGATGACCACATAAGGTTTTCTTATTTGCATGGCTTTCTCCTTTCTCAATAGAACACGTAGCGGAAATTTTGGTTTGTGACCGGACAAAGACAGACTGCTTCCTGCCGGAACTCCTTTCCCGCTGCTTCGTTCAAATGAGGCAGTACCTGACTTCAAAAGTACGACTGCTGCTCTGGGAGGGATTGCCTCTGCTATCCCATGCCTTGACGTAGTATTCTACATTCCCAGGGCTATAATTGGCGAGGCTTGCGCTCAATTCAGCAGTCCCCAGGGTGGCCTGATAGATGCCTCCACCCGTCGCACTCATGATCAGGGTTTGCCACTGACCCTGCTGAGAACTTTTTACCACGCGATAATACAACTCTACCTTTGAAATTCCTGAGGGGTCAGTAGCACTGACGCTTATGGTGGCGCTGGTGGGACCGCACGTAATTCCATCGAATATGGAGTCAGGCGAATGGGAGACGTTGGTCAGACTCGGCCCGCTGGTGTCCGATGGAGGAGTGATGGACGGCGTAATGATAATGGGCGGTGGGATGATGGCGGGGGGAGTGATGGACGGCGTAATGATAATGGGCGGTGGGATGATGACGGTGATAGTCAATGGTTGATCCACTTTCCCGACGGGCGCCTCAACGTGCAGGGTATAGGTGGTCGTCTCCTGCGGGCAAACCTGACGGCTGCCCTGTTGTGCGACGAACTCGTCGTTAAGATACACGCTGGTTGCGTAGGCTACATCCCAGTGGAGGATAGTGCAACCCCCGCGCATTAGAGAAAGACTATCAGCCCAGAAGTTGACTTGTGCCTGTGGCCAGGGTGTGGCGGTATCAGTCGGGGTGGGTATGGGAGAGGAGGTCGGCGTCTCGAACAACATTGGTGAGACCCTCGTCTCCACGACTGGCGACGCTTGTACCAACTCGCTGACGTCCACCGAAATTTCATCAGAATACCAATCTCCACCACTTGTTGCGGCGCCTACACGCAAGTCGTAATCTCCCTTCCTCACAGGCGTCCAGATGAATTTACCTTC
>Ga0315288_10010640_pt1 | contig 11608 bp, 13 predicted proteins | sample YL17G11_20_MG_FD_203454 | JGI IMG/M metagenome (GOLD analysis project Ga0315288, IMG submission 203454) | Sediment microbial communities from Yellowstone Lake, YNP, Wyoming, USA - YL17G11_20 | ecosystem: Environmental > Aquatic > Freshwater > Lake > Sediment | place: USA: Wyoming | collected... | reverse complement strand
TGCTGGCGGCGCGTGCCGCGCGGGGAGGGCGCTTACTCTAGCTTGGCGAGGCGTGCACGATGACCGAAAAAGCAGCTCCGCCCCCGGAAGGCTCGCTCGAGGCCTTGGTCGAACGGCTCACGGCCGAATTGGAGAAAGTGCGCAGCGAGGCCCAGGAGATCGGCCTGCTGGTCGAGCAGAACCGCGGCGAAGTGGAGAAGCTGCGCCAGCGCCAGGCGGCTGTCTCGACGCGCCTCAAGCAAATCCAGCCTGCCTTCGACACCGTGCCGCGCGAAGATATCCGCGCGGCGTACGAGACCGCGCTCGACGCGCAACAGCGGCTGTTCAACACCGGCGGCGAGCTGGAGCGGCTGCAGACCAAGCAGGAGGTGCTGGTGCGCTTCGGCAAGACCGTGCAGGCGGTGCTCGACACGCTGCAGCTCAACAAGCCGGAAGCCGTGGCAACGACCGCTGCGCCCAAATCCTTCCTGGTGCGGCTGGTCGAAGCGCAGGAGGCCGAACGCCTGCGCCTCTCACGCCTGATGCACGACGGCCCGGCGCAGGTGCTGGCCAACTTCATCCTGCAGGTGGAGATCGCCGGGCGTCTGTTCGAGATCGACCCGGCCCAGGCCAAGGCGGAACTGGTCACGCTCAAAGGCAATGCGGCCACCTCCTTCCAGCGCATCCGCGATTTCATTTTCGACCTGCGCCCGATGATGCTGGACGACCTGGGCCTGGCGCCGACCACGCGCCGCTACCTGGACGCGGTGAAGGAGAAGGGCGGTCAGGATCTGAGCTTCATCTTCACCGGAACGGAGAAGCGCCTGCCGAGCCATTATGAGGTGATCCTCTTCCGCGCCATCCAGCAGTTGGTGGCCGTGGCCCGCGACGTGTGCCAGGCCAGCAAGGTCAAGACCATGCTCGACCTGGATGCGAACCGGGTGCGCATCATCATCGAGCACGACGGCAAAGTGCTGGGCGGCAAGGTGATGGGGGAGGACGACCCGTACGAATTGCGCAACTTGAAGGAGCGGGTGGAAATGCTGGGCGGTACGTTCGAGTACGAGGGGCAGGAGGGGCTCGGCACGCGGGCAATCATTGAGGCGCCAATCCTGCAGGATTAGGACGGACCGCGGTGCACGTGGCCAGAAAATTGCACGCAATCTGTTAGGTGCTGCGCCGTGTCATGGTCTATTGTACGGGTGTCTCACTCGCCGGCCCGGCGCAGGGCAGGCGAAATTGTGGACGGAAGGGGGGTGGTTTCGTTGCCGAGGCACAACCACCTTCGAGCCCAAGGCTTGATGGAGTACGCGTTGATTCTTGTCCTCGTCGCCGTCGTGGTTCTGGTGATCTTGGCCTTCATGGGACCCGCCGTCGGCAACATGTACAGCAATGTCATTGCGGCGTTCTAGGGCGCGCGAGCCGATAGGCCTGCCGCCTAGCCGCGCGGCACGCTCCTTGCTCCCTCGCCAGCGGGTTCGCACCCCTTCGGTAAGCTTTTCGCAAGGCGAATCTGCAGGGGGCCGGTCTATAATGTGGGCAACCTGAAAGAACTAGCCCAGAATGAAAGGAGGCGAAACAATGTTCAAGAGGTTCCAGAAGAAGGGTCAGGGTCTGGTTGAATACGCGTTGATTCTTGTCTTGGTTGCTGTTGTCGTCATTGTGATCCTGTCCCTGCTCGGCCCGGCTATTGGAAACGTATTCAGCAACATCGTGACCAACATCTAGCCGGTACACACCCGCATTGCCTTTGAGTCGACAGGCTTCACCCCCGGTGATGACCTGTTGAGGGAGAAAAAACGATGAAGCGCTTCATGAATAAAGGCCAAGGTCTGGTTGAGTACGCGCTGATCCTTGTGCTGGTGGCGGTAGTGGTGATCGTGATCCTCTCGCTGCTCGGCCCGGCCATCGGCAACGTGTTTAGCAACATCATCACGAACATCTAAGCACATTGCAGTCGTGTCAGACGTCAGCAAAGGGCCTCCCATGCGGCGAGGCCCTTTGCCATATTGAAGGGGGGTGCGCTTGACAACCCGGGCGTTCCAGGTATCATAACCACCGCATCTGTCCAGGGATTTCCCTTTTGTCTGTGCCCAAGCCCAGCCCCTGCCGGCCGCATCTGACAGCCTATCGGCAGGGTGGATATGACCCACGCCCCAGGAGGTCTTCATGCGCCGCCGCCTCTTCCTCATCATCGGCCTGATCCTGCTCATCGTTGCGGGGCTCGTCTTTGCCTGGAATAGGATCCGCGTGGGTCAAGTGAGTAATGCGCAGCCCACGCCGCAGCTTCCGACCGAGGTCTTCTCGGTGGTCTTCGCCGCGCAGGATATCCCCGCCGGGACGTTTCTGACGCAGGAGAACATCACCCTCGGGCCGTGGCCCACCCTGTACCGGCTGGAAGGCCTGGTGACGGACCCCACCACAATTGTGGGTTTGCGTGCCCGGCTCGACATCAAACGCGGTGAGCCGATCTTCTCCAGCCAGGTGGCCGAAAGCCTGGCCGGCATGACGGTGGCCGGCTCGGAGATGGCCCTCGACATGGCGCCCGGCAAGCTGGCGATCGCCATGCCGATGAGCCGGCTGGCGGGCGTGGCCTTTGCGCCGCAGCGCGGTGACCATGTGGCGATCATCGGCACACTGCTTTTCCTGGATCTGGATCCGGAATTCCAGACCTCGCTGCCCAACAAGATTCAGGTCTTCTCGTTGACGGCCGATGGCAAGATCGAAGTGACCACGGTGGAGGGCGGGCGCAACTTCTCGGAGGCACCGCTCTCGAATGCCGTGCTGGCGACCTATGACGTGCCCAGCGAGGCCCAGCGCGCCCGCCCGGTCAGCGCGATCGTCATCTCGGATGCGCGCGTGTTGGCGGTGGGTACAGTCCAAAGCAAGAGCGCCGCGCAGGCGATTGCCGCGGAGGGGGTAGGCGCGCCGCAAGCTCAGGCCACGCCGGTGGGCGGCGCCACAACCGCGCCGGACATTATCGTGCTGGAGGTCTTGCCGCAAGAGGCGCTGGCGCTCAACCTGATCATGAAGACAGGCGGCGATCTCACGTTTGCCTTGCGCGCCACAGGCGATACCTCCGCCCTCGACCTGCCCAGCTGGGATCTCCAGCGCCTGATCACGGAGCGGAACATCTCACTCCCGCCCAAGCTGCCCTACGGCCAGGCTAATTTCATCGACCAACTCTTCATTCCGGAACTTCCCGGGGACAGAGTAATAACGAAGTGATGGCGCTGTGGCCACCAAGATCCGCGTCCTGATCGTCGACGACTTCGCGGAGACACGCGAGAGCATCCGCAAGTTGCTACAATTCGAGTCTGATCTCGAAGTCTGCGGGGCCGCCGCCACCGGGAAAGAGGGCATTAGCCTCGCCAAGCAGACCCAGCCGCACGTCGTCCTGATGGACATCAACATGCCCGACATGGACGGCATTGCGGCCACCGAGAAGGTGCTGGACGACGTGCCCTTCGCCCAGATCATCATGCTTTCGGTGCAGAGCGACACCGATTACATGCAGAAGGCGATGCTGGCAGGTGCGCGCGGCTACCTCGCCAAGCCGCCCTCCGCCGACCAATTGATCGCCACGATCCGCAAGGTCGGCGACATCGCCATCAAGCTCGAGCAGAAGAAGACGATCGCGGTGGAGGCGGTCGCCGCCCCCGTGCACGTCCAGCGCGCGGGCAAGGTCATCACCATCTACTCGCCCAAGGGCGGGGTGGGGCGCACGACGGTGGCGGTCAACCTGGCCCTGGCGCTGCACACGGCCGACACCCCCACGGTGCTGGTGGATGCATCGGTGCAGTACGGTGATGCCGCCGTCTTCCTCAACCTGCAAGCCAAGAACAGCATCGCCGACCTGGCCGACAAGTCGGTGGAGCTCGACCCGGAGGTGATCGACAGTGTCCTGGTGGCGCACGGCTCGGGGCTGCGCCTGCTCTCGGCCCCGTCCAGCCCGGAACAGAGCGAGACGGTGCAGCAGGGCCACGCGCAGGTCAAGCGTCTGCTGCGCTTCCTGTCGCAGACCTACCAGTACACGGTCATAGACACCGCGGCCACGCTGGACGATGTGACCCTGAGCATCTTCGACGAGAGCGACGTGATCGTGCTCCTGGCGGCGCCGGACATTCCTACCATCAAGAACGTGCGTTTGTTCTACGACGTGGCCGAGCGGCTGGAGTACCTGGGCAAGGTCATGCTGGTGATGAACCGGGTCGACAAACGCTTCGGCATCACGGCCGAGGCGGTGGCCGACAACCTCAAGCAGCCGGTGGCCGCGCAGCTGCCTTTCGATGAGCGCACGGCGATCCAGGCCACCAACCAGGGGGTGCCGTTCATGATGGGCGACCGCACGCGGCCGCTGGTGCGCGCCGTGCTGGAGCTCGCGCAGACGCTGCGCGGTCGCCTGACCGAGGTGCGCGAGGCCGCGCCCGACGAAGAAAAGAAACCGATCCGCACGGGGATCTTGCGCCCACGCTGAGGGTGCCCGGTAGAAAGTGAGAGTTGAACGTGTCTCTTCTTAAGCGATACGAGCAGGCGCAGACGGCGCCGCCTCAACCGGAGGACCTCGCGCCCTCGCGTCTGCAGGCCATCCGCGCCAGCGACCGGCTGAAGCCGGGCGGGGGCCAGGGCGAGGGCGGCCTTCTCGACCTCAAGACACGCGTGCAGAACAAGCTGCTCACTGAACTCGACCCGTCGATGGACGTCAACCGCACCGCCGAAGTCCGCCAGACGATTGAGGAATTGTTCGAGGGCATTCTGGCCGAGGAGAACATCGTCCTCTCGCGGGCCGAGAAGCGCCGCCTGTTCGAAGCCATCGTGGCCGAGATCCTCGGCTTCGGGCCGCTGGAGACTCTGCTCGCCGACGACAGCATAACCGAGATCATGGTCAACGGCCACAAGGATGTCTACGTCGAGCGCAAGGGCAAGATCGAGCGGGTCAACGTGTTGTTCGAGAGCAACGATCACGTCTTGCGCATTATGGACCGCATCGTCTCGCCGCTCGGCCGGCGCATCGACGAATCCAGCCCGTACGTCGATGCCCGCCTGCCCGACGGCTCGCGCGTCAATGCGGTCATCCCGCCCATCTCGCTGGTCGGGCCGGTGTTGACCATCCGTAAGTTTGCCCGCATCCCGATCACGGTCGAGGACATGGTGCGTTTTGGGTCGATCACCAGCGAGGCCATGGAGTTTCTCAAGGCGTGCGTCATTTCGCGCATGAACATGGTGATCTCGGGCGGCACCGGGTCGGGCAAGACCACGCTGCTCAACATTCTCTCCCAGTTCATCCCGGGCGACGAGCGCATCCTGACCATTGAAAACGCGGCCGAGTTGCAGCTGCGGCAGGAGCACGTGGTCTCGCTCGAATCGCGCCCGCCCAACATTGAAGGCCGCGGCGAGATCACCATCCGCGACCTGGTGGTCAACGCGTTGCGCATGCGCCCCGACCGGATCATCGTGGGCGAGGTGCGCGATGACGCCGCGCTCGACATGCTGCAGGCCATGAACACCGGCCATGACGGCTCGATGACCACCCTGCACTCGAACAGCCCGCGCGATACCCTGGCGCGTCTGGAGACGATGGTGCTGATGGCCGGGATGGAGCTTCCCTCGCGCGCCATTCGCGAGCAGGTGGCCTCGGCCATCAACGTCATTGTCCACCAGGAGCGCCTGCGCGACGGCACTCGGCGCATTGTCAACATCACCGAAATCGCCGGCATGGAAGGCGAGGTGATCACCATGACCGATCTGTTCCAGTTCGAACATACGGGTTTCGAGGGCGGCCGCATCATCGGCCGCCTGCGCCCGACCGGGCTGCGGCCCAAGTTCATGGACCGCATCGAGGCCTCCAACATTCGCCTGTCGCCCTCGGTTTTCGGCATCGGCGAAAAGTTACGCTACTAACCTCGCGCGCAAGGGGAGCCGTATGAACGCCGGAGTGCTGGCCGGAATACTCGCCGCCGCCGCGGTGGTGCTCATGGCGGTCGGGATGCTGGCAGGTGGACGCAAGACGGTGGTCGAGGAGCGCCTGGGCGACGTCACCACCGCGCCGGCATTGACCGTGACGGGCGAGGAGGCCTACCCTGGCCAGCGGGCCAGCCCGATCGCCGACATCCTCGAGGCGCGCTTCTCGGGTTCGCAACTGTTCGGCAACATGGCGCGCGATCTGGCACGCGCCGACCTCAAGTTGCGTCCGGCCGAGTTCATCGCGGCCATTGTCATCTCCGGGGTCGGCGCGGGAATCGTGGGCGGAGTGCTTGCACGGGCGCTGGCCTTCTCCTTCGTGGCGGGACTCGGCGGTTTGTTCATCCCCATCATCTACGTGCGCAGCCGTCAGTCGGCCCGCCTGCACAGCTTCGAAGCCCAACTCCCGGACATGGTCAATCTGACGGTCAACAGCCTACGCGCCGGCTATTCGATCATGCAGGCGCTGGAGGCCGTCTCCAAGGAGATGCCCTCGCCCATCTCGCTGGAGATGCGGCGCGTGGTGCAGGAAATACAACTGGGCATCTCGCTCGAGGTGGCGCTGGAGAACCTGCTGCGCCGTGTGGCTTCGTCCGACCTCAAACTGATGGTGACCGCCATGAACATCCAGCGCGAGGTCGGCGGCAACCTGGCCGAAATCCTGGATACCATCTCCTTCACCATTCGCGAGCGCATCCGCATCAAGGGCGAGATTCGCGTTCTCACCGCGCAGCAGCGCATCACCGGCTACATGATCGGGATGGTGCCTTTCGTGCTGGCGTTGTTCCTGTATTTTGTCAACCGCACCTACATCATGCAGTTCTTCAACCCGGCCACGCGCATTTGCGGCATCCCGATGGTGATCACCGGGCTGTTGATGATCTTCCTGGGCTTCTTCGCCGTGCAGAAGATCGCCTCGATCGAGGTGTAACCCATGCTGACCGCAATCGTTCTCGGTTCGCTGGTCTTGATTGCAGGCGCGCTGGTGTACGCCGGCATGCGCCTGCCAGCCTCGGGGGATCCGCTCGATACGCGCCTGGCGGAGTACGCCGGGCGCGATAAGCCGATCTCGTTGGAAGAGATCGAGCTGGAGCAACCCTTCCAGGAACGGGTGATGCTGCCGGCGTTGCGCAGCATCGGCCAGCTCGTCATAAAATTCACCCCCAAGGCCAACCTGGTTCTCATCCACACGCGGTTGGAGATGGCCGGCAACCCGGCCGGGCTGGACCCGACGGTCTTCTGGGCGCTGCAGATCGTGGCCTCGGCGCTATTCGGCGGGCTCACCTTGGTCCTCTTCCTGGTCGGGCCGGGCGCGCCCAAGTGGCTCTTCGCGCTGCTCTTGGTGGGCGTGTTTACAGTGCTGGGCTACTACTTCCCACGCCTGTGGCTGGAGAGCCGCATCCGCCGCCTCCAGGATAACGTGCGCAGGGCCATGCCCGATGCGCTGGACCTGCTGACCATTTGCGTGGAAGCCGGGCTGGGCTTCGATGCGGCGATGGGCAAAGTCAATGAGGAGTGGGAGAACCAGCTGGCGCTGGCCTTCGGGCGCGTGTTGCAGGAAATCCGCCTGGGCAAGCTGCGGCGCGAGGCGTTGCGCGACATGGCGGAGCGCCTCGGCATTGCCGAGATGACCAGCTTCGTGGCGGCGGTGATCCAATCGGAGCAGCTGGGCGTGAGCATGGGCCGCGTGCTGCGCATCCAGGCCGATCAGATGCGCATCCGGCGCCGCCAGTCCGCTGAAGAACAGGCGCGCAAAGCGCCGGTCAAGATGATGCTGCCGCTGGTGTTCCTGATTTTCCCGGCCATTATGATCGTGCTGCTCGGGCCGGCGGCGATGATTCTCATGCAGTCGCAACTGGGGGCGATCCTCACGGGGGGATGAAGGGGAACGCCGCAGGCCGCCGTGCCTCCAACAATCGAAAGCTGGCACCGTTCCAGCTCCGCCGATGGCTCTGGGTGGGGCTGGATTTCTTCTTTCCCCCGCGCTGCGTCTCGTGCGGGCGAGGGGGGGCCCGCCTGTGCCCGGCCTGCGAGCAGCGCATCACCCGGCTGGGCGATCCGCTGTGCGCGCGGTGCGGCACCCCGCTGCACGGCGGCCGTGCCGTGGGCGCCCACCCCTGCATTCACGATGCCGGCCTGAGGTCGGTGCGCTCAAGAACCCTTTTCGATGGGCCCATCCGGGATGGGCTGCTTGCTCAAGCTCCGCCGCGACCTGGGGCGGGCGCAAGCCATGGCCGAGGGGGTGCTCCGATTGTGGGGCGGGTTGGGATGGCGCGTGGATGTTCTCGTTCGGGTGCCGCTCAGTGCGCCGAGGCTGCGTGAGCGTGGTTAAAATCAAGTGGCACTCGTTGCGCACGCCTTCGGCGAAAGGATCGGGCTCCCGGTTCGCGAAAGGCTTTTGATACGGTCGCGGGAGACCGCCTCGCACGGTGGTCTCTCGCTTGCGGAACGACATTCGAATGGAGCCGGCGCATTTCGCGCCCAGGAGGTGAGCCGCCGCAGGATCCTGATGCTGGAGGATGTGTGCACGACGGGGGCAACGCTGGAGCCCGGCGCACGCGCGCTGCACGAAGCTGGCGCGCTGGCCGTGGTGGCGGCCACGGTCGCCCGAGCCGCATCGCCCTTGGCGCCGTAAGCGGGCTGCGCGTTGCCGGCCCGCCGGGCGCGGCCTGCCCTCGCCCACAACCGGAGGTGAGCATGACACTGCAGGTTGAAATCCAAGGCCACGATATGGAGGTGACGGCGAGCCTCGACGAATACGTGCGCAAGAAGGTGGCGCGACTCGAGCGCTACCTGGACGCGCTGGATGAAGCGCGGGTGGAGCTGCTGCATGAGAAGAGTGCGCGTAGCGCGGCCGACCGCCAGGTGGCGCAGATCACCGTGCGCGGCCCCGATGTATTGCTGCGTGCTGAAGAACGCTCGGACGATATGCTTGTCGCCGTGGATGCGGCGCTCGACAAATTGCAGCGCCGCCTGGAACGGTACAAGGGCAAGCGCCACCGCGGACGCGGTGATGGTACCAGCGCCGCACACGTCGCCGAGTCCGAACGGGCTGAGCGAGGCGCGCCGAGTGGAACGCGCATCGCCCGCCGCAAAGCCTTCGAGCTCGTGCCCATGACGGAGGAAGACGCCATTGAGCAGATGGAGCTGCTCGGACACGACAGCTTCTTCGTCTTCCTCAACCTGCAAAGCAACCAGGTCAATGTCCTGTACCGGCGCCGCGATGGGACTTACGGGTTGATCGAGACCCGTTCCCGTTAGGGCGGCCCCGCATGGCACGCACGAGCCCGCCGGCAATAGGCCGGCGGGCTCTTTTTACCCTGGAGAACGCTCAGGAATTCGCTACGGCTCACCCGCGCTCACGAGCCGAGGTTGAGTCCCCAGCGTTCGCGCACCAGGCGCTCGGCCGGGGCGAAGAACAGGCGGTCGACGGTGAGCCCCAGCACAACGATGACCAGCATGACCGCCATGACCCGGCTCATGTCGTTGAGTTCGCGGCCGAGGGTGAGCAGCTGACCCAGCCCGAGGCTGACATACAGAAGCTCGCCGGCCATGAGCGATCGCCAGGCAAACGACCAACCCAGTTTCATGCCGGTGATGAGGGCCGGCAGCGCGGCGGGCAGGATCACTCGCCAGTAGAGCGGCCAGCCCTCGGCGCCCATGGTGCGCGCCGCCCGCAAGTAAAGGGGCGGAGTGTTGCGCACGCCGTCAACCGCCGAAAGGCAGATCGAGAGCACGGCGCCCATCACCACCACAAATAGAATGGCCCTCTCCGACAGCCCGAACCACAGGATGGCCAGCGGCAGCCAGCAAATGCTCGGCAGCGCCTGCAATCCGAGGATGACCGTCCCCAGTGTTTCTTGCAGCAGGCGCACGCGCCCGATGACCAGGCCGAGGGGGACGCCCACCACCAGGGAGATGGCGTAGCCGAGAAGGATACGCCGCAGGCTGACCAGGATCGCCAGCGGGAAACTGCCGTCGCCGAACCCCAAACCAAGTGAAGTGGCCACACTCCAACTGGAGGGGAAGAGATACGGCGGCCACACGTGAAGGCTGTAGAGCGCCTGCCAACCGAGGAGCAAGGCGAGAAAGAAGAGCAGCCTAGCGCGCCAGCCGGTCATAGCCTGCCTCCTCCTCGGCCCGCAAGACTTCCTCCCGCAGATCGGCCAGAACCTCCTGGGCGGCGTCCACCAGCGCGTAGTCTTCAATGTGCCGCGGGCGGGAAATGTGCACGGGATATTCGTGTTTGATCCGCCCCGGGCGCGCCGACATGAGCAGCACGCGCGTGCCCAGCACCAGTGCCTCGCGGACGTTGTGAGTCACAAAAAGGATGGTGGTTCCCGTTTGGGCCCAGATGCTTTGCAGCTCGGCGTGCAGGGTGTCGCGCGATTGCGCATCGAGCGCCGCGAAAGGCTCGTCCATGAGCATCACCTGCGGGTTGAGGGCCAGAGCCCGCGCCAAGGCCACGCGCTGCTTCATCCCCCCGGAGATCTCGTGGATGTAGACCCGCTCAAAGCCGCGCATGCCCACCAACTGCAAGTATTCCTCCACGCGCCGCCCGCGTTCGCGGGCGGAAAGCGAGAGCAGTCGCAGGCCGAACTCCACGTTGCTGCGAACGGTCAGCCAAGGGAAGAGCGCAGCTTCCTGGAAGATGACGACCCGGTCGCGGCCCGGGGCGAGCACGGGTGCGCCGTCCATGCGCACCTCGCCCTGGGTCGGGCGCTCCAGCCCGGCAATGACGTTGAGCAGGGTGGATTTGCCGCAGCCCGAGGGGCCCAGCACGCACACGAAGTCGCCCGCTTCAACGCTGAAGGAGACCCCACCCAGGGCCTCGGTGGTCCGGCGGCGCGTGGCGAATACCTTGCGAATCGCGACCACCTCGAGCTTCGGGTTCACGGTGTGTCTTGCGCCTCGACCGCGGGCAATCCCCTCTCCACCAGCACTTCATTAAGCAATGCGAGATCGGCCAGCCCCGCGAGGAGAGGTGGTTCCGTGAGGTAGCCTACTTCGTAGGCGTGCTGGGCGGAGCCGAGAATGGACGAATACAGCGGGTCATACGTCGGCTCAAGCCTCGACCAGGCCTGGTTCAGCACCTCCGGCGGCAGAGCCTTTCCGGTGAGGCGTTCGATCTCCCGGTTGACGATGGCTGTGGCCTCGGACGGATGCTCGCGCTCCCACAGGGTGATGGCCACGTGGGCTGAGAGCCAGGCGCGCACCGCCTGGGGGTGTGCCTGGAGGAAGCGCGTGGAGACAATGACCACGGCGGTGGAGAACTGACCGCCCGGCCACAATTCGCGCTCGTCGATGAGCAAGGCGCCGCCGCCCTCCACGATCAGTCGGCTGGCCCACGGCTCGGGCACCCATGCGCCGTCGATCTGGCCGAGGCGCATGAGGTCCAGAATCTGTGGATTCTCCACAGGCAGGACCGCGACCGTGCCGCCCTTCTCGGCCGGCTTCAAGCCGTGCTCGAAGAGGTAAGCGCGTAACGCAACATCCTGGGTGTTGCCGAGTTGCGGACTGGCGATCTTGGCGCCTTCGAATTCGGAGGCGGCCAGAGGGCTGCCGGCGCGCGCGACCAGGCTCGCGCCGCCGCTGGTGGCGCCGGCCACCACGCGCAGGGCCTCGCCCTGGCTGCGCACAAAGCCGTTGACGGCGGGGTTGGGTCCGA
>Ga0315288_10010638_pt1 | contig 11609 bp, 12 predicted proteins | sample YL17G11_20_MG_FD_203454 | JGI IMG/M metagenome (GOLD analysis project Ga0315288, IMG submission 203454) | Sediment microbial communities from Yellowstone Lake, YNP, Wyoming, USA - YL17G11_20 | ecosystem: Environmental > Aquatic > Freshwater > Lake > Sediment | place: USA: Wyoming | collected... | reverse complement strand
CGCCCTCGCTCACGTTGGGCGGCGGCGTGGTCGTGGATGCGCACCCCACACACCGCCATCGCCGGTTCAAGAGCCAAGTCATCGCGCACCTGGAAACGCTTGCCCAGGGTTCGCCATCCGAAATTCTACTGCAAGCCCTCGACGCCGCCGGGCCGATGGTAGTGGCCGAGCTGCTCAAGAAAACCAACATGGCCGCCGACGCGGCCATGCCTCTGCTGAACGAGCTAGCTGCTTCGGGTGACGTGCTCGCCCTCGGCGGCTCGCCCGCACAACTGCAGTCCAATCAAGCCATCATCTCGCGCGCGGCCTGGTCGTCCCTTTCCGGCAGAATCGCGGGCGAACTCTTGACCTTTCACACGACCTATCCTCTTCGCCCTGGAATGCCGCGTGAAGAACTCAAGAGCAAGCTAGGGCTTGCGCCCAAACTCTTCAACGACGTGATGGCGCTCGCCGCCACAAGCGGCGTCCTCGTCGAGTCGGCGGCGTTCGTCCGCGCGCCGGATTTTGCCGTGATGCTCACGCCCGACCAGCAGCGCGCGGTGGATTCGCTTCTGGCGCGATTCCGCGGCGCGCCGTATGCCACTCCATCCATCAAAGAGGCCGAGGCTGCCATCGGCGCGGACGTGCTGGCCGTATTGTTGGAACAAGGCAAGTTGGTCAAGGTCAGCGACGAAGTGTTGTTTCTGCCGCAAACCTATGCGGCGATGGTCGAGCGCGTCAAGGAGCACATTCAAAAGAATAGCAACATCACCGTGGCGCAGGTGCGCGACCTGTTCGACACCAGCCGCAAGTACGCGCTGGCGTTGCTGGAGCACCTGGACGCGAAAGGCATCACCAAGCGCGTGGGCGATGAGCGAGTGCTGCGGTAGATGGATGCCTACCTTGCGTTTCGTGCTCTCGGAGCGATTGCGCCGCGCGTTCCGACCGGTATAGGATACGCCGTCGCTGGCTGGCTAGCCGACCTCGGCTACCGGCGCAATGTCAAGGCCGTTCGCGGCTTGCGCGCCAATCTCCGCCACGTGATGGGAGCGTCGGTTTCTGCAACACAAGTGGACAAAGCGGCCCGCCTGGCCCATCGCGCGCTGATTCAAAACTATTTTGATCTGTTCCGCTTGCCGGCGCTGACCCGCCAGCAGATGCGCGCGCTGGTGCAAGTCGCCGGTTGGGAACACATTGGAGCGGCGCGAGCTGCCGGGCGCGGCGTCGTGCTGTGCACGGCGCACCTGGGCAATCCAGAAGCCGGAATGCAGTTTGTCGGCGCGATGGGGCTGCCGCTGTTGGGGCCAGCCGAGCACATCCACCCCGAGCGGGTGTACCAGTACGTCACAAGCCTTCGCACGCGCCACGGCCTACGGCTCATCCCGTCCGACGGGCCGCTGCTGGAACTGTTCCGCGCGCTCAAGCGGAATCAAGCCGTCGGCCTGGCGCTCGACCGTGACACGACGGGCAGCGGTGTAGAGGTGATGCTCTTGAGTGAGCCGGCGCGCGTGCCGGATGGCTATGCCCACATCGCCGCCAAGATGCGCGTGCCGCTGGTGGCGGTCTTTTGCTATCGTTTGCCGGACGGGCGTGCCAGGCTCGAGCTGGGACCGACGTTTGCGCCAGATCAAGCCGCTGACCGCGAGGAGGCCTATCGCGCCGCGCTCGACTTTGGTGTGCGAGAGTTGGAGCGAGCCGTCACCGCTCATCCGGAGCAATGGGTGTTGACCACGCCCCTGTGGATTGCGGATGGTTGACTGCGGATTCCGGTCGGTGATTCACGTTTGATCCGCGCACCGCAACCCGAAATCTGAAACACTTGCACCTGCGCTGCGCTTCGGCGCAAGTGCAGGTGTCCGAAATCAAATGAAAATCGCTCTCGTTTCGCCTTACGATTACAGCGTGCCGGGCGGCGTGAACAATCACCTCAGCCACCTGGCGAGTGAGTTCACGCGGCTGGGACACGACGCGCGCATCCTCGTGCCCAGCTCCGAACAGGTGACTGACGAGCACGTCATCAATACTTCGTCGGCCATCATCCCGGTTCCGTTTGCAGGCTCCATCGCGCGCATCAGCCTTTCGCCGCGCACGTACCGGCGCACCAAGCGCATCTTGCAAGAAGGCCGCTACGACGTCTTGCACTTGCACGAGCCACTGATGCCCACGTTGCCGCTGGCGATTTTGCGCCACCACGACCTGGTGCCGCAGGCGATCTGCGTCGGCACATTTCATTCCTACCGCCCGGTCAGCCGGGCGTATTACTACGGCGCGCCGATCTTTCGTCGGTTCTTTAAAAACCTGGATGGTCACATCGCCGTTTCAGAGACGGCGCGGCAATATCACGCGCGCTATTTTCCGGCGGACTATTGCGTGATTCCGAACGGCGTGGACGTGGAACTTTTTGGTCGCCCCAACCTGCGCCCTATCGAAGAGTTTGCGGACGGGCCGCTCAATATTCTATTCGTGGGCCGATTGGAAAAGCGCAAAGGGCTGGCGCATTTGATTGACGCTTTTGCGGCCGTTCAACGCGATCTCCCTGACACGCGACTGATCGTCGTGGGCGCGTATGACAATTTGGAAGTGTTGCCGTTTTTGTTTCAGGCGCGGCAACTGGGATTGCGGGACGTCCACTTTGTGGGCCGCGTGAACGATGAAGAGCTTGCGCGCTATTACCGTACCGCCGATGTGTTCTGCGTGCCCTCTATCGGCATGGAGAGTTTCGGGATGGTGCTGCTAGAGGCGATGGCGGCTGGCGTGCCCATCGTCGCTTCCGACATTGACGGCTACCGCGACGTGATGGACGACGGTTCGCAGGGCGTACTGGTCAAGCCCAAAGACCCGGGGGAGATGGCCGCCGCGCTCATCTCGCTGTTGCGCGACCCAGCGCGTCGCCGCGGGATGGGAGCTCTCGGACGCGAAAAGGCGCAGCGATATGCCTGGCCCATCGTGGCGACGCGTGTGCTCGAATACTATTTCGCTGTCCGCGCGCGTGTGATGGCCGCTTTTCCGGGGCGCACCATGCGAGCAAGCCTCAGATTGGAGAAACGGTTGTGACAACGCAAGAACCCAAGAAACGCCCCGCTACGTTTTCCGATTGGGCCAGAACGTGGGGCAGCAAGCTGCTCGTGCCTGTAGCGACTCTGTTGGGGCGGTTAGGACTGACGCCCAACATGCTGACGTTGTTTGGCCTGGCGATGACGCTGGGCGTGGCCGTCGTCTTGGCGCTGGGCTACACCCGCTTGGGCGGATGGCTGTTTTTGCTGGCGGGCGTTTTTGACGCGCTGGATGGGACACTGGCCCGGCTGACGAACCGCAAGACGCGCTTTGGTGCGTTTCTCGATTCGACCAGCGACCGCTACGCCGACGCGGCCATCCTGATGGGCATGATGATTCCTTTTCTCCGCGCGGGCCGGCACACCGAGGTCATCCTGGCGTTCGTCTCGATCATCGGGTCGGTGATGGTGAGCTACACTCGCGCCCGCGCCGAAGGGTTGGGACTGGACTGCAAGGTCGGCCTGCTCACGCGCTTTGAGCGGTTCCTGATTATCGCCGTCGCGTTGATTCTCAACCAGGTCACGCCGGTCTTGTGGCTGCTGGCGGTGTTGACCAACCTGACCGCGTTGCAGCGCATCGCCCACGTCTGGCGAATCACACGTGGGAATGACCCGGTGTAGGCGTGTATCGTGTATCACTTACACCTGCACTTGCGCGCCGGTAAGTGTCGCCTCACGCATCACGTTGAGGAGTCAGAATGAGGGTTAAACAGCTTGCGGTCCTCTCACTGGCTTTGGTTCTTTTGCTATCGGCCTGCATCCCACCGGGGGCGTCAACAACCATCACGATCCTCTACACGAACGACGAGCACGGATGGCTGTTGCCCGCCGAGCAGAACAAGCGGATGTCCAGCGGCGCGGCGGAGATGATGGGGCTGTGGGCCAAAAACGAAGGCTATCCCAACGCCTCAACCATCGCGCTGAGCGGCGGCGATTCATGGACCGGCCCGGCCATCTCGACGTGGTTCAAAGGCGAGCCGGCTGCGGAAGCGATGAACGCGATGGGCTATCGCGCGGCGGCAGTGGGCAACCACGATTTTGATTTTGGGTGCGATGTGCTCAAGCAGCGCCGCGACGAGTCCAGGTTTCCGTTTCTCTCCGCCAACGTCACGACCAAGGATGGCAAGCCGGTTGATTTCGCCGCGCCCTACACACTGCTTGACGTGTCCGGCATCAAGGTCGGCATTGTTGGGCTTTCCACGCGCGAGACGCCCCAGGTGACCAAGCGGGAAAACGTCAGCGATTTGGAATTTGGCGATTACCAGGCCGCGCTGAAGAAATACGTGCCGGAGGTGCGGAGCAAAGGCGCGAGCGTCGTCGTGGTGCTGGGGCACGTCTGCCTGGCCGAGCTGGTTACACTCGCGGTACAAGTCAAGGATTTGAACATCCCGGTCATGTTTGGTGGGCACTGCCACGAGGCGGCTAATCGCCAGGTGGGAGGCACATGGCTCTTCGAGTCGGGCAACTTTTATCACGCCTATAGCCGCGTGGATTTGAATGTGGACGTTGCCTCCGGGCGCTTGACTGGCGTCAAGGTCAAGCTGGTCAAGAATGAATGGGAAAAGTCCGCCAGCCCTGCCGCTCCGCCTGATTCGGCAGTCAAGGCCGTCGTGGACAAGTGGCAAGCCAAGGCCGATACCCAACTCAACACCGTCATCGGCTACACACAGAAAGGCATCGCGCGCCCGTGGCCGATGTACAACCTCGTGGCCGATGCCTGGCTGTGGGCTTATCCGCAGGCCGACATTGCCATCTCGAACGTCGGCGGGTTCCGGCAAGACATCAATGCTGGCGAGATCACGTTCGGCGATGTCGTCGGCGTGCTGCCGTTTGAAAACTCGCTTTACGATGTCAAGCTGACTGGCGCGCAAGTCTTGCAGGATTTGACGTGCTGCGGCGGCGTGGCTGCTTCGGGCGTCAAGTGGGTCAACGGCAGATTCATCTTGACCCAAACCGGCCAGCCGATTGACCCGCAAGCCGCCTATCGTGTGCTGGTCAACGACTTTATGTACACCGGCGGCGACCAGTTCCCGCTGCAAAAGCAAGACCCGAATGGCTACGATACCGCCATCAACTGGCGGCAGCCGGTGATGGATTGGATCATGGCGCAAGACTCGTCGGCCTCTGCGCCGATTGATGACAAGATTGATACGGAACAGCGTGGAACGGCGAGCCGCTGAGATGTGAAGCGACAAATGTGAAAGGGGAGCGTAGGAATGCTGGACTGCGCCAAGTGTCATCGCGCGTTGGGCAAGCGTGCCTGTCCGCTCAAGAGCGGGCGGAACATCTGCGCCCGCTGCTGCCAATTGCACCAGCTCAACTATTCCGATTGCCCTGCGACTTTTTCTCAAGCCGGCCGCCGATCGCGCGCAGCTGATCATCGTCGTGCCACCTTCGCCGGCCGACTTGCAACGCCATCTGGATTCAGCGCCGACGCGCGTCAAGCGGCGCTATGGCACCATCGTCCGCCACGAGATTGACGACTATCTCGACGTGATGCAAAACCTGGAGGCAGGTATTGTCTTTGCCGCCGACTGCGACGAGCGCATCAACGACGCGGAAGTGATGCAGGCGCTGCGCGCGCTGATGGTGATTTACGAGGCCGAGGAGCAGGGACAAACGCCTGTTCTCCTGCCGCTCGCCGAGCCAGTGCAGGCCGTGGTAGACCAAATGCAAGAAGTCGTGCGAATGCGCGCTGAGCAAGCTTTTGCCATCCCGTTGCCTGTCCTCTTGCGCTGCTTGTATCGCATCTTGGATTCGGTCACGCTCTGGAACAAGCGAGAGGGCCGGCGCGGCTACCTGGATTTTGTGCGGGATCGGGTCGGAGTGCACCACGATGGGAGCGGCGAGCCGCTGCGGCTGACCGGGTACGATCCAAACACCTATCAAGAATGGACGCCGGAAGAGCAGGCGTATCACCTGGCGAATCGCGGCAGCAATTTGCTCAAAGCCGGTCGGCTAGTCGAGGCAACACAAGTATTGGAACAGGCGCACAGGCTTGAGCCGGACAATGCGAGCATCGCCATCAACCTCAGTGTTGCCTACATACGGTCCGCTCGGCCAGACGGTGCTATTCAACTCCTCGAGTCCGTAAAGCCCAATCGGTCGGACGACTATACAGCATTAATGGTCAATCTGGGCGGGGCCGATCTGTTCGCAGGCCGTGAAGACAAAGCCTTTGCGACGCTACAACGTGTGGTTGATCTGAACCCCCAAATAGCCGGCGCGCCTACTTTTTTTTCAGTTGGGGCGAATGTATTACGAGCGAGGCGATGTCAAAAAGGCTCTGCTCTATCTCAGGCGTGGGCAAAAGATGGACCCCGATATGCACGAGATCCGCGAGTTGATCGAGGAGATCGAATCGCAATGAGACACGCTCTCATGCTCCTGGCTCTGCTCAGCGTCTTTAGGATTTTGGATTGCGGAGCATCAAGCCCAGCATGCCCTGCGACTTGAAATGAGCGATGGATGACCCAATCACTAGTTCTCTCCAAACGAACGTTGACCCAAACCCTGGCCGGCGCCATCCTGCGCGTCATGGGTTGGAAGATTGAAGTGACTCTGCCCGACGCGAACAAGTACGTGCTGATCGCTGCTCCCCACACATCCAACTGGGATTTTCCTCTCATGCTCTTGTTCAGGGGCGCGCTGGGAATCCATCCGCGCTGGGCGGGCAAAGATACATTCTTTCGTGGGCCTTTTGGTGGGCTGTTGAAAAAGATAGGCGGCATCCCGGTCAACCGGCGCGTTCGCACCAACTTTGTTGATCAGATGGTAACGGCCTTTCGGCAGAGCAAAGACATGATCCTCGTCATCGCGCCCGAAGGCACGCGCAGTCTGGTCGGGTATTGGAAATCCGGCTTTTACTATATTGCCCTGGGCGCGGGCGTTCCCATCGCGATGGGCTTTCTGGACTATCGCCGCAAGGTGGGCGGCATCGGCCCGACGTTCGTGCCCACCGGCGACCTCCAGGCCGATTTCGTCGCCATCCGCGAATTCTATGCCGGCATCCTCGGCCAACATCCACGCCAGCAAGGGGGAATCAAACTCAAAGATGCTTGAGGCGCAAGGAGACACTGAGCATGAGCGAGTTTTTTGATGCCGCGTCACTCGAATGGCGACCTGTGCGCCCGGATGTGGCGCGTGAGGTCTATGGCAAAACGTTGCTGGCGGAAGACACGAAGCTAGTGTTGACTCGCGTCGCGCCCGGCGGCAAGTTCGCCCTGCACCAGGACGATTACGGTCACCTGTTTTACTTTCTTAGCGGCGAGGGCCTCGTCTGGGTGCAGGACGAGCAATTCAAAGCGATGCCGGGTCTTGTCGTTCGAGTGACTGCGGGCGAAGCCCATGCCTACGAAAACATCAGCGATCAAGACTTGTTGATCTCGGTCAACATACCAACACGCTAACTGACCATCGCGCCCGTGAGGGCGCTCCTACGCGATGTGCGATTCGCGATACGGCACAAGCAGAGCAACCCTTGACGCCACCCTCTATTGAAACCCGACATCTCACCCTTCGTCCTTTCACGATGGACGACCTGGATCGCCTCGCCGCGATTCTGGCCGACCCGGACGTGACGCGCTATCTGCCCGGCGGGAACCCTCGCACGCGGGAGCAGACGGAGAAAACGCTCCGGTTCATCATCGGCCATTGGGAACAGCACGGCTTTGGCTGGTGGGCCGTCACCGACAAAGCCAGCCAGAAGCTGACCGGCTGGTGCGGATTAAAGTTCATAGACACGACCAATGAAGTCGAGGTGCTCTACCTGTTCGCTAGGCCGCATTGGGGCCAAGGCTATGCCACCGAAGCCGCTACTGCCAGCCTCCGCTATGGCTTTGAAGAATTGGAGCTTGAACGCATCATGGCGCTGGCCGTGCCCGAAAACACGGCCTCGCGCTGCGTCATGGAAAAGCTGGGGATGCGATACGTAAAGACCGCCGTGTACTATAACCTTGATTTGGCAGTCTATGCCCTCGCCCGGCAAGCCTTTCAGCCCGGCGAGGCGACATTTATTCTGACCAAAGACGAAGGACCAAACCCGCCTTCGTCCTTCGTCACCTGCCCCTGCGCTTTTACGGGGGTTCGTCATTTGTCCTCTTGACACTCACGGCCAACTGACCTACAATGATTGCCAGAAACGCGGAGGGTGTGGTGAAAAGCTATGGATTATCAGGATTACTATAAAACCTTGGGCGTGGACAAAAAAGCCAGCGAGGCCCAAATCAAAAAGGCGTATCGCAAGCTCGCCCGCCAGCATCACCCGGACATGAACCCTGGCGACAAGAAAGCCGAGGAGCGCTTTAAGCAGATCAACGAAGCTTACGAGGTGCTGTCCGACCCGGAGCGGCGGCGCAAGTACGATCAACTGGGCGCGAGTTATCAACAGTATCGGCGCACGGGCGGCGACCCGCGCGGCTTTGATTGGAGCCAGTGGGCGAGCGGCGGAATGGGCGGACAGCCCGGCGGCGCGCGCGTCCGCGAAGCGTATAGCGGGAACCTGGATGACCTCTTTGGCGGCGGTGGCTTTTCCGATTTCTTTAGCTCCATCTTTGGCGGGGCGGACGCCGGGCAAGACGTGTTTCGACGGGCAGGCACGCGCGGCTCGCGCGCCTCGTCGGCGCAAGGCGTGCGCGGCCAGGATTACGAGCAAGAAATCGAAATCACGCTGGAAGAAGCCTTTGCTGGGACGACCCGTGCTCTTTCGAAAGACGGTCAGCGCCTTGAGGTCAAGATTCCACCCGGCGCCAAGACCGGCACCAAAGTGCGCCTGGTCGGGCAGGGCACGTCGGGCATCGGCGGGCCGGCGGGCGATCTCTACCTCGTTGTCAAGGTGTTGCCGCATCAAGAGTTCGAGCGCGATGGCGACGACTTGCGCTGCGATCTGCCGGTGGACCTCTACACGGCCATCCTCGGCGGCGAAGCGGTCGTCCACACGCTGAGCGGCGATGTCAAGCTCAAGATCGTGCCCGAGACGCAATCGGGCCGCGCCATCCGTCTCTCCGGCCAGGGGATGCCGCGCCTGCGCGACAAGACGCGCGGCGACTTGGTCGTCAAAGTGCGCGTCATGATCCCGCAAGAGTTGAGCGAGCGCGAACAAGAATTGTTCCGAGAGTTGTCTAAATTGAGACAAGGTGACACGCGCCAGCGGACAAGGTGACAAGGAGATACTCTCCTTGTGTCCGGGGCTCTGTCTCCTTGTCATGGTTGAGGAAGGTAGAATGAAAAAGACATTGGGTGTATGGGTGATCGTATTGGCAATTGTGACGTTAGCGTGTAGCGCCGAGTCTTTCCTCGTTCCCGCCACTGCGCCTGCTCCGCCCAGGCCGAATCCGATCCCCACGAGCTTTGTGCCGACGCCGTTGCCTGCCTCTGCCGGCGGGGCGCTCTCTGAAGAAGAAACGCTGCTGGAAAATCTCTACCTGCGCGTGAACCCGGCCGTCGTCAATATTACCGTCTCGGGCGGGGATGGCAGCCAGCCGACCGAGCTCGGCTCCGGCTCTGGCTTTGTGATTGACAAGAAAGGTCACATCGTCACCAACAACCATGTTGTGGCTGAAGCAACCGAGTTAGAGGTGACGTTCTCCGATGGGCGCGTCGCGATGGCTAAAGTCGTGGGGGCCGATCCGTACAGCGACCTGGCGGTCATCAAAGTAGATGCGCCGGACAACTGGCTAGCGCCCGTCGAGCTAGGCGATAGCGACGCGATCAAGGTGGGCCAGCGCGTCGTCGCCATCGGCAACCCGTTTGGCTTGCAAGGCAGCATGACAGTGGGCATCGTCAGCGCCCTGGGCCGCACGCTGCCGGCGGATCAGCAGGGCGCCCAGGATGGCGGCTTTTTCCAGAACCCGCAGATCATCCAGACCGACGCGGCGATCAACCCCGGCAACAGCGGCGGGCCGCTCCTGGATATTCGCGGGCGCGTCGTCGGCGTGAACGCAGCCATCCGCACTGATAGCGGCGTGCGCGCCAATTCCGGCGTGGGCTTTGCCATCCCGGTCAACACCGTCAAGCGCGTCGTGCCGCAGCTTATCGAAAAAGGCGGCGTTTCTTATCCGTACCTGGGTGTGACTTCGGACAATCGCTTTAGCATCGCCGAGCTGGCTGTGGCGCTCAAGCTGCCGGTGGATCGCGGCGTGTTGATTTCCTCCGTGACTCCCAACGGCCCGGCCGACCAGGCCGGATTGCGCGGCAGCAACAAGACGGCGCGCGTTCGCGGCGTTCAGGTCGCGGTCGGCGGAGATATGATCATTGCGATTGACGCAACCGAGATCCGCGATTTTGACGCCATGATCACTTATCTGGTCAATCACACTCAAGTCGGGCAGACGGTCACGGTGACGATCATCCGCGACGGGAATGAACAGCAAGTCAAGGTCAAGCTGGGCGAACGCCCCAAGTAGCGCGTCGCGCCTCCCCGGCGCTTGACGCGGGAGACTATTAACAAGGAGGCTCCATGTTTAGCCGAAAGGATTTGCAAGAGCTGGCCGAATACCACGGCACGGGCGCGCCCGTGCTCAGCCTCTATCTCAATGTTGATCCCTCGCAGCACACCACCGACGAATACAAGCTGGCGCTGCGCCAATTGCTGCACGGCGCCAGCGAACAGGCGGCCAGTCAAGACATTGCCGCCGTCGAGCATTTTTTCGATTTGGAATACGATTGGAGCGGACGCGGCATGGCCGTGTTCTCTTGCGCCGAGATCAAGTTCTGGCGCACTTTTGCGTTGGCCGTCCCGGTCGCCGATCAAGTCTTTGTCGGCCCGAAGCCTTACCTCACGCCGCTGGCGAATTTGTGGGATACGTTTGGCCGGTTCGTCGTTGCCATTGTAGATAGGCAAGGCGTGCGGCTCATGTTGTATCACGTGGGCGAATTGATTCGGACGGAAGGCATGATGGGCGAGCCGATCCGCCGCGTCAAGGCGGGCGGCGGATCAACTGAGGGCCGGCGCGGCGGCGCGTCTACCACAGCCAACAAGCAACAAGACGAAGTCGCGGCGCGCAACCTGAAAGAAGCCGCCGAGTTGACCGTAGCCTTTTGCGAGGCGCATCAGCCGCGCAATGTGTTGCTGGGCGGCAAGGCCGAGACGCTCAAGCAGTTCAAGGCCAAATTGCCGCGCGTCTGGGCCGACCGCGTCATTGGCACCTTTGCGGCGGATATGGGCATCAACGAGAACGATGTGCGCGACGCAGCGCTCGAGATTCTGGCCGAGGTCGAGCGCGAGCACGAGACGGCGTTAGCCAATGCCATCATCACCGCCGCGGCCAAAGGCAAGGGCGGCGTGGTGCGCCTGGACGATACGCTCAGCGCCGCGCACGAAGGCCGCGTGCAGATTCTGCTCGTGGCCGAAGGCTACAAAGCGGAAGGCTTTCAATGCCAACAGTGCGCCTACGTCACCGGGCAACGCCTGGACAAGTGCCCGTTCTGCGGCGGGATGATGGGCCACATTCCCGACGCGGTCGAGACCACCATCCAACAGGTGATCGAGCAAGGTGGGCGTGTGGAGATGGTTTCCGGTCACAAGGAGTTGAACGCGGCGGGCGTAGGTGCGCTGCTGAGGTATTAAAAAGACCCGAA
>Ga0315288_10010637_pt1 | contig 11609 bp, 8 predicted proteins | sample YL17G11_20_MG_FD_203454 | JGI IMG/M metagenome (GOLD analysis project Ga0315288, IMG submission 203454) | Sediment microbial communities from Yellowstone Lake, YNP, Wyoming, USA - YL17G11_20 | ecosystem: Environmental > Aquatic > Freshwater > Lake > Sediment | place: USA: Wyoming | collected... | reverse complement strand
AGGCAAAGGGGCGGCGCCCCTTTCCCTCTATCTTCTAAAAAATGTGGGCGCTCGCCGAATCAATCGCTCGTCGGCGGCAGCCGGGAAGAGGGGGGCCCGCGCGGCTCGCCGGAGCGCGCGGTCCCGCTCCCTCGCTCAACGCTCCCCTCTCCCTCTGTCCTCAATGGGGCGAGGGCAGGCCGAAGAAGATGTCCTCCACGATGGGGCGCCCGTCGGCGGGCACGGGCGCCGAGGCCTTGCGCGGCGGCGGCGCGGCGCGCGGCGACGGCAGGCCCGAGGGCGGCCCGGAGGACCCGCCCGCGGCGGCCGCCTCGCCCCCGGGGCGCAGCGCGGCAAACAGGAAGTCGAGCTCGGACAGGCAGGCCGTCGCGCGCAGGCGGTCGTCGAGCGCGGCGAGCGAGCGCACGACCTGCGCGGCGGTCGGCCGCGCAGCGGGGGACGGGGCCAAGCACCCCAACGCGAGCGTGCGCGCCGCTTCGCAGCAGGGCCAGGCGGACGGCGGGGACAGCGGTGTGCCCGCCCGGGTCGCGCCGGCCGCGGGCGGCGGCACGACGGCAGCGTCGACGCCGGCGAGAACCTCCCACGCCAGCGCGCCAAACGCGTACACATCCCCCGCACACGTCGCAGGGGCGCCGACCCACGCCTCGGGCGCGGCGTGCGGGCGCGGATTCCCGCGCGCGGCCGCCGGCGGGAGCGCGGCCGCGGGCGGCCCCACTTTGGCGACCCACCCGCGTCCATCAACGTCCGACGCCGCCAGCAGCACGTTGTCCGGGCAGAGCGCGCCGTGCGGCACGCCAGATGCGTGCACGCGGGCGAGGCCGCGCGCGACCTCGAGCAGGGTGGCGACGCGGCGCGCTTCGCCCGCGGGCGTCGCGGCGCCCGCGCACGCGCCCACGCGCACCGCGTCGCGGAGAGAGCCCAGCTCACACAGCTCGAGCACGGCCACGGTTTCAATTTCGGGGCCGGAGGAGGGCGGAGCGGAGGGCGCCGCGGCGCCGGCGGCCTCGAGCGCGGCACGCAGCGAGAGCGGCGCGCCGCCGGGCGCGACGAGCGCCCCGGACGCGGCGTCGGGGCCGGCCACGACGCTCTCGCGCACGCCAAAGAGCTGCACGACGTTGGGGTGGGCGGCGCCGGCGCCGGGCAGGGGGGGCGGCGGGCGGCGCGCCGCAGACCGCCGCGAACAAAACACCGCCACCGGCGCCCCGTGCCACGCGCCCCGGAACAGGGACCCGCCGCCGGGCGTGTGGACGAGCAGGGAGGTGACGTTGACGGCGAGGGCGGGGTCGGCCAGGGCGGCCTGCACGCGCGCGGCGCGCGGCGGCGGCGCGCGGCAGGCGCGCAGCCAGCGGGCCACCAGGGCCCCCACCGCCGCCACCAGCGCGAGCAGAAGCGTGATCGTGGCCGCAGCGGCGGCGGGGGGCGCGGCCGAGGCCGGCGCGGCGCACGCGCCGTGCATTGGCGGCTGGGCTGCTGTGGCTGGTGGTTGGGGGGAGAGGGGAGGAGTGGGGGCCTGCGCTCCAGCAGTAAGGCGTGCGCTCGTCTCTCCGGGGCCGCGCGCGGCGGGCGGCGGCCGGCGGGCGCCGGCCGCGGCCGCGCGGGCGGCGCGAGCGCGAGAACGCGCACGCGGGGGCGCCGACCGCGCCGACCGCCCCGCCAGGACGCCGCTGCCGCCGCGCACATGCGCGCGCGGCGGGCGGGGCGCGGCGCCGCCGCCGCGGCGCGCGGGCACACGCACGCGGATGCCCCGCGCCGCCGCGGCCGGCCCGGCCCCATGCCCCGCCCCCGCACCTGGACCTCACACGCCGCGGGCGGGCGCGGGCGCGGGCGGCGTCGGGCGCCGCGGGGCGTGCGGGGTGTGGGAGGGAGGCGCGCGCCGCGGCGCCCTCACACGGGTCTCCGCGCTAAGGTTCTCCCGCGGGCGCCGCCGTCTTTGCCTTTTTGGCCTTGGGCGCCTTGACCTTGGGCGGCGGCGGCGGCGCCGACCCCGCGACCTCGAGCCGGGCGAGGAGCGGGCGGGGAGGGGGGAGGGGGGTGCCCGCCGCGAGCCCGCCCCACGCCGCGGTGTCCCACGCCGGCTCGCCGCCACCCTCCCGCTGCCCCAGCGCGACCATGACGGCGTTCGAAAACGCGGGCGTCACCGGGGCCAGCAGCACCGCCGCGACGCGGGCGGCCTCCAGCGCGGCGACGAGCGCGGCGCCCGCCGCCGCGACCGCCGCTGGGTCGCTCCCCTCTTTCAACCCCGCCCACGGCGCCGCCGCGTCCAGCGCCGCGTTGCCCGCGGCCGCGACCGCGACGGCGGCGGCCGCGGCGTCGTGGAGGCGGAGCGAGTCGTACGCCGCGCCCGCGTCGGCGACGCCCCTGGCCGCCGCCGCGCGCAGCGACCCCGGGTCGCCCGCGTCGCCACCGACGCCGCCCGCGCCGACGGGGAGTGCGCCGCCAAACCCTTTGTGGACGAGGGAGGCGGAGCGCGTCACGAGGTTGCCCAGCGTGTTGGCGAGCGCCGCGTTGACGCCGTCGACAAACCGGGCCTCGGAGAAGTCGCCGTCGCCGCCAAAGGGGACGTCGCGCGCCAGGAAGAAGCGGACGGCGTCGGCGCCGTAGGCGGCGGCGAGCGCCGAGGGGTCGACGACGTTGCCGAGGGACTTGCCCATTTTGCGGCCGTCCTTGGTCAGAAACCCGTGCGCAAACACCCGCCCCGGCAGCGGCAACCCGGCCGACAGCAGCATCCCTGGCCAGTAGGCGGCGTGAAAGCGGAGGATGTCCTTGCCCACGACGTGCAGCGCGGGCGGCCACCCTTTCGCGGGCAAGTCGGCCGCCGTCTCCCCGTCGGCCAACAACGCTGACGCGTACCCCAGCAGCGCGTCGAACCAGACGTACACCGTCTGGTCGGGGTCGCGGGGCAGGGGGATGCCCCAGGCCACGGCGGCGCGGGAGATGGAGAAATCGCGCAGGCCGCCGCGCGCCCAGGTGAGGACCTCGTTGCGCCGCGAGGCGGGGGCCAGGAAGGTGGGAGACGCGGCGTCGCTGTCGTCATGTTCCAGGAGCGCTTGGACGTCGGCCTGATATTTGGAGAGGCGGAAAAACCAGTTTACTTCAGACCGCTGAACCGCGGGCGCGTCGTGCAGCGGGCACCGCTTGTCGTCCCCGACCAAATCCCCCTCATCCTTGTACTCTTCGCAGCCGACGCAGTACCAGCCTTCATAGTCGGCTTGGTAGATGTCCCCCGCCGCGTCGACGCGGGCAAGGATTTCGGCGACGAGCGCGGCGTGCTTGCCATCCGTCGTCCGCACAAACGCGTCCGGCTTCACGTCGAGTTGGTCCCACAGCGCGCGGAAGGAGGCCGAGACGGTGTCGACGTGTTGGCGGGGCGTGACGCCCGCCGCGGCGGCCGCCGCCGCGATCTTCTCGCCGTGCTCGTCGGTGCCCGTCACGAGCACCGCTTTGGCCCCGCGAGCCCTGGCGTAGCGCGCCAAGATGTCGGCCGCAATGGTCGTGTATGCAGAGCCCATGTGGGGCGCGGCGTTGGCCTGGGGAGGGAAGGGAAGGCGAGTGCGGGGTCGGGAGAGAGCTCTCGGCGCGCCGCATTGCGCCCGCCGACTCTCCGGGATCGATGCGGCATCCCCATCCACCCTCTCCGTCCCCAAGGCCGTACATAGTAGAGAGGAGTGGTCACGACCCACGGCTCGCCCGCGCGCGGCGCGCCGGGCAACCGCTCGCCTTCACAACCGGCACTCGCGCACGCGTGCGGCGTCGATGCCAGCCCGCTGCGGGCGCGGGCGGCCGCGCGGGGGCGCGGCGCGAGCGGCGGGAGCGCGCCGGCGACGGCGACGGCCCGCATCGCGCGGGCCGCGATGGCGCGCGTGGCGTCGCGCGGGGCGGGGGCGCGGGCGGGATCCACGCCGGCGGGCGGCTGGCAGCGCAGTGGTGTGCGACGTGTCGGCCGGCGGTCGGGTGTCCGCAGTCCGTCGCATGGCGCGCCCAGGGCCGCGGCCGCCCGCGGGCGGGCCCGCACGATCTCAGCCTCCCCGCCCGCCGGCGGCCGCCTCGCGCCGGGCCCTGCTGCGGCGACTCGGCGCTTGGTCGGCTGCGGTTGTGTGCCTGCCGCCTCGAGGGACGGCCACGGTTGCTGGTGCGAGGGTGAAGGGGTCGGGACGGGTGGCGTCAGATCGGTGGCGGGGCTGTTGCGAGGCCGGCGGCCGTCTGACTCTCCCTTCTCGCCCTAGGCCTGCTCGGCGCCCCCCCCTCCTGCCCCACGGTCGAGGACGCGGGCGCCGCCCCGCGCCGCGTGCAGTCGCCGGCGGACACGGCGTGTGCGGACGCGAGGGCGAGCGCGGGAGCGGACGCGGCGCGCGCTGCGCTCGCGGCGCGCGCAACGCCGCTCCCAAACGAGCGCGCTGTGCTCGACACCGAGCGCGGGACGGCCACCCGCGACTTTATCGACTCGATGTGGATGGGGCTCGAGTAACAGAGAAAAGAGGGAAGGAGGGAGAGAGGGCGTGTCGCCATCCGCCGCTACCCTCCCCTCCCACACACCCTCCCTCCCCCTCCCTCACACCTCGTACGGCAGCGCCACCTCTAGCGCCTGGTTCCGGGGCACCCCAAACGCGACGGCGGCGTCCTCCTGAAAGCAGCGCACGAGGGCGACGAACGGGATCGACACGACAGCGCGCCGCAGCGCACCGAGCAGGCCGCCGCCCGACCCGACGACCGGGCGCCCGGCGCCGATGATGTAGACGACGGATTGTTGGGCAACGGCGTGGGTCAGGACGCGGCACTCGCCGAGGGCGGCGGTGACGGTTTGGTAGCGGTCCGGGAGCGGGCCGCGCGCCGCGTCGCCCGCCGCGCGGAGGACGAGGGAGCGCGTCGTCGTTGCCGCCGCGGGCGGCGATCTCGGCGACCGAACGGGCGATGCGGCGCGCGGCTCGCCGCCCGGCTCGTCGCCCGCGGTCGGCCGCGTCGAGCCGGGCACCGACACCGCTTCGGCCAGCGGCGCCAGGCCGCGCCCGCCGAACGAGGCCGACGCGCCCCCCCCAGCCGCCGCGGGCAGGCCAGCCGCGACTTGCTCGGCGAGCCAGGTCTTGGCGAATGAAGGAGGGAGGCCGAGGCCGGCGCGCAGGGTTTCGTCCGCAGCGGCCGCCGCGCCGACGCGCGCCGCGAGGCGGCCGAGAACGTGGTCGACGACCGCCGCGGCAAAGGCGGCGTCCTGCTGGGGGCGCTCCATGTAGCCGTAGCTAAAAAAGGAAGAGGAGGGGGCGCGGTGGGCGGGCGGAGAGTGGTGGCGCGCACGGTCACCGACCCCCCCTCTCTCCCCTCTCCCCTTTCGCGCACCGCGCCACCACTTGGAAGAAGCCCTCCACCCCCGCGTCCCGCGCCAGCAGCCGCTCCCCGGGCGCGATGTCGGGCAGGGGGACGAACCGGTTGGTCAGAAAGATGTTGACCTGAGGAGGGGGTCGAGGGGATGGGGGGTGGGGTGGGGTCGCTGCGCTCGACCCCACATACGACCCACCACCCGCTTTCTCCCTCTCCCCTACCTGGTACAGCACCGGCAGCCGCGCCAGCAGGTGCGCCAGCACGGGCGGCGCGCCGCCGTCGAGGGCGTCGGTGTAGAAAATGGCGACGCCGCGCGCGCGCGCGAGCGCCCCGCGCGCGCCGACCGCGGCCGACCGCAGCGGGGGGACGGGGACGGTGAGGGAGGCGCCGCCACCAGTCCCTCCCGCGGCCCCGGCTGCCGCGGCGTTGAGCAGGGTGTCGAGGGGGGGGGAGGCCAAAGCGTCTCTGCGCAACGCGCTCCCCGCGGCCCACACCGCCATGACCGCCGCCCACAGGGACGCGATGAGAATGGCAAACCAGCCATACCCTACGATTTTGAGGAGGGCGGCCGACCACAGGGCGCCCTCGATGAGGGTGAAGCACAGGTAAAAGGCGAGGCCGGCGGCGACGGGCAGGCGCCACACGGTGATCATGACCTGCACGGAGGGGGTGAGCGAGGGTGTTGTGGTTGGAGGCGATCGAGAGTGAGAGCAACCACACAGGTTTCCGACCAACCCCGCCGCCCCCCCCCGCGCTCCACCCACCAGCGCCGCGAGGAACGTTGTCAGCAGCATGTCGCACCCGACCGCGATGCCGTACGCGTCCGCGATGCCGGTGGAGGTGCGGAAGGCAAACACGATGGCGAGGCAGAGGGCGAGCTAAAGGGAGAGAGGGCGGGCGGGGGGGCGTGTCGGCGCGCGCGCGACCGCCGCCGCTCCGACCCCTCCACCCTCCTCCCGACCCCCACCCATCGCGCACCAGCGACCAGTTAACAACCGGGATGTAGATCTGCCCTTCCACCACGCGCGAGGTGTGCTGCACGCGCACGCGCGGGAAGAAGCCGTGGGCGAGCGCCTGGACGACGATCGAGAACGAGGCGGATATCAGCGCCTGGCTCGCCACGCACGACGTGAGCACGGATAGGACGAGCACGGGCCAGTAGACGGGGGTCGGGACGCCCGCCCAGAAGAGGGGGCCGGTGCCTTTTGGGGCCGCGGCGTAGGCACCAGGCTCGGAGAGCAGGAGCGCGGCCTGCCCCAGGTACTGCAAGGCCAGCGCGGGGAAGACGACCGCAATGGTGGCGAGCGAGATGGACGGGCGGGAAAAGTGGCCCTTGGGAGGGAGGGAGGGTCGAGGGTGGGCACCGCGCCGTCGCCTCGCGCCCACCCCCACGTCTCCCTCCTCCCCTTTCTCCCTCACCAAATCCGCGTACAGCGCTTCCACCCCCGTGATGGCCAACATCGTGCTCCCCAGCGCGCGCCAACCCGCGACGCCGTTGGCGGCGAAGAAGCGAACCGCGTGGTGCGGCGACACCGCCGACAGCGCGCGCAGGCCGATCCCCCGCCCATGGACCGCCAGGTTGTGCACGCCGAGCGCCGCGATGACAAAGAACCAGGCGGCGGCGACGGGGGAGAAGAGGAAGGCGACGGACGACGTGCCGCGGTGTTGCACCGCAAACAAGAGCGCCAGAATGCCCGCCGCCAGCCCCACGGACGGCGCCGACCCTTTGGCGAAGATGGCGGGCAACGGTTTGGCGAGGCCTTCTACGGCGGAGATGACGGAGATGGAAGGGGTGAGCGTGCCGTCGCCCAGGATGGCGCCGACGCCGACGACGACGACGACTGAGAGGAAGCGCTGCATGCGGCGCGATGAGACCAGGCGCTGCCGCCAGTCCGGGCGCGGGGGCGGCGACGCCGCGCGTTCCGCGTCGGGCGCGCGGCGGGGGGACTCGGCGCGCGCGAGCGCACGGCGCTGCGCCGCGCCGCCGCGGTCGACCGACGCCCGCCGCGCGCTCCCGTGCTCCGGCCCGCGCGACCAGTTGCTCAAGCCGGCCGCCGCGCCCGCGTCGCCCTTGGCGTGCGGGTCGGCGGCGGCAGAGGCGCTCCCGTGGCCGCCGCCGCCTTGCCGCCGCAGAATGGAATACAGAGCAAACGTCCCCCCCTGCCCGCCGTCGTCCGCGCGCAGCACGATGAGGGCGTACTTGATGACGAGGAGGAGGGCGAGCTCCCAGAAGATAATGGAGACGGCGCCCAGGATATCGTCCGGGGACGGAGGAGACTCGTTGTGCTGGAAAACGGTCTCCAGCGTGTACAGCGGGCTCGTCCCGATGTCGCCGTAGATGACTCCCAAGGTTTGAAAGGCGAGGGCGGCGGTGGCGGCGATGGAAAAGGCCTAGGAAGGAGGAGGGCGGTGTCGGACGGAGGATGGCCGTCGCGCCCTCCGTCCGCCCCCATTCCGCCCACCCATCCTTCTGTTCTGCCCACCTTGCCGTGCGCCGCGCGCTTGCGCAGCGCCTCGTCGCGAGCCCATTCCGACGCGCGCACGGAGAGCAGGCGGCGGACGCCGGGGGCCATAGTCTCGCCCGGCGATGCCATAGCTTGGCCGGAGACGCGACGCAGCGTCAGGGAGATGCGGTCCAGGCGCCCGAAGGAGGAACGGGGGGCGAGGGACGGCAGCTGGGCCAGCGGCGGCGACTGGCCCGTAAACGACGACGCCGGCGGCCCGCCGCCGGGCGCCGCTGGCGCCTGGGCGGGCGGAGGCGGATCGCTGCCGGGGGGCGACGTCATTTGGGGGCCAATCGGCAGCGGCAGTGAGCGCGCAGATGCAGGCGCCAGCCCACACCTGCCCGCCCGACGCCCGCGCGCGCGCCTCCCGCCCGCAGGTGGGCTGTCATCGTGCGATTTGTGTCGCCGCGGGACGCGGGCGCGTGCCGCGGTCGGCGGACGCCACGCGCGGGCCGGCCGGCCCACCCGCCGGGCCGACGCATCCCTCCTTGCCGCACCCACCCCGCCCCTTAACCCCCCCGCCAGCCCCCCCACCACCCCACACAACCATGGGCGCCGCCCCATCCACCGTGTCTGGCGGCCTGGCGGAAGCCGCGGCGAACGGCGACGCGGCCGCGGTGTCGCGCCTGCTGACCGGCGGCGCCGACGTGAAAGCCGCGGACAAGGTGGGGGGTGGAGTGGGTGGGAGGGTGGCGCGTTGGATCACGGGGGGGGGGGGGGCACGCCGCACCGCCGTCCGACCGACCCGGGTCCCCGCGCCGCGCCCCTCGCCAGGACGGCTGGACCGCGCTCCACTTTGCAGCCTATGGCGGCTCCCCCGACGTCGTCGCCGCCCTGCTGGCCGCCGGCGCGCCCGCGTCCGCGGGCGACCGCGGCAAGCGGACCCCCCTCCACCTCGCGTGCCTGCGCGGCCACGTCGCCGCCGCCGCCGAACTCCTCAAGGCCAAAGCCGACCCCAACGCGGGCGACGAGCACGGCATGACCCCCCTGCACAAGGCGGCGGTCGGCGGCCACGCGGGGCTGTGCTCCGTCCTCCTCCGCGTCGGCGCGTCGGCCAAAGCCGCCGCCGCCGACGGCTCCACCCCCCTGCACGTCGCCGCCTGGAAAGGGCACGCGGAGGCCGTTGCGGCGTTGCTCGCGGCGGGCGCGGACGCCAACGTGCGGCGGCGCGACGGCGCGACGCCGCTCTTTGAGGCGGCCGAGCAGGGGCGCCCCGACGCCGTCATCGCCCTGCTGCGCGCGGGCGCCGACGCCAAGCTGGCGTGCGGGGGGAAGAGCGCGGCCGCGGTCGCTGGCGAGCGCGGGCACGCGCAACTGGCCGCCGCTCTGCGCCGCGCGACGGGGGAACCCACGCCGCCGGCGGCGCCGGCCGCGCGCGGGGGCTATCCCGGCGTGCACCCGGCGACCGGCGCGCCGCCGCCGCCGCCGCCGCGGGGGGGGCGCGGCGGTGGCGCGGTGCCGGCGTGGTGGGAGGCGCTCGTCCAAGGCGCGGGCGGCGCGCCCGACCCCGAGCCCGCCGCCGCCGCCGCCGTCGAGCCGGCCATCGACCCGCGCGCCAACAAGGACTGGTGGGCGGCGGCCATCGGGCGGCACCCGGCCGAGCTGCCGCCGCCGCCCAAACCGACCGCGCGTGCCACGGCCGCCGCGCCGCCGGCCGACGACCGCGAGGCTTTCGAGGCCGCCCTGCTCGCCAAAGCGCAGGGTCTCTTCCGCGCGGTCAAGGGGGCGGGGGGGGCGGTGGCGGGCGCGGCCGCGGCGGCGGCCGCGGGGCCCGACGCCATGGCGGAACGGTCGGCGAAAGGGAGGGCCGCGCGCGCGGCCGCCCCCAAAACCGCGCCTTCCGCGCCCGCCGGGTCGTCCGAGAAGTACGACCTGGAGCCGTACGACCCGGACGACTACGACGGCACGTCCGGCCCTCCCCCTCCCGACGCGCGCGGCGCCGCGCTCCCCGCGCGCACCGCGCGCGAGCGGGCCGCCATCGCGGCCCGCCTCTCCGACCTCGAACTCCAGCACGACCGGTCCCAAGGGTGGGCGCGCGGCGGGACCAAGACGGATTCCAAGGCGGTCGCCGACGCGCGCGCGCGCGCCGCGGCGCAGGCGGGCGAGATCGAGGCGTTGAAGCGCCAGCTGGCCGCCCTGGCCGCCGCGGGCGCGGCGCCGCCGGCGGCGGCGGAAGGGACGCTGGACGGGAGGGTGCCGCTCGAGGCAAGGGGGCGCGGGGACGCGGGGCAGGGCGCGCGTGCTCCGCCCGCCTCGACCCCGGCGCCCGCCAACCCCCCCCCCCCCCCCGCCCCCCAGTTTGTCTGCCCCATCTCGCGGGCCATCATGCGGGACCCGGTCGTCGCGGCGGACGGCGCGACGTACGAGCGGTCTGCGGTCGAGGCGTGGCTCCGCGCGGGCAACACCGCGTCGCCGCTGACCGGCGCGCCGCTGCCGCACCCGGGCCTGACCCCAAACCTCGCGCTGGCCGCTGCCATCCAACGGTTCTCCGCCCCCAAAAAGGCGCCCTCGTTCGGGCGGCGGGCGCCCTCGTTCTCGGGGCGCAAGTGGTGAAGAGGGGGGGAGGAGGGGAGGAGAGGACAGGAATGTCGTTCCTTGGGGTGTGGGGACAGGAAAGGCGGACGGCCGAGTTGAAACCGCGCAAAACCGGTGCCGCCTCAGACCGCGCGCGCCGCGGCTCCCCTCCCGCCCGCCTTTCGATGATGGCCGGCCCGCCCCGCACCCGCGTCCTGGTGGCCCCCGGTGCGCGAGAGAGGCGGGCGTTCGCGCGCGCGCCGGCGCGCCGCCCGGCCGCCGATGCGCGCCCGCCCTCCCTCCACAGGCGCCGCCGGGCCCGCGCCGCCCGCCTTCGAGGCGCACGCGTTCACCATGGCGCATCCGCGCACCGGTGAGAGAGAGAGGAGGGGTGGTGGGGACGGATGGGAGGGAGGCAACGTCGACCTCGACGCTCGGCCCGACCCCGCTCGCCCTCTCCTCCCCTCTTCCCTAGGCGCCCCCACGCAGTTCCTGCTCACGCCCGACGCCCATGCCCTGCTCGAGGTCAACGCGCACGCCCCCGCCCACGCGGCCTGGCTGGCGGGCGACGCTGTCGCGGGCGACGGCCGGGTCATTCTCGCGACCCCGGTCGACCCTTTGCTCCTCGCCCTGCCCCGCCTGGCCGCCGCGCGCGCGGCGACCGGTTCTTTTGTGACCCCGGAGGACGCGGTGGCCGGCGCAGGCGACGAGGCGGGCGGGCGGTTGCTGGCTGCGCTCGCCGCCGCCGGCCGCGGCAGCGCGGGCGCCGCGCTCGCGCCCGCGTGCGAGGCCAAGGACGTGGGCGGGGAGACATACTACCGACTGTGCGACGACCGGGCGCTGGCGTGGCTGCGGCTCAAGGCGGCGACCGCGGGCAACGCGCTGCGCGGCGCGGGCGGCGCCGCCGCCTCGCTCGACGACGCGGCCGCGACCGCCGCCGGCGCCGCCCTGCTGGCCGAATATCTGCCCCGCCCCTTTGCCGCCGCGCTGGGGGTGGCCGATGCGAGCGACCGCGCAGCGCCCGACCGCTGGTCGGGCGCGCCCGCCGGCGACGCGCCGTCGCCGGCCGCCAAGCGGGTGCGGGTCGACCCCAAAGAGATCGCCCGCGTCAAAGCCGCGGCCGCGCGGGAGGAGGCGCGGGCGGCGGCCAAGAAGAAGGAGGCGAGTTCGATGAAGTCGCTCGCCTCGTTTTTCGCGCCCAAGCGGCCCGCGGCGTGAAACGGGGGGGGGGGGGGGGGGGGGGGGGGGAGGCGGGGGCCAGGGGTAGCGGGGGGAGGGGGC
>Ga0315288_10010636_pt1 | contig 11610 bp, 7 predicted proteins | sample YL17G11_20_MG_FD_203454 | JGI IMG/M metagenome (GOLD analysis project Ga0315288, IMG submission 203454) | Sediment microbial communities from Yellowstone Lake, YNP, Wyoming, USA - YL17G11_20 | ecosystem: Environmental > Aquatic > Freshwater > Lake > Sediment | place: USA: Wyoming | collected... | reverse complement strand
CGGTGATAAGCTCAACCAAGTCAGAGAACCAAAAAGCGAACTTGTGATGGTTTAAAAACTGTTGGGGAGGAACACCTTCTGTGAGTTAAACAAATTTACACACAAATTCAAACATTACCCCCCTGACCTGGCGGGAAATGCCTATCGGGTCGGGAGACCCAGCAGGCACAAAATGGTTATGTAATAATACTAAATGCGTTTGTATTAAATTACAGTTGCCAAGTGTAAAGAAATCGTATATCTTTGGCAAAGTTTCGGTCTGATACGTAGAAAGGTAAAAAGGTTTAGAAGGATTAAGGCTTCATTCTAATGGAGTGACGTGAATGATTACAGATTTAATCACCAAGATATTCGGCTCTAAGCATGAAAGAGACGTCAAGGGGATTTTGCCCATAGTGGAAGAGATCAATCAGGTCTATGAACAGCTCCAAAGTCTCTCGGATGAAGAGCTAAAAGGAAAGACTCAGGAGTTCAAACAAAAAATAAAAGAGAGAACCGTTCAGCTCGAAGAACAGCTCAGTGCACTTAAGGAGGAGTTCACCGGGATCAAAACTCATGGACTATCTGAGGAGGAGAGAGCGGAGGTTAGAGCGCAAAGGGAAGCCCTTCTGCAACAGGTGAAAGAAATTCGAGCGGAAATCAAAAAGATTGAACAGCAGACTTTAGATGAGATTCTTCCCGAGGCTTTTGCCGTGGTAAAGGATACCTGCCGTCGGCTGGTGGGTAAAAAATGGGACGTGTGTGGCATCGAGATCGAGTGGGACATGGTCCCTTACGACGTTCAGCTCATCGGCGGAGTGGTTTTGCATCAGGGAAAGATCACCGAGATGGCAACCGGAGAAGGAAAAACCTTAGTCGCCACCATGCCCATGTATTTAAATGCCCTAACCGGCAAGGGTGTTCATCTGGTGACGGTAAACGACTATCTGGCTTTAAGAGATAGCGAGTGGATGGGTGAGATATACAAATTCTTAGGACTTACCGTCGGATGCATCCAGAATGAAATGGACAATGCGCAAAGAACCATCCAGTATAACTGCGACATCACTTATGGCACCAATAATGAGTTTGGCTTTGATTATCTGAGAGATAACATGGCGGTAAGGGTGGAGGATCGGGTTCAGCGCGGATACAATTATGCCATCGTGGACGAGGTGGATTCGGTTCTAATCGACGAAGCCCGGACTCCTCTGATCATCTCCGGACCGGTAAGCTCGGACGTCACCCAAAGCTACATGGAGATGAAGCCTTTGGTGGAACAACTGTTCCGAAAACAAAATGGCTTAGTAAATAAACTGGTGGCAGAGGGAGAGGAATTATTACAAGCAGGCAAAGAATATGAAGCGGGGATAAAGCTTTTGACCGCTCAGAGGGGTTCTCCCAAAAACAAAAGACTGATGAAACTATCCAAAGAGCCGGGGGTAAAAAAACTGATCCAGAGCGCTGAGTTGGACTTTATGCGCGACAAAAAACTGTATGAGTTAGATGAGCTTTTGTATTTCTCCATAGATGAAAGGGAGAACAGCATCAACTTGGACGAGATGGGTAGATCGCTTCTCTCACCGGAGGATCAAGCCCTCTTTGTCATTCCGGACATCACCGAGGGACTACATGAGATCGATTCGGACGATGCGCTCTCTGCCGATGAGAAATTAAAAAGAAAAGAAAAGCTGTATCAGCTGCATGCGGAGCGAAGCGAGAAGAATCACTCCATCAGCCAGCTTTTGAAAGCATATTCCCTGTTTGAAAAAGACGTAGAATACGTGGTCCAGGAAGAAAAGGTGATGATCGTAGACGAGTTCACCGGTCGGCTGATGCCGGGAAGACGATACAGCGACGGACTGCATCAAGCCATAGAGGCAAAGGAAGGGGTCAAGGTGGAGGGGGAGACACAGACCTTTGCCACCATCACCTTGCAGAATTTCTTTAGACTTTACGACAAGCTGGCGGGAATGACCGGAACTGCGGTGACCGAGGCGGGAGAGTTTTGGGAGATATACAAGCTCGATGTAGTAGCTATTCCCACCAATGAGTCGGTGAGAAGAATTGACTACGATGACATGGTCTACCGAACCAGACGGGAGAAATATAACGCCATAATCGATGAGATCGCCAGTTTACATGAAGCGGGGAGACCAGTTCTAGTGGGAACTGTCTCCGTGGAGGTATCAGAGACCCTCTCCCGTATGTTGAAACGAAGAGGAATAGCGCATTCCGTTCTGAATGCCAAATATCATCAGCAGGAAGCGGAGATCGTCTCCAGAGCGGGCTTGGCAGGAACAGTAACTATCGCCACCAATATGGCGGGACGGGGAACGGACATAAAATTAGGTTCCGGCGTGGTCAAGCATCCTAACTGCAGGCTGGTGACTCCTGACCGCGAAGATGGCTGTCCATATTTGAAGGAGCTGGACTGCAACGAGAACGTCCCCTGCGGACTTCGAATCATGGGGACGGAACGACATGAAGCTCGAAGAATCGATCGACAATTAAGAGGAAGATCAGGAAGACAGGGCGATCCCGGCTCCTCGCGATTTTTCCTCTCCTTGGAAGATGATTTAATGCGGCTTTTCGGCTCGGATAGAATCGCTGCTATAATGGATAGATTAGGCGTGCAAGAGGGTGAGGTGATCAAACACTCTATGGTCACCAAAGCGATAGAGAGGGCACAAAAAAGAGTAGAGGCGCAAAACTTTTCCATAAGAAAACATCTGTTAGAATATGACGATGTGATGAATCAGCAGAGGGAGGTCATTTACGACCGCAGGCTGGCAGTTTTAGAAGGTGCGGATTTAAGAGAGGACGTCCGTGATTTAATCAAGACGGTGATAGAATCTAAGGTGGATGCGCACACTTCCGAGAAGACCTATCCTGAGGAATGGGATTGGATCGGTCTAAAGCAGAACCTTTTGAAAACCTTCTTAGTGAACGTCAAGTTCGATCAAAAAGACTTTGCCCAGATGCATCAGGAGGATTTAAAGGAAAATCTCTACAAGATGGCTCTTCAAATCTATGAGCAAAAGGAGAAAATGCTGGGCGAGGAGCTGATGCGCCAGCTGGAAAGATATGCCATGCTCCGAACCATAGACGATCAGTGGAAGGAGCATCTTTACGACGTAGATCAGCTAAAAACCGGCATCGGTTTGAGGGCTTATGGACAAAGAGACCCGTTGATCGAATACAAGAAAGAGGCATTCGCTCTTTTCACCCAGATACTTCAGACAATCGATGAGGAGACTTTGGAGCTTATCTTCAAACTGCAGGTGCAGGAGAAAGAAACGCCGAGAAGAAGAGAGCCGGAAAGAGAGATGAGGGCGATTCATCAATCCGCAGTGGGAATGGGATTATCGGAGACTTCACAGGCAGAAGAGGTGGCACCCGGAAAGCCCCAGCCGGTGCGGGTGGGCAAAAAGGTCGGGCGAAACGATCCGTGCCCGTGTGGAAGCGGGAAGAAATATAAGAAATGCTGCGGGGCGTAAAGCGGTCAACGGATTAAATGGTTCGACTTGCGCTCACCATCTTCGACGGATGGAACGGATTGTGTTATGACATACATAGAGGATTACAAAAATGTCGGAAAATGGAAAGAATAATCATGGTTTATGTGGTGAAGGAATAAAAGACTCACCAAAGACGCACAGCGAAGATGGAGTTGATCTTACACTAATTCGCTGGATGCTTTCATTGACACCAGAAGAGAGGTTAATAACGTTACAAAACAACGTATGGTCTCTTATGAGGTTGAGAAATGGAGCAGTCAAAACCTGATTTTCTTTATATCCTCCGGACGTTATCAAAGTATGAAGTAGAATATATAATTGTTGGTGGAGTATGTGCAGTATTGCATGGTGCTCCCATATCAACTTTCGACATAGATCTTGTTCATTCAAGGGAGCCGAGCAATTTAAAACGTTTGTTCAAAGCCTTAGAAGAACTGGAGGCATATTACCGCGATCCTGCAGGTCGAATCATAAAACCAAAAGAATCTGATCTTTCATCACCTGGTCATCAACTATTAATGACCAAAGGTGGTCCCTTAGATTTGCTGGGTGAGATAGCAAATGGTCGGGGGTATGACGAATTACTTACAAATACGGTTACTCTTGACATATCGGCAAACTTTAAAATACGTCTTCTTAATCTTGAAACATTAATCGCAACAAAGGAAGAAACCGGACAAGAGAAAGATAAAGCTGTGTTGCCTATATTACGAAGAACACTTGAAGAGAAAAATAAGTGTTCTGGGGCGTAAATACACGCAAGTTCGGGCGGGGGTTTAACCCCCACCCGATTCAACAACGGTATAAACCATACGGTTCATAGCAATGGAAGGAACAGATTCACCGCAAGCGAAGATGCTTAACTGGTGGAACTGGTGCTTCTGGTGCATCTGGTGCTTCTGGTGTTTGTTTTTATTTTTTTCTCACTTTTCCTCCAGCTCGTTCTCCGGCAACGGATTGTGGATATTTATGGATGTGCTCTAAGATAGAAGTTTTTCGTCCCAACTGATGGCGGAACAGCCACTTGGCGCTTTTGTGTTTCGGAAGCTCATTTTTTGATTGAGTTTTAAGTTTAGAGTTTAAAATTCAAGGTTCAAAATTACGCATTCTGCAAAAGCGAAAAAGGTGCATGTATAATACACTGCCTCTCATATATACCGGAGCTATCCGATTCACCACAAAAGTTGCGCTGAATTTGCTGTTTGTGGTAAGAGAGGCTACGGGTTAGGTATCAGAATGGGTTTATCTTGGTGTCAGGTGCCCTGGGCACCTGACCTACGAACTTCGCTGAAACTATTTACTCAACGTTTTAATATAATCCCAGACTGCATTGCCGATTACACTCAATAACACCGCTCCAAGAAAATAGAAAAACCACTTTTTGAATTTGTGGAAAAAAACGAAGATTCGCCAATCCCGTAATATCGGATCATGCGTTCCTTGTTTATCTGTCAATTTTATCCAAAGTATCAAGAGAAGACTCCACACAACGAGGGTTGACTGCCAAAATCCCCACTTAGTCAAGCTCATAGTAAATGAAGATGCCATCAGCCCTAACGCTAATATTATAACAATGGGAATAATTGCCCATTTGACAACAAACTGCCCGATTCGTTTCTTCTCCTCGTCTTTTCTCTCTTTATCCTTCAAGTTTGTCTCGATCCTATTTAACCGCTCTTCTAAAGACTTTCGATCTTTACGTTCTTCTGCTAGAGTCCGTTCTGATTCTTCTATTGCTCTTTTATGTCGTCTGGTTTGGTCCTCTATCTTAGCTATCGTTTCCTCCTTCTTACTGGTCTCTACCTCAAGATCGTGCAACCTCGAGTGTGTGTTCTCCAACTCACGTCGGACTTTCTGGTTCTCTTCAATTAGTGCTTCTCTGACCAATTCAATCTGTTTATCCACATCCGTTTCTGCCGACAGATTTTGTCGAAGTGCATTATTCAAGATAATAGAGGATAAAGCTTCTTGAGGTAGATCATCGACATTTTCGAACCTCGCCAAAGTTTGAAGGATTCGGATTGTTACCTTTTCAGCATCTGGATCGAATTCTTGAAAAAGGAAAGGCAACCGAAGATTGCCAAGGATCGCTTCTTCAAATTCTATGGTTCTAGGAACCCAGAATTGTAGCATTTGGATAAGAGTCGCAGGGTGCACACAAACGGGAATTTTGTGTGGAGAATTGTTTCTCTTATAGCTGTCAAAACCGAGGAAACGAAAATCGACCGTTACAATCCAACTGCCTGCCTCCAGAGGAGATTCGATCCTCTCTGGACGATGGTCCAGAACGAAATGCCAAAGTACTATATCATGCTCCAGTTCCTTGTAACTCTTAGCTCTTTCTTTAAATCGCCTTTGCTCGAATTCCATTTGTTCCTTCAGACTGCATACAACTCGTTGATCTGTTAAGTAGTTATCAATTTTCTGATTAAAGAGTTCTATACCCTTTGTTTTAAGTATTCGGATTAAATCTGTAGTATAAGGTTTAAAATAATCTTCTGCTTTAAGTGGGCGACCTGCCTTCTTACATTCCTCCGCGAACTTCTGGGTAAATCCACTAAGACCACTTGTAGAAGCGATATCTGCGAGGTTCGGACCGAGCCGAAGACTGCCGAGGCATTGCGTGTAGAACTCCAAAACTCGCCTTGTCTCATCTACTGTTACGGGGGATACGTATAACTTCACCTTCACCTTGGTCGAGAGCAACTTCACAAGGTTTATTAGAGATTGGGCCGCCTCATTCGATGGATTTTCATGAAGTCCAAGCATAGAGAAGAGAAAGTTTGTATCTACAAATACATTGAATGATGGAGTAGAACCCATCGTTTTGGCTAATGCTTGTAGCGTGTCCTCACCAAGATTACCTGCTTCTAAAAAGAAGTAGGCATTTAATTGACGCAATATATATGATCGAGTGTCTGGATTCTTAGGATCTATGAATCCAACTATCGCTGCTCGAATAACTTGACAAACCTCTGGTGGATAGCGACGAAGAAAGATTTGGAACTTCTCGGTTGTATCCAAATCAATCGTTGTCCCTGAGAGGAGTTCATATGTTCTTGCCCCCATTTCTCTAATCAAAGGTGTTAGAAGTCCTTCACTAAAATCCTGCCATATCTCTTCGCTATCTATCGAAGGACAATTTTGCCCGATGACATCCAAGAATCTTTGTTTCACTTTACTCTCGGTCTGTTCCGTTTCTTTCGCCTTTTTATAAAATTCATTAAGACTGTTCTCTGAGATTTTGAATTGTTCGCTATTCAGGGGCATCAAGGTGCCTGTCGAACATAGGCTCTCGATTTGTTTCTTAACCTTGATTGCATCAAGTTTAACTGAGAAGCTTTCGCTAAGAGCATTTATAATATCCTGTAAAGTCATGTTTTTGCTGGATAACCACATGCAGGAGATAATAAGCTGCTGAACTGTTTTATCCCACCATCCTACTTGATTTAGCTCAATGTGGTGAATCAATGATATGAGCTCTGGTGGAAGCGTTGATTTACGCATATGTGAAACCTCCTTTAACACCTTTTAATGCGAGGATGCCTAGCAAAGCAGTAAGTCGGAATCATGTTGAGTTAGTAGGTCAGGAGTCCGGTGCTCCTGACCTATTTTGATTTCAATGCGTCAGCCACCCCAGACGGGGGCGCTGCGCGGGCACCGTCTGCCCAGGATTCCCCGGACGGGGAAGAGTAAGCTTTTGACGCAACCTTTGAAAGCCCCTCTCCCTGTATCCCTCTCCCACAAGGGGAGAGGGAAAGCTTTTTGTTCCTTTGTATCAGTCACCAGGATTCGACGTACGTGGAAGAGTAAGCTCCTGACACAAACTTTTAAATTGTATATGCCGCATAACGCTAAAGCTTTAGAGGGTTGAAAACACTTAGCGTTTTAAAGCTTTTGAAGCGATTGGTTAGGCATAGTTTCCTATCATGCTACTTTCCATTGCAAAGAAAGCTTGCGACTTGAAGCGGCACAATCACGCAAATAGAGATTAATCAAGGTTTGATATGGTATCTCTGCTTCTTCTGAAAGTTTTTTGAAATACCTGATGGTTTGCTCATCCAGCCGGATGGTAATTTGTCGCTTGAGACGACTGGCATAAGGATTCTTTTTAGCTTTTGAAAAATCGTATTCTTTTCTCATTTTAAAAACCTTTTCCAATGGGAAAGAGAAAGCTCCTGATGCAATCTTCAAAGCCCGATTAATTTCTTTGCGTCAGGAGTAGCTCCTGACGCAACCGCTAAAGCCCGATTTCTGACAAATCCACTCTGTTTGCATTATTCATTATAGACATTTATGCAATCTTGTCAACTATATTTTAAATACTTTTATGACTGATGGTGTCTGATTTTGTGTTGTTTTGAGTCCTATTCCTGATACAGTTTTTTACGTCAGAAGTAAGCTCTTGACGTAACAAAAGCGTATTATTAAATGTCGTTTTGTGGGCTACGGAGACCCGTCTGGGAAAGCCCATAGGAGTGAGGGAGTTTGCACTTCATTCCACGACCTGAAGGGGGTGTTGAAAAACCTGTTATTGAGGAATTGGACTTCGTAGTGACAGGGCTTGTCCTTCAGGATGAATCCCTGTCCTAACCCCATAACGGACAGCCACAAGGGCTGTCCCTACGACAACCTCTCCTTAAATTGTGGCAACTATCTTACCCAAACTTATGTTACAGTCCACTTGTAGGAAAGAGATTGAGGTTATCTAATGAAAAGACAAAAGGCTAAAACAGTTTCCACATTTCACCTGATTATTCTAATGACAGCATTTCTAATGCTGTTGGGAGTCGTTGGTTGCAGTAAAGATTCCTCTACAAATTCTCCTTCTCTGACCAATGAGCAGGTAGTTCAGAAACTTCAGGTGCTTCTGGAGGAAACCGTCGCTGGGCAACCGAACGTTCATAGCGCGGCGCTACAGGTCGAAATGCCTGGACGCAATCTGACCTTCAAGGGTGCGGCTGGCTTGGCTATCCCGGATGACAGCCTTAGTATGACCATCAATTCACGTTTCAGGATCGCCAGCGTAACCAAAATGATAACTGCCACCTGTATTATGCTGCTTAAGGAAGAAGGATCGATCAATCTGGACAGCTCCATTGTCAAATATTTATCTGCATCCGGAATCGACTTTGATAAACTCCATGTTTATGAAAACCAGTCGTATGGGCGTCTAATCACGGTATATCAACTGCTCACTCATACCAGCGGCTTACCGGACTATTTCTTCGATGGTCCGGTCAATGAAAACGGTTATACCGAATTCATGCAGTATATTTTGGATCATCCCGACAAACAATGGGAGCCGATTGAGACGATCAACTGGAATATCGAGCATCTCTCCCCCTTTTTCGCACCGGGAAAGGGATTTCACTATAGCGACGCCAATTATGCTCTTTTGGGAATGATTATCGAGGAAGTAAGCGGCATCTCACTTCCGCAGTTCTACCGATCGCGGATTTTTGATCCTTTGAATATGCATGATACCTATCTGCAATTCCACGAGTCTGACCTCCCCGGAGGGATTCTATCGCACCCTTACATCGGAGACGTCGATCTTGGTCCCATCAATACCTCGGCCGACTGGGGGAGCGGGGGACTGGTTTCGACTGCCGGGGATTTAACCAAATTCATCCGGGCTTTTGCTGATGATGGAATTTTCATTAATTCAATTACGAAGGATCGGATGCTGGATTTCGTCAATACCGGATCGGGCTATAGTTACGGCCTGGGTGTTATCAAGATACCATTTCCCGAAGGTGTGGTATGGGGACATGTGGGATTTTATGGCTCGTTTATGATGTACTGGCCAGCAAAAAATATCACTATATGCGGGACATTCAATCAGCTAAATATAGAGATTGAAACGACAGGGCGGAAAATCTTGCAGATTGTCCGGTAAACACCGAATCCGATAAGACATTTATGGCAAGTTTACGGATTTCGCTCTGTTGGGGCGGGGTTGCACTCCCGCTAAAGGCGACTTCAATCCCGCTTTCCTCGTTGGTTGAGGGTGCACTTCTCCCGCCAAAAGCGGGATCAGGATGAACCCTCACCTTCGACTAAAAATTATGTGGCAAGGTAACATAAAAAAATGTAGTGTCGCAACTCCGTGTGCGACGCTTTTCGTCCGAGACAAGCTCGGACGCTACACACTCAAATCGTCAACACCTCGGGTCGCATAAATGCTACCGCTACAGTTTTTCCCCCTTACCTTTTATCCCTCCTACGGATTTCGCTTAGCTCAATCTCCCCAGAAGGGAGAGGGCGATTTAAAGCTTTTCGTCCGAGACAAGCTCGGACGCTACACACTCAAATCGTCAACACCTCGGGTCGCATGAATGCGACCCCTACAGTATGCCTCCTCACCCTACCCTCTCCCCAGAGGGGAGAGGAAAATGTATCAGAACATCTTTCCTGGATTTATGATCTGATCCGGGTCGAAGGCGGATTTGATTTTTTTCATCAGCTCGATGCCTGCTTTACCCACTTCCCATTCAAGATATTTTGCTTTGGTCACGCCGATTCCGTGTTCGCCGGAGAGAGTTCCTCCTAATTTTAGAGTGCGCTCAAATAGCTCGTCTACGGCTTTCTCCACCCTCTCCATCTGCTCATGGTTTCGGGAATCACACATGAAGGTAACATGCAGGTTTCCGTCACCGGCATGTCCGAAGGTATTTATGCTCACCTGATGTTTTTTGGAGATCTCTTTTATCGCTACGACCATAGAAGGAAGCTGGCTGGCAGGGACGCATATATCTTCGTTCACCTTGGTGGGAGCAATCCTTAGAAGTGAAGCTGAGATCGATCTTCGCACCTTCCACAATTTATCCTTGTCCTCTTTGGTCTTGGCTACATCCAGGCTTTTAGCTCTCTTCTCCTTGCAAATTTCTAAAACTCTTTGTAACTCCTCTTGCACTTCAGCTTTGTCATTGCCATCTACTTCGATCAAGAGAACTGCTTCAGATTTCTGGATATTGTCCAGTTTCACATATTCCAACACGCATTTAAGAGTGTCCCCGTCAATGAATTCCAAAACAGAGGGGATCACTCCGGATGCGGTTATAGAGGCTACCACCTCGGCGGCATCCTCCATCCGATTAAAAGTGGCTAAAACCGTCTCTTCATATTGCGGTTTGTCCAACAGCTTAAGAGCTATCCTGGTAACTAATGCCAAAGTTCCCTCAGAGCCATTGATTAGACCTTCTAGATCGTAAGAGTTTCCGTTTCCGTTACTCAAGATGCCTGTCGTTATGACCTCTCCATCCGAAAGAACCGTCTCTAACCCCAAAACGTAGTTCTTGGTAACTCCATATTTCCGCCCTTTCAATCCTCCGGCACACTCCGCCACGTTCCCACCCATAGTAGAAAACTTAAGGCTGGATGGATCGGGCGGATAAAACAAGCCAAACTTGTTCACATAATCGGCAAATTCCTGAGTGATCACTCCCGGCTCGATAACGGCATATTTCTTCTCTTGGCTCAACTCCCAGACTTTGGTCATTTGCTCGAAGCTGACTACGATCCCTCCTTTGACCGGAAGGCTTCCGCCGGTATAGCCCGAGCCTGCTCCTCGAGGGACGACGGTGATTTTATGCTGATGAGCGAATTTCATCAATTTTACCACATCGTCAGTGGAACGGGGAAGAACCACCGCATCCGGAAGGAAACTTTTGTTGGTGGCATCGTAAGAATAACAGAGCTTCTCCTCAGGAGAGATCAAAACCTGATCTTTCTTGAAGAGTTTAGTTAAATCATTCTCTAAGCCAGTTTTCATTTTTCACCTTTTCCATATTGGTTCTTTTTCACTTCTGCCATCAAAGTGGCACACACTTTTAGATAATACGTAATTTATTCAGGTATGGAGTAACCCCCTCACCTTGTTCCTTTCCCTCACGGGGAGAAGGTTTGGGTGAGGGGAAGATTCTCTGGTTCGACACGGACGCCCCATCCGGGATGCAGACAAAAAAACTCACAGCCTTTGATCTCCCTCTCTTGTTAAGAGAGCGACTGTGATAAAAGTCAAGCAATATACGGTACCCATGGTGTATTGTCGCGGACGATGGCATTAAGGAGAATCAACAGTTTCCGCATACAGGCAGTGATGGCG
>Ga0315288_10010634_pt1 | contig 11610 bp, 12 predicted proteins | sample YL17G11_20_MG_FD_203454 | JGI IMG/M metagenome (GOLD analysis project Ga0315288, IMG submission 203454) | Sediment microbial communities from Yellowstone Lake, YNP, Wyoming, USA - YL17G11_20 | ecosystem: Environmental > Aquatic > Freshwater > Lake > Sediment | place: USA: Wyoming | collected... | reverse complement strand
AGTTCGATGTCGAGCTTGCAGTCTCCGAGACCGCGGTTGTGTATGAGGGTTATCGGTGCCGGCGTCGCAGACGACGATACCTGCCTTCCCCAGACATCGATTTCCAGCACCAGCACCTCTCCTATGGGAATGGTGGCGCTTGCGATGTCCTGCATGATGCACCTGACCGCCCGCGAGGTCGCTCCGTCGGCATTGACCGTGACGGTCTTCACAGCCGAGAGTGGCGTCAGCACGCCGGTCACGATGTTGCGTCTGTACAGGCAGAACAGTATGGCCGTGCATCGTGCGTTAGTGCCCAAATCGACGGTCGCCATCGCAGTCGCATGGTGCCGTGCCTTGCGGATATCGTCCGTAGGTACATGGAACTGCTGCTTGATGCGCGATATAGGGGCTTCGCTGCTCGTAATCGTCACGGTCGTCTGGTCGAGCGAGGCCGTCGGGTCGTTGTCGGCGTCCGTCTCCAGCGCTCTTCTCAGGAGCAGGTAGTAGTATTGGACGGCGTTCGCAACGAACGGGTCGAAGAAGACCTTCTGTCCGTAGAACTCCATGAGGGACGCCTGGCGTACCTCCGCCAAGCTCTTGACTTCGATGACCTTCTGGATGATGGTCTCTGCAAGCGTTCCGCCAGCGCCTGCGGCGGTCGCTGCGACCGTCACGGTCTTCGCCATTATAGGAGCGAAGTTCATCGAATCTATGCCTGGCGTCGGGCCGGTTCCGGTGTCCGGTATGATGCTGACGATGTTGTTCGCCACATCCGTGACTGTCACCGTGACGTGGCTGAAGCCTACCGAGCCTCCGTCGAGCGCTATCCGGTTGATGAGTATCGGAGACCTGAAGTTGTATATGATGCTGCAAACTCCGGCAGGCATCGTGGCCTCGGTAGCGCGGTTCTTGTCGAAGGAGTTCTCCGCATTCGTCACCACACCTGTGATTCCGATGCTCGACAGGTCTCCCCTAGAAATCTGCTGAGGCATCTGGACTATTGCGGGGTAGTTGGGGCTGTTCGCCACGTACGCTTTGGTCTCGATGGCCTTGAGAATGACGGTCGAGCTTACGGTCGCAGCCGACGGGACCGTTATGGTCACGATGGATGCCATGACGGGCGGGAAGTTCCCCGTATCTAGGCCGGTTGCCGTGCGTGTCGAGGGCATCACGGCCGCGACTCCTAGCGAGTCCGTGACGGTTATCGTCGAGAGCGCCGGTATAGCGCCGACCGCCGATACTCTAGCTATGAGCACCGGGAACTTGAAGGTGTAGACGAGCGTTCCGATGCCGGGTCCAGGAGATGCCGATGCTGTCCCGATATCCTTGTCGATGGTCTTCTCGGGGAACACGAACGGATTTGCGCCGCCCGATGTGACGACGACCTCGTCGAGCACGACCTGCTGTAGCGCCTGCACATGAACGGGCGTTGACGGCGGTGCGTAGGTCTTGGTCTCTATGACCTTGAGGATTGTCGTCTCTGCAAGAGTGGTGCCGCCACCGGTAACGAGCTGGTTGACCGACACGGACTCCGCCATGATAGGTGCGAAGTTCCCTGAGTCGATGCCCGCTAGTGGTCCAGTCCCGGTTGCTGGTATGACCGTGCGGTTGACGTGGGCGATGTCGCTGACGACGACCTCGATGTCTATGAGGCCGACGGTGCCGCCATCAAGCGCCACCCTGCCTATCAGTATGGGGTGCTTGAAGACATACGTGATGCTGGCTGCGCCTGCCGGATAGACTGCTTCGGTGGTGAGGTCCTTGTCGAACGACTTCTCTGCGTCCGTCACGACGCCCGTGATGTTTATTGCCGACAGGTCGTTCCTAGCGACCTGCTGCATCATCTGGACCTTTCCAGGATAGCTATCGGTGTTTGCAACAAACGATTTGGTCTCGATGGTCTTGAGGCAGATAAGCTCGTTTATTATCGCAGGGTCCGCATTTGGAGCTGTACCCACTACAGCGTACCCCGTTGCCATTACAGGCGTGAAGTTGCCGCTGTCGAGACTGAGTACCGGTCCTGCTGTCTCAGGCACCAACACAACAACCGCGCCGTTCAGGTCCGTATAGAACACCGCAACGGCCTTCATATTGGAGCCGACGACACATACGCGGCTGATGAGCTTCGGGCTGTTGAAAACATGGACTACCTGCCAGGCCCCGTCTCCGCTCGTGACTGTGGTGTTGAGGTTCTTGTCTATAGTAGGTCTTATGTCGGTGAATGTACCGATGTTTGAAGAATGGCTGTTGGATTCAACCAAATCCAGTTCGTCTAGAACGGTCTGCTGCTCCGCCTCGACTTGGAGGGGTTGGGACTGCGAGTGTCCGTCTTTGGTCTCTATGACCTTGAGGATGACTAGCTCCGTAATGACCGAATATGCGCCTTCCGGCACCGTGCTGAGGTCTACATCGGTCACCATCACAGGCGTAAAGTTCCCAGAGTCCCAGCCGTCTGTGAAGTCGCCCTCGTCCAGCAAGGTAATTACGGTACCGTCCACGGCAGTTACCGTTATGGTCAGGTCTGCCCCGACACCCGTTACCGCTACTCTATCGATGAGTTTGGGAGCCTTGAAGCTCACATTCAAGGTATGGTCGTGCGGTATGGTGACGCCGGTGTCTCGGTTCTTGTCCATTATGGGGGTCAAATCGCCTGCCACAAATGGGTCTATGGAGAGTTCCACCTCGTCTAGAACGACCTGCTGCTCCGCCTCTACTTGCAGCGGGTTCTCCTGAGTGTGCGAATCCTTCGTCTCAAGCGCCTTGAAGATTGCGAGCGTGTAGGCATCGAGAGCGCCGGTATCCGCAGCGGTGTATATGTAGACGACCTTGACCATCGTAGGCGCGAAGTTCCCGGAGTCCCAGCCATCCACTATATCCTCATTGTTTAAAAGCGTTCTAGTGGTGCCGTCGGGCCTAATGAGCAACACCGTCACGCCGGTACCGTTTCCGTCGATGACGAACCTAGATATCAGATGCGGTACCGCAAAGGGTATCCCGATGGCACCTGTATCGCCGAGCCTGAAGTGCGTCGTCGGGTCCTTGTCGAAGAGCGTTCTAGGCTGGTCGCCTAACCCACCCGAGACGATGACATTCTGCCACCATACTTCCTGCTCTGATATGTGCTGGTCGTCCTCGACATACAGAGGCTCGCGGGGCTCGTTGTATGCGAAGGCTTTGGTCTCGATGGCCTTGAAGAGAACGATTTCAGATATATCGAAGGCTGCGCCATCGTGCTGTGTCTGGATGAGTATCTCGGTCGCTACGATGGGAGATGCCGGCGGTCCCTCGGCACCCGTAAAGGGCTGCTGCGTGAAGTTCCCGCTATCCAGGCCGTCTGTGAGCGGCGAGACCGGGAAGCTATAGCCATCCCATACGACGTGTAGGTTGCCCATCACATCGGTCACTAAAATGTTGACATCCTGCCTCATTCCCAGCGCCAAGCTCTGAACTGCAACCCTAGCGAGCAGCAGCGGCGCTTTGAGGACTATGGTGACGCCGTCTCCCAGACTTCCCGTGAAGGCAGCACCGGTCGCATGGTTGCGGTCGAACAGCGACTCCAGGGTAGCGCCTGCGGCCGCTCCTACCAGCACGCTCTCGTCGGTATCGATTTCCTCGATTGTCACAATCTGAGGAGCCTCGACGAAGAACGGCTTGTCTGGAGTGTTGGCGGCATCTAGGGATATCTCGCCCTTCATCTCGATGACCTTGTTGATTACGACCTCATCGAGTGTCGCATCATCGGTCGGAGGCAGCGTGATGCTGATACCGGAGACCATCTGCGGATTGAAGTTGCCTGAATCGAAGCCGTGTGTCGTCGGGGCGGTCAGCACATACACTGACACTCCTAGACCGCTTACCAGTAAGACGCCGACCGATGTGAGCGCCGGAAATACACCGACGCACGATATCCTAGCGACCATTATGGGATGCTTGAACATTATAGTGATGGTGCTGGGGTTGACATCGTCGTGAGTGTATTGGATGAAGCCTATTCCGACCTGCTTGAGGAAGACATTCCTGATGTCGAGCGGGTCGAAGTTCACCGACGGCACGAAGGTCGTGGCTACGATGTCCACCTCGTCGATGTCTATCTGCTGCTCCGCCTGGACCTGAAGCGGATGAGCGGCATCGTTCATCGGCTTGACTTCGATAGACTTGAGGATGGTCAGCTCGTTGATTTCCATTGCGCCACCCGTGCAGTCCAGCACGACCCCGATGGCCATAATAGGCGGGAAGTTCCCCGAATCCCAGCCCATTCCGCCTGTGATGACCTCAAGGTGCTCCTTAAGGACTATTGGGGTCGCAGAGTCTGTGGGAAGGACCGAGACCTTGAGTTCCTCGCAGGTACCTTTGAAGGCCAGCCTAGAAATCATCTTTATCTGCTTGAAGGGGACCATTATGATGCCGTTGGTGACCACACATGAGGTGCCTAGGTCCTTGTCCATTATGTTATTCGGGTCGCCTACGACGCTGTCGCCGGCGGCGGAGATTGTGACCTCGTCTAGTACGACCTGCTGCTCCGCTTCTACCTGGAGCGGATGTGCGGGGTCGTTGCTGGGCTTGGTCTCGATGACCTTCAGGATGACGACCTCATCTAGAGTGGCATCGGCGTCGTCCGGGAGCCTTATGATGATGCCAGAAGCCATCTGAGGTCTGAAGTTGTTCGAGTCGATGCCCGTCAGGATGGGGTCCGCCTGCGTGAATACCCTGTAGCCGGAGCCATTAATCAGCAGGACATCCAGCATAGTGCCGGCCGGATAGAGGCCGGTAGCCGCAATCCTAGATATGAGTATGGGGTGCCGGAACATTATCTCGACGAAGCCTGGGTTCGCATCGTCGTGAGTGTACTGGATGGTGCCGACGCCGACCTGCTTGTTGAAGAGCCTCTCGACCGCTAAATTATTGTAGCCGTCCGGCGGATAGAGCGCTGAGGTTCCCGTGTCTACCTCATCGATGCATACCTGCTGGACCGCCTGAACATGCAGCGGCTCGCGGGGTTCGTTGTATGCGTAGCTCTTGGTCTCGATGGTCTTGTGGATGAGGACCTCGCTGATGCTGCCTGGGAAGCCCGTCTGGAGCGATATCCTGACCGCAGTGCATTCCATCGGAGAGTGCGGGTAGTATGCCCTGTTGGGGCCCAGCTTCTGGACATCGGCTTTGAAGTTGCCGCTATCGACGCCGGGATACATCTCCTCGTCGTCCGAATAGTCGAGCACTACAACCCAGGTCCCATCGACGGTCCTGACCTCCATGAGAGGTTGATGCATGTCGTCTCCGCCGATGACCTTGACCATTGCGATTCTGCTGAGCAGCATGATGTTCTTGAGTTCTATTGTGACTACGAGCTGCGGCCCTGCCCCATCGTATTCAATGCCGGTGTTCTGGTCGGCATCGAAGATATCCGCAATCCCGCCCGTCACGACTGCGCCCGCCACGGTGCTCCGCACCAAATCGACTTCCTCTATGGTCACGACCTGCTGAGCATCGACATGCAGCGGTTCCGCAGGGGTGTTCTCCCAGTTCAACGATAGGTCTCCCTTGACCTCGATGACCTTGAGGATGACGACTTCATCGATGTCTGCGCTGACGGCTATAGTGATGTCGAGCTGAGTAATCACGATGGGGACGAAGTTAGTAGAATCCCAGCCATCGGCGCATACGATATGCGCTCCTAGGACCTGCGTGGTGCCGTCCACCTTCGTGACTGTGATATCGGCATCATCGAGCTGGCCCGCAATGCAGACCCTTCCTATCATGATGGGGTGCGTGAGGGCGATGGTCATCGTTCCTGGACCGGTCGTTGCCTTGGAGGTGGTGAGGTCCTTGTCCATGGCGTTGTCGGGGCTATTGGCGTCCCAGTCATCGCCATCGACTGAAATCTCGCACTCTTCGAGAACAATCTGCTGCTGCATCTGCGTGAAGAACGGTTCCGCCGGAGTGTTATCGACATTGACATTCACAACGCCCTGCGTGGCGAGCGTCGTCATTATGACGGCCTCGTCGAGGGTCGTGGGGTTCGGGGTCGTTATCGTGACCTGCGTGCACATGAGCGGCGGCGCTATCGGGCCTGAATCCCAGCCGTTGGCGTTGACGACGCCGATGACTATGGGGAGGATTGCGCCGGTAATCTGCGTCGCCGTGACCGTGACGGTATCGAGAATCCCTTGAAGGGCAATTCTCGATATGAGGAGCGGATGCTTGAAGATGACATTGATGAAGCCGTAGCCAACGAGATTGGTCTGATAGTCGCGGTCCAAGAGAGCACTTGCGTTGCCTACCCAGGTAGCTGCCGCCTGTATGATGGCGTCGCGTTCAGAAACCTGCATTTGCTCTAGGCCGGAATAACCCGGGTCACGTCTTGCCATTGCTACACCCCTACTGAAAACTAAATGGCCTTAGAGGTATAAATAATAGTGGGCACTTAGAATGCCTGATTTCACATGGGAAATCAGAAAGATATAAATACAAAAGATTTTGGAGCGGTCGCTCAAGGGGAAAAGTAAATAAAGGGGGTGGCTCGGATGGTACCGAGCCTACTCAGAAGAACTCAGTCTTGGTGACTTTGGCTTCCTGCGGCTGCGGGAACGGTATCTCCTGCTGAGGAGCTGCCGACATGCCGCCCTTGCTGAAATCGCGCTCGCCCTCGGTGAGCGGATAGTAGGGGACTGCGGCCTGCGTTCGCTCCTTCACGGCTGCGGGGTTCTGTTCCGGGAAGAAACCAGACGGGCTGAAGCCCTCTCCGCCCTGCTGCATCGCCTGGAGCGGTATCAGGGGTGGTTTGGCCAGCATCGCTGCTGGGCCCATGAGAACCTGGTTCAGCGTGCCGAGGATATTAACCTGTGCTTGCTGAACATTCTTGCTCATCATCTGCATCATCTGCGCCTGCTGGTTGATAAGCGCCTGAATGCCAGTCTGTCCTTGGGCTAGCATCAAGCTGAACCCAGAGGCCAGATTAGGCGCAGGCGCACCTTGCGGTGCCATGTCTGTCCCTCCCTTAGAAGATGGTGGTTCGGGTCGAGTTCCCTGCCATCGTCTTCTTCTCTTCTCCGACTATCTCGCTGCCTACCTTGAGCAGCTTGAGCGGGGAAGCGGCATCGAGGGCCATCGCGGTCCTCTTCATCAGTTCGGCCGGAGACAACGCGGGTCCGCCCTTCACGACGGTCTGTCCGCCCTGGAAGAGCGCACCACCGACGGCGATTGGTGCCATCAGAGGCAGCCTCATGGCCTCGGTCAACTTCATTGCGTTCTGCGACAAAAGGTTCGTCAGCTCTGCAAACGGGTCTGCCATCTATTACACCCCATTAGGTAAGTGTATATATGTGGAGGTATTTAAATATTATTAAAGCTTCACATATCGAGACTTCCCCACGATTTCATAGAGGCCGTTATCGTCAGTGTAGCAACAGCTCCTGACATCCGTGACTTTCTTTTGGAGTCATGACGGCAACTCTTTGATGAACGCCTCCTTTACCATACCAGGACCGCCAACGATAATATTTCTGTTCTCCTGATAGCCGATAACTATCTCGACAACTTTTCTCAGCCAATGCTTCAAGGCCTCTTCGCGTGCTCGCTGGAATCTGTTCTTGCTCTGGCCGCCCATGTCATGTTTATTTTGTACGAGGGAGGTGTCGGTCCAGAGAACATTCACACGCTCTCCGTTCGTCGTACCGACGGCGGCCTCCTTCGAGTCTATCACGACGAGCAATATCTGGTCGAAGGTCTCAGGTTCGTACTTTTGATATTCTCGCCCGCAATGGTAGAGCCGTCGGACGCCTCCGTATTTCTCCTCGATGAGTTCGTCGCCGTCGGTGTAGAATGCTACTGCCTCACGACGGCCTTGGACTCCAACGAGCAATTTCTGGAGCCCGCGGATGACGCTCTTTCTGGTCTCAACACACTGGATATTCCGAGCCTGCGCAATCTCACTTTGCAAAAATGACCTTGGGTCTGCGCAGCCGAGCGGGAGCTACAATGAAATCTTCATCGCAGTCATAGTTCCACGATACTATATAGAAGGAGGAGAAAATAAACTTTGCTACCCGAATGTCGGCGTCGGCCTCTTGGGTCTGTAAGGGACCACTTGCCCTATTGCCACTTGTCCGCCCGATGCTAGCGCAGGAGGCGGTGGCAGCGCCGTTGGAACCACGACATTCGGCTGCACTGGGATTGAAATCTCCTTCGCACCGATGGCCTGCTTCATCGACGCATACAGACCCAGCGTCTCCATCGGGTCTATCTTGCTGATACCGAAGCTCTGGTCGAGAAGGGTGTAAAGTTTGCTAGGATGTGTCGCAAACTCTTCTAATAGCCGAGTCGCAACATCAAACCCGTGGAAGCCAACCATCTCGGTCAGCCCCTAGTCGAGCTTCAGTATGCTCGGTGCCAAATCCAGCATCTTCGGGGGCTTCGGGAGGAACGCACTGATGATGCCGGCCGGCGTGGAGCCATATGCAGAGATATCTGCGCTCCCCTGAGTGGCCTTCTGTATCACCGCTGTGCGTTCCTCGTGGTTCCGCTTCTCGAAGTCCTCGGGTGTAGGGATGCCTATCTTCTTGGCGATGTCGGAAGGCCCTGGGATTGTGTCCAGCGCCTTGCGTATATCAGAGAAAACCTCAGACGGTGACTTCATATCCGGCATCGACAAGCCTCCTTGTAAGCGCTACTTGCGTAGCGCTCTTAGTTCTTGAAGCCCGGAGGAGCCGGCAGGAACTGCTGCGGAGGCGGAGGCAACGGGGGCAGCCCTGGAAGGCCCTTCGGAGCGCCGAAGAACTCTGCCGGGTGCTGGAGCGTCAGGTCCTTCGTCATGAGGGCCTGGGGCCTCTTGATTATCTCGGTGAGGGCCTTCGGCTCGGGCAGGTCGAGTCTGCCCTTGGCGAATACGTGCTGCGGGGTCAGGCTCCTTGCGGCCCTGTAGACATCCTCTCCGATGTCGCCCACGGCCTTCGGAGCATCGATTGGAATGAACTTCTCCACGATGCCGGGGACGCTGTTTCCCTTGGACTCGTCGGCCATCAGTTCCGCTGGGCTCTTTATCTCAGGCGGGAGAAGGGTCGGGACGAAGTCTGCGGGACCGCGGCCTCCCATGACCTTGAAAAGCGTCTGTCCGATAAAGTCCTTCGGCGGCTCTGCCATCTTTCTCTGAACATCTTCAGGCATTCGTTACACCCCTACTGCTTGAGTGTATGTTGATAGAAGTATATAAATCTTATTTCATTCCCTTACAAGGCGAGGCTCGACCAGCGCAACAAGGGGAGCCAGGGGGAGAGTGGCAACGTCCACTATGTCGTGCACAGTAGACACCGCTGGATGTCCTGAGAGTAAAGAGTACAATGGGTCATGGAAAACGATTCTATGGAAGGGTCCTAGAACTTCCCATGGGGCATCCTTGGCCGCGTGAACCTCTGGGTACGCCTTCCCGAACACTATTGTATCGATTTTCTCGTGGAGCTTTTGGCCAGGCATGGGCTCACTTCGAGGTGGTCCTTCTTCGGACGCCGACCTCTTCGAGCCAGGCATCGGGTCTTATTGGAGGGACAGGTGGCACCACGAAGTTGCGGATTGCCACATAAACGTCGTCGAAGGCCTGGCCGACATTCTGCTTCATGCGCTCCTCAAGCGGAGGCTTCTTGGGCTTGATGGCTTGCTCGGCCTGCCACTGCATTTTCTCTTGGCGCTGCTGCTGTTCACGTTGCGCCTCGGCCTCTTTCTTGACGGCCATCTGCGACATGACCTTGTCGAAGACCTCGCCCTTGCCTTGCGATTCTAAGTGCCGCTTGAGCTTCTCAAGCATGATGCGCTTGCGGCGTTCACAGTTGGGGCAAAAAGAAACCTTCTCGAAGAGTGTGTCCACCTTTCCCATGATTTCTTCAGTGGTAGTTCCCTTCGGGTAATACGCGTGGACAGGGACGATTCCGCCTCCGAGCTTGGCGAGGTCCACCTTGACCTCCGGATTGGACTCCGTCGGCTCCTTCTCTGCAACTAATTGAACGTAGCCGTCTGGAAAGAAATCCACCATGACGCCGCCGTCCGGCGTCTCAGATATTCGTAGCTCCCTGTACTTGGGTATCAACGGGGACCACTTCCTTTGTTTCTTCCTTGACCGCTTCCTTCACGGCCTCTGCCTGCTTCTTCTCGATGGTCGCACACGACACGCCGGTAAGCTCTCCCACCAGGCGTGCCTTGTCTGCGGCACCGGAGACCTTCGTGGAGCCGCACTTGGTCTCGATGACCAGCTCTGGCTCTCCGGGGTCCTTGTCTTCAACTTCCACGAAGTCGATTGGCATCTCCTTCCCAAGTTCTCGAATGGCCTCTCGCATCGCCTCGGGCAGTCGCTTTCCTACGATTTTAAATCGGTCTTCTCGGTTCTCTTCCATGCGAATAACGCTCCCTCATCTTTTAGGTCTGAGATTATAACGGCATCTTTGGGTATAAGGATTGCGGTCGGCCGTTCGCCAGGCCCGCAGTAATACTTGCTGGCGTATTCCTTGGTAGCCAGCCATATTGCCATCGCATCCGGCCCGAACTCCTTCTCGATTGCCTTGAGGACGTTGTCGAGATTGCAGTCATCGAGCCCGAGCGCTTCGCAGGCATCTTCGATGATGTGCTCGTTGCCCATCTCCTCGACTTCGTAGCGGACTATTATAGCGGCTCGGCGCTCTGCGCTTCCCATGTAGGACTCGCAACGGTATCCTTTACCGTCCTTGAGCATCTGGTTGACCTCTTTGCTCTTTCTGAATACAGCGAGGTCCTTCCAGTCTTTGACCCCTTGGAGCGTCTCGGCATCGTAGTGCTTGCCGTCAATCTCTACCCAGACGTGTCCGGGGCCATCGAAGTCCTCTGGAGTGCCGTGGTCTATCGCAGTGGGCACCAGTTCCATAACTTCTTGGGCCCAAAAATCGCAGTATCCATCATTTATCTCAAAGGCTGATTTTACTTCGAAGTCTTCTTTGACTTTGAGGGTTGCTTTCTCCATGGCCATTCTAATATCCATAGAGATTCTCCCTCTCCCTTGCACGCCCGATTGCTATGATGAGCTTTAAGGCGTCAACTATGCTGATGAGATTGAACCGTAGCATTATGGCGATTGCTACAACAGCCCTTTCCCTATCATTCTGCGTCATGAGGGAGAAGCCTCTTGAAGAAAGCGTCGAACTGTCCTTTTGAGGTCCATTGCACTGCTTCCATGACATCGATAAAGACCATCGTATCACCCTGACTTCTGTGCCATCCCTAAAAGGATGCTCAGGACCACCAACGGGTCCTCGGCGCGCTCGATAAAGAACATCATGATGGCGGTCGGGAGGTTCTCCGGCTTGCCGCCTGCGGCCGTCACGGATGCCATCATGGTCTCAATCTGCGACATATGGAGCTGTGCGAGATTGCGGAGCGGATTCTGCATGATGCCCTGCATCTTGTTCATGTTGGAAGGTGCAAACATGACCTGGCTGAGTTGTAGAAGCGTGTTCCCCGCAGCGCCTTTTGCCATCGTTTCTAGATGTATATCCAACTATTTGGGCTTTTTCTTCCATTCAGACTTTCACCATCTCGATGTGGTCCCCGCAAATGCAGGTGAAAGGATGGAACGGATTCCCGAGGGCGTCCTTCCCGTTCTTTACTTTATCATAG
>Ga0315288_10010630_pt1 | contig 11613 bp, 4 predicted proteins | sample YL17G11_20_MG_FD_203454 | JGI IMG/M metagenome (GOLD analysis project Ga0315288, IMG submission 203454) | Sediment microbial communities from Yellowstone Lake, YNP, Wyoming, USA - YL17G11_20 | ecosystem: Environmental > Aquatic > Freshwater > Lake > Sediment | place: USA: Wyoming | collected... | reverse complement strand
CCGGGGTCTCGGCCGCGACCGGACCCGGACAGCAGATTCTGACCGTTGCGGTGGGCCGGATTGGAGACTGGGGCGCTCAGACCTTCTGCGCCCGGCGCATTCTGGGTGCGCTGTGCACGGTGCAGGAAGAGTCATTGCGAGCTGCGGGCTGGTATCGCAAGCCGGAGGTCCCGAACATCGGCAAGCGCGTGAAGGATGGCGGCGCGCTGGTCGCGCTGGGCGAGAAGGTGTACGCGCTGCGGGGCAACAATACGAACGACCTGCTGGTCTTCGACGTCGTCCGGGATACCTGGGCCAAGGAGAGCGATGTTCCGTTCGCCAGCACGGGTTCGGCCCGCCGGGTCAAGAAGGGCGCGTGCCTGGCGACCGACGGCTATTACCTTTACGTTGTAAAAGGCGCCAACACGCAGGAATTCTACCGATATGACCCTCAGGGAAAGACCTGGCAGGAGCTGCCCGGGCCGGTCTTCACCAAGCGCATATCCGGCGGCTCGCTGGCGTTTGACGGCGACCGCACGCTCTATCTCTTGTGCGGTTCGACTCTACCGGAATGGAAGGCATTCGATGTCTTCCTGGATACTTGGCGTACGCCGAACCCGGCGCTGCTGCCCGGGTCGAAGTGGAAGTACGGGAGTTTTCTGGCCTGTGATCGGAACCTGGTCTACGCCCTGCGCGTCGGCGGTACCGTCAACGAGTTCTACAAGCGCGACGCCGCGGCCAACGATACGATGTGGTTGCGGCTGCCGGAGCTGCCGCTGATTGGGCCGAGCGGGAGGAAGAAGAAGGCCAAAGACGGCGCCAGCGGCGTGGTGGTGGGCAATACGCTGTTCGCGCTGAAAGGCGGCAACACCCTGGAGCTCTGGTCGTACGACCTGGCCGCCGGTACGTGGCGGGCGCGCGAGAATGTCGGTTCCCCGACCGGGATTCCCCGGAAACGAGTCAAGGGCGGCGGCTCGCTGGCCTATTCGCCGTTCCAGGACGGTCTGGTTGCGCTGATCGGCAACAACACCACTGAGTTCTGGTTTTATGTCGCGGCGGGGGCCGCGGGCGGCGGCGCCCAGACCGGCGCGACCGGTCCCGTTGCGGGCCGCGAAATCGCGATAACACCTAATCCCGCAGCCGGCCTGGTCAGGCTGACCCGGCCGGAACCGGGCGGCGCGCCGGCGCAGTTGACAGTATTCGACATTGCAGGAAGACAGGTTCTGAAGCTGGACGGCGTCGGGCGGCAGTTCGAGTTCGACACGCGGCGCCTGGCAACCGGAATCTACCTCCTGCAGATTGAGACTTCGACAAGCCGGACGACCGGCCGATTACAGGTCGTCCACTAGAGGAAAGGAGACAATATGACACGAAATCTATCGAATCTAACAAGAAAGGAGGTGACAAAAATGACAAAAGCAATCAGAATCGCATTCCTGATGCTGACGTTGACCAGCGTTGTGCTGTTTACCGGCTGCAACCGTATCGCTGACCCATTGGCAGGCAGCCCGGAGCCACCGATTGATGTGCATGCCAGTACCTGGGCCTACACGACCCCGCTGCTGGCCGGACAGACCATCAACGTGGGCAACGTCAACATCGCGTTCACCTACAACTACGTCACGATCAACTACGAGATCACCGACCTGACCTGGTGGCTGACCACCGCGCACGCAGACATCGAGTTGGACTCGCTCGACTTCCCGAATAACAACGGCAATCCCAATCCCGGAGGCTTCGCCTACAAGCAGGACCCGATCGATCCCCCGGTCCATACCTACACCTTCACGATCCCGAACACTGACGAGTGGCGAAAGGCGACGGAACTGTATGTCGCTGCGCACTGCGAAGTCGTCAAGATCGTCGACGGCCACATCGTACAGACAGAGACGGGCTGGGGCGATGGACACGACTTCTGGGGTCACAACTGGGCCACGTTCATCGTCTTCAAGGTTAAGAAGGTCATCCACCTGCCGGACTTCAAGGTTTCGGCTCAGTACTCCGGCGTGACAGCGACCCCCTTCGGCTACGCACCTACTCAGTTCCACATCTGGGGCATCGGCGAAAAAGAAGATGTCCCCTACGTGATCTGGGACGGCTACTGGCCTTCATTCTGCCTCGACCTGCATACCTATATCTACGGAACGGACTACAAGGCGACACTCTGGGACAGCTACGACCCGATGATGCCCGTCTACGCTCGCTGCTTCCGAAGCGATGGCGTGACTCCGGTACGCTACGACAAGATCAACTTCCTACTTAACTACCTAATCGAGGATTATGGTAGTGTGCCGCAGGATTGGGACCCCAAGTGGGTCGTCGGGTTACAGCTGGCATGTTGGTACTACCGCGGATACTTGAACGACGCTGACATCGCCGGAAACGCCGAAGCCGTGGACCTGGTTGGTGAAGCCGAGGAAAAGGGCGACGGGTTCTACCCGGCAGTTGGTCAGTACATGGTTGTGCCGATCGACATCAACGAAAACATCCAGCTCTGCTGCCTCGTTCTCGACCCGTGATCTGAGTTCGACCCATGACGCAGTTCGGGGGAGCCCTCCGGCTCCCCCGAGCATTAACGAAAACGCGAGTACGAAATCCGAAACTCGAAATCCGAAACGGACAGTCGGACCTTAGGCTATTGACAAGTCAGGGTCTTCGGCTACAATTTGATGGCAGAGGGAGGGGTCCGCGCCGAGCGCAGTGTGGCGCCAGGCCCGGGAGCTGATATGGAGTGCAAGGTGTGAAGGAGATTCTCGACGGACAATGAGTAGCTTTGCGTTGGAAGCTCAAACAACAAGCTCAAACCCAAGCCGAGGCCAGCTTGGGCTTGGGGCTTGCGCTTGCGCTGACTGCGACGAAGCCTGCTGAGGAGACGAGGATGTTCAGAACAACGGCGATAGTTCTCTTGTTGACAGGGGTCTTCGGTTTCGTTTCGGCAAAGGTGCCCAGACCGGTCGAGGGGAGCCTGAAATCGGCTCCGGCCCAGAAACTGGTGTCGGGCGCCGGGCTGAGCGACGAGTCCGGTGCCCAGGTCGGGTCCGAGTCTCAGTCGCAGGCGATGGCCCTTGAGAACGTCAGCCGGATTCTGCCCGATGAAGGTGAAGCCCGGGGGGAGGATGTAGCGCCGCCATCCAACTGGCTGACTTACGCCCGGCGCGACGGCGGCAGCCACAGCATCTACGGCAGCGACCAGGTCGGAATCCGGTTCAAACTCAGTGACTTCGATTGTGACACGGTGACGATTGACTCGGTCAGGGCTTACTTCTACTGCGTGGGAGCCGGTTCGCCCTGGAGCGATACCACCGTTGTACTCCGAATCTACGACGCCGACGCCGACTCCGAACTGTGGAATTCAGGGCCGCTCGAGGTGCCGGTGTCCGGAATCGGAGCCTGCTCGCTGAAGGTCGCGCTGACCGAGCCGATAAAGACCGGCCGTGACTTCGTGATGGTGAGCGACCCGGTTGCGGCGAACGGCACACCGCACGTCTGGGGCGATGACATCCAGCGCTTCCGCTCGCTCGACCGCAGCACCCTGCCCGGACCCTGGTCGGTGGACAGCGGCACGCCGACGACCTACCGGCTCATGGCTTGCTACTCGCCGCGGACATCGGTGCCTTCGCCTTGGCCGGGCGCGCGCCTCCTGCACGAGACATTTGAAAGTTCGTCCTGGCCGCCGTCCGGCTGGGCACGCACGCAGTCCAATTCGTCGTATCCGTGGACGCGCGTGACGACCTCGAGTAACCCGGCAATCAACGGAGCCTTCCTGTATGCCTTTCCGCCGCCGGTGAACCCCAACTACTACTACATGATCCGGATGTATTCCTGGCTTGCCCCGAGCGGAAGCTGGGCGCGGATTGCCACGCCCACCCTGGGCGTCGGGGCCAGCTCGGCGCCGGTTTGGACTCGATTCCAGTTCTATCAGGACCCGGGCGCGGCATCCAAGCACGACAGCCTCTACGTTGAAGTCTCGACGACCAGCCAGACCGGACCCTGGGTGACCGTCGTCGGCTTCGACCGGCAGCGGAGTATTGCGGGCTGGTACGAGACCGTCGTGCCGCTCGGTGTCTACAGCGGCAACATCTGGGTCTCCTGGCGCGCGGTTTCCAAGAAAGGCAACAACCTCGTGATGGACCACCCGATGGTCTATTACGGAAGAGAAGTCGACATGGGGGTGAGCCGGCTCGTCGGCATCCAGACCGAACCCCGGTTCGTCGGTGACATGGATACATTCCGGATTCGGGTGAGCAATTTCGGGACATCCGACCAGACCGGGGTTTACGTCGTGCTGGATGTTGACGAAGACCGGGTAGACAGCGTGGCGGTTGACGTGAACGGCGGAACGTTCGTCGACACTCTGCTGCGCTGGAGGCCCGCGGCCGGGGGCAGCAAGAACCTGAGGTTCTTCACCAAGCTGTCGGACGACCAGGACGGCAGCAACGACACCCTGCGCCGAGTCGACCAGGTGATCACGACGGTTACGTCGTTCGATGAGGGCTTTGAGGGAGAGGCTTTTCCGCCCCCGGGCTGGTCGGTAACGGACAGCAATGGCGTGGACGGAACCTGGTCGCGCTCGAGCCTTCGCTATCACGCGGGTCAGGCCGGCGCGCGGACGAGTCCGGACCCGGGTCCCTACGCCAACGGCGCACACGATGTCCTGTATACGCCGGTCTGTGACCTGACCGGCGCGTCCATCTGGAGGTTCTCGTTCTGGCACCTGGACTCGATTGAGGCAGACTTCGACTCCGTCTACCTGGAATACGCGACCGACGTCCAGCCTGATGCCGCGACGCCGCCGGCCTGGTCGCCGCTCAGGGGCTGGAGCCAATCCGAACCGGCGACCTGGCTCGAGTTCGACACCCTGCTGAGGGACGGATTGACGAGCCGCTGGCGGTTCCGCTGGCGCTTCAAGGCCGACAACTCAATCGAGCGTGAGGGGACCTGGGTCGATGACTTGAGGCTTGTTCCGGTGCCGGCCAATGACCTGGGTGTGCAATCGCTGCTGAGTGTTCGGAGCTATCCGCTGACAATCGACAGCGCAGCCTCGTTCCGAATCCGAATCCGAAACTATGGCACCGACGACCAGATCGCGCCCGTCGAACTGCTCGCTGATGGTGTGGTGAAGGCTCGGTTGCCGGCGGTCGGGCCGATACCGGCGTTCGGCACGTTCGACACCGCGCTGGCCTGGACGCCGGCTGCGACCGGTCCGGTGAGACTGAAGTTCTGCACCGTTCTCAGCCCGGATGCCGACCCGACGAACGATACCCTGGAACTGGCGCGCTACGTCAATCCGGCGTCCTATGTGCCGGACTATGCCGAGGACTTCAACGAAGCCTGGGAAGACGCCAATAACCCGCCCTGGTACGGCTGGCGGATTGTGAACGGCGGCTCCGAGTACCCGCCGGTGCAGAACCGCAACGACTGGATAAAGTACGGCGGCGTCTATGACGCAGCCACGACCGAGGGCAGCGGCGTTCCGGGAGGCCCAACCGAAGCTCCGAATGACTCGCTCATTTCGCCGCGGTTCGATTGCAGTGCGCCCGGAACATATACTCTCACGATGTGGTACGATTTCTACATCTGGGATGCGCCCGATTGCATGCGCGTGCTGCTCTCCACCGACGATGGCGGCAGCTGGTCGGTAGTCCATTTCACAGTTGTGAGCGAGAGGGGCTTGCGCGCCTTCGACGTCACGAGCCTGGTCGCGGGCGAGCCGAATGTCCGGGTTGCCTTCGTGCACGTCAACACGGCGCCGAACGGCTCGCCGTATAATTACTGGGACGTTGACTGGTTCACCTTCACCGCCCTGCCGGGGGCGCCGACGCTGACCCTGCCGGCGAGCGGCGACACCATCAACCAGGCCCGGCCGAGATTCGACTGGAGCGAATCGCCCTATGCGGTCCGGTACTGGATCCAGGTTGACGACGACCCGTCGTTTGTGTCGCCGGAGATTGATGACAGCAGTTCGACCTCCGGCAGCTTCACGCCCGCGACACCGCTCACCGAGGGCAGGTGGTTCTGGCGGGTCGCGGGATCAAAGGACGTCGCGGTCTGGAGCCCGTTCGGCGGCCCGGACAGCTTCTGGATTGATCGGACGCCGCCCGCGGCTCCGGTGCTCTGGCTGCCGGCGGGCAACGCGTACCTCGGCACCGCAACTCCCGCCTTCCACTGGGGAGCCGTGACCTTCAATGACCGCTCCCCGGGCGATGCGGTTGTCCCGCGTTCCGCCGCGGACCGCGGACCGGTGTCCTACGACATCCAGGTTGCCTCGGACAGCACGTTCCCGGACGCGAGTATCGTCTATGCCCGGACCTTGACCGACACCTTCGTTACAGCGACGACCCTGCCTGAGGCGCGGCTGTTCTGGCGAGTACGCGGCAGGGACGGCGTAGGCAACATCGGCGAGTACGCTGACTGCCGGGCATTCGAGATCGACCTCACTGCGCCGGATGCGCCGGTCCTGTATGCGCCGGCCAACGAGTCCTATCTCAATACCTGCGGACCGGACTTCTGGTGGGGTCAGGTGGGGTTCCTGAAGGGCGGCAAAGGCGACGCGGTTGTGCCCGGTCGAAAGACGGATAACGCGCCGGTGACCTACCGGCTCGAAGTCGCCCTGGACAGTACGTTCCCGGACTCGAGCATCGTCTATGCCGCAACCCCGATTGATACTTGTGTCAGCTCTCTGCCGCTGCCTGAGGCACGCCTGTTCTGGCATGTGCGGGGTGAAGATGGCGCGGGCAACATCGGCGCCTACAGCGCCTACTGGGTGTTTACCGTCATGGTGAGTCCGCTGGTCGCGCCAACCCTGTGTCTGCCGGCCAACCACTCCCGCAGTCTGACCCAGTGGCCCCAGTTTGTCTGGAACCGGATCAATCCAGGTACCGACGCGCTCATCAGCTATCGGTTTCAGGTTGCCACCGAGTCGCTGTTCAATTCGCCAGTCATCAACACGAGGCTGGCCGAGACGACCTATGCGGCGACGGCGCCGCTGGACTATGGCAAACACTATTGGCGCGTGATGGCAAAGGACACGGCCGGCAATATCAGCCCCTATAGCACGGTGTTTGACGTCACGGTCGAACCGCTTCCCGCGCCAACTCTGTGTCTGCCGGCCAACCACTCCCGCAGTCTGACCCAAAGGCCCCAGTTTGTCTGGAACCGGGTCAATCCAGGTACCGACGCGCTCGTCAGCTATCGGTTCCAGGTTGCCACCGAGTCGCTGTTCAATTCGCCAATCATCAACACGACGCTGGCCGAAACGACTTATGCGGCGACGGCGCCGCTGGACTATGGCTCACACTACTGGCGCGTTATGGCAAAGGACACGGCCGGCAATATCAGCCCGTACAGCGCGGTGTTCGACGTCACGGTCGAACCGCTGCCTGTTCCGATCCTGCGCCTGCCGGCTGATCATTCCTGGACTCTGAACCGGACGCCTGAGTTTATCTGGGATCGGGTCGACCCGGGCAATGGGGCGCTCATCGACTACCGGCTTCAGGTCGCAACCGACTCCCTGTTTACGTCGCCGCTGGTCAATACGGTCCTGGCCGAGACAACCTACACGCCGTTCCTGCCGCTGGATTTCGGCAGGCACTACTGGCGGGTGATGGCGCGGGATACCGCCGGCAATACCGGTCCGTACTGCCCGCGTTGGGACTTCACGGTCACCGAGGCCGCGACGGTGGGCCTGACCACGCCCAATGGCGGCGAGGTCTGGCTGGCCGGCTCGAGTCACGATATCACTTGGACCAGCGCCAACTCGAACACCGACTCAATTCTCTGGTCCGCGGACAACGGCTTGACCTGGTCCTTCGCGGGCAAACAGACACCGCCCACTACCCGCAGCTTCGCCTGGACTGTGCCCGGCAGCTTCGGCAGTCGGAACCGGATCGAGGTCTTTGCCCTCGGCAATGCAAACACGGCGTCAGACCTGAGCGATACCACCTTCACAATACTCTCGCCCATCTCAGACTGGACCGGACGTCCCGCGCTGCCCGCCGGTAGTAAGAACAAGAATGTCAAGGATGGCGGCGCGCTGGCGTATGGAAGAGAAGGGGTCCGGAGTCGGGGGGCCGGGTCCGGGGACCGCGATGACACCGGCTATGTCTACGCGTTCAAGGGCAACAACCGGTGCGAATTCTACCGCTACAACACTCTGAGCAACATCTGGGTCACGCGCGAATCCATCCCGGCGATTGGCCGCCTGAGCAAGAAGAAGGCGGTGAAGAAGGGTTCTTCACTGGCGATGGCCGGCGACGGGAACATCTACGCCACCAAGGGCAACAATACGCTGGAGTGGTGGCAATACGACCCGGTAGCCCGGAAGTGGACCCAGAAGGCGGATGTCCCGACCGGGGCCAAGAACCTCAAGGAAGGCGTGGGTTCCGCAGCCGTGACCATCGGCAGTGACGACTACGTCTACCTGCTGCGCGGTTCTTCCACCTACGACTTCTACCGCTACAAAGTCGCGTCCGACGCCTGGGAAGTAATGCCGGCCGCACCGGGCGGGGTTTCAACCAAGCCCTACAAGAACGGTTCTTCGATTGCCTACGACGGCAACGACACCATTTACTGCCTGAAAGGGAGCTACAACGAGTTCGCGGCGCACAGCGTCTCCGGCAGGAACTGGGTCACCAAAGACCCGCTGCCTCTGACTGCTCCGCCCGGGAGCAAGAAGAAGAAGGTCAAGGATGGCTCAAGTACCGCCTGTGCCGGCAAAGCAGTCTACGCGCTGAAGGGCGGCAACACCAACGAATTCTGGACGTACCGGTGCGACTCGCACAAGTGGACGGTCGCGATCGAGTTGCCGACGGGCAGCAAACGGGTAAAGGGCGGCGGGGCACTGGTGACGGCAAAGGACGTGCATATGCTGTACGCATTCAGGGGCAACAACACTTGTGAATTCTGGGAGTACGGGCCGATTCTGACATTCGTCAGTCTCAACCCGCCGGAAGCCGGTCGGCCCAAGGGCATCCAGGCTCGCGTCCTCGCTTCCTCGCTCCCCTACTCTCTCTCGATTGCGCCCAATCCGTTCACTTCATCCCTCAATCCCTCAATCTCCTACTCCCTCCCGGTTGCGGGTAACGTCAGCGTGCGGCTCTACGACGTGACCGGCAAACTGGTCAGCACGCTCGCGAGCGGCTATCGTCCGGCCGGCAACTACGCTTGCCGCCTGGCGCCTGCCGCATATCGCCTGTCTGCCGGGGTCTATGTCTTGAGTTTCGAAGCCGAAGGCTGCCGAACAACGCAGAAACTGGTCATCGAATAGAGAGCACATAGCAGACAGGGAATAGGGACTTCCAGGTTTCACCTCTCCGAGTCGAAGAGGAGAAGCTTCAAAGTCAAGGGGCGCGGGAAACCGCGCCCCCTTGTTTTCTGTGGTTGCCGGAACTAATCCTGCGGACGGACTGCGGTACCGGTCAAGGTCTTGGCACGCGTCAGTCGTTTGTGCGGCTGCCGGGACGGTTTCTTTGCCTGCAACTTGCCGGTGGCGGCGGAGTACTTGTACATCGTCCAGACGGCATAGCCCGGGTCCCACTCAACAAGCATGATGAGTTCGGCCAGACCGTCATTGTCAATGTCCATCAGCCGGGGTTGGTTTGGCGCCTCGGTATGGATGTAGTAGAAGTAGTCCGACTCCCAGACATCTTCGCCGGTTGAGGCGTTGACCATTCGGATGTACTGGTACTGGTCGGTCCGGTACTCGCCATCAATGAAGACCAACTGCATCCCGAGTGAATCCGGCATCGCCTGTGCAATGCCGATAGTGTAGATTTCGCGCGGGCTGTAGACCTCGCTTTCCCAGACTTCATCGTACTGGGCGAAGACAAATCCGGCCAGCAGCAGCAGGCCGAACGCGAAACGCGAAACGCGAAACTCCCGGATTCGGATTTCGGATCTAGTGTTTCGGATTTTCCGTATCATGGTATCCTCCTTCTCAATTCCCGAGTTTGACAAGACGCGCGGTAATCCGGCCGGCCGGGCCTTGCGCGGCGCAGAAATAGACTCCGGCTGGAAGCGGGTGGCCCAGCTCGTCACGGCCGTCCCAATAGACAATGGCCGGAGCGCTGAACCTTCCGAAATCGCGCACGGTCCGCCCGTCAGGAGCGGTGACCCGCAGTCGCACACTTCGGCTGCCCGGCGACAGATCGAATCTCACCGGGCCTCGCGCCGGGATAGGCGTGACGGTCAGGCTGAGCTTCCCCAGTGCGGGTGTCGGTGGGCCGGCAATCCCGGTTGTCGGCGTGTAAGCCCAGAACTCTCGCGTCGAGTTGCCCCTCAAAGCATATGTCGCGTCTCCGACCGCGGCGAGCGAAGCGCCGCGGCCAACGGTCCTCACCGTGTGCGGCATGTCAAACAGCCCGGTCCAGCCGCCGGCACTCAGGGAGTAGGCCCAGAATTCGTCGGTGTAGTTGCCCTTCAGGCAGTAGATTGTGTCCCGACCGTCCCAGGTCATGCATCCTCCTGAGCCCACGCCTCTTCCGCTCGGACCGGTCGGGATAGACGGCTCGACGCGCCACGTGCGCGACTCCGGGGCAAAGGAGTAGAACTCCGTCTTGCCGCCTCCCTTGATGCTGTATATCCGCCCGCGGGCCGCGGTCACGCAGCCGCCCTGACCCGGCGTTTTTCCGGACGGTCCGGCCGGATAACTCGGCAGCATCAGCCAGATGCCCTGATTTAGGTTGAAGCAGCGGAAATCGAAGGTGTAGTTGCCTTTGACGAGGTAGAGAAACGAGTCCACAACCGCCATGCCCGAGCCGGCGCCTGGGAACTTGGCCCCGAGCGGAACATCGGGCCACTGGGTCCAGGGGTAGTTGACCGAGTCCGGCAGGTAGCGCCAGAACTCGGGCGAGTAGTTGCCCTTGCTGCAGAAGACGCCAAGCGTGGACCCGACAAGGGAAGTGCCGAGTCCAGCATGCCGTTTTTTCAAACTCCGGCCGATTACCGGCAATGACTCGCGCCGGGTCCAGACATTGGCCGCGGGACAGTAGGAGTAGAACTCATTGTAGCGCCCTTTCAGGCAGAACACCAGGGTATCGCCAGCGCACAGGGCACTGCCGGTCGAAATACCGTAGTTGATGGCGCCCAGCGGCACGTCGCTATGTCGGACCCAACCCTGGGCTGTAACCATGCTGCCGAAAAGGGCTATAGAAAGTAGTAATGCAGATTTGCGCATCAGACCTCCTTCAGCGGACTACGACCGCTTTCTTAACCAGCCGCTGACCGGCCGCTTCGAGGATATAGCAGTACTCCCCGACCGCGACCGGGTTTCCTTCATCGTCCTTCGCGTCCCAGCGCACCAGATGCCGACCCGGCTTGTCGTCGCCATGAACCAGGGTCCTGACCAGCCGTCCGGCCTGGTCAAATATGCAAAGCGAGACCCGGGCCTGCGTCGGCAGCGAGTATTCAATCCGCGTGGCATGGGTCATCGGGTTCGGGAAGTTCTGGTTCAGCCCGGGCAGGCGGACCAGCTCGTAGCCGGGCGATTTGATGCCGCTGCCGCCAAACTTGTACATAAACCAGGAAGTCTCCTCCGGGTCGTACTGGCCGACGAACAGCAGCTCGGCCCGACCGTCATGGTCAATGTCCTCCAGACGGGCCGGGCGGAGGCTGTCGTCATAGACGTGGTAGAAGACG
>Ga0315288_10010629_pt1 | contig 11613 bp, 9 predicted proteins | sample YL17G11_20_MG_FD_203454 | JGI IMG/M metagenome (GOLD analysis project Ga0315288, IMG submission 203454) | Sediment microbial communities from Yellowstone Lake, YNP, Wyoming, USA - YL17G11_20 | ecosystem: Environmental > Aquatic > Freshwater > Lake > Sediment | place: USA: Wyoming | collected... | reverse complement strand
CTTTCGGGGCCATGACCACGGCGTCCGGGAACCGCCCCGCCTCCGCGTAGGCGGCGGCCAGGGTGCCGACGAGCACGGCCCGGCGATATTGGGTGAGTTCGCAGGCCCGCTCGCCGTGACGAACGGCTTCCGCGCCGTCACGCAGGGTCGCGTCGGGATGCGTGGCGAGGAACCAAGCCAGGTTGTTGAGCAATTCCGGATAGTCCGGTTTCAGGCGGAGCGCTTCGCGCCAATGCTTCAACGCCTCGGCAGGTTGCTGTTGCGCGACCGACAAGGATCCCAACTGAACGTGAGCCTCCGGATTCTCCGGGGTCAACTCCGCCAGCCGTCGATAGGTCGCCATGGCCTCGTCTAACCGGCCCAGCGCGACTTCGGCCCGGGCCAGGCACTCCAGGGGCAACGGCCAGCCCGGGCTGATCGTGTTCGCGGTCTGGTAGTGGCCGATCGCTTCCTCGAATCGTTGATGCTGAGCGGCGAGATTGCCCAGGAACTGGTGGCCTTCGGCAAGCTGGGGGTTGGCGCGGAGCGCCGCCTGGACTTCCCGCACGGCCTCCGGTTCCCGACCGCCCGCCAGTAGCACCACTCCAAGATTGTAATGCATCGCGAAGTTGTTCCGGGTCACGCCCGTCGCGTGTTCGAAGAGGGCGACCGAGTTTTGCCAATAGGAGAGTTGTTCAGCGGTGCGCACCACGCAACCCACCAACGCCAGGACGCACAGCCCCGTCAAGACGATCTGGCGACGTTTCCTCCGGACTGAAAGATCGGCCACGCCCCACACGGCCATGACCAGGAGGCCGACGATGGGGAGATAGACGAACCGATCCGCCATGGCCTGAATGCCGGCTTCGACCAGGCCAATCGTTGGCAGCAGCGTGCCGAGGAACCAGAGCCAGCCGACCGCCAGAGCAGGGCGCTGACGGACTTTCCACAGAACGACACCTGAGATGCCCAGCAGGAGTATCGCGCTCGCCCCCACCGCCGAGGGAACCCAGGTCACCGGATGCGGGTAGAGCACCGCCAGGTCCGACGGCCAGAGGAGCTTGCCCAGATAACGCGCATAGGAAACCACCGCGTTCTCGAGGCGCAGCGACAGCGCCAGTCCCAGCGGAGCTTGCGTCACCGCAAGTCCTTGATGCGCCCACACCGTGATGGCACTCGAAATCAGCGACAGGCCGAGGAACGGCACTTTCTCCAGGATCAAGCGAGACATGGGCAACGGCAGGAAAGTCGGCGATGGCGCGGCGGAATTCCGCACGGCTCCCGGGGTTCCCGTGCGGAACTGAAATCGCCGTAGCGGCCAGAAATCCAGCAGCAGCAAAACGCACGGCAGCGTCACCAGGGTCGGCTTGGCCATCAGGCCCAGACCAAAGAGGCCCAACGCCAGCAGATACCGGCCAGTGCCACCACGTTCGGCGTAACGCGCATACGCCAGCAAGGTCAGCCACCAGAAGCAGCCGCTCAGGACGTTCTTCCGTTCCGCCACCCACGCCACCGTGTCCACCTGGAGCGGATGCACGATGAACAACGCCGCCACCACCACGCTTCGCCAGGTCGCTCCCGTCATCCGCAGCAAGACGAGGAAGAGCAGGACGGCGTTGAGCGCGTGGAACACCACGTTCACCAGGTGGTGCGCGCCGGCGTTCAGGCCGAAGAGCTGGCAATCCACCATGTGCGACACCCAGGTGAGCGGATGCCAGTAGGTATCCCGACCATGCAGCCGGCCGAACGCCCAGGCCAAGCCATCGCGGGTCAGGCCGGACTGGATCTGCGGGTTGGCCGTCACGTAGGCCGGATCATCATAGTGGATGAACTCGTGCTGGCTGACGGGCGCGTACACGGCGAAGGTGAGGCCTGCCAGCAGCAGGCAAATCCACCGGGGAAGCGAACGTGTGCGGGTGTCCGGCATTCTTGAGGCACGACTCTAGGAGAGAGGCGCGAGCGGTTTCCAGTTCAAACCATCGCCCGCTGCGCACGCGGCGCGCGATCTCCCGACAAGCGCCCGGACGGCCAGACACAGCGGCGACAAAGAAAAGGCCCGCCAACCGGCAAAGCTGGCGGGCCGTGGAGGAAAGGTGGATTACTTCTTGAGCGATTCCACAATCTTGGCTCGCTCCTGGTGGTACTGAGCCGGAGTGACCTGGTTGGCAATGTAAAGGTCCGTGAGTTCCGCCAAGCGCTCGAGACCGGTCTTGGTCGAGGCCGGAACCGGCTGAGGCGCGGCGGGTGCTGGGGCAGGTGGGGCCGGCGCAGCGACCGCTGGCACGGGAGCCGCGGGCGCAGGGGCCACCGGTATCGGCGCGGCAACGGCCGGAGCCGGGGCCGGAGCGGGTGCGACCGGGGCGGTTGGTACGGGAGCGGCCGGCGCCCGGTTGCTCTCCGCCATCTTCTGTTCCAACGCAGCGCGGATCTTGGCTTCTTGGTCAGCCGTCATCGCCGCCGCAGGCACCGGCGCAGGTTTCGGTGCCGGCGCGGGTGCCGCAGGCGCCAGGTTGCTCTCCGCCATCTTCTGTTCCAACGCAGCGCGGATCTTGGCTTCTTGGTCAGCCGTCATCGTAGCCGCGGGTGCCGGTGCGGGCGCGGGAGCAGGGGGCGGCGCGGCGACGACGGGAGCGCGCTTCGGCGCAGGCGCGGGCGCAGGCTTCGGAGCGGGAGCGGGCGCAGGCGCCTTCAGAGTTGGCTGAGCCACCACCGGCGCAGGTTTCGGTGCCGGCGCGGGTGCCGCAGGCGCCAGGTTGCTCTCCGCCATCTTCTGTTCCAACGCAGCGCGGATCTTGGCTTCTTGGTCAGCCGTCATCGTAGCCGCGGGTGCCGGCGCGGGCGCAGGAGCAGGGGGCGGTGCGGCGACGACCGGGGCGGGTTTCGGTGCGGGGGCGGGCGCAGGCTTCGGAGCGGGAGCGGGCGCAGGCGCCTTCGGAGTTGGCTGAGCCACCACCGGCGCAGGTTTCGGTGCCGGCGCGGGTGCCGCAGGCGCCAGGTTGCTCTCCGCCATCTTCTGTCGCAGCGCTTCCCGCAGGGCAGCATCCTTGTCGTCGGTCTTCGGCGCGGCGGCGGCAGTGGTCGGCGCAGGAGCCGGGGCGACGGGAGCGGCCAGCATGGGGGCTGGTGCAGGAGCAGGCGCAGGTGTTGGCTTGGCAACGGGCGCTGGCGCGGGGGGGATCGGAGTCGGTTGGACGACGACCGGCGCGGGTGTCGGCGTGGAAGTCGTGGGAGGCTGTTTCATCTCCGACATCTTCTGCCGCAAGGCTTCCCGAAGCTGGGCGTCCTTTTCATCCACGGCGGGTTGAACCGGCTTGGCAGGGGTCGGGGCCGGCGTGTTCATTTCTGCCACCTTTTTCCGGAGGATGAGCTGGTTCGTGGTCGGCGGAGGAGCGTCACCGCAGCAACTGTCAGCCGCAAAAGCCATACTGGCGCCAGCGCAGGCCAGAATTAGAAATGACTTCGGAACTCGCATAAGCGCAAGCTAGCCCACCGCCCCCCGGGGAATCAACTGTATTTCCGTCCATGCGGCTTGTCATTGCCATACGTTCCCGTATCATCCGGCGCTGTGAAAGAAAAGCGCGACCTCTGGTTGCCTGTCGCTTTGATGGTGGTGTTCGCCTTGACGCGCCTGCCGGGGGTGCTGCCGCTGAACTTCAGCGCCGCCTATGCGCTGGCGTTCTGCGCCGGCGTGTATCTGCCGGGTCGCATGGCGTGGTGGCTGCCCCTGGGTGTCCTGCTGGTCACTGACTTCGGGCTGAATCTCTTCTATTACGACGTGGCGGCCGTAAGTGGTCGGATGCTGGTGAACTACGCCGCCTTCGCGGGGATCATCGGGCTGGGACACTGGTTCCGGGGGCGGAAGTCCTGGCTGGCGCTGCTGTCGGGCGGGTTGTTGGGAGCGCTGCTCTTTTATTTCATCACCAACACGGCCTCGTGGCTCAGCGACCCCGGTTATCCGAAGACGCTGGCCGGCTGGATTCAAGCCCTCACCACCGGCCTGCCCGGCTATCCGCCCACGGTCGCCTTCTTCCGCAACACGCTCCTGAGCGGCGGGCTGTTCACCGGCTTGTTCGCCGCAGGCATGAAGTTGAGTGAGAAACTCCAGGCCGAGGCGGAGGAAGAACCCGAGCCGGCCGAGGAAGGTGAAGAGCCGGCGCCCGAAGAGTCCAAGGCCTGAGCGGGAGGATGAAGTTCCTTCCGCTCATCTGGAGTAACCTGAAGCGGCGGAAGCTCCGCACGCTGCTCACGGCTTTGTCGATCCTCGTTGCGTTCGTACTCTACGGTTATCTCTCCGCCATCGGCCGCGCCCTGGACCAGGGGGTGAGCGTGGCCGGCGCGGACCGCTTGTTCGTCCGGCATCGCGTGTCGATCGCGCAGCCGCTGCCGGTGAGTTACCAGGACCGCATCGCCACCCTGCCCGGGGTGAAGGCAGTCACGCACGCGTCGTGGTTCGGCGGCATTTACCAGGACCCGAAGAATTTCTTTGGTCAGATGCCGGTCGTGCCGGAGGAGTTCCTCGCCATGTACTCGGAGTATCTCCTGCCCGAAGATCAGAAGCAGGCCTGGTTCCGAACCCGCACGGGGGCGATCGTCGGCCGCAAGACCGCCGAGCGGTTCGGCTGGAAGGTGGGCGACCACATCCCGCTCCAGGCGACCATCTGGCGGAAGAAGGACGGCGAAGCGACCTGGGAGTTCGACCTGGTCGGCATCTACGACGGCCAGGAGGTGGGCACCGACACCTCGAACTTCTTCTTCCGCTACGACTACTTCAATGAGGGCCGGCTGTTCGGAGACGGCCTGGTGGGATGGTATTACGTGCGCGTCGAGAATCCGGCCGAAGCCGAGGCGGTGGCGCGGCGGATCGACCACGAGTTCGCCAACTCGTCCCACGAAACGAAGGCCGAGACCGAGGGCGCGTTTCTCCGCGGTTGGGCCAAGCAGGTGGGCGACATCACGACGATCATGGTGGCCATCCTCAGCGCGGTGTTCTTCACGATCCTCCTGGTGGCCGGCAACACCATGGCGCAGTCGGTCCGCGAACGGACGGAGGAGCTCGGGGCGCTCAAGGCGATGGGCTTCACCAACGGGCAGATGCTGGCCCTGGTGCTGGCCGAATCCTGCCTGCTCGCGGGCCTGGGCGGCGGGCTGGGCCTGGGTCTCGCCGTGTTCCTGATCGCCAAGGGTGATCCGACCGGCGGTTTGCTGCCCATGTTCCATTTCCCGATGCGCGACGTGGCGTTGGGGGTCGGCTTCGTTCTGGCTTTGGGACTCGTGGCCGGCGCGCTGCCCGCCCTGCAAGCGATGCGGCTGCGGATCGCGGAGGCCTTGCGACGCGTTTGAACCATGGCCGGAGCATCCAACTGGCTTTCCCAGGTCGCTTCAGTCACCAAGCTGAGCCTGCAGACCATTATCGAGCGGAAAGGGCCGGCGGCGGCAGCCACGCTCGGCATCGCCGGGGTGGTGGCCGTGTTCGTGGCCGTCCTCTCCATCGCCCAGGGGTTCTACCGCGTGATGCAGGTTTCCGGTGACCCCAGCGCGGCCATCGTCATGCGCAGCGGCGCGGACACGGAGATGATGAGCATCATTATGGGCGAGGAACGGCGCCTGATGGGCGACGCGCCCGGCGTCGCGCGGTCGGACCGCGGCGCCCTGACCTCCTCCGAGCTCTTCGTCGTGATCAATCTCCCCAAACGCTCGACCGGGACCGACGCCAACGTGCCGTTGCGCGGCGTCGAACCCAGCGCCTTTGACGTCCACCACACGGTCCGGATCACGGCGGGGCGCCGTTTCGAGCCGGGGCTCAACGAGGTGATCGTGGGTCTGGGGGCCGCGGCGGAGTTTGCCGGCCTGGACCTGGGCGCCCGGATCAAGGTCGGCCGGAGTGAATGGATGGTCGTGGGCCTGTTCGAGGCGAACGGCGGCCTGGCCGAATCAGAAATCTGGACTGACGCGACCGTGCTCCAAGGGGCGTATCACCGGGGCAACAGCTACCAGACCGTTCATGTCCGGCTCACTTCGCCGGAGGCGTTTGAAGGGTTCAAAGGGGCCCTGATGTCCGACCCGCGCCTGAATGTGAAGGTGCAGCGGCAGCCCGAGTATTATATCGAACAGTCCTCCGCGGTGTACCGGTTGATCACCGGGCTGGGCACGCTGGTCGCGGTGCTGATGGCCATCGGCGCCGTGTTCGGCGCGTTGAACACGATGTACACCGCCGTGTCTGCCCGGACCCGCGAAATCGCCACCCTGCGCGCGCTCGGCTTTGGCAGCGGCCCGGTCGTGATCTCGATCCTGGTGGAATCCGTCTGTCTCGCGTTGGCCGGCGGAGCGGTCGGCGGCGGCCTCGCCTATTTCGTGTTCGACGGTTACCGGGCTGCGACGATGAACTGGCGCAGCTTCAGCCAGGTCGCCTTCGCCTTTGACGTGACGCCGGGCTTGCTGGTCCAAGGCGTGATCTACGCGACGGCGATCGGCCTGATCGGCGGGTTGTTCCCCGCCATTCGCGCGGCGCGGTTGCCGATCGCCAAGGCGTTGCGGGAACTGTAACCGCGGTCCGAGCTCAGGGTCTTGCTGACGGACTGGCTTTTCCGTTAGGTTCGGCGCATGAGCACGCACTCCTCAAGCCCCGACAAGGAAGCCGAACTCGCCCGGCGCTTGTCCGTGCTGGGGGTGCGCGAGGCGGACTTGGAGGAGACGTTCGTCCGCTCCGGCGGGCACGGCGGCCAGAACGTCAACAAGACGTCCACGTGCGTGATGTTGCTCCATCGCCCCACCGGTCTGCGGGTCAAGTGCCAAGACACGCGCCAGCAGGGTCTGAACCGGTTCCTCGCACGCCACCTGTTGCTGGAGAAACTCGAGGCGCTTCACCGCCGGCGCGTGGCCGCTGAACGCGCCCGTCGGGAAAAGGCGCGGCGGCAGAACCGTCCGCGCAGCCGGGCCGCCAAGGAACGGATGCTCGCCGACAAATCCCATCACGCCGCCAGGAAGGCTGCCCGGCGTCAGGTCGAGCCGGACTGACCGCCGCCTGCGGGGCGCCGGCCTCCGGCCCAGCGAGGACCTCCGCAGTCTGGACGCGCATCGAGAACATGAACCGACTTGGACAGATTCGTGTTGCATATGCAACATGAACTTGTCCATGCGCCTTGGGCGGTTCACGGGAAGGCGTTCTGCGGGCTGGAACTTGAGGGTTGTTGAAGCGAAGGGAGTGGGATACGCTGCGTCTGTTTTCAGACGCGCCACAAAACGAAAGCCCGTGGGCACGCGGCGTAATCCGGGCGGGCCCGGTGAGGCGCCGCCGAACCGGTCCACATCACGAACTGTCCACTTATGAAGAACACTGCGGCAGCCACGCCGGATTCCCAACCCGGCACGTCCCCGAAAGCACCCGCGGCGCCGAAAGGCAAGATCCATCCCGTCGTGATTTATCCCTTCAAGCAGCCGGGGGATTACTCGGACCTGGAACAGCTCTACCAGTTGGTCGCCCGGCTCGACGCGGAGAAGGGCCGATACGCGCGCCCGATCACGGTCGTCGATCGCAAGACCCACTACGCCATGGAACGGAACAAGGTGTTCCTGGATTTTCGGAACCACACGGTCGCCCGCCACTCGGACATCCTGGATGTGTGGTGCGTGGACACCTGCCAGATGTGGTACTCGGGGTTGGGGAAGGCGTTTGAACTGGGCGCTCCTGAGGATGTGTACTGGCTGATCCCCGGCGACTTCAATTACGGCACGGCCGTGGGCAAGGAAGTCCTGGGGCGCCTGCACGACCTGCCGGAGATCATCGGGGAATTGCGGCAGGACCTCTGCATTGGCGAGATCGCCACCGACCATAACAATCCCAAACAGTTGATCGACACGTATGGGACTTTCTCGCTGCTATACAATTGGTTTCCCACGGAAGCGCAGGAGATCCGCCACCTGACGGAGCGGCCCCGTTCCGAGTTCTTCGCCATCGGCCATCGCTTTCTGCACGACGTCCTGGGGCAACGCTGGTACTCGTGGGAACAGACCGTGGTCATGTTGCTGCAGGCCGTGTTCAGCAACCGACGCATCACCCGGTTCTTCGTCGGGAACATCTCCGACCTGCCCGAGGGACGTGAATCCTTCGCCTCGGCCATGCAGCAGGTCGAGCGCACCGAACTGGTCCTCAAAACGCTTTGGCGCGAACGGAACCAGCCCAAACCGGGCTGGGCCCAGCAGTATCAGGTTCTCGAAAGCCAATCGGAGCAGGTCCGGCGGACCGCGCTGCTGATCCTCCAGAATTTGCTGGGCTGACCGGCCCGTCCTCCTGCCGCGGGCAAGTCCCGATCACGTTGCCTTGATGCCAGATCACTTCATGAAACTCGGAGGGGAGCGAATACCATGACGTCGACGCATACCGGTCCCTTGGGTCCGCTGAGACGCCCGGTCTATCAGACCGCGCTGCGGGCGGTGAACTTTGTCTGCAACGCGCCGGAGGCGCGATCCGTCAGTCTCGTGGGTGACTTCAACGGGTGGAACCCCGCCTCGCATCCGATGAAGCAGATGCCGGATCGGGCGTGGTTTCTGACCGTCGAGTTCCGCCACGGCCACTACCGTTACGCCTTCATGGTCGATGGTGTTCTGACGCTCGACCCGCGGGCGCAAGGCATCACCCGCAACGACAAGGGCGAGCGCGTCTCCCTTGTCCCCGTGAGCTGATCGCGATCCATCGACCGGTGCGTAGCCGCGGACGTGAGTCCGCGCATTCTTCTTCTGGCAGGGCGGAGACGCGCCACGCTTGACCTCATTGAAGGCCTTGTCCTGTCGGATGGCCCCGACCAGGTTGTCCCATTCGAGCTGGTAGGGATTCGGCTCGGGCTGCGGGAAGGCCCACGTCTGGTCCGCCCGCGTCAGGTTGTGGCCTTTGAAAGTGCGGCATTTCGCCGGGGTGTGCATGAAAGAGGAGATCACCGCCGCACCCCGGGTTCCGTGGGCATAGCTGGCGAATTCCTCGTGACACCCCGTTGCATAGCGGGAGTTGAGGAACAGCTTGGTGCCATCGCCGAAGGTGTACTCGACGGAGTACACGTCGAGGTTCTGATCCATGGCCTCTCCCCGGTGGCCGCGGGCGCCCAAGCCCTGCGCCTGAACCGGCCAGGCGTCTTTCATCCAACAGCACTCGTCCAGGTTGTGCGCGACGTAGTCATGGAAGACACCGCCGCTGGCCCAGAAGAAACCGAGGTACTTCTGGAATGGCAGAGATGCTCCGCGGTTGACGTCGCCCCACCGCTCACCCCATGCTCACGCCATGAACTCTCTCGTAACTCTCGTAACTCTGGCTACCCTTTGCCTCCTCTCTCTGCTCACTTCCAGCGCCCTCGCGGCCTCCGCCGGACCGGTGTTCTACGGCGACCCGCCGGACGACCATCATCCTTGGGCGGTCCATGACGGGAACCGACCGCAGCCCAAGATCGTCACGCCGGGCACGTTCAGCGCGCCTGAGCAGCCTGGCAAGCCGCCGTCCGACGCGATCATTCTCTTCGACGGCACCGATCTGTCGAAATGGGAATCGGAGAAGCAGGGCAACCCGCCGGCCAAGTGGGCGGTGATCGACGACGTCATGCAGGTGGTCCCCGGCACGGGCGGCATTCGCACCAAGGAGAAGTTCGGCGATTGCCAGTTGCACGTCGAGTGGGCGGCGCCGGCGAAGGTCGAGGGCGACAGCCAGGGCCGCGCCAACAGCGGCATCTTCCTGATGGGCATGCTCGAGATTCAGGTGCTGGATTCCTACAACAATGTGACCTACGCCGACGGCCATGCCGGCGCGTACTATGGCATCAATCCGCCCATGGCCAACGCCTTGCGCCCGCCGGGCGAGTTCCAGGTCTATGAAGTCGTCTTCCGCCGGCCGATCTACCAGGACGGCAAACCCGTCGATCCGGGCTATGTCACGGTCTTCGTCAACGGCGTGCTGGTGCAGGACCACACGCCGCTCGAAGGGCCCGGCGGTCACATGGGACGCACGAAACCCGGTCCCTTCCCGGAGAAAGGCCCGCTCTCGTTGCAGGACCACGGCAATCCGATGCGCTTCCGCAACCTCTGGTATCGCGAGCTGCCGCTGCGCGCGACCGAGGGCGGCACGGATGGTTATCTGACGACCGAAGCCACGATGGCCAAGCGCAGGGAGATCGCCGCCTCGATTCGGAAAGACGCCGCCGCGCTGAAGAACGCCAACGATCCGCTGCCGGAGATGCTGCGGCTGATGGAATCGCTCGTTTACGAAAAGGACGAGCCGACCTCCCAGACGGCCGCGCAGATGGCCGGGCAATACGTGGCGAGCCTGAAGACGTTGCCCGCCGACAAGCTGGCCGCGAAGAAGGACGAAGCGAGGCGGGTGCGCGACGTGTTCAAATACCTGGCCCGGTTCAAGATCGTTCCCGACACGTTCGCCCCGAGAGCGGAGATCGAGCAGATCATCAAAGATCAGGGCTGGGACAAGAAGCGGTAGCCCGGCAGCCGTCTCCCCCAGCCAGCGGAAAATGGTGACGACCACACTCAACCCAGGAGAAACAGCTCCACCCCGGATGCGCGAGTACACGAACCGGGAAACGGTCGCGGCCAACCTCCCGTATGCGGCGATGATTCTGCTGGGGGCGGCCACGATCGCCCTGGGCTTCCCACTCACGCTCTGGGCGATGGCGGGCGCCCTGGCCTACGCCGCCTGCGGTCTGGGCGGCGCCCTCTGGATCATGGTGTTCGTGTGTCCTGACTGCATCTACTTTGGCACTCGCGGATGCCCCTGTGGCTACGGATCGATCGCAACGAAGCTGGCGACGAAAGGCGAGCAGGAATGCTTTTCACATAAGTTCAAGCGGCACATCCCGGTGATCGTACCGCTGTGGGTCATCCCGCTGGCGGCAGGAATCCCCGCGCTGGTACACTCGTTCAGGTGGTGGCTGCTGGGATTGGTCGGGGCGTTCGCGCTCAATTCCTATGTCCTCCTCCCGTTGCTGGCCAAGCGGCATAGCTGCGGCGAGTGCCCGCAGCGGGAGAACTGCCCTTGGATGTGGGGCACAGGCAGCCCGGCCACCGGAGCATCCCCGGGAAAACTCCAGCCGCCCACATTCACGACACGGTGACTCGATGCCCGCACCCAGGGAATCTCTGGGCGAAAACCCGCGGCCTTGCTCTGGTTGGTTTTGGAGAGCAGCTCTCGCGGTCTCGATTCTTTGCCAGACCTCGGCACCCGGGGCAAACCCTCGGACCAGCGAAGATAGCCCGTCGCATTCCCAGAGGACCGCCAAGGCTCATGAACCCGCTCCCGGCTTTTCGATTCGGCAACAAGAGGCGGGTTGGTGGCTGGTTTCCCCGCAAGGCCAACCGTTCTTATCGCTCGGTGTCTGTTGCGTGACTCAGGGCGCTTCCCGCCAGGACTTTGACCCGGAGAACCCCGGCTATGCCGCCTGGCAACACTATCCGGACGCGGGGAGCTGGGCCGACGCGACCTGCCGGCGCCTGAAGTCCTGGGGCTTCACCACCGTCGGTGCCTGGAGCGACCACCGCACGCTCACCCAGTCCAAGGAAATGACGCTCTGGTTGACCCCCGTCCTGCACATCGGCTCCACCGCTGGAGCGCCCTGGTGGGACATGTGGGACCCGAAGGTCATCCGCCGG
>Ga0315288_10010627_pt1 | contig 11614 bp, 5 predicted proteins | sample YL17G11_20_MG_FD_203454 | JGI IMG/M metagenome (GOLD analysis project Ga0315288, IMG submission 203454) | Sediment microbial communities from Yellowstone Lake, YNP, Wyoming, USA - YL17G11_20 | ecosystem: Environmental > Aquatic > Freshwater > Lake > Sediment | place: USA: Wyoming | collected... | reverse complement strand
GATCCGGACGGCGACAGCTACGGCCCGGGATCGACGCCCGCCGCATCCCGTGCCGGCTGCGCGCCGCCGGCCGCTCACTCCGTTTCCATTTGCAGCGGGGCTGAAGCCCGACCCGCAAGCGGGTGCCCCGGGCTGAAACCCACCCTCTCTTTCAGCTCGAAGTGCCATTTCCACACTTCGTAGATCACCGGGTAGACCAGCAGTTCGAGCAGAAAGGAAGTAAACACGCCGCCGATCAGGGGCGCGCCGATGCGTTTCATCACGTCCGAGCCCGTTCCGGTCGCCCACAGGATCGGGACCAGGCCGATGAAGTCGGTCGCCACGGTCATGAACTTCGGGCGAATGCGCTTCACCGCGCCCTGCACGATGGCCTCGCGCAGCTCGGCCAGCGTCCCCAGCCGCCCCTCCTTCTTCGCCTGCTGGTAGGCCAGGTCGAGGTACAGCAGCATGAACACGCCGGTCTCGGCGTCCACGCCGAGCAGCGCGATGATTCCCACCCACACCCCGACACTCATGTTGTAGCCCAGCAGATACAGGAACCACACCGCGCCAATGGCCGAGAACGGCACGGCCAGCAGCACAATGAGGGTCTTCACCACCGACCGCGTGTTCATGTACAGCAGCGCCAGAATGAGGAAGGCTGTCACCGGCAGCACCAGCAGCAGGCGCTGGTCCACGCGTTCCATCGCTTCGTACTGCCCGCTCCAGGTGATGGCGAAGCCGGGCGGGAGCTTCACCTTGCCGCGCACGATCTCGCGCGCCTCGCGCACATAGCCGCCGGGGTCGCGGCCCGCCACGTCCACATAGACATAGCCGGTCAGCAACCCGCCCTCGTCGCGGATCATGCCCGGTCCCGAGGCCGGTTTGATCTCGGCCAAGTCCGACAGCGGGACCTGCCGGGCGCCCCCCGCGGGCACCAGCACGCGCCCGACCGAGGCCAGGTCCGAGCGGAAATCGCGCATGTAGCGCACGTTCACCGGGTAGCGCGCGCGGCCCTCGACGGTGGTCGTGATGTTCTCGCCGCCGATGGCGTTCTGCACCGCCCCCTGCGCCTCGTCGATGGTCAGGCCGTAGCGCGCCAGCGCCTCGCGGTTCCAGTTGAGATCCAGGAAGTAGCCTTCGGCGGTCCGCTCGGCGAAGACGCTGCGCGTGCCTTTCACCGGCGCCAGGGCGGCCTCCACTTGCGAGCCGATCCGCTCGATCTTCTCCAGATCGTCCCCGTGGATCTTCAGCCCCACGGGGGTCCGCATGCCCGTGCTCAGCATGTCGATGCGCGCCTTGATCGGCATGGTCCAGGCGTTGGAGACGCCCGGCACCTTCACCGCCGCGTTCATCTGGTCCACAAGCTGGTCGGGCGAAATCGTGTCCGGCGTGAAATGACGCAGCAACGGCTTCAGCCACTCGGGCGACCAGGAGGAATACCAGGTCGGCGTCTTGCGCCACTGCTCTCGCGGCTTGAGCGTGATCACCGTCTCGAGCATGGAAAGCGGCGCCGGATCGGTCGACGTCTCGGCGCGGCCGGCCTTTCCCAGCACCCGGTCCACCTCGGGGAATTGCCGGATCAGCCGGTCGGTGACCTGAAGCACGCGGCTCGCCTCGGCGATCGAGATGCCCGGCATGGTCGAGGGCATGTAGAACAGCGCCTCCTCGTACAGCGGGGGCATGAACTCCGAGCCCAGCGCAAAGAACACCGGGACCGTTACGGCGAACAACCCGGCCGCGACCCCGATCACCGTCCACTTGTGACGCAGCGACCAGCGGCAGGCCGGTTCGTACAACCGGATCAGGACCCGGCTGACGGGGTGGCCGTCCTCGGATTGGATGCGCCCGGCCAGCACCGCGCTCGCCGCCCGCGAGAGCCAACGCGGCCGGAAGTCGAAGTTGCGCAGGTGAGTGAAACACAGCCGCAGCGCCGGATCGAGCGTGATGGCCAGCACGGCGGCCACAATCATGCCCAGGTTCTTGGTGTAAGCCAGCGGCTTGAACAGCCGCCCTTCCTGCGCCTCCAGCGCCAGCACCGGGAGGAATGCGACCGCAATCACCAGCAGCGCGAAGAAACTCGGGCTGCCCACCTCCTTGACCGCTTCAATGACCACTTCCTTGTAGTCGCCGCGCCGCCCGGAGGCCTCCCACCCCTCCAGCTTCTTGTGCACCTGCTCGACCACCACGATGGAGGCGTCCACCATCGCGCCGATGGCGATGGCGATGCCGCCCAGCGACATGATGTTCGCCGTGATGCCCATAAGCTGGAACGGGATGAACGAGATCAGCACGGCCACCGGAATGGTGATCATCGGAATGAGCGCGCTGGGGATGTGCCACAGGAACAGCAGCACGATCAGCGACACCGTGACGATCACTTCGATGACCGTGGACCTCAGCGTGTCGATTGAGTTGCGGATGAGCTGCGACCGGTCGTAAATCGGGACCAGCCTGACGCCCTCGGGAAGGCCCGGCTCGATCTGCCGGATCTTCTCCTTCACCCGCCCGATCACCTCCAGCGCGTTCTCGCCCTGCCGCATCACGATGATGCCCGACACCGCCTCGCCCGTGCCGTCCAGGTCCGACACCCCGCGCCGAATGTCGGGCCCCAGCGTCACCTGCCCAATGTCCTTCACCCGGATGGGCGAGCCGTTCTCGCTGGCGGCGACGACCACGCTTTCGATGTCGGCGACCGAGCGTGCGTAGCCGCGGCCGCGCACCATGTACTCGGCGCCGCCCAGCTCGATCATGCGGCCGCCGGTCTCGTTGTTGCTGCCGCGGATGGCCTCGACGACCTTGTTGATCGGGATGTTGTAGCCCTGAAGCCGGTTCGGGTCCACGTTCACCTGGTACTGCTTGCCGAAACCGCCGATGGGCGCCACTTCGGCCACGCCCGGGACGGACTTGAGGTGGTAGCGCAGATACCAGTCCTGGAGCGAGCGCAGGTCCGCCAGGCTGTGCTTGCCCGAGCTGTCCTCGAGCACGTATTGGAAAACCCAGCCCAGGCCGGTGGCGTCAGGTCCCAGTTCCGTTTTGGCGCCCTGCGGCAGGGACTGTAGCACGCCCGACAGGTACTCCAGCGTGCGCGAGCGGGCCCAGTAAATGTCGGTCCCGTCCTCGAAGATGACGTAGACGAACGAGTAACCGAAGTCCGAAAAACCCCGCACCGCCTTCACCTTCGGCGCGCCGAGCATGGAGGTCACGATGGGGTAGGTGAGCTGGTCCTCGACGATGTCCGGGCTGCGGTCCCAGCGCGAGTAGACGATGACCTGGGTATCGCTGAGGTCCGGGATGGCGTCCAGCGCGACGTTGTTCATCGCCCGCCACCCGAAGATGGCGGCGGCGGCGACCAGGGTGAGGACGATGAAACGGTTGCGCGCGGAGAAGTCGATGATCCGCGCGATCATGCCGGCGCTCGAACCCCCTGCGCGTCATGCGCCGGCTGCCTGCCGGCCTTCTTCTGTTTCGGGACGTACTTGCCGGGGTCGGCTTCGAAGGACCTCTTGCAGTGGTCCGAGCAGAAGTAGTAGGTCTTGCCGCCGTGCTCCGTCCTGATCGCCTTCGGGTCTTTCGGATCGACGTCCATTCCGCACACCGGGTCCTTCTCGGCGGCGGTCTTCTCCGCCATGGAACCGGCGCTGACCGGGGTGAGCCGCATGCGGCTCTCCGAGTCTATCAAAAAGTTCCCCGAGACGACGATGCGCTCGCCGGGTTCCAGCCCGCGCGTGATCTCGACGCGGTCGCCCAGCCGCCAGCCGGTTTCCACCGCGCGCGGCTCGAAGAATCCATTGCCGCGGTCCACGAAGACCGTCTTCCTGCGGCCGGTGTCGATCACCGCGTCCGGCGGCACGGTGACCGCGGCTGGCATACGCACATCGAGTTCGACGTCGACGAAAACGTCCGGGCGCAGAACGTTGCCCGGATTGTCGAGCTCGAAGCGGGCCTTCAGCGTCCGTGTCTGCGGGTCCAGTTGCGGCAGCGCGTCGCTCATGCGTGCCGGGAAGTCGCGTCCCTGACAGTGGACCATTGCCATGGCCCCCGGCTTCAGGAACCCGGCGTCTTTCTCGAAGATGTCGGTCATCACCCAGACGTGGCTGATATCGGCGATGCGATACATCTCCGTGCCTTTGTCGAAGCGCTGTCCGGGCGAGATGTTCCGGGCGAGAACGAAGCCGGCGACGGGGGAGTAGATGTGGATCTCGGACGCAAACTGGTGGGTCCGCTGGATCTCGTCGATCTGAAGGTCGCTCATGCCCAGGCCCCGCAGCGTATCGATCGCGATTTGGAGATTGAGCGGCACCGGCGTACGTTGTGAAGCTACAACCGCTACTCCGCGGGTCAACTGGTCGGTGTTGCTCATGGCGAACAGCAGCGTCTGCTGAGCGGCCTGGAAGTTCTGCGCGTAGTAGGAAGCGAGGATCTGGTCCTTCTTGACAAACGTGCCAGCCGGATTCTGTCCCATTTCGCGGATCCACCCGTCTGCCGCGGCGATGATCCGAGAGGAGCGGTCGTCATCGACCGCGATGCGGCCAGGCACCCGCAGCAGGTGCGAGGCTGGGGCGCGCCGCACCTGGTCCGTGCGGACTCCGATCAACTGCTGCTGTCTGACGCCGATCTCGACGGCGCCCTTGCGGTCCGGCTCTGAACCGGCATAGACAGGCTCCAGCCGCATGCCGCAGCAGGGCGCGTCGCCGGGCCGGTCCGACTTGTATTGGGGGTGCATCGGGCAAGCGTAGTAGAGCACCTGCCTGGTCGAGGCGGAAGTCGCGACGGGAGCCGGTTGCCGGTTGGCCATGTAGCCGGCAAGAAAGATCCCCGCCCCAACGAAGATACCGATTGCAACTTTTGCGGGCGTTGACATTGTTTCTTCCCTCGGGCCGTGCGCTGCTCCGCGGACACGGTCGCAACGTCGGGCCCCGTTCTTCACTTATTCACAGGCAGGCCAAAGACCTGCCCGCCTGATCCCTACTTGACGTTGATCCGCACGGCGTTAGCGGTCTTCCCGTCCACCGTAATCGCCAAATCCACCTCTCCCCGGCCGGCGAGCGCTCTCGGAATCACAACGTTGACCTGATCCAGACCCGCGAACTCCGGTTGCGGACCCCCGTACAACACCTGGGCGTCCAGACCGCCTATCCTGGCTGTCACACCCGCCAGCGAACTGCGTCCGCGAATGCCGGTTCCGTAAAGCGTAAGGACGACCTGGGTCCCACTCGGACCAAGATCGATCGGCGAGGTCACACAGGTCCCCTGAGCCGTCCCGCAGCGGGCCACAGCCTGCGTAATTTGTGTCAGGTCCGGGGCCACCGTAACCGCGACCGCCGCCGGAGCTCCCTTGCCATCAAAGTTGGCCGTGAACAACCCGGGCGCGACCGATTCGATGTTCACGGCGCCCGTCGCCGTTACTTGCCCCGCGCTGGTGACCGTGACGGTAGCCGGGCCAAGGGCCGTGCCATCCGGGACCAGAAAGTTGATCTGTGCGGGCCCGACGTAGAAGAGCGGGGCTGGCCGCTCGACGCCGGCGCTGTCTCTTACTCTGAGCGTGGTGTTCGCCAGAGTTGTCGGCGCCGGCTGCGATGCCGCTGCTTCCGTGCCTGACGCGAGCGCCTGCCCGAAGCCGCTGGCGATGGAGTTCGCAGCCAGCGGCGCACCGGTCGCATAACTTGCCGCCGAGAGGCTCGAGAAAGTTCCGGACCTCGCTGGGGTGACTGTGATGTTGTCCACCAGGAAATCCGTGGCCAGGTAGCGAACGTCATACCCTATGGGCGGTGTCTCGATGGGTATCTCGATCCTTACCCTGTTGAACGTCTGGTTCGCTGAATCGAATGACAGCGTGCCTTGTGGATACGGGTCGTTCTTGGGGGTCACCCCTTGCATTCTCACCGACCCCACAACGGTCGAATCCATATATGCGGTCAATCGGATGGGACTCTCTATGTGCGAGTCGATAGTCGCAAAGGCCAGGCTTATGGCCCTCAGCGGCTGGCTAAACCCGATGTCCAGAGGGTTCCTGAACTCGATGCGATTGTCTGAAAGATAGTTGCCGGGAAGCAGCGACAGCGTGAATGTATTCTGGACCGAAAAGAAAGCCGGGTCGTAAGGCGAGGGCGAGCTGAAGTGTGCTGTCACCCCGCTTTTTGAATAGTCGAAAGGAGTGGGTTGACGCAGAGTGACACCGCCACCCTCAAAATCGAACGTCACAGTCTGGGCTTTGGCAGAGCATGTTGCCCAAAGACCGAGAACTGCTACGACAATCGCGGATGCATAGAGTTTCATCGTCCGTGTTCCTCCCGAGGCGATCGAGCACACGATGGTCACCCCCGATTGCGGCTACCTCCCGACCTGAACAGTGTTCGAGGGCGCTGACTCACCCGCCGCGTTGTAGGCCGTCACGTAGTACTGGTAGGTGCCCTTGCCGACACTGTCCGTGTACGACGTCGTGGTGACGTTCGCACGAACGCTCCACGAGCCCCACTTCTTCCCGCCCTGCTGCCGCCGGTACACCTTGAAGCCACTCTCGTTGGTGGCGTTGTCGGTCCAGGTCAGGTTGACGTTGGATCCGGAGCCCGTGGCCGCGAGACTGGACGGTGCGGCTGGGATGGCGCTGCTGACGACGTTCACGATGACCGTGTCCGTGGCGCTCAATCCCCCCGAGTCAGTGACCCTGGCGGTGATGGTTTGGTTCCCCAGTTCGGTTGTGCAACTGAACGTCTTCGAGATACTGCCGCCGGCGCCGTTAGCCGGGGTTCCCGGGCCCGACCATTGAATGTTGTTCGTGAGGTTGCCGTTCTCCGGATCGGAAGCCGTGGCCGCGAGACCCACCGCCGTTCCGCAGTTGAACTGCTGCCCATCCGTCGCAGGCGTCGTGATGGCGACGGTGGGAGGCTGATTCGCCGCGCCCGCTCCGGCATCTACGGCCAGCTTGGCATTGATCCGGCCCGCGCCGTACGTGTTGTTCGGGCTGGCGCCGGCCGGGAGGCCGCCGCAGGTTTCCGTCGTCGTCCGGATCGCCGTGTTGTTTTCCAGCAGCGATGCCGTGCCGGAGATGTTTCCTCTGTAACCGGGCCGGATGGCCCAAAGGAGCGCCACCGTTCCGGCGGTGTGCGGGCTGGCCATCGAGGTGCCGCTGGAATAGGCGTAGCCGTTCGTGGGAACGCTGGAGTAGATGTTGACACCCGGCGCGCTCACGTCGGGCTTTACGCCTCCGAATGCGGACGGGCCCCGTGAGGAGAAGCCGGCGATGATGTCGCCCCAATCCGTGGCGCCCGTGGCAAACGATGACAAATAGTCGCCCGGCGAGCCCGCCGTGCCGCAGTTGGGGCCAGCGTTGCCGATCGCGAAAGCCGGGAAGATTCCGGCGGCCACCCAGTTCTGCACGTAGGACCCATACCAGGAGTCGCCTCCGCCGCCGGCCCAGGAGTTGTTTACGATGTTGGGCCGCAGGTTAGAGTTACCCGCCGGCGCGAGGATCCATTGCGCACACGCGGTCAGCGTCGAACCGGGACAATCGGTGGTCGAGCAACCCTTGCAGGCGATCCACCTGGCGCCTGGCGCCACGCCGATCTGGTTGCCGGCCCCATCATCTCCCACCATGGTGCCCATGACGTGAGTGCCATGACCGACGTTGTCGCACGGCGCGCCGCCGCACGTCTTGGTGGGGTCAGACCAGTTGCCGGTGTGGTTGAAAGAGCCTCCTCCCAGGTTGCCGCGGTACTGGTTCACCAGAGCCGGATGGTTGTACTGCACGCCGCTGTCAATGGTGGCGACGACAATCCCCGTCCCTTTGTTCTGGTAGGCGCCCCAGACCTGGTCGGCGCCGATCAGGGAGATGTTCCACCCGACGGACTGAAGGCTGGCCGCTGACGTCTGCGGCGGCGAGATGCTGTGAATCACCTCGGGAACGATGGCTGCCACCTCGGGTCGCTGGGCGAGGTCGCGCGCCAGCTCGAGGGTCCCCTTGGGGATGTAGATCCTGTTCTCGACCCAAAACGGCGTGTAGTCGATCTTCCGTCCCTGTAAGTAGCCGCGAACGCCGCTCTGGCTCCGATTGGCTGTCGCTTGCAGGCTGTCGACGACGAAACGGCCACGCGCCGCCCAATCCTGAATCCCAGAGGCTGCCCCCAGCGGCGTCCGTTCGCGGAACACGACAAAGAACCGCCCCGTCCCGTCGTCGCTGTTGATCAGCGTAGCGATCAACCCGGGATCGATCTTGGCATCGGCGCCCGGCGGTGCAGCCGGCAAGCCGGCAGTCATCGCAAACAGCACCCAGGCTGGAATAAACGCCTGCCCAGTTCGGTTTCGTATTCTATCTCCCCGCATCTCTCCCCTCGATTCAGGATTTGTCTTTGATGGAGATCAGCTCCACCTCGAAGATGAGCGCCGCGTTAGGCCCGAAGCGATTGCCCGCGCCGCGCTCGGCGTAAGCCAGGCTGGAAGGGATGAAAAGCTGCCACTTGGATCCCACGGGCATAAGCTGAAGGGCCTCGCTCAAGCCGGCGATGACCCCCTTGACCGCGAAGGCCCCGGGCTGGTTGCGCTTGTAGGAACTGTCGAACTCGGTCCCGTCAATCAGAGTCCCCCGATACTGACACACCACCGTGTCGGCTTCCGCCGGCTTCTTTCCGTCGCCCGCCTTGAGGACCTTGTACTGTAACCCACTCGGCAGAGTGACGATCCCTTCCCTCTTCTTGTTCTCGGCCAGGAATGCCTCCCCCGCTTTCCTGTTCTCCTCGGCTGCCGCCTTTGTGGCCTGCGCCTGTTTCTCCTTCACCTCGGCCTCCAGGGCGGCGATAGCCGCACGGACCTCCTCTTCGGTCAGCAGGGTCTTGCTGCCGGAAAGGCCGTCGGCGAGCCCCTTGCCGAACAGGGCCGCATCCACATCGACCGACTGCCTCCGCAGTTGCTTCCCCAGATCCGAGCCGAGGGCATAGCTGAGCTTGTCCTTCTGGCTCTTGAGCGCCGGAGCGTCCTGCGCGGCGGCAACCCAAACGAACAATCCCATTAGAAGTGCTGTCATCCATCGGATCATTATTATTCCCTCCCTAATTGCGAATACCTGCGATTTCGGTTTCTTAGCTGACCAAAGGAAGGAGAGGGAGGAGGTCCTCCCTCTCCGAAATACATCCGGGGAGGGATGACTCCCTCCCCAAAGAACGGCAATTCCTGCTACCTAATGAGAAGTGAAACAGGCGCCGAGACTACCGGCATTGAGTCGGCGGTCAGTGTCGGGTAGCCGACCACCGCCGTGCTGCCGACCAGGTTGGACGCTTTCACCCTGTAGAAGTATGTTACGGCTCTTGCGACCGTGGTGTCTGTGTAACTCAGGGTTGCTCCAAAAACGCCCTGCGCACTCGCGAGAGCGTTGAACGTCGTGAGACCCGTCGTAAACCCGGCATTCGTTGCCCTCTCGACTATGAAACTGGTCTCGTTGGCGGAGTTGTCCTTCCAGCTCACCACCACTCTCCGATTACCGGTCGGCTGAGTGATAGTCACGGTGGACGGCGCTTCCGGTGGAACCGCAACCACCAAGGCGCGCATCATGTCGTTCTCTTCATGACCCAGGATGTGGCAGTGCCAGACGTACTCCCAGCCAAAGTTGACTGGCTGGTTCGTGATGGTAACCGGGTTCCCGAGGGGGTTTACATTGGTGAAGAGTGGCGCGCCTGTGGCCGACAGGGTGGCGTTCAACGGCCTCGACGGCGACATAAGCCGAATGCTGTCCGGAATCTTGAACGGGACATTCTGGAGCTGAATCGGCCGTACCGCCACGATGATGTCTTCGAGCGGGTTCATCCGCACGGTGTCCTTGAAGCCGAGCTCGTTGGGATCGGGCGGCCTGATCGCGCCGTCCCAACCCACCCGGTTGACCACCTGCACGTTGAACATGTGGAAGTGGATGGCATGGGTGTCCACGCCGTTATGGGTGATCTTCCAGATCTGGGTCCCATCCGCTAACGATCCGATTGGAGTAAGGGCCGGGTCCGCCACCTTCACAAGCTCTGTCGGCGGATCCGCGTACGCCTGGATGATCGACGTCTGGTTGGTGTTGTTGGTGTGCTTGATTTCGACGCCGAGAATGGCGTTCATCCGTCCGTAGTCGACGGTGAAGTCCTCAATGATCGCCTTCGGCTCCATGTCAAATGTCACTGGCGCGGCTTGCAGCGTCCCGGCTGCGGTCAGGGGCGTGAAGGTCAGGGCAGTGTCCTGGATTGTGGAAAGGTTGCTTCCAGCCGCATCGGTGACAGCCGTGCCGTAGACCGGGTTATACGCGGCCTGTGGCACGATAATCAGGTCCTGCGAGGCCTTAAAGGCGGCCGGCAAGGCTGTGCTCAGCGCGGCCAGCGTGGCCGGGTTGTAGTCATCGGTGCAATCTGGGTTGACACACGCGCGCGGTGCCGCCCCAGTGGTGCCTACCTGGATCTGCATGATGGTCCGGGTATTGGGACCATAGCCCGGCTGGGTCGAGGGCGCGCCTCCCGTATCGGTATTGTCGGGGTCGCCCGTGTAATAGTCGAGACGCGGGTCAGAAGCGGGCACGGGCGCGGGAGAGTCGTTGTAAAGGATCAGGGTCGAGCCGGCAAAGTTGGTGAAGTCAACTATGACGTCCGCCCTCTCCGCCGGTCCCAGAAACAGCGCCTTCTCGTTGACGTTCCCGACCGTGATATCTCTCCGGGTGTAAACGTAGTTGACCGGCTGGTTCTTGATCACCACCGGCGCCGGCAGGAGGCCGCCCTCGGTGCCGATCTGGATCATGGCCGGGCCCCTCGTGCGGGGATCGGGCACACCGCCGGAGCGGTCGTCAAACGTAAATCCGTTGGGGATGATCGTGTACCACCAGGAGGGGAACGGAGTGATCGCATTTTGGTTCGTGTTAAAGGGAACCATCGCCACTTCGGTGCAGTCCGCAACCGGTACTCCGCTGCCGGGTCCGCACCGCACGGCGCCGGTGGTGCCGGCCGTGGTCGGGCTCTTCTTGTCGGCGGCCACAAACAGCGACAGGTTCAAGAACCGGTCATTGCCGACGCTCAGGATCCGGAACCGAACCGGCCCTGCCGGCACGTTTAGGATCGGGTAGGCCTTGCCGTTGACCACCGGGGTGTCCATGAAGGATTCCGGCGTGCCGGACGATTTACTGCCCGTGGTGTTGGCGCCGCTCGTGTCGGGCGTTCCGGGTTTAAAGGGCGGTTCCCCGGGCTGTCCGGCGTAGGGGTTCGGGACCAGACTGTGGATTATCCCGGTGAAGGGCGGCCAGAACCACGGACCATAGTCCCAACGGCCCATCGCGTTGGCCCCGCTCACGTCGTAGGGGTTCTGGTTCGGCATGTAGACATGGGGGAACCAGAGAAAGCCGTTGCCGTTGAGTCCGGTTGGGGTCCCGCTGCTGGCCATACCCAAGTTCGTCCAGCTCGGGTCCTGGGCGGCCAACTGGGCGGCGCCAGGCACAAAGCTCTTGTCCTGGATGACCAGGGGGATGCCGATGGGGTCAACGACTCCGGCGGCGGCCAGAGCGGCCTCTTCTGCGGTGTCCCGCAACAGGTAGCCCGCGGCCTCACCGGCATAGACATTGAGACGGGTCAAACCCTCGGCATGGTCGTGATAGAACATCAGCCGGGCGCTCTGCTGGTTGGTATAG
>Ga0315288_10010626_pt1 | contig 11615 bp, 7 predicted proteins | sample YL17G11_20_MG_FD_203454 | JGI IMG/M metagenome (GOLD analysis project Ga0315288, IMG submission 203454) | Sediment microbial communities from Yellowstone Lake, YNP, Wyoming, USA - YL17G11_20 | ecosystem: Environmental > Aquatic > Freshwater > Lake > Sediment | place: USA: Wyoming | collected... | reverse complement strand
GAAGGGGTAATGGTCTGCGCAGGGTTGGAGGTGGCAGGTTCTACGGATGCCGTTACCACGCGCTCGATGATCATGGCTTTGGCTACCGGTGGTAGAGACGCCATATATGGCGTCTCTACTTGTGATGGGTTGATGATGCTGTTCGATAGGAAAACCCCCGTCATCAATACAATTACCACAGCCCCTCCGATCAATACCCAGAACCAGGCAGGTGTCTTAGGCACTGTACGAGATGGGATAGGCCTCTCTATTGGCGGTATCATTACAGAGGCGGCAGGCGCTGGGGTTATCGGTCTAGGAACCTCACCCCCAGCCCCTCTCCACGGAGTGGAGAGGGGAACGAGGGGTAAGGTCGAATTTCCGAAACCCAACTCAGCCAGGAATTCCGGCACACTGCTAAAACGCTCTTCCGGTTTCTTTGCCAAAGCTTTCAAGATCGCATGGTCCACATTGGGAGATAAAGCTGGATTATAGGTTGATGGCGGCGGAGGTGCCTTCTCAAGATGCTCAGTCTGCAATACCGCCCGGCGCTGGCTACTGTCGCTGCTCTCCGAATCTCCCAGGAATGGGCGTCGACCTGCAAGCATCTCATAGGTTGTTACACCCAGGCTGTAGATGTCGCTTTGAACGCTGACCGGCCTATTTAAGAACTGCTCCGGGCTCATATAGGCCGGCGTGCCGGGCATCATGGTCGTGACCGTTGCCGTGTCCATCAATTTGGAAATGCCAAAATCCGAGAGCAGCACCCGTCCATCCGCGGTGATCATGATGTTACCCGGCTTGACGTCACGGTGCAGCATTCCTTCTGCGTGGGCAAAATGCAAGGCTAACCCGACTTGCTGGAGAATGTGGTAGGCTTCTTGATTGGGTAATGGGCCTTCCGCGCGCAGCAAGCGGCGGCGTAGTGTCTCGCCCTCGATATAATCCATAACAATGAAGGCCAGGTAACCATCCCGTTCAATTGAATAAAAACGCACGATATTGGCGTGTTGCAGTGAAGCCAAAGCATGCGCCTCTAACTGAAAACGGCGGATGAACTCTCGGTCTTCTGCCAGGTCTTCGCGCAGCACCTTGATCGCCACCGGGTAGCCGCGCCGGGTGTCATTCACGCGATAAACCTCTGCCATGCCCCCGCGGCCGATCAACTCCTCGATGCGATAACGTTTGTTTAAAGCCATCCCCACTAGGTCGGACATTACTTATCTTCTCCAACCAGACGCTTACGGGCTGGCTGCATATACCTTAAAATTATCAAACCCCGCGATGAACCCACTGGTATCCCAGATAGCCGCGACTAAGCCTACATCTCCACCAGAAAAAGTTGAATCTTGACCTTCTCCCAAAATTTGACTGTTAACTCCAACCATAAGCTTATCCCCCGAGCACACAGCCATTAACTCAAAAGGTTGGCTGCCATCAGGAATGAAGCTGGAATAGGTGTATTTGACGATAGGAGACCATTGATCATTCTCAAGTTTAAAGATGCCATAATAGTGGTCCTCTGTAACCATGAGGATGTAATAGTTCTTCTCATCCTGGTAACGGCATATCGCCCCATACTCACCCTCGCCTGTTGTTGCAACTGCGTGGATATCCACTGTAATCACAATATCGCTGAAATTTTTACCAGGGTTGCTCCGAAGGAGAGATTTTTTCGTTTTCACTTTAATCTGATACTCGCCATTGACATAACCGATACTGCCATCCGAACCAGTAAACTTATCCCAACCACTGGTTGTACTAGAAAAATCATCTTCAAAAAGAATCTCTCCCTCAGCAGGTTGTTCCGCCTTTTCTGCAGGACTCTTGCCAATCCAGATCTCACCCCGTTTGGCGGCTTCGATAAGAGGTATCGCCAGATTGATTGGCCGTAAGGCATTGATAAAGCCCCCTACTGGAATGCAGTCATCCTTTTCATCCACATTGCCGTCACGGTTGGTGTCGACCAGGGGACGGCAGTCGACAATTTCGTTTTCGTCATCGCGACCATAGCCAAGCTTGGTTGGCACACCCACCAGCTTGCCATCAGCATCTGACGCCAAACCGCCGCTGTTACCACCGCTAATAGAAGCTGAGGTTTTTATAAAGGCGCGTGCTCCTCGTCCACTCTCGGCAATAAAACCACCCACCGTCCCAGCGGTTGAGGTGATAGTCTCTCCACCAATACCCGGATAGCCTAGAATGGTGAGGGATTCGCCTAACTCAAGCTCATCCGAGTTTCCTAGGGATACAATGGGAAGATAAAGACTGGCACGGTCCACAGGATTACCATCCAGATCTTTGTTGATACGGATAACAGCAATATCCAGGTCCGGATCGGCCTGCAAGACCTCAGCGTAATACTTGGGCTCAGGTGGCTGGTCGTCTTTCAGGGTCATGGCAACAATCAGATTCTTTACCTCGTAATACCTGTCCCCTAGAACCACGTGGGCATTTGTCAGGATCAAGCCATCTGGTGTGATGATCGTGCCGGAACCAGACCAGGTAATTTCTTCACCGCCCTCAACATTAACCTCCGCATTAATTTGGACAACTGATTCATAAAGCGGGTGAGTTGTGATTACCTCGGGACTGGGAGTTGCTATAACAGCTACATTTGTTTCCAGAGGAGTAGTAACTGCAAGGATAGGGACGCCTGTCATAGTGACTTGTAGATATGGGGGGCCATCCCCGCTTCCCATTGCCAAGGCCAGGATCAATATAACCAAAGCAACTCCCCCCATTCCTACCCAAATGAGGGGTTGCCGTTTCTGACGTCTCGGAGTTCTTTGCGAACCTGGTTCGTACCCGGTTGCCTGCACTACCTGCCAGCGGTCCATCCCAAAGGCTACTACGTCCCCAGGCTTGAGCATCGCCCGCTGCACTCTTTGTCCATTTACAGTAGTACCATAAGAGCTTCCCAAGTCGGTTACTACCGCTATACCCTTATCGATCTGTATGACCGCGTGTTGTCGGGAAACCGAGGTGTCCCGCAAAACAAGTTGATTCTCCCCCCCGCGCCCGATACGTAGGGGTGTCCCACCGAGAGACACCTCCCAATTCTGATATTGCAGAGAACGTAATTTCATAGCCATAAGAAGCCTCCTAATCAGGGAACTCGCATCACAAAATCATCAAAATCCACACTCACCGCTTCACCACTATCGTTGACATATAGTATCAACCCAGTTTGACCACCGGTAAAAGCTGTGTCTTTTGCCTGGCCAACGAACTGTTCGTTGATATAAAAAGCATATTGGTCTCCCTGGGCGACCACGGTGAGTGTATTTTCTCCATCTGTCTTGATAGCAGAAGCCTGCCGCCAGGCAAGAATATCCTTCCATTTGCCATTTACCTGGACCTGAACAATATATCTACCTTCGCCATCAAGCTTGAAGATATAAAAATTATCTTTATCTTGGTAATGGAAGACGAGACCATAGCTGCCATATATCATATTTGGGTCAACTTTAGTACGCACGCTTAGTGAAAAGACTTCATCGCTCGCCACGTTAATGGTTGACCAGATGTCCATAGCGCGCTTGGCTTTCATTTCCCAGTGATATACACCATTTTCAATAACCTGGCTGGTTGTTGCCCATTCAGTTTCCTCTTTGCTGACCCGCCAGTTGTTATGGTTATCCTCAAATGAGTCGGATAATATCACTGGCCATTGTCCAGTCTGCACGATGACAGTAGGGAGCGGGATCGTTTGTGTGAGATATGCCTGAGCCGTGGCTGTGGAAATTGCCTGCGCAGTGGCTGTGAAAGCGGCTTGCTCCACCTGCGCTGTGGAAGTAATAATCGATTCAGCTGCAAGCGTAGATGCAGCCGCAGCGGTTGCTGTCGCTTCCGCCTCGGCCATATTCGTGGAGAAAACCTGCACTGCCTCGGTCGCTCGAGCCTGGACAGTAGCGGTAATAGAACCAGCCGCCGTACTGGAGGCAGCCTGTGCCTGGGCAGTGGCTTCGGTGGATTTTAATCCTTTATTCTTCGAGAGCAGTAACCCGCCAATAATAATGATCGCAGCTAATATCACAAGGGCGACACCGCCTCCCCACAATACCCAGGCTGGTAGTCTCCTTCGACCCCTCTTGGAAGGTTCTGTACCGGTTTGCAATGTGGGTTGTTGTATGCCATAGGGTGGAGGTTGCATACCAGCTTCGGCTCCAGGAATAGGTGTTAAGCTTTCCTCCAAGAACCATTGGGTATCTCCAAAACCAATCTGGTCACCTGTTTTAAGAAAAGTGCGCTGGATTCGCTGGCCATTGACAAAAGTACCCGTCCCACTGTTCAGGTCAGTCACGACAGGAACCCCGTTTTGTACCTCGATCAAGGCATGTTTACGGGAGACGGATTGGCTGCGTGGGACGAGGTCATTCTCAGCGCCACGGCCAATGTAAAATGGGCCAGATTCAATAGATACTTCCCATTCCGGATATTCAACAGAGCGTAATTTGTATGTCATAATTTACCTTCCTTTTTTAAGTAATCGAGTATATGGTTGCTAAGGATAATAAGGTGCCCTTAATATCAGATTATCGAATTCATAAGAGGCATTAATGCCTTGATCAAGCTCTACAAAAAAACCAGCATTTCCTTTCAACAATTGCTGTTCCGTAAACTCTCCAACGATTTCGTCATTTATATATAGTGTAAAATGATCACCTTTCGCCAGGATGGCTACTTGGTTCATTTGATTATTATGAATCACTTTACTTGCAAAACGATCTTTGATAGTATGCCATGTACCATTGTAGAGCATGTACACACTGAAAGTTTGGTCTTCACAGACCTTTATCGTGTAGTAGGAAGCTTCGTCTCCATTAAACCAAATTCCGTAACAAGCCTGATTTTGTGGTCCACTTAGCCGTCGAGCATCAACGCTTAAGTAGAAATTATCCGAGTCGATCAGGGCATAAGAATATCTATTTAACATTCCTTTTCGTGTTTTTTCAACATTAAGGATAAATTTCCCATTGGCTAGGTCGGAATTTGCTAACCACCATTCATTATCTTCTTTGTTTCTCCAATTTCCATAGGCATCATCTGAAAAAGTGTATTCAAATATTTTTGGCCAATCCAATGGGTCTTCGTTTGCATCCTCTTGTCCAATGATATATACAAAATTATCATCTACTTCGGTGCCAGCAGGGAAATCAGACCACCCGTCAGTAATGGGATCAAGCGTGATTCTTTCCACCTGCAGGTGGTGTTTACCAACAGGCCATCGATCCAAGAGAGTAGTGTAATCCATACACCATGCGCCATCATATCTTTTATTAATATTCTGAATAAATCTATCCAGGGGTATTTCCATGCCATCCAGAATAAACCGCCAGGACATTTTCTCGATATTGTTTTCCAGGATTTCTTTCGTAGTAGTACACCAACCGTTACTCCATAGCAAAGGTTCTGACTGTGCCAATAAAGTGACCATATTTAATAATGATAATTTTTGATCAATGGCCTTATTTATTTGATCATGCTCTCCAATCTCCGGGTGTGGTATGGCAGCCAATAACGCCGCTGCAGTAGCTGTTGTGTTCGCCCGGGCTGTGGCGCTTGCCTGTATCTGGGCAGTGGCATTTGCCTGCGCCGTGGCTTCTACTCGGGCTGCCACAGGGGTTTCCTCTAACTGTGTAGTCCAGGTTGCAGTTTCAAGCGTGTTTTCTGTCAAGGATGCGTTTTCTGCATTCTCAGCAGCTTTGTTAGGATTTCCTGCTTTGAAGGCTATTGGTGTTGAATCCATCCCTCTATAGGAATTACCGCTTCTCCCTATGCCTGCGCCAATGATGAGGATAACAACAGCAACTGCACCAGTTAAAACCCACACCCACGCCGGCGTTCTTGCTCGCGTTTGCGGTTTGGTTGGTGGGGGTAGTTGTGGCGCGATGAGTTGGTCTCCGATGGCGTTACAAGCAGCTTGATAGAGGTCCCACGCGCTCTGATACCTTTGCTTGGGGTCTTTTTCCAGTGCTCTAAGTATGACCTTCGCTAACGCCTCCGGTATATTAGGGTTTAGAGTGTGTGGATCAGGCGGAGGTAGTTTTTGATGAGCATATCGAAGCCACTCACTGGCGGTTTCTGTGCTTGATTCGCTAATTTTAAATGGACGCTGACCGGTAAGCATTTCAAAAAACATCACACCTAAGGAATATACATCCGTAGCCGGTGTTACAGCTTCGCCGCGAATTTGCTCAGGTGCGCTATAAGCCGGTGTGCCCGCGTAACCCAGGGTGGTCGTGGTACTATCAGCGTGGCGGGCGACTCCAAAATCTGTTAAATAAATCCTACCATCGCTGTCCACCATTACATTGCTCGGTTTAACATCACAATGCACTACCCTATGTGCATGGGCATAACCTAAGGCATCACAGAGAAATTTAAGGTAGAACATGATCTCTTGTATGGATAAGGGCCAGTTCTTGCGGTTTTTTAATATTTCCTTTAATGTAGGACCTTCGATAAAATGCTCTAGTAGAAAAAGGAAATCTAGCGTTTCATAGAGACCATAAAAAGGAACGATGTCCGGATGGACCAATTTTTGCAAGGCACGCGCTTCACGGCGGAAACGCCTGATCACTGAAGGATTCTCGTCAACCAAGTCCATCTTCAGGACTTTCATCGCCAGGGGTATATTGCGTCTCAGGTCTTTCACCCGGTATACAACGCTCATCCCACCAGATTCCACGAAAGATTCGACTTGAAATTGGCCAAGCAGTGTGGTTCCAACAAGATTAGAACTCATCCATATCCCTTATTGGTTGCTCATGATCTCTTTAAGATGGTACTTATGATCTATTCTCCATTAACCCTGATAGAACCTTAACGTTCGTGAAATTCAAATACTTGATAATAACCAATCTGAATGACGTCACCATGTTTTAAGCGAACGGGTCCATACCCACTAATGGATTGCCTGTTAACGAAGGTACCCAGAGTGCTACCATCATCTCGAATATAGACACCTCGCCTCGTGCGCAGTATAGTGGCATGTCTACGGGAGACGCTTTGCTCAGATAAATGTAACTGGTTACTGCTACTGCGTCCAATCGACAATTCTTTCGCAGTAATAGGAATAAATTGCCCAGCCAGGTCACCTGAAATCCCTGCCAGGTGTATTTCTCTAGGTTTTATGGCTGACTTCTTAACTGAGGCAGGGTGAGTATTGACTGGATGAGGATCTTGAGGAGTTTGGGGTTTAGGAGCTCTAGGGTTTTGTGGAAGCTTTTGGGGAAAATCTTGAGTCAAGTTCTCAAACACCACCGTAAGCTCTCCAAATCTGGATTTCTCTTTAGTACTCGCGATGGGTGCAACCTGTAATCGAGACTGTTCAAAAGCATCCTTTAATTCCAATGTTGTGGAATAGCGTTGGTCAGGCTTTTTTCTCAAGGCTGTCTCGATAACCGCTATCACAGAATCTGGCACATTGTGGGTATAATCTCGAAGAGGCGGCAAAGGTAGGTAACAATGTTCCCAACCGATTCGCTCGCCTGGCGTGCTGCCCCGGCTACTGGGAGATTCTCCACGAAACGGTAGCAGACCTCCACTCAACATCTCGTACATCGTCACACCCAAAGAATAAATATCGGTGCGGGCATCCACAGCCCGTTTAGCAAACTGCTCTGGCGCCATATAAAGTGGTGTTCCGCCAATACCCTTTTCTGCGGCGAAACGGGCGATACCAAAATCCGTGAGCAGTATCCTTCCATCCTTATGGAGTAAAATATTCGCTGGCTTTATATCGCAATGGAATACATTGTTATTATGAGCAAAATTCAAAGCGCTACAAACGGGTTGGAGGATAATGGATACTTCTTCTAGAGGAAAAGGCTCAGCCCGATTATTGATTACTTCCTGTAGGTCAGCTCCGTCTACCCACTCCATCACAATAAACACGATACCTTGGTTTTCTCCGAATTCGAAAAACCGTACAATAGATGGATGGTCCAACCTCTCTAAATTTAGTTCAAATTCCCGGGTAAATATTCGCGATAAGGAAGCATCACGCAGAATTTTGATGGCCATCTTTGTCGAACGCGCCTGGTCCCAGGCCAGATAGACATCTGCCATACCTCCTGAGTTAACCAATTTTCGCAGGAAGTATTGACTGCGTTTGGTTGTCAAGGTTATATTACAAAGGTCTGACAAGAAGATTGCCTCAAACTATCAGTTCAAGACCATAAATCTTAAGCTTGAAATCTGAACTTGTTTTTACCAATAATAATTTCATCACCTGGGTTCAAGCGGGCTGCAATAATCGATTGTCCGTTGATGAAAGTTCCGCTGGTATTGTTCTGATCTTGAATAAACCATGCGCCCTGAGCATAACGTAAGCAAGCGTGTCTCCTCGAAACACCGGGATCAGGTAAACACAAATGGTTATCATTGCTGCGTCCGATCATAATAGTATGGGTAGGAATCGGGATTTGTTTTTGACGCATATTCCCCCGAATTACTTTAAGGCAAGGCCCACGCGGATAGGATGCCATATAGGATCTAACCCTTGGGAAGGATTGGTGGTTGGGAAGTCGGTCTGGAAAAGATTCATCATTGCCCAATTCAGGTGATTCTTCAAATAGTCCTATACCGGTAGGAGAGGTAAATTTGCAGTTGCCAGGTCTGCCAAACTTAAAGATCGTCCGACCCCTGGCAGGCCCATCGAACAAGAGATTGCCACCGAAGGTAGAACAAACCCTATTACTATGAATAATGACCCCGCCCTGAGAAGCCATTTATTCCTTAGCATAGGTTTGCGTCATTCATTGCAGTAATTTAATCACAAATAATGTATCACCTATTTTAATTTCATCACCTTCCTCTAGCACCCGGGGAGCAAGGATCTCCTCCCCATTCACGGAAGTGCCATTAACAGACCCTAAATCAACCAGGATAAATTTATCTTCCTTTACCTTAATACGGGCATGAAGGCCAGAGACCTTTTCATCGTCAATCACAACATGGGCACGGCGCGGGTCACGTCCCATGATCTGACCAGGTTTAATTTTCATGATCTGTCCCCGACGCATGTAATCGCCTTTTTTTACCACCAACCAACCTAATAAGCTGGTATCTTCCCGGTCCAACTGGGTAACATCTAGCCCTTCTTCATCATCCAACTCTCCGCTACCTCGATGACGTCGTGGTATCTCAGTTTCTTCTATATCATCAACATAACGTCCGCCCCGGCTTTTCGGTAATTCTGTTTCTTCGTCCTCTCTATAGAAACGATCTGCTCCCCTACCACCTGGTATGCCTGTCTTACCTTCACCAAATTCCTCAGCAGGGTTACTTCTACCCTGGTAGGGAGGTATGTGTGTTTCACCTTCATAATCCAAAGGCATCGGCTCAGGAGGTCGGCCTCCACCGGCTTCCTGAGCGCAATAAGGGCACTGCCCCAATTGAGCAGAGTAAGGGCCATGTTTTTTACATACTAATTCGGAACTCATAATGCCTCCATATGATCAAAGGAAAAATAATTAGTTGGATTACTTTCCGTTACCGACTCGAAACAAATCTTAGAATAGTATCACCCAAAGTGATTTCGTCGCCATTTTGAAGCACTTGCGGGCCTCTGAGTTTACGGTCGTTTAGTAATATGCCGCTTTTGGCACCGATATCGCTCAAAGTGCAATGTCCATACGCTTCACGAATGCTTGCATGACTCCGTGAGATAGCCGGGTCTTTGATAACGATATCCAAATCATCTCCCCTACCTATGCGTGTTGTATCTTGGCAAAGATCGTATTGGCGATTATTCGCAGTGTCGATCAGCCAGGCATAAGATAATTTAGGGCAAGAGGGTTTAGGAGGGCGACCTCCATGGGGCTCTCGTTGATATTCATCATATCCTGGATGCGGTGGGGGTGAATATAAGGGGGGAGGGGGAACTCTCATTGCAGCACATTCTGGGCATTCACCCAGTTCCACTTCGTAAAGGTGGCCTTGTGGACACCCCACCATCCCCTGGAAAGTGACAAAATAACCCACCGCCAATACCGGCGCCAGAACACCGCCTAAGATACCCAAATAGAAAACAATTTCACCAAAGGGGGTCAGCGGCGGTAGGCTATTCATCAATTGTTGATAAGTCATGGTCGCCATGTCCGGGAAATTCTGAGCAATCGCTGTCATTAAATCCTGGGTCGGTCCACCATACAACTTTAACAGTCGAGATAACTCAAAGTGTAATGGCGTAATGGTAAAGCGATATAGAATTGTAGGCAGAAGTAAACAAGCTAGAATCACCACCCCAATATGCCATCCAATGGCTGGCAAACGCCGCTTCTGGCTGTCATACATTAACCAAATAACTGCCGCAACAGCCAATAGAAAGAATATGAACCATCCTCCCAATCCCTGCAAGCCATAAAAATACCACTCAAAAAACTTATTGGTTCCAGTAGGAACTTGCTGAGGGGGTATCAACAAGAAGGTATTGATTAAGTTTATGTTAAGCATAAAACACTCCTTATTAAATAATATGGTTGTGTATTGTGGTTAAGATAACACTCTGGTATGCACTATTCTGGTGTCATCCAACGGCCATACTGCACTGATTCACATTGTGCTTTATCAATCGCCTTATTAATATCAACACTCTCTATTAAAATCCACCAATCTTTGCTTATTTGATTATTATCCGTTATAGTATCACGCCCTGAACAATTTAATTTTTTATTTTTCTCCTCCGTACATTCATTTCCTTCATAATAGAAATAGTCCCTATATTGTATAAAAACTTGATTAAATTTAGGTAATATCTTCTCCAATCTATCATCCGATTGTACTTGGTAAACACATCCACCATTTGGTTCTACTGTCGCGATATTTGCTTCTGGTGTGAATGTGTTAGAAGTAATGGGCATTGGGGTTGGGGGAACAATGGTTACTTGGGGTACAACACTATTACCTGCTACCACAGAACCAGCAATTGATATCGCCATATCAGTTTGTGTAATTCCCCTACTCATGGCCAATTGAGTTGCTGTTCCTGGGGCTGTGGTCTGTGTCCACTGAGCCGTAAATGTTGGCCCGCTTGCAGCCATACTTGTCACTCCCACATTTTCATGCCTCCATACTCGATATGTAGCAAATATAAGCACAGCCCCAGTAATACATATCAGGGATAACATTACCGCTATCAGCATAAGATAAATTGTCGGAATCTTCGAAAGAAGATCCACTATTCCTGTTCTTTCTCTTCTGCGTGGATATTCGGTTTCATGAACAATCGTCTCCCAATCCACCTGGGTAGGCACTTGTCCACGCGGTTTGAGGTATTCCGGTGCTATACCAGCGAATGGCTGTGATACCTCTATCAAAATCACCGAGATGTTATCGGCTCCACCCCGTCGGTTAGCATAGTCGATCATCCCCTCGGCTGCAGTTTCCACGGAGGCTGGAGATGCCAGTTTAACAACATCGTCCAAAGAAACATAACGGGTTAAACCATCGCTGCAGAGTAAAATTCTATCCCCAGGCTGTAAAGGAAGATCAGGAAAAACATCGACCAAAACATCGGCTTCCCCTCCCATGCTGCGGGTAAGCCGGTTTTTAGCTTTCGATTGTTCAGCTTCATCAGCAGTGATGACACCATTTCTAACCATCTCGCCAACAACACTGTGATCTTT
>Ga0315288_10010622_pt1 | contig 11616 bp, 9 predicted proteins | sample YL17G11_20_MG_FD_203454 | JGI IMG/M metagenome (GOLD analysis project Ga0315288, IMG submission 203454) | Sediment microbial communities from Yellowstone Lake, YNP, Wyoming, USA - YL17G11_20 | ecosystem: Environmental > Aquatic > Freshwater > Lake > Sediment | place: USA: Wyoming | collected... | reverse complement strand
AGACGTCCATCCCCTGGCCGCGCCCGCCGGCGAGTGCCCAGACCGTGTAAGTGCCCTCAACAAGATCCACATAGGCGTAGTCCACCGCACCTGGCCCGGGGGCGAGGCGGCCCTGGTCGTTCCAGTCCGGCGAGGACACCCAGCCTCCCACGAAGTCTCGACGGGCGAGCAGCGAGATGACCTCGCGCGCTCGTCCGCCGATCGGCAGCGGCATGGGCACAGTCGCAGTCCGGTTGCCATCCTTGTCCGTCGCCACGATCCAGTACTCGAGTTCATCCCGGTTTTCGAGGCTCGGAATCCGCGCTTCGTAGTGCTGCGTGCTGGCCCGCTGCGCCATCGGCACGACAATCGTGCCGCCCGCGCTAATGCGGTAGGCGAGTCCGACCTGCTCCATTCCACGCGGCGAGAAGGCAACGGCGCCAACGGTGATGGGCTGCTCCGGGCCTGGGTGGGGCGGGAATGCAGATACCCGGAAGATCGAGGGCGCGCTGGGCGGCGAGGCCAACGATACGGACCGGACAAGAAGCGGAGCGCCGGCCCCCGTCGGGCACGAGAGCCGCACAAACGCGCCGGTTGCCTCCACCTCCTGAGGAAGGAGCTGGCTGTACCAGTGCTCCGACAGCACTCCTATGAACTGCTCGCGCAGCTGGTTGGGTTGGGTGCCCGTTTCGATCGTGACGGGCCCGCTCGCGTCGAGCGAGACAACCATCGCCGCATCGGGCGGCGTGGCCACCAGCGGCAGCCAGTATAGGCAAGCATCTCCTGGCTCGATGGAGCGGCCCGCGTAGTCGGCAGTGGAGTGCCCTGGCTCGGGCAGATAGGGCGTGTCGTCCGGGGGGAGGATTGGGCCAGCATAGACGACCGGGAACCGGTCGAACTGCACGGGTGCCGGGTCGTTGGCGTCGGCCAACCCGTCTCCATCGGTGTCGGGGGAGGTGGCATAGGTGAGCAGATAGGCCTCCTCGGCATCGGACAGCCCGTCCGAGTCCGCATCCTCGCGCGGCACGGTGAGCATCCACGCCGGGGACCAGGCCGCACGGCCAGCAGTGTCGCGGGCGCGGACCCGCAGCTCGAACTCCCCGCCTTGGCGCAGGGGAGGGATGGCGGTGGAGAGGCCGCCCGCGCCGGGAAGGAGCGCTCGGGCGAATGCCACCGGGCTGGTTGCCGGCCGGTACACAACCTGAGCTGCATACAACCTTCCGGTTGGCTGCACCGTCGCGGTCACCGCCAGCGGAGCATCCGGCATGGGTTGTTCAGTATGGTCAACTGAGGAAACCACCACGCCCGCGGCTCCCTCCGCCGCAGGCAGTGCGATCTCGCGCATCAGCTCCACCATTTCGCCGGGAGGCACGAGCACGTAACGGTCCGCAACGTGGGCCGCGATGTGCTCAGCATCGGCGGGGGCCAGCGACCGCGGGTCGAGCACGAGTGCCGCACAGCGCCGCTCCAGGGGGATGCGGTTCAGATAGTTGACAGCTTCCTCCCCGCTCGCCACCCGAGGCGCGGCCAGCACCGCCGCCCCGTGCAATACCATCGGCGCCGCGTCGGCTACGCCGGTCAGAAAGAAACCGCGCATCCCGGTCTCCGAGGCGAACAGGCCAAGCTGCTCACCCAGGCCTGCCCTGAGCGTAGCCGAAGGGTCGCCTTCTGTGAAGCCCGACGCGTCGAACAGGCACGCGTCGATATCAAGCGCGCTTCGGGCCTTCTGGGTGGACCGGTAGAAGGCATATGGCGCGGTGGCGACGGACAGATCGAGTTGCCCCGCGCCACTGGCCCCGAATACAAACTGATCCATTCCCGACCAGTACGCGTCCGCGTAGTAGCGATGGGCTGCCGGGGACGCGACCTCTGCCAGCGCGGCTGGGATGGCCCAGCCAAGAGGCAGCGCGCCGCGCTGCGGCGCCTCCCAGAGGCGAGGCATCTCATTCAGACAGAAGTCCAGGTCAGAGCAATCGAAGATCAGCGTCAGATAGCGCGGCGCAATAGCCTCAAGGTAGCTCAGGTACTGGTACTGGGCTTGGCCCGACTCAAGTCCCGACAGGAAGGAGAGATTCGCGGCCTGGGCGGCCGGCACCAGGAAGTGGGAGGCGCTGCTGAGCTCCGCGCGCACCTCCGGGGTGGCGCTGCCGTACACGGCCGCCCCGGGCGGAAGATGAAACAGCACCGACTGGAAAGCCTCATCTTGCGGTGAATCGGGCGCCGAGAAGGTGAACAGCCGTCGCGCGATGGCTAGGTCCCTCATGGCGAACGAGTTCGGCGGCAGGAGCGCCGCGGCGCTGCGGTCGCACTCTGGCAGCAGGTTGGCGATGGCCCAATCGTAGGCTTCCTTGGCTGAGCGGAAACGCTGCCTCAGGTCAAACAGAGTGGGCAGGCCAAGGTCAACATCGGAGATGACCAGGTCGCGCAGGCCGGCCGCCGTGGTCGCCAGGTCAAGCAGGTATGGGCTTGTCGGGTCGTAGAGAACCTGCCCCTTCACCAGGTCCTTGAGTCGGCTGTAGAGCTCGTCGGGGGTCGCCTCCGCAGTTTCCCCGGGCGCGACCCGCAGACAGTAGCGGAGCCAGTCTTCGTCCCACCCATCTGCGAGCAGGAAGACGCGTGGGCCATCAGCAGTTCGGTTGGCGATTCCCTGGAGGCTGACGGCGAGCAAATGCTCGCGCGGGCTGGCTTTCCTCACGTCAACGACGAGGATGGGACCTACCAGCCGCCCGGCAGGGGGAGATGGCGCGGGCAATGCAGCAGCCAGCGGCATGGGCCTGCCCTGGGCGTAGCCGAGGGGAGCGCCGAGCAGATGTGCAACCACTACCGCGCCCGCCAGTCGGGCACCGAGCATGAGTCGGCTCATACACGGATCCTCCGTAGGGGAAGTTCGCGCAGTCGGATGTTACCGGCAGGTTGGTGCTGCGGTCAAGCTCTATGTCAGCAACTGCGGGGCCACCGGTGCAAACCATGGGCGCTCAAGATGTCATCCTGAGCGAGCGCAGCGCGCGAGGCGAAAGGATCACGCCGTGCCAGCAGGCGCGGCCGGCAGGTGTGTAGCCAGGCGGCATGGAAACAGTAGTGGCGACCCGCCCCGAGCGGGCCAATTCTTGGTGGGGTAGGCCCAAAAGCGGGGAAGTGCGTTTCACAGAACGGAAGGACAGGCCCAAAAGGAGCTCCGGCTGAGGGAATCGCGCTGAGTGGGTGTCTCTCTTGTGCTGGGCACCGAAGCCGGAGCTCCCATCTTCTGCCGCAGTGCTCAAGCGCCTCAGGCGATCGACCGGTTGGTGTGAAACCACTCCCAGGCATCCGCCTCCCGCAGGGCGCGTTCGAGACGAGCGCACGATTCGCACCGCCAGCAGTGCTCGATACCCCCGCAATAGCAGCTCCAGATTGCTGCGAGAGGCGCGCCCGCCTTGCGCCCGAGCCTGACAATGTCCGCTTTCGTCAGCTCCTGCGTGTAGCTCACCAGCGTCGGCTTGGTAAGGGTGGAGTGAGACAGGGCGCTGTTCGTGGCGGCCACGAACGCGGCGCTGTTATCGGGGAACGTCGCCGCCTCCTCCTTGTTGAAGCCCGCGACGATGGTGTCGGCGCGAAGGCCTTCTGCGAAGGCCGCGGCGATGTTGACGAAGACCCCATTCCGGTTGGGCACCCATACCGCGCTGGACGTGTCCTCTCCGGCCCTGGTTTCCAGGTCTTGGGCCTCCAGACGCGGCATCGTGACGGAATGGTTCACGAGCGCTGTTTGGCAGATCTCGGCAAGCCACGGCAGTTCAACGACGCGGTGAGGAACGCCGATCTGGCGGCACATGAAGGCCGCCGCCGAGGCCTCACGGGCTGAGGCGCGCTGACCGTAATCGAATGTCAGAGCAAGCGCGACTTCCTTCTCGTCGGCGGCGAGCTTCAGGTTCACGGTCGAGTCCAGGCCGCCGCTCAGCAGCACAACCGCGGGCATCCCGATCACCCCCTGTAGCTTGCGTAGGATCGCTCCGACTCGTAGACGCTCACCCGGTCGAGCTTGACCCGGGGCTCTGGCATCATACTGAGTTCATCTGCGATCAGCCCGAAGATGTGCCGCGCCAACTCCTCGGCCGTGGGATTCACCGCCGCGAACGGAACCAGTTCGTTGAGCACAGTATGATCCAGCGGGTCAATCGCCCGCTGGCAGATCGCCTTCAGATCGGCGAAGTCTATCACCATTCCCTGGTCGTTGAGGCGCTCGGCAGTCACCGCCACGACCACGCGGTAGTTGTGGCCATGCAACCGGGAGCAGCGGCCAGGGTGGCCTCTGATAGAGTGCGCGGCCGAGAACTGGCACTCGACTGACAACTCAAACACGGCGTTCACCTGCCGGACGCAACATTGTACCACAGGCGGCCGCCGCGCGCCGCCGGCCCTTGCCTCCCCTGAGACCGTCCGACCCGTCTGACCTGTCCGGCAGATCCGACCCGTCCGAGATCTGCGCATGACCCCGACCCAGTAGGTGATTGCTTGCCCGGGTCGAAACCGCCCTTGGAGGGTGTCTATGTCCGAGCGCGGTCTCATCATTCGTGATCTTCCTGTGAGCGAGCGGCCCCGTGAGCGAATGAGCGCATACGGGCCGGAGGCGCTTTCAACGGCCGAGCTGCTGGCGATTGTGTTGCGGGTGGGCTCGCGCGGGGAGTCCGCCGTGCGCTTGGCGGAGCGTCTCCTCAGCGAGTTCGGCGGCCTGGCCGGCATCGCCCGCGCGCGCATCCCACAGCTCTCCGAGCTGGCCGGCATGGGGCTGGCAAAGGCCGCGCAGATCAAGGCTGCTTTCGAGCTCGGCAAGCGGCTGGCAACGGCGGCCGAGGGGCAGAAACCAGTCGTGGGCAACGCCGCACAGGCCGCTGCTCTGGTGATGGAGGACCTGCGGTATCGTCAGCAGGAGTGCCTGGCTGGCATCTTCCTGGACACCAGAAACCAGGTCATCTGCGTGCGCACGCTCACCGTGGGCACGCTGTCGGGCAGTCCGGCCCACCCGCGGGAGGTCTTCCGCGAGGCGATCGCCCAGGGCAGCGCCAGCATGATCCTGTGCCACAACCACCCCAGTGGAGACCCGACGCCGAGCCAGGACGACATCACACTAACCACTCGCCTGGTGAAGGTGGGCGAGATCATGGGCATCCCGGTGGTGGATCACATCATCATCGGCGCGGGGCGGTACGTATCGCTGAAAGAGGCAGGGAAGATGTGACGGCGGCCTAGTCCCCCTCACCCTCTTCATCCCCGCCGCCCGGAATGAACCTACCCACGTTCTTCGGGCAACGGGCTTGAAGCACACCGACCAGCGCCGAGGACCCGTAGGTCCGCCCGATGTTCACATACTGACCCACCTTCTGGGCGAGCAGGTCGGGCGGCACATCGGGGGCGATGGTCAAGCGTCCGATGTTCTTCACGATCGTGCCATCCGCCATGTGTTCGAGTTGATCGCGAGTGAGCACCGTCCTACCCACGTTCTCCAGCACCGGCTGGTCGCGCCCGTCGTCCTCTCCCTCTTCTTCCTCCTCATGCTGGTCCTCCCCGAACGAGCCGAAGTTCGCGTCACACCGGCCCTCGACGATGCCCACGAGGTCGGGCGGGCCGGTCACCGCGCCGAAGTTGGTGAACGCGCCGATCTTCTGCGAGAGCAGCTCCGCGGACACATCGTCGGCGATCTCGACGTGGCCGAAGTTGCTGTAGCTGGTGCCATCGGCCATGCGCGAGAGCGACTCGTTCGTCAGCCGCATGTGGCTGAAGTTCGCGCGCCCGCCAATCGCCGCTCCACCCACGCCGCGCAGCGCCCCGAAGGCGCCCGACAGCCCCTGCATGACCCGCTGCGTGATGCCGCTGGCAAAGCCCACCGGGTCCGCTAGTGGGTTCAGTCCCGCGGGTACGCTGGGCGCCTCGGTCGCGGGTCTTGTGCCCGCGCTCTCCGCCTGGTAGCTCCGTTGCAGCGCGTCGAGCAGCTCCTCCGCTTGCTCCACCGAGATCGCTCCCTGGTGCAGCATGTCTAGAATGCGTGCACGTTCAGCTTTCATCGTCTTACCCTCCTGGGGAAGTGGTCGTCAATCGCTCGCAAGCGCCTTCAGGCGCGTGGATGCCTCCTCGGCGGTGATCTCGCCAGCCTGGAGCTGATCGAGGATCGCCCGGCGTTGCTCGGCCAGCTCTTCGATCGCCCTAGCCTCCTCCCGGGGGGTGTAACCCAGGGCGTTGAGCATGGCGTCAACCCGGGACCGAACTGTGGGGTAGGAAAGGCCAAGGACCTTCTCCATGTCCCTCAGGACGCCCCGGCAGCTCAGGAACACGTCCAGCATCCTTGCCTGGTCCGGGTCAAGGCCGCAGAACCGGCAGCCCCGCTGGAAGTGGCCCTTGATCCGCAGATCGCACGCAGGGCAGGAAAGCTCCGTCACGTTCAACAGCTGCTCACAGCTCGGGCAGCGCGCTAGGTCTTTTCTCATTTTCAGTGAACCTCGTTTATGCTTTTACCACAGATTGGGCCTCGTGTCAAGCGTCTTATTCAACTATTTCAAGGTAGACCTATGTAAGTCTCGGCGAAACAAGCACCGCGCGCACAATTCTCGCGTGATTTCGCTCTGGATAGGCTCTAGCGCCTTGTGTAGCGGCTTTGGCCGCGCGCGCTGGGTATGTGCGCGTTCGCGCTCGTGATCGTCGCGGTGGGGGCGACCCCGGCCGGCTTGAGTTGGAGGATGCGGCTCGGCCTCACGGAAAGGGAGGCGGGACTGGAGGAGGTGACAGCGATGAAGGTCGGCCTCTATACGATCAGTTTCGCGGGCGTCTGGTATGACGGACCGGCGTTGCCGCTCCCCGACATCTTCCGTCGTGCAAAGGACATGGGTTACGACGGAGTCGAGATCGGGGCCCGCCGCCCACATGCCAGCCCAATGGACCTGGACGCGAAGGCACGCGAGCGAATGCGCGCACAGGCATCAGAGGTTGGGGTGGAGATCCCGGCGGTGGCAAGCTACAACAACTTCGCCAGCCCGATCCTCGAGCAGCGTGAGAACGAGCTGCTCATGGTCAAGGAGCAGATCAAGCTCGCCCGCGACCTGGGGGCGCCGATCTTGCGGCTGTTTGCGGCCTGGCGCGGCATCACCCTCAGGGACGGCCACGGCAGCTATGAGATGACGCGCCGCTACTGGGAGAACGGGTATCCCGATGTGCTCTCGTCGAAGCGATGGCAATGGGTGCGGGAGTGCCTGAAGGAGGCGGCCGACTTCGCGGGCGAGATGGGTGTCACGCTCGCGCTTCAGAACCACGAGCCGGTGATATGCAGCCACCACGATATGCTCAGCTTCATCCGCGAGGTGAACTCGCCCGCGCTCAAGGCCTGCCTGGACTGCCCGCTGCTGAGCTCGCAAGAGGACGACTACGTCGTCGCCGCGGTGAAGGCGACCGGCAGTCTGCAAGTGCACTCGCACTTCGGCGGCGAGTTCGAGGAGGAGGGCAGGGAGGCGGTGCAGCGTCCCATCCAGCATACGACCCGGCTGATTAACTACCCGGTTTTCGCCAAGGCGCTGAAAGCGATCGGCTATCAGGGTTACCTGTGCTACGAGTTCTGCCATCCGTGCATCGGCGCGAATCACGAGCTGCTCGGGCTGGATGAGGTGGTGCGGCAGGTCGGCCTGGCGGCGCGGTACATGCGGAAGGTGGTGGGGTGAGGGAGGCGCCCTGCGGGCCCGAACCGGTCGGGCGCGTCGGGCTCGTCGGACGGGTCGGGCTGAGACTAGGCGGAGGGTGAGTGAGTGACCATTCTGGAGAGGGTCAACGCGGTGCTCCGTGGCGGCGAGCCCGACCGCGTGCCCTATGTTCCCTACGACAATCTGGTGCCGCGGGGAGACTTCGAGCGCGAGCTGCGCAACCGGGGCATGGGCCTGTGCCTGAGAAGGTCGGGCATCTGGTCTGAAACACGCAACGTCGAGGTTGACTATAAGACCGAAGGCGACCTTGCCTACACGATCTACCGCACGCCGCTGGGCACGGTGCGGAGCGGGCGGCGCACTCACGTCGGCCGCATCAGCGATGGCGAAAGCATCGAGGCCGAGTGGATGATCAAGGAGGTCGCCGACTTCGAGCCGGTGATCTTCATGATCGAGAACACCGTCTTCCACTCGGACTACCCGGGCTTCCTCGCGAATGTCAGGGATGTCGGCGCGGATGGCATCGTCCGGTTCGAAGGGTGCGGGCCGCCATATGACGCGAGCGACGCATACTTCTCGCTGGAGACGTGGGCGCAGGCGCAGCACGAGTGGCCCGAGCAGTTCGCGCGGCTGATTGCCGCCCTGGAGAGACGCGCCGAGCGGTTGATGCCGCTGGTGGTGGAGGGGCCGGGCGCGTTCGTCTCCATGGGTTCGTTGAGCGGGATCTACGGGCCGAAGCAGTACGAGCGGTACGCGCTGCCCTTCTACCAGAGGTGGATGCAGGAGCTAACGGCGGCGGGGAAGATCACCTCCTTGCACGCGCATAACTCGAACCTCACCGCCTTCGTGGAGCTGGTGAAGCGGACGGGCGTGCCTGTGATCGAGGCCTTCACCCCACCGCCGGTGGGCGACCTGTCGCTGTCGGAGGCGCGGCAGGCCTGGGGGCCGAAGGTGGTGATCTGGGTGAACTTCCCCGAGACGCTTTTCTGGCTCGGCCGTCAGCAGACGTACGACTACACGGTTGACCTGCTGAAGCAGGACAAGGCAAGCCGCCGCCTGATTATCGGCATGACCGAGATGGGGTCATACGGAATCACGGATGACGAGAGCGAGCGGCTGTTCAAGGACGGGATGCGCGCGATCATGGATGCGATTGACGAGCATGGGGTGTACTGAGCGCGTCCGGGCTGCCAGCCGCTGGATCTCTTGGGCCAGTAGACTCCATCCTGCCCTACTAGCTGAGGCCGAAGGCGAGCCGCTGGCTGCGGTACACCTCCTCGCCCCAACGGAAGTCCTCGGGGAGCATGAAGCAACCGCCTCCTCCGGTCGGGATTGGCTGGCCTGAGGCCAGCCGGTCGAGCAGAGCGCGGCGGAGTTGGGTGTCGCGGGGCGCCTTGGTCAGGTCCTCGGGGACTGCGCCGAAGACGTTGCGCAACAGCCACTCGGGCGAGAGCGGGATTGGGAAGAGGTAGAACTCCCGCTGAAAGCGCACCAGGTTCGAGGCAGGGGGAAGCGCGGTTTCGAGCCAGGTGTTGAGAATCCACGAGCCGCAGCAGACGGCGACGAACGGGCGGTCCGGGAAGTGGCGGGGGAAGAACTCGAAGGCCTGGCGGAGCGATCGGCCGCAGAGGTCGTGGGCGAGGGGCGCGCCCCCCGGGATGTGGATGTTCAGCACGGGATCGCCCTTGGTCAGCACGGTCTCCCACTCGGCCGGAGGCAGCAACACCTCGCGGGCGAGCGCCCTCCCCACAGGCAGGATCGGGCAGCCAACGATGGCCTCGTCGGTAATGGTGAGGCGCGCGGTCCAGCCATCGGGGTCCTCACGCGAGGCGTCGCGCTGGCCGGCGGCGTTGTAGCGCGTGCCGTCCCTCGCCAGTGCGAGGACGGCGCGCGAGGCGCGATGGCGGAAGACGCGCAGGTCATACTGGCACGGGGCGAATTGGAACTGGAGCCGGCCGAGGCGGTAGATGTCGCCGCGCAGGTGGTTCGACAGCCAGGCTGCGTTGACCGGTGTGAGCCCAGGAGACTCACCGCCGTTGTCTGTCCAGAAGTCGAAATCCCGCAAGGTATCGCGAATGACGGTCTCTGGCACGCGGTGCGCCTGATGCACTTCCTTCATCTGCGGGATGTTCGAGACCACCAGGATCAGGTAGAAGAGGCCGGCGTCCCCTCCCAGGCATGCCTCGAGGGTGGGCCAGCCACAGACGTCGTCCCAGCCGGCGGTCTTCGTCTGGTAAAGCCGATAGCGCAAGTGCCAGGCAAGCGCGCACAAGGACTCGCTGGCGGCCATACGCTCGGCAACGCGGACGGCAGACTGGGCCACCTGTTCCGGCCCGCCCAGCTCGGCGCACGCGCCGCGCACGAACTCGGGCGCAAGGAACCACAGGTCGCCCTCCGGAATGGCGGCCTGGGACAGCTCCCATTCCGGCGCGAGAGCCGCGGTCGCATTCGTCAGCCCGAGTTCAGTCAGCACACCATCCAATCTCACTTCGTCGTCTCTCCTTAGTCGCGGGCATCAGAGGCCAAGGCGTTGGCGGGATTGCCAGCGCCCGTCCATCTTGTTACGCGTGGGCCGCGCTCCGACCTGCCGCGCAGTGCGGCTTGCTATTGGGTCGTGGCGAATGGGATGGCGTGATGGTACAATGGCACTCGCGATAGATGGCGGAGGTCAGCGCCACGGCAAAAGGGAGCAGGGGCAATGAAGGGGCGCATGGTCGCGGCGAGCTTGTGGGCTGGACTGGCGCTGTTTCTGCTGGCCGGCTGTCCCGCCCGGTTGGCATCTGACGCCGTGGACGGGAAGGAGTCGCGGATGGCGAAAGCTGCATTCACGAAGACGGAATACCCGCGGATCGCCATGCTCTGGTCGGGGCTCCGTGGGGCGGACCGACATGAGCTGGCGAACTGGGCGAAGCATGATTTCGTGATGCTCTCGCCCGGGCAGATCGGCATGGTGTGGGATCGGCAGCCTGAAGGACTGGCTGAGAACTTCACTCCGGAGTCGGTGGAGGTGGCGAGGAATAACGTCGCCGAACTGCGCCGGTTGAACCCGGACATCGTGATCCTCGCCGACAACAGCTTCTACGAGTACGACGACGACGCGTTACCGGAGGATCATCCATGGTGGCTCCGGGTGAACGGCGAGCGTGAGCAGTTCTGGCCGGGCACGCACCGGATGGACTGGCACAACCCGGACTACCAGGCGCACGTCGTGCGGCGGTGCGAGGCGATCATGCAGGTGGAGTTCGATGGGCTCTTCTTCGATAACCTTCGGGACGAGCCGGGGCCGTGGATCGCCATTTTCGGTGAGATCCGCAAGCGCCTTGGCGACGATATCCTGCTTCAGGCGAATGTCGGCTACGCGATAGAGGAGTACGACTTCGCCGCGCCGTTTCTGAATGGGTTTATGTACGAATCGGGCTGGAGCCATGACCGGACGGAGTGGGATGACTGCATCAAGGCGATGCAGCACAGCGCGTCATTGATGCGGGAGCCGCGCATCAACCTGATCGAGCGGTTCGAGGAGATCCGGGATTACGCGGGCTGGCCCACCGACACGCGCCGGGGCCAGAGGCCGGAGCGCGATTCAGCCGCTCGGCGGTGGAGCCTGTGCTACGCGCTCGCCATCGGCGACTACTACTACCTGTTCAGCGACAACACCAGCCATCGCCACGACTGGTATCCGGAGTACGATGTGAAGATCGGGCTGCCGGCCGAGCCGGGGAAGAGAGTCAACTCGCACGTCTGGGAGCGGAGGTACGAGAAGGCTCTAGTCGTCGTCAACCTGCCGGGCCCCGCCGGGAACTACTACACCGCGAAGGTGGACAAGCCCGCGCGCGATTCGCTGACCGGGGAGAGCGGCACTGAGTTCATCTTAGCGCCCGGCGACGGGCGGATACTGGTCTTCGACTAAGGCAGCCCAGCAGAACACGCACCCCCACATTGACCGAGGCGCGAGGATGAAAATCCTCGCGCCTCGTCGCAT
>Ga0315288_10010621_pt1 | contig 11616 bp, 9 predicted proteins | sample YL17G11_20_MG_FD_203454 | JGI IMG/M metagenome (GOLD analysis project Ga0315288, IMG submission 203454) | Sediment microbial communities from Yellowstone Lake, YNP, Wyoming, USA - YL17G11_20 | ecosystem: Environmental > Aquatic > Freshwater > Lake > Sediment | place: USA: Wyoming | collected... | reverse complement strand
TGAGGAGCACGACGATCTGGAACGCGTTCCCGTTCAGGCGGAAAAAGTGACGGAAGGTATCCGGCGATTGCCCGCCCTCTCCTATGACGAGGTCCGCCTCGGTCAGGAGGCTCGCGTCCTGGAGATTGAAGACCCTCATGATCTGCTCTTTTTCCTTGTCCGGGCCCGAGCCGGCCGGCATCTCCAGGCTTGCCGTGACGGTCGGCCGGATGTAGGACGTGGTGACGAAATCCGGGGCCGAAAGGGTGCCCTGGCGGGCGCCCTCGAAGACCCTGAGCTTCATCTCGAGGCGGTCCACGGCCCTCAGGGGCAGGGCGGACAGCCCGATCAGGAAGCCCAGGAGCGCCCAAAGGCTCTTGGTTCTCATGGTTAACTCCTTATAGCTGTTTTTCGACCCAGACGAAGGTGCTGCCCTGGTCTTGGGTTTGAAAGATAAAAGCCTGCGCAGGCTCATCGTCGATTTTGACGGAATCTATCCGGAAAATGACGGCCGTTTTCTCGGGTGCGGCGGGCGGGGCGCCGCGGCGGAAGAGTTTCGGGACGAGCACGCTGACCCCGATGATGACCACCAGTCCAGCCGTGCCCAGTGCCCATTGAAGGGTAGGCCGGGTTCCGATCCGGACGTGCTTCGTCGTTCCCTTCTTGCCGACCGCGGCCGCGAACCCCGGCCAAAAATCTTTCACGTCCCCAAGCCGTTCCTTGGAGATCGTCGCTCTCCTGGCTTCGTCCATGGTGGCGAGATCGTCCCCATATTCATCAACGCGCGACTTATGGTCCGGCATTTTTCTCCTCCTTGAGCAGCGTCCTGAGCTTCACCCGGGCCCTATGCAGATGGACCCCGGCCGTGTTCGGCGTGCACCCAAGGACGGCGGCGATCTCGGCGGCCGAATATCCTTCCTGGGACCAGAGGAACAGGGCCGTCCGTTGCTTCGGCGGCAACGGACGGAGATACCGGAAATCCAGCTCTTCGAAGGAAGCTGAAGAAGTCCGCGGCGCGACGACCGCGACCGGGTGCTCGTATTTGAAGCTGCCGAGGAAGCCCTTAAATCGCTTCCTTTTCCTGATCAAGTCCAGGCAGTGGTTCGAGAGCAGGGCGTAGAACCAGTTCTTGTAGCTCCGGTTCGCGTCGAACCTGCCGAGGTTCCGGTAGGCCTTCAGGAAAGCCTCCTGGCAGGCGTCCTCCGCGTCCTCGCGGTTGGCCAGGATGTTGACAGCGATGGCCATGGCATGGTCTCGGTACCGGTCCATGAGCTCCCGGTAGGATTCCATCTTCCCTCCGAGGCAATCGCGGACAAGTTCGCTGTCAGTCATTCGGCCGTCCTTCACTTTTACATACGTCCGGGGCCGCCGTTTTCTTTATTGGGGACACGATATCAATTTCCGAATTAAGATTCTTTACATAAATTCCAGGGGAGATTCTTGAAATTCGGAAATTGGTATTGTGTCCCCGATTTAGCGGACGCCGATTTAACGTCGGTCCGAAAGGGTCCTCATGAATTCAACGATGGCGTTCTCCTCATCGTCGGAGAGGCCAAGGTTTCCCAGCTCGGTCTTGTTGACGTTCGCAGCGATCTCCGGAGGGGGCCATGGGGTCCCCGCCTTGTCCCGCGTGTTATAGAAATGGACGACGTCCTTCAGGCTCTTGAAGTAGCCGTTGTGCATGAATGCTTTGACGAAGCCGGGAGACGGCCTCAGGTCGACGTTCCGGAGTGTCGGGATCTTGTGCTTGCCCAAGTTCTCGGCCGCGAACGGCTGATACTTGGCGACGGATTCCAAGGCGTCTCCGAGCCCCCGGTCCACCCAGTTCTTTCCGTCCGGATTGTACTTTTTCTCCTGCCCAAGGAATGGGTTTTCCGGGTTTCCGGGGATCCCGAGGTTGTCGTACGTGTAGTCCGTGAACACGGGCGGTTTGTCATTCGCGGCGGTTAAGACATGACAGTTGGAGCATAAGCCTTGGGTGTTGAAAAGGACGAGGCCCCTGAGCTCAGCGTCCGCCAATCCAAGATTTTTGAAGCCCACGGCGTTGGATTCGTTGATGGATTCGACTTTGAACCCCTTGGCCGTGGCCGCCCGCCAGAAATCGTCGAACTTCGAGTTGAACGGATTGACCTCGGCCGATCTTTCATAAGCGGCGAGGGCGCGGCCGATCCTGACGTACGTTTCGTCAACGTCCTTGTCGGTATCGAGGGAGCCGGGCCCCCAGACTTTTTCGAAGAGGCCGGCGTAGTCTGATTTTCTGACCGCAAGGATGATGCTCTTCTTATCGGGCATGTTCTGTTCGAGGGGATTCATGAAGGGACCCAAGGCTTGTTCCGCCAGGGGGTCGCCCAGTGTCTCCCCCGTCGCCCGTCCGTCCCAGAACATGCCGCCGACGAAGTTCCCGTCCTCGTCCCGGTGGAGATTCGGGCTGTCGCTGGCGTAGGCCGCTGCGGGGGGCTTACGGTTGCCGAACCGGCCCTTGACCGCGCCCTCGTAGACGCCCCCGACTTTATTAAGGTGCTCGTCCGGTCCGGTAAAGCCGACCATCAGGCCATGGCAGGCTGCGCAGTCCTGCCCGGCGGGCGAGGACAGGTTCTTGTCGAAGAACAGTCGCTTGCCCAGATCCTCCAGGGGAGAAAGCTTGGCCGGGCCCTTCTGGGCCGAAAGGAAAGGCAGAAAAATAACGACAATAAGAGACAGGATTACCGACGCGAAAAGCCTTTTTTTCATGAAACCTCCATCAGGAGGGGCCATCGGCCACTCTCCCGTTCCGTCGAATCACTAATAAATACACTCCTATTCTATGGAGCATAACGCGAAAGTCAACGGTTCCCCCCAAATTGACTTTACAGGGCCCACGTCAATTCGACGAGGAATTTCATCCATGCGAATCGTGCCTGAGTGCCCGGTTCCAGGCTTGCCAACTTGTGAGCGAGGATGACCAACTTGTCCCGGCCGAAAGCCCGGACGGCGTCGATCTCCTCGGCCGAAGACGGACGCCCGGCCCGGGGAGCATTTATCGTCAGGCCCACCTCGGGGGAAAAAATGAATTCCCTTGCCTCGCCGGGGGCATTGACGTTCTTCTCCCCGGGCGCGTTGGGACCCGTATTGTCCGCGTTACGGAAGTGCCAGCCTTCGACGTCCCTGGGGTTGGGGACAAAATGAAAGGGCGGTGTCAACCGGGAGAGGTTGTATTCATGAGATTCCCTTTATCCTAAAGCACGGAAAGGGCATTGTCCATGTCGGCAACAAGGTCTTCTATATCTTCGATTCCCACGGAATAGCGGATCAAGCCTTCGGGGATTCCGGCGGCCCGGCGCTCCTCTTCCGTGCACTCCACATGGCTTGTTACAGAAGGAGGACCCACGACCGTATCAACTTGACCGAGGTTAGCAGCCATATAGGCGTATTTCAATCGAGGCAAGACCCGGGCGACAGCCTTCAATCCGCCGACAATCTCAAAACTGAGCACGCCGCCATACCCTCCCGGCATCTGTTTCTTAGCCACTTTGTGCATCGGATGACTTTCCAAGCCGGGGTAGTTGACGTTGAGGACTTTCGGGTGTTTTTCCAAAAACCGGGCCATCGTCAGAGCATTTTTGTTTTGTCGCTCGATGCGCAAAGCCAGAGTTTTCAAGCTGCGAAGGAGCAAAGCCGCACGGTGAGGATCCAGGGAAGGACCGGTCAGCTCCCGGTAGCGATAGATCTTTTTCACCAGCTCGGACTTTCCGCAAACAACTCCGGCAAGGAGGTCATTATGTCCCCCGATGAACTTCGTAGCGCTGTGGATCACGAGGTCTGCTCCTAAAGCGATAGGATGCTGGTTGATGGGTGTCGCGAACGTGTTATCCGTTATGGTTATGGCGCCAACCTTGTGAGCTGCCGCAAACAGCTTCTTGAGATCGACCACTTTCAGTAAAGGATTGGTGGGAGTTTCCAAATAGAGGATATCGCAGCCTTTAGCGATGGCGGCCAGGATGGCCTTTTCATCATTTGTCTCACATAGATCACAATGGATTCCGAAGCGCGGCAGGATCTCCTTAAAATGCAAATATGTCGCGCCGTAGGCATCCTTGATGGTGACGGCCCGCTGTCCAGGATTGAGCAAGGCGAAGAGCGTCGTATTGATGGCGGCCATTCCGGTTGAAAAGTCCGTGGCTTCTTCCGCGCCTTCCAGCGCGGCCATTTTCTTATTGAAAGCGCGCACGGTCGGATTGGAATTCCGGCTGTAGATGTCCCCGAACTTTTTACCTAAGGCGGCTTCCTGCCATGATTCTAAACTCTCATAAGCGAAGGCGGCGTTTTCCATGATCGGTACGTTCATCGTGTGTGTAGACGGATCAATGGACCTCCCGGTATGAACACAACGTGTTGAAGGACCTTCTTTCAAAGCCATGATAACCTCCTGAATAACTAAGGCCACAACATCATTTTCCTGTGGGAGCGGAAGTCGGTCTCCCGGCGTCTAAATTCCTGTAATTCAACACCGCGTTGAAGAGCAGGAAGAAGCTGCCGATTGTCTGCTGGCGCCACATCGGGTTGATGGCGAAGAGGACGACGTGACCCTTGCCGACGGGGACGTCCACGACCGCGGGTTTGGCCGCCAGAGCCTCGCCGCCTTCCAGGAGCCCCGAGACGAGGAGCTTGTCGACCGTGTCGAAGCGCATGACCACCCGAATCGTTTTCAAGTCGGCCGGCATGTAGAGATCGAAAAGGTCCCTGTACTCGGCCGGGATGCCCGCGCCGGCGCCCTGGACCTTGTCGACCTTCTGAATCCGGCCCTGGATTACGTCGGGATCCTTGACGCTTCCCCGGCCCGAGGGCCGGTCCTTCGAGCCGCCGCCGAACATGTCCTCGATCTCGGCCCCTGTCACGGCCTTAATGCCCGTCTCGAGCACCGGGCCGCCACCGAAATAAACGCCTAAGTTCCGGTCGTAGCCGTATCCGATGGGGCTCAAGAGGTCCGAGATGTTGGCGCTCAAGACCGACCCGGACACCCGGAGGTTCGGCGGTTTGGCCACGGCGACGCTCTCCACGATGCCGTAGCTCACCGGAAGCTCGGCCATGTTTGTGATGGGGACGAAGAGCCCGCCCTGCTCGATGAACGACTTGAGGTGGACGATCCCCGCGAGCTCCAGCCCGCCGCGGATATCGTCGCGCGAATCGGGTCCGCCGAGGTTGGGATATTTATCGGATTTCTTCCAGGGAATGGGTTCTTTGCCGCCGATGCCGTTGACCACCCTCTGGGCCTTGCCGAAAAAGCCGGAGGGCGGGAAGACGATGACGTCATATTTCGCGCGGAGGTCCGTGTCGTCCCGGACGTCCTGGAGGGAGATGTAGGCGTAGGGGATCCCCAGCCGGTCGAAGGCCAGGCGGAACCAGCCCTCGTCCTGCGTATTCACCCAGCTGTGGAGGATGGCGATCCGCGGCGCGTCGAGGTCGTGGGTCTTGGAGGCGGGAAGCGCCGCGAGCCCGTAAGCCGTGAGCCCGAGGTCCCGGCAGGCCCTGCCGAGCGACTCCTCGAGGTCGGCCGGGTTCCCTTCGCGGGGGATGATGAACGCGCCGGCGTTGAACTTAACGGAGCCCTCGGCGAATCCATCCTCCGCGGTGAGCATCTTGATGTCCTTGAGCCTGTAGCGGAAGGTCATGAGCTCGGGTTCAGCTGTGTGGTTAACCGCGAAGGCGGCGGCTTTGCCCTTCTTGACGTTGACGATCTTCCCTTCGACCGCGGCGTCCTTAGTGAGGAGCGTCATCTTCGCCTCGAGGGCCTTCGTGTCCGTGACGCGCACCGTCCGGACGTTGAACAGCGGGCCCAGGGTCCAGCCCGTGTCGTCATAGGGCTGAGGGTCTTTGGGGTTATAATACTGGGTGTCGAGCAGCATATCGGCGCAGCGGCTGTAGGGCTGGTCCATGCGGACGATGAAGCTCGCGGCGGGGTGCTTGTCCTTGCCGACCGTGACCTCCGCGGCGGCGGCGTGGACCTCGACGCCGTTCTTCCGGAGGAGATTGACGAGCCGCGCGGCGCTCAGGGGCCGCTTCGTATCCGAAGGGATGATGTAGGCGGCAGGCCCTTCGATCGTCGCCTTGGCCACGGACCGCTTGGACTTCAGGTAAAAGTTACGGAGGAATCTTTCCTTGTTCTCGGCCACGTTCCGGAAGGTCAGGAGCAGGGCGCTCTGCTGGTAGTTGATATTGTTCCGAAAGGACCACTTCACGGCCGCCAGGGGAGGGTCGGGCCGGTACCAGGCCCGCTTGGACTCGCCGGTTACGGACCGGACCATCGTGTCGGCCCCGGTCCCGCCGAAAGTCTCGTAGAACCGCCCCGTGGAGTTGTGGAAGAGGGCGACGTAGAAGCCGTAGCCCGCCGACCAGCCGTCGAAGAAGCCGTGGGTCCAGACGCCGGGGACGCCGCGCTTGGTCATCTCGGCGACCTCGTGGGCGGCCATCTCCTCCCATTCGTTGACGGTGATGGGATCGAGCCAGGCGTTATACGGACCCGTGCCCGTCGAGGTGTAAAGATAAGGGACGGACTCGTGGAGGTCGTGCATGACGATCGGGTGCCAGGCGAAATAAGCCTTGAGAAGGTTCTCGGTGAGCTGGAGCCCCTGGCCGATGGCATCGCGGTTGTTGTCGTGGGAGACGTATTTCCCCCAGTAGACGAGAGGGATGGTCTTCTTGTCCTTGTTGTCTTTCTTATAGAGGTACGCGTCGACAGCCCGGTCCCAGCCGTCCACCTCGAGGATGGGCGTCATGAGGACGACCATGTTCTTGCGGATGGCGCGGCAGGCGTCCGTGTCCTCGACCGCGAGCCGGTAGGCCAGCTCCATCATCATCTCCGGAGAGCCGCACTCCTGGGAGTGCAGGCCGCCCGTGATCCAATAGACGGGAACACCCTCGGCCAGGAGCTTGTCGGCGTCCGCGCTTGCGAGGCCGCGGGGGTCGGCCAGGCGGGACATGATCTCTTTAAGTCGGGCCAGACGTGCCATGTTCTCCTCAGAGGAGACGGCAACGCCGATCATTTCCCGACCCTCGTCGGTGGGGCCGAAGGAGAAGACTTCGACCCGCGGACTCGCGGCGTCGAGGGCGCGCATGTACTTGTAGATGTCCGCCGAATGGTCGAGGATGTCGGGCGCTCCGGCGATATGGCCAAGGACCGCCAGCGGCGTCGGGACCGACGCGGAGGCCGGCAGGTGGTCGACGAGTTCGGTCAGGAAGAATTTTTCGGTCGTGTATTCCAGGATCTTGGCCGTGTAGTCCTTATCCTGGGCTTGTGCGGCCTGGGCCTTAAGCGAGGGCGCGGTGCAGACGGCCTGGATGAAAAACGCGATGACGATTGTCCGGATCGGATGATGACGAGTCCACATGGTTTGATATCCTCCTTCACGGGGCCATAATTATACTCAATTGGGGACACAATACCAATTTCCGAATTGAGGTTCTTTACTCTGGCGAGGGGACGTGCGAGCGGCCTGGAGTCGCCCTAGGCCCCCGATCCCCGGGGAACCAGTCCCGTCTGTTCCCCCCATCGGCAAGCCGATGGGTCCCCCCTCCACTACGGGGGCTTACGGGCGGCATCCAGTGCCGCCCAGTAAGAATTTGGCCCTATTGATTTAATCACAAGGAACAACATGCTTCCTATATAATTCGGAAATTGGTATTGTGTCCCCAATTAATGCGATAATAACCCGTATTAGCGACGTCCGTCACAATGCCTCGCCAAACCGTCATTGAAGTCGAGAACCTGCGTAAGACATATGGGCCGGTCACAGCCGTCGACACCGTCTCTCTTGGAGTCTATAAAGGCGAGATATTCGGCCTGGTCGGCCCGAACGGCGCCGGTAAGACCACGAGCGTCGAGTGCATCGAGGGATTGCGCAAGCCCGATGCCGGAAAATTGCGCGTCCTGGGCCTCGATCCCGGCCGGGACGGCTATGCCCTCCGCGAACGGATCGGCGTTCAACTCCAGGAGTCGGCTCTCCAGAACCGGATCAGGGTATGGGAGGCTTTGGACCTTTTTGCCTCGCTCAACGCCCGCTCCGTTCCCTGGGAGCCGCTCCTCGACCAGCTGGGGCTGGCCGAGAAACGAAACGCGCCGTTCGCCAAGCTCTCGGGCGGCCAGAAGCAGCGTCTCTACATCGCCCTGGCGCTGGTCAACGACCCGGAAATCATCTTCCTGGACGAGCTGACGACCGGCCTGGATCCCCAGGCCCGCCGCGCCATGTGGGATCTGGTGAGACAGGTCCGCGACCGGGGAAAAACCGTCGTCCTGACGACGCACTTCATGGAAGAGGCCGAGCGGCTCTGCGACAGGGTAGCGGTCATGGACCGCGGCCGGATCGTGGCCCTGGATACGCCCGAGAAGCTCGTCCGGAGCATCGGTGCTGAAAACCGGGTGGTTTTCGTCCTGGTCGAGCCCGCCGACCTCACGGGCTTGAGCGACCTTGAGGACATCAGCCGCGCGGAGCAAACGGGAGACCGGGTCGTCGTTTACGGCCGGAGTGACCAGACCGTGGTCGAGGTGGTCAAATTTCTCAGCGCGAACCGCGTCCGCTTCCGCGACCTCCGCACCGAACAGCCGACGATGGACGATGTCTTCCTGGCCCTGACCGGCCGGGAGATGAGGGATTGACCATGAAAACAATGCGGGGATTCTGGAAGCTGACCTGGGTGGAATTCAAGCTGTTCCTGCGCGAACCCATGGCCTCGTTTTTCACCCTGATCTTTCCCCTGATGATGCTGTTTCTCTTCGGCAGCATCTACGGAAACAAGCCCAATCCGTTCTTCGGCGGCCTGGGATTCATCGATACCGCCGTCCCGGCCTACACGGCGATGATCATCGGCACGAGCGGCCTGATCAGCCTCTCCATCTCCATCGCTTCATACCGGGAACAGGGCATTTTGCGCCGGTTCAAGGCCACGACACTCCGTCCCCAAGCCATCCTCGGCTCCCAGGTCGTTCAGGTCTTCTCGGTCACCCTGCTGGGGATGATCCTGCTCGTCATCGCCGGAAAGATCGTGTTCCATCTGCGGTTTCCCGGCAATCCCTTGAGCGTCTTCGCCGGCTTTGTGCTCGGCAGTTTGAGCTTCTTCGCTCTGGGTTTCATTATCGCGTCGGTCATGCCCACGGCCCGGTCCTCGCAGGTGACGGCCATGGTGCTCTTTTACCCGATGCTCTTCCTCTCGGGTGCGTCCATCCCCAGGGAAGTGCTCCCCCCGGCCGTCCGCTCCTTCAGCCGCTTCCTGCCGCTCACTCCGGTCGTCGACCTGCTGCGGGGACTTTGGCAGGGGGAAAGCTGGGGAAAACATATTTCGGAAGCCGGTTTCCTGGCCGTAATTTTCATCGCCGGCGTGCTGATCTCGGCGAAAACGTTCAAGTGGGAATGAACGGGAAAAAATGTTATATTATAATCGCAGGATTAAAACAGCGGATACGGAGGTTGACATGCGTGCCGGCTCCGCTGGGAGTGATCAATGAATAATTGCCGTATCCGGACACTGTTGACTATCTTGTTCGTGTTTCTGTTGACGGCGGAACCCGTGTTTTCCATTCCGCTCGAACAAACCGATAATCCCGACCCACCCAGCACCGTTGTTAAACTCATCTTCATCCATCATTCCACCGGCGAGAACCTGCTCACCGACGGCTATGGAAATCTGGGAAAAACTCTCGGCCGGAATAAATACTTCGTCAGCGACACCAACTATGGCTGGGGGCCTGATTCGATCGGCGACCGCACCGACATCCCGGACTGGCTGGAATGGTTTTGCAGCGCGCAGACTCCGTCGTACATGGCGGCCCTATATAACGAGAGCGGTCAGCACTCGACGTACACGCGCACTCGTGCTGATCCGGGCGGCGAGAACGAAATCGTCATGTTCAAATCGTGCTTTCCCAACTCCAACCTGGAAGGGAACCCGAATGACCCACCCAACCCAACGCCGGGTTTGACGGTGGGACATGCCAAGTATGTGTATAACAAACTCCTCAAATACTTTGCCGCTCACACCGACAAGCTTTTCATCATTCTTACCGCGCCGCCTGTCACCGATCCGACTTATGGGGCCAACGCGCGCGCCTTCAACAACTGGCTGGTGTATAACTGGTTATGGGAGAATCGCTATCCATACAGCAACGTGGCCGTCTTCGACTTCTACAACGTATTGACGCACCCATCCAATCATCATTATTTCCTAAACGGCGATGTGCGGCACATCTTTGGAATCCAAAACACGTTGTCCTATCCATCCTCGCCGGGGGACGATCATCCTTCCGTTACGGGCAGCCGAAAGGCAACCCTGGAATATGTACCGCTGCTCAACGTTTTCTACCATCGCTGGAAGGCGGGCGCTAGAAATGTTGCGATCCCTGCCAACGGTATGCAGGACGGTTGGATATTGGAATCGTCGGAGTCCAGCGGCATCGGCGGCAGCATGAACAGCGCCGCCGCCACTTTCCGTTTAGGGGACGATGCTCAAGATCGTCAATACCGCGCTATCCTATCGTTTGACACGTCTTCTCTGCCGGATAATGCCGTCATTGTTACGGCCATGTTGAAGATTAAGGCGGCCGGGCTGGCAGGGATAGAACCTTTTAGCACGCATGGCCTGCTTTGGGTGGATGCCCGCAGGGGTGCTTTTAGTGACAATCCAGCCTTGCAAGCCACGGATTTCCAGGCGGCTGCCACCAAGTTAAAGGTCATGACATTCAACAAAGTGACAGTCAACCGGTGGCACAACGCTTTGACCGGGAGCGCCAACTTCAGCCTGCTCAATCTCAGCGGTTTGACACAGTTCCGGCTGCGTTTTACCAGAGATGACAATGACGACCTGGGAGCAGATTACCGGACTTTCTATTCCGGGAATTCGACCAATAAACCTTCTCTGTGGATTACCTATTACCAATTAAATTAGGGACACAATACCAATTTCCGAATTAATAAAATCTCCCCTGGAATTTATGTAAAGAATCTTAATTCGGAAACAGGCATGGTGTCCCTAATTTATAAAGTTGACAAGCGCCGGGGGGCCCTAGTAAGGCATTTCCAAGAAGGAGAGAACGATGCCCGCCAAGATCATCTACGGCAAGGAAATATCCGCCCAAATCCGCGTCGAACTCAAGGAACGTGTCGACCGCCTCAAGGCCCGCGGCGTCACCCCCGGGCTCGGCGTCGTCCTGGTCGGGGAAGATCCGGCGTCGATCTCCTACGTCACGGCCAAGGCCAAGGGCGCCGAGGAGATCGGGATGTTCGAGGAGACGATCCGCCTCCTCCCGACGAGTACGGAGGAAGAGGTCCTGGCGACGGTGGACCGCCTTAACCGCGATCCGAAGTTTAACGGCATCCTCGTCCAGCTGCCGCTTCCGAAATGGGTCAATCCCGATAAGGTCATCAGCTTCATCTCGGTCGAGAAGGACGTCGACGGCTTCCACCCGATTAACGTCGGCAAACTCCTCCGGGGCGAACCCTGCGCCATCCCATGCACGCCCTACGGGGTCGTCCAGATGCTGACTCGAAGCGGCTACAGCCCCGAGGGCAAGCATGTCGTCATCTGCGGCCGGAGCAACCTCGTCGGCAAGCCCCTGGCCGCCCTTCTCGTCCAGAAGAAGAAGGGCGCCAATGCCACGGTCACCATATGCCA
>Ga0315288_10010620_pt1 | contig 11617 bp, 9 predicted proteins | sample YL17G11_20_MG_FD_203454 | JGI IMG/M metagenome (GOLD analysis project Ga0315288, IMG submission 203454) | Sediment microbial communities from Yellowstone Lake, YNP, Wyoming, USA - YL17G11_20 | ecosystem: Environmental > Aquatic > Freshwater > Lake > Sediment | place: USA: Wyoming | collected... | reverse complement strand
CTTTGTCACACTTAAGATTTCTGGTTGAGATGGTCCAAATCGCCTGCAAACACGGACTGAAACGGCTCGGGCAACCCGAAGTCCTAGCTGTGACAGAGCACTAGCCGACCTTGGTCTGGCCGGGCATGGCGATGGGGTATCTGCCATTAGTGTCGGGGTTGACCGGGGCGGGGGCGTCGAGACTCGTGATGTTTTCCAGGTCGGGGGCGAGTTCGATGTTGGAGGCCAGTGCCTGGTCCCAGGTGAGCATCTGGCCGCATTCGGCGGCCATCCTTCCGAGGATGCCGACCATGGCGGCTTTGGCGCAGCGGTCGGTTTCGTTGTAGGGCTTATTGTTGCGGATGGCGTCGAAGAGGAGGTCGTGTTCGTATTGGTAGAAATCGGGTTTGGGGCCTTCGTGTCGCCAGATGATGTTGTCGCGGGTCATCTTGTGGCCCTTGTAGAGGATGGGGTCGGAGATGCCTTCGCCGAGGACGGCACAGCCGGTGGTGCCGTGGATGTTGTCGCCGAAGAAATTCCAGCATTGATTCATGTGCCGGCCCTGCGCGATCATGCGCGTGCCATTGGGGAAGCGGTATTCGACGGCGTAATGATCGAAGAGCTGGTCGGGCTCGGTGCGGCACTGGCGGCCGCCGTGGCCTTGGGCTTCGGCGGGCCAATCATTCATGACCCAGCAGCAGACGTCGAGGTTGTGGATGAGCCAGTCGAGGAGGAATGAGCCGTTGACCCAGGTGAAGTTGGAGTAGTTGCGGATCTGGTGGGCCAGTTCGGATTCGCCGGGGCGTTTGTTGCCGAAGCCGACCGGGCCGTGTTCGCGGTAGGCGTAGGCGGTGATGACGGGGCCGATCATTCCGTCATGGATGCGCTTAATCGCTTCGGTGAGTTGGACGGAGTGACGGGACATGAGGCCGCCGGCGATTTTGAGGTTTTTCTCTTCGGCGGTTTTGCCGGCCTTCATGACCCGGCGGATGCCGGGGGCATCGACGGCGAAGGATTTTTCCATGAAGACGTTGACGCCTTTGAGGACGGCGTATTCGAGGTGAATCGGGCGGAAGGCCGGGGGGGTGGTCAGCAGCACGACATCGTTCTTGCCGAGCAGGTCGATGGCTTTGCGGTAGCCATCGAGGCCGATGAATTGGCGTTCGGCGGGCACGTCGACTTTGTCTTTGAACTGGTCTTGGAGGGCTTGGAGGCTGGAGGAGAGGCGATCCTGGAAGACATCGGCGACGGCGATGAGTTTGGTGGGGCCGCTGGTGGAGAGGGCGTTGGCGGCGGCGCCGGTGCCCCGCCCGCCGCAGCCGACGAGGGCAATTCTGATGGTGTTATCTTCGGCGGCGTAAGCGCGGGAGGCGACGGCGCCGAGGAGGGCGGCGCCGGCGATGGCGGAGGAGGAGTGTTTGAGGAAGTCACGGCGGGTGCTGACTGGCTTGCGCTGGTCATTGCGAGTGTTCATGAGCTGATCCTTTCTTGCCGGAGGTATTCGCTTCTTGATACCCGACACCGGCCGCGGTCGTTGAGTTGAATCCGGCTCGCGCCGCTGCGCGAGGACAATGGTGGTATTGTCCCTGAGGAGGGGGCGGGGGACAAGAGATGCGGCCAGTCGCCCAAAGCGGGCAGCCCGGCGCGCGACGCCTGCCTGAGGCGGGCGGGCACGTTTTACGGCACATGATGGGTAGATGGTCATCCGTTGAAGTACAAGTAGGTTGCGAGGATAGCGACCAGGACGCCGGCGGTGGCGATGACGTCCCACTTGTTCCAGCTTGCGCGCGTTTCGGCGCGCTGGCCGGCGGTGACCGTCGCGTAGGTCAGGCCGACGAGTTTCTCCTCGCTGGGCCTTGGGGTCAGGAGGCTGGCCGCCACGATCAGCACAATGGCCGCGCTCAGCAGGACGAGGCCGAAGTAAAGGAAGTTCAGGTCGGCGAAGCGGTACATGAACGAGCCGGCGGCGAAGCGATCCTTGTAGACTTCGGCGGCGAGGCGCGCCATGCCCAAGGCGAAGCCGCCGATGAGGCCGGCCATGCACCCGGCGGAGTTGATCCGTTTGAAGAACACTCCGAGGAAGAAAACGGCGAAGATCGGCGGCGCGATGTACTGCTGAACGCTCTGGAGGTACTGATAGAGGCCGCCGGGGATGCGGCTAAGAAGCGGGATCCAGAGCAGGCCGAGCGCGACCATGGCCACCGTCGCGACGCGACCGACCCACACGAGAGTCTGGTCGGAAGAGGTAGGCCGGAGCTTCTTGTAGATGTCCATGGTGAAGAGGGTGGATGAGGAGTTGAAGCAGGACGCGAGGGAGCTCATGAGGGCGGCGAGGAGCCCGCCGGCGACCAGGCCGCGGAGGCCTGGGGGGAGCAGGTCCCTGACCATGAGGGGGAACGCTTGGTCGGGGCTGGAGAGGACGGTCTTATCGAGCTGGCCGCGTGTGGCCAACGCGAAGGCGATCATGCCGGGGACGACGAAGATCCAGAGCGGCAGCATTTTCATGTAAGCGGCGAAGATCGTTCCCCTTCGTGCGTCGGTCTCGGTCCTCGCCGCGAGGGTTCGCTGGACCATGTATTGGTCAGTGGTCCAGTACCAGAGGCCTACGATGGGAGCGCCGATGAGCATGCCGAGCCAGGGGAATTCGGGATCGTTGATCGGTTTCCAGAGGTTGAACTTCTCCGAGCCGCATGTCTCGCGGAGCACATCCCAGCCGCCGAGTTTGTGGAAGCCGATGATGAGCAGGAGCATCGACCCGACGATGAAGACGAGCGTCTGGATGACTTCGGTGTAAACGACGGCGCGGAGTCCGCCGAGGACGGTGTAGACGCCGGTGATGAGCACCACGCCGACGGCGCCCACCCAGAAGTTGTCGATGTCCCGGAAGAGGTTGTCGGGGAAGAGGGCCTTGAAGACGACACCGCCTGCCGCCAGCCCCACCGCGATCTTCGTGAAGATGTAGGCGATGAGGCTGATCACCGACAGCAGCCATCGTGCCGCGGGGTTGTAGCGTTTCTCGAGGAATTCGGGCATGGTGAACACAAGGCTGCGCTCATAGAAGGGGACCATCACCCATCCGAGCACGAGAAGGCACCAGGCGTGGAGCTCGTAATGCGCCATGGCGACGCCGCTCTTGGCGCCAGCGCCGGCGAGTCCGACGAGGTGTTCGGAGCCGATGTTCGAGGCGAAGAGCGAGCAGCCGATCGCGAACCAGCCGACGTCCCGGCCGGCGAGGAAGTAGCCCGCGGCGGACTTCTTGGAGCGGAGGATGCTCCACCAGGTGACGGCCAGGAGCGAGGCGAAGTACAGGGCGATGACGACCCAGTCCCAGGATTGCATGATGGTTGCCTTTCAGCCGAAGATGCCGCGGAGCATGATCCACGAATCTACAGGAATCTGTAGTGTATCTTCTGAACGCGTCCCTCACTTTTTGGGCTCCTCCTGCCAGATGTCGGCGGTGCGCGCCTTCACATCGGGCATGGGCGGGAGTTGGGCGCTGGGGACCGGTTCGTACCAGAAGGTGGCGGCGGACCAATCGTCGGACGTCTCGGCCAAGCCGCCCTTCCAGGCGATCTGTTGGATGGTGATGCGGGCTTCCTTCCGCCAGGCGAGGGGGTCGGGCAGGTGCCAGCGGTACATGGTGACGAAGTTCTTGTCGAAGAGGCTGCAGCCGTTGTAGGGGAAGGGGTGCGGCTGGATGCCCCATGCAAGGCCGACGTAGTCCTCGGAGCCGGTGCCGCAGATGGTGGGGAAGTCTTTGTCCCCGTCCATGTAGACCTTGATCTCGCCCTCGCCCCACCACTGGCCGGGATGGAGGTTGCGGATGCCGATGACGGAGCCGATGAACCGGCCTTTCTGCGTGCGCAGCGGCAGCAGCTCGAAGTCCTTCTTCTCGGTGGTGGGGTTTTCGCGGCGGAAGAGAACGTGGAGGCGGCCGACGTCCTTGGGATGACGGTCGCCGACGGTGTAGTCAATCTGGTAGAAGAGCGGCGTGGCTTTTGCTCCTTCGTTGGTGAAGGTGATCCTGACGTTTCCGGCAAAAGGCATGGGGAGGAAGAGGTTCATGCCAGCGGTAGGGCCGACCGCGTGGATGGCCGAGGCATAGGGCGTGATCTTGCCATGGGCCATGCCGAAGAAATCGCCGATGGGGCATTCAATGCTGGGATGCTCCTGGCCGTCATACCAGACACGGAGGACGAAGCTGCGCAGGGCGATGGGGTCGTGGGCGCAGGTGATCCAGATATGGCGGATGGTGCCGGGGCCTTGGATGTCGCAGAGTTGGACAGTCTGGCCGGGCTGGATTTGCCTGGAAGGCGCGCCTTTGCGACCGACGCCGAGTTTGCTTTCGGCTTTACCGCCTTCGCCGGGGGCGCCGGTCAGATTCTCAAACGAGATCGACCGCGAAAGCAGGCCCGTGTTCAGGTCGTACGGGCGATGGACGACATCGGCCTTGCGGCCCGTCGTTCTACATCCGGCGGCATAGCCCAGGAGCCCCGCGACCGCCAGCGCGATCAACACACGATCCCATCGAAATGCGTTCATCGAATCCTCCTTCGATTCCTGTTGCGACTGCCCAGGGAAGGACCCACGGGCGTTTTGCCGACACAGTTGCCTATCTCGGCGCCGAGACCGTTTCAGTGCTCGGGCCGGACGTTCTGATCAAGCCGTTTTCACCCACATCACACGGGTCGATGCAGAAGAACCCGCGAGTCTGCGGATGCTGTTCGCCGCGGTAGCTGAACCAATTTCGGCCGCCGGGGCCGCTGAAAACCGCCATGTGCCCCCCCCAGAAGACCCTGCCATGGGGGTCTTTCTTCCAGGGACCGGCGGGACTGCCGGCATAGGCGGCGCCGGTCCAGTAGCCGAGATCCTTGCCGGTCTGCTTGTCCTGGTACGGGCCCGCGTAGAAGAGGCAGTACTTGCCATGGATCTTCAGCGGCCAAGGCGCTTCGAGATACTCGTAGCGGAAATCTAGGCCGATGTCGGCGTTGTCGGCGGTCACGATTTTCTGCGGCGTGCCCAGCAGTCTGACGGTGTTCTTCTCAATGCCGCTCAGGTCGATCTGCTGGACGTACATATCGCCGCGGGGGATGAAGGCGTAGGTCTTGCCGTCGGTGTCTTCGAAGAGGCTGGTGTCGCAGGCGCCGCCGTCGACGTAGGTGATGTGCTCGTAGGGGCCGGTGATCCTGTCGGCGACGCCGACGAAAGCGTAGCCGGCCGCACCCCATGAACCGGCGGGGTTGTAGCTCTTCTTGGTCCAGTTGTCGGCGGTGAAGATGAGATAGAACCTGCCGCCGATCTTGTGTATCTCGGGGGCCCAGAAGCGGTGCTTGTATGGGCAATCCTCCGGCAGTTCGGAGCTTTTCACGAGCCAGTTCTCGAATGTCCAGGTGAGCAGGTCCTTTGAGGAAAACAGCTTGATTCCCGGGGAGGAGCCCTGGTCGGGGTCGTTGAGGTGTTTCTCATCGCGGCCACGGAAGGGCCAGACGGTGAAGACGAGGTAATACGTGTCGCCTTCTCTGATGATGCAGGGATCGCGGACTTCGTCTTTGCCGGTCTTGCCCTGGAAGTAGATGGGGTTGCGGTAAGTGAACGGCGCCGGCGAGCGAAGCGCATCGACCGTCGGCAGGGTGTTGCCATTTTTATCGAACAGGGCCATCGATCCGCCGTTCCAGACGTTCAGGCCCTTCACGGGGATCGCCTCCGGGTACCAGTACAGCACGCCGAGGCCGTGGCCACCGGGCGTGCTGCGGGTTGCCTCGATCAGATCGGAGAGGAATTCGGCCTGGCCCTGGGGCGAGATCGGCCAGTCCATGTTTTTTTTCTTCGACCAGCCTTCGGCACCGCGCCAGGGATATGCCGTTTCGACGACGACGATGTCCTTGCCATACTGCTCCGCGGTGCGGCGCAGGTTCTCCCGTAGATTCTGCATCGGGCCATGCCACCACGGGTAGTAGCTGAGGCCGATGATGTCATAGGCCACGTCGTGGCGGTTGAGGCGGTCGAAGAACCACTTGGTGGTCTGCCAGTCGCCGCCACGGTCGATGTGGATCATGATCCGCAGGCGGTGGTTGCCGGGTGTGGCCGATCTGGCCCCGCGAATGCCTGCCTTCACCAGGCGGGCGAAGCGCTGCCACTGCTCGGGGTTGTCCCCTTGAAGTCTGCCGTCGGGCCAGAGCATGCCGGGGGTGATTTCGTTTCCGATCTGGACGATATCGGGCGGCGTGCCGCTCCTGGCGAGGTCGGCGATCACCTCGGCAGTGTAATCGGCGACTTTTTTCTCCAGCGCATCGAAGTCCAGATCGCGCCAGACTGCGGGCTTGGTCTGGTGAGCGGGATCGGCCCAGGTGTCGGAGTAGTGGACATCGAGCATGAACGCCGCGCCGGCGGCCTTGATGCGCCTGGCCATCGCGCGCGTGTACGGCAGGTCATTGACGACACCGTCCCTTCCGTTGGGGTTGACGAACAGGCGAAGGCGGAAGCAGTTGCAGCCGCGGCGTTTGAGAATCTCGAGAAGGTCGCCGTTCCTGCCGGCGTCGCGGAACGCCCCGCCTTGTTCTTCGATACGCTGCAGCATCGAAATGTCCCCTCCGAGGAGAAACTGGCTGGGTCTGCTTGCCGCGAGTATCTCTCCCCGCGCCGGCAGCGAGCCAACGCCCAGCAGCCACAGCGCGACCAGAAGGATGGACCGCGCGAGCGTCTGTCGATTCGGCGGAGATATGCGGCGCGATCGGTTCCCCATGCTTGCCAGTGTAACGTCGCCGCGTGCCGATGCGAAGCCGACGCCTTGAAGTGAGCCGACGCGGCGGCGCACGGCATCGGCCCTCGTGCAATCGTCCCCCCTTGACTATAATACGACATCATGCGGACGCCAAACCCTCGTTGGAACAAAGTCGACTGGAGCAAGCCGGACCCGATGATTGCCCGCGAGTTGGGGGTCTCCCGCCAAGCTGTGTGGGAGGCCCGACGCAAACGGGGGATCTCCACGGTGTGCGCGTGGGCATACAGGGAGGCCGGGAAACCGAAGAAGTCGTCGCGGCGCTGACTTGGCACCCCCCCCGTATGCTCACTGCGTTCCGCGCCCGCGGCATGTTTCGGCGGACATCATCACCTAAACACCTACTCCGATGCCGGCCGTGACGTGCCGGACCGCGTTTCTGAATATTGCCAGACCCTGCCCCTCGCCAGCCAACGGCCGCATCCGGGTCCACGCCGGATGGTGCGTCGCATCCACGTACCGCTCCGGGTGCGGCATGAGGCCGAACACCAGGCCCGTGGAATCGCAGATGCCCGCGATGTCGTCGGTGCTGCCGTTGGGGTTGTCCGGGAACTGGCCATTGGCTGGCGATGCATCGGCCTTGGCGTAGACGAGGGCGACTTGGCCGTTGTCCCAGAGCGCCTTGCGGATCCTCTCGTCGCCTGGAACGAACTTGCCTTCGGCGTGGGCGACGGGCAGCTCCATCTGCGCGACGCCCGCCGTCCAGATGCACCTGCCGCCTGGCGAGGTCAGATGCACCCAGCGATCGAGGTATCGGCCACAGTCGTTGTTGGCGAGGGTGCAGGTCCGGCCAGACTGGCCGGCGATGGGTCCCGGGAGCAGATCGGTCTTCACCAGGACCTGAAAACCGTTGCAGATGCCGATGATGGGCTTGCCGGCTTCGATGAACCGAGCCAGCGCGTCGGCCAGGTGATAGCGGATCTGGTTGGCGAAGATCTGCCCGGCAGCGATGTCGTCGCCGTAGCTGAAGCCGCCGGGAACCGCCAGGATCTGGTAGCCATCGAGCAGCGCCGGGCGCTCCAGGAGGCGGTTGATGTGGAGGTACTCGCTTTGCGCGCCGGCCAGATCGAAGGCGTAGGCGGTTTCCCGCTCGCAGTTGGTGCCGGCGGTTCGCAGGATGAGCGTCTTGGGTCGCATGGCCAGATGATAGTCGATGCCGTCACGGTTGCGTAGGGCCGCTCAGGGCCAGGCCGCAGGCGGCGCGCGCCGGCAGAGCCGTTTCGCTTGTGCCCGGCAGCGGTTATAGTCGCATTCTGATATGGCAAGCATTCCCCTAACAAACTGGGTCCGGCTTCACGGTGATCACTTCGCAAACGGCCGGGTGCTGATCACCGGAGGCGCGGGGTTCATCGGCTCGCATCTGGCCGAGGCGCTGGTGAGCCTGGGCGCTGCGGTGACCGTGCTGGACGATCTGAGCGCCGGCACGATGGAGAACCTGGCGTCATTCGGTCCGCTGGACTTTGTGAAGGGATCGATCCTCGACCGCCAGACGCTCCTGCGTTGCGTGGAGGGGCGGCGATACGTTTTTCACCTGGCGGCGCTGGGGTCGGTGCCGGCGAGCGTCAACGAGCCGCGGCTGTATCACGAGGTGAACGTCACCGGCACGCTGAACGTGCTGGAAGCAGCGCGCGAGGCGCAGGTGCAGCGCGTGATGTTTGCCGCCAGCTCAAGCGTCTATGGGGTCAACGACGTGCCATGGACCGAGACCATGCCGACGCTGCCGCAGAGCCCGTATGCAGCGACGAAGGCGGCGTGCGAGGCCCTGATGCGGGCGTACAGTGCCGCCTACGGGCTGGACACCGCGCCGCTGAGATATTTCAACATCTTCGGCCCGCGCCAGAACGCCAACAGCGCCTACGCCGCGGTGATTGCGGCGTTTGCCAAGGCGATGCTGGCGGGCAAGCAGCCGATCATCTACGGCGACGGCGAGCAGTCGCGCGACTTCACGTTCGTGCATAACGCCCTGCATGCGAACCTGCTGGCAGCGCGGCGGGACGAGCCGATCGGCGGGGAGGTGATCAACGTGGGCTGCGGGACGCGCATTTCGGTGAACCAGTTGGCGACGATGATGGCCTCGGCGCTGGGGAGAAGGGATCTTGTGGCGATCCACGAGGGCCCCCGCGCCGGCGACGTGATGCATTCGTTCGCCGACATGAAACGGGCGAAAGCGATTCTGGCGTATGAGCCGGTCGTCGATTTCCAGGCCGGGCTGGAAGTAACGCTGGATTGGTTTAAGTCGATCGGGGAGACATAGAAGATCCGGGCCCGAAAGGCCCGACGTGGGCGTTGTGGCGCAACACCACATTGACCGAGGAAGTCGCATGAACAGCATGACCGGCCGCGACCGCGTCCTCAACATGATCCAGGGCAAACCCGTCGATTCCTTGCCTCTGATGCCCATCACCATGATGTTCGCCACCGACCGCATCGGGCGAAGGTACAAGGACTACGCCACCGACCACCGCGTCCTCGTCGAAGCCCAACTCCGCGTCTCAGAGGAGTTCGATTTCGACTATGTCTCCTGCATCTCCGACCCCGCGCGCGAAGCCGCCGACTGCGGCGCCAGCATCATCTTCCACGACGACTCTCCCCCCGCCATCGACGAGCCCAACGCGCTTCTGAACGACAAGACAACCCTCACGAAGCTGAAAACCCCCGATCCACTGTCAGGCGGCCGAATGACCGACCGCGTCAACGCTGCCGCCCTTCTCAAAAAGCACGTCGGCGGCCAAAAACTCATCGAAGGCTGGATCGAAGGCCCATGCGCCGAGGCCGCCGACCTCCGTGGCATGAACAACATCATGATGGACTTCTTCGAGGACCCCCCCTTCGTCCGCGACCTCTTCGGATTCATTGTCGAAATGGAACTGCGCTTCGCCAAAGCCCAGATCTCCGCCGGCGTGGACATCATCGGCATCGGCGATGCCGCGGCCTCCCTCGTCGGCCCCAAAATCTACAACGAATTCGTCTGGCCCTACGAAAAAAAAATGGTCGACGCCATCCACGCCCTCAACATCCCCGTCCGCCTCCACATCTGCGGCAACACCCGCGCCATCCTCCCCGGCATGGGCAAACTCGGCTGCGACATCGTCGATCTCGACTACCCCTCCCCCGTCGCCGACGGCCGCGCCGCCATGGGAGAAAACCAGGTCCTCCTCGGCAACATCAACCCCGTCCAGGTTCTCCGCAACGGCGCCCCCGAGACCATCACGAAAGCCATCGCGGAGTGTCACGCCGCCGCCGCCCCCAGATACATCGTCGGCGCCGGCTGCGAAGTGCCCCGCGACACGCCGTTAGCAAACGTCCACGCGCTTCGCGCGTATGCAAGATCACACACATAGTCTTTGTCACGAGGAGACCCTCATGAAACACTTCGTCGCATCACTTGCCGTTCTCACCCTCTCTGCTCTCGCCTTCGCCGCCGACAACGAAGCCCCCGAGGGCTTCACCGCCCTCTTCAACGGCAAGGACCTCACCGGCTGGAAAATCCCCGCCGGCGACAACGGCCACTGGAAAGTCGTCGATGCCGCCATCGACTACGACGCCCAAAGCGAAGCCAAAGGCGACAAAAGCCTCTGGACTGCTGGCTCCTACGCCGACTACACCCTCCGCATCGACTGGCGGATCAAGGAAACCCCCTACATCAACCCCAACGTCCCCTACATCCTCCCCGACGGCACCCACGCCCGCGACATCACCGGCAAGGAAATCCGCATGGCCATGCCCGACTCCGACTCCGGCATCATGCTCCGCGGCAACGGCAAAAACCAGGCCAACATCTGGTGCTGGCCCATCGGCTCCGGCGAGTTCTACGGCTACCGCACCGACCCCCAAATGCCCCCCGAAGTCATCGCCGCCGCCACCCCCAAAACCCAGGCCGATAAACCCGTCGGCCAGTGGAACACCTTCGAAATCACCATCAAAGCCGACCGCGTCACCGTCCTCCTCAACGGCAAGCTGGTAATCGACAACGCCCAACTGCCCGGCATCGCCGACAAAGGCCCCATCGGCCTCCAACACCACGGCTCGATGCAAAACGGCAAATGGGCCGGCCCCCCCAGCCTCCTCCAATACAAGAACATCTACATCAAGGAACTGAACTGACCGTGCCACCGCCCCGCCTTTCAGAGCTCGATTGAGGACGGGAAGCGGGCTTGTCCGAGCCGCCCCGTCGCGGTAGTATTGCGAAAATGCGTGGGCGGCGCCAGTGGGAAAAAGGCCCATATGGGAAAACGCGGCTTATAGCCCCTGAAAGGCATCCACATCATGAACGTCGAAGAATTGAAAGATCTGTACAACAAGAACGAGGCAGCCAAGGTGCTGTGCGATCACATGGCGGCCCGTCAGCGCAACCAGAGTGAAACGAAGCTGAAACGAATAATGGCGCTTCTCAAGAATGACGGCATTGAAGTCAAGAAGAGTGACCTGATTGCCGCATTTCGGAAGCTGGAAGAGTTGGGCTGCGGTCAGTACATCGAGGGCCGGCATGGCTGGCTATCCAGATTTGTGCGGAGTGTTGGCAGCTTGAGCGCCTGCCAAGCTTGCTCAGGAGAGACTTCTGTCGTCGAGCCCCTACAAGTGGCAAGTGACGATACGACGAATGAGACAGAGTCGCGATCACACGTTCAATCTTCGTGCCGACTTACCGGTGCAGTTCTCCCTTCCCATTGACCTGACTGCAGGGGAAGCCGAACGACTCGCGACGTTCATCAAGGCGCTTCCTCTGGAGGACTATGAGTAGGTAACATAGGCTGCCTGTATAGGGTTCCCGAAAGGACCCGCCAGCGTGTACCTCATCGCGGCACTGTTTCATTGGGCTTTCTTGGGCACGCGCAGCTTACGCCCTTTCCCCAAACACCC
>Ga0315288_10010615_pt1 | contig 11618 bp, 10 predicted proteins | sample YL17G11_20_MG_FD_203454 | JGI IMG/M metagenome (GOLD analysis project Ga0315288, IMG submission 203454) | Sediment microbial communities from Yellowstone Lake, YNP, Wyoming, USA - YL17G11_20 | ecosystem: Environmental > Aquatic > Freshwater > Lake > Sediment | place: USA: Wyoming | collected... | reverse complement strand
GTGGGCCGGCAAGAAACCTCTCGACGTCTTCACCTTCGAAGTCGGCCGCGATTCCCGGATCTATGAATTCGCGATCCCGCGGCCCTGCGGCAATATCGCTCTTCTTTCGGTGACGTCCGTCATGAAAGTCGTCATTCCCCCCGCCGTTTGCGCGGTCGCGGTCAGCCCGGCCAAGGCCAACCTCAACGAACCGGTCACGGTCGACATGAGCGGGACGAAAGACGCGGCGACGATGGAGGTCGAGATCTTCAACGCCCAGGGCGCCAAGGTCGGATCCCACGCTTTCACGCCCGCGGCGGCCAAATGGCAGACGAAATTCGACAAACCCGGGGAGTATGTCTTCAAGGCCAAGGCCGTGAACGCCGAAGGCAAAGCCGCGGCGAATCCTTGTCAGACCAAGGTCTTCATCAACACCCCGCCCGTCTGCAAGCTGTGGACGTCATGTCTGCCTTGCAAGGACTACGTGGGCAAACCCATCACCTTCGATGCCAACGGTTCGACCGACGCGGACGGCCAGGTCGTCAAGGCGGTCTTCGAGATTCTCGATCCCGCCGGAGCCGTGCTGGACACCTATACGGCGGCCCAAAAACCTTTCGCTTGGCAGAAGACGTTCACGAAGCCCGGGACCTACGGCGTCAACGTCGTCGTTTTCGATGACATGGGCGCCGCCTCGGCCAACACCGATCCCTGCAAGCTCATCTTCGAGGTCACCCAGAAAAAATTCTTCTATCTCGCCGAAGCGGGCGGCCTGCTCGCCCGGGGGACTTACACCGGGTATTTCTTCGGCCGTCTCGGCATGCTCTGGAGCCTGGTTCCCGATACGGTCGATTTCATCCTCGCCCTCGGCCCCGCGATCCCGACCCAGGGGAAACCATGGAAGGTCGTTTTCCTGGCCAACGCGATCGCCAACTTCCATCTCGGCCCCGCCGTTTACGTCGGCGCCGGCTTCGGCTACAGCACCAAGGAGCAGGATATCCGCAAAAGCGGGTTCGACCTCGTCGGCCAGTTCGGCGTCAATCTCTTCAAAACCGTGAACGCCGCGGGCTCGATCTTCACCGAAATGCGCGTGCCCGCCCTGACCTCGGACAGGCCGTTCAACGACCACTATAAGCTGCTCCTCGGATTCCGGTATATTTTCTGAGGCTTGCGATTCGACCAGGCCGGGGAATCCTATTCCTCGGCCTGTTTCTTTATCATGCGCATCGCGATCATCGGGGCCGACGGGCAGCTCGGGACGGACCTCCCCGCGTTTTTTCCGGACGACCGGGTCCTGCCCCTCCTTTGGCCCTCTTTTGACATCACCAAACGCGTCGCCGCCGGCCGGACCCTCGCCGGCCTGAAACCGGACGTCGTCATCAACACGGCCGCCTTCCACCGCGTCGACGAATGCGAGGACGCCGTCGAAACGGCCTTCGAGGTCAACGCTTTCGCCGTCCGGGACCTCGCCCGGCTCTGCCGCGACCTCGGGGCCGTCCTCGTCCATTTCAGCACGGACTATGTCTTCGACGGCCGCAAACGGAAGCCTTACGTCGAGGACGACCGTCCGGGTCCTCTGAATGTTTACGCGGCCTCCAAGCTCGCGGGCGAATTCTTCGTCCAAGCCTCCGCCGAGCGGTATTTCCTCATCCGCACCTGCGGCTTGTATGGATCGGCGGGATGCCGGGAGAAAGGGAAAAACTTCGTCGAGACGATGCTCCACCTGGCCGAAAGCGGGCGCCGGCCGATCCGGGTCGTCGAGGACCAGGTCGTCACGCCCACCTCGACCGTAGAGCTGGCCGCCCGCGTGGCCGCGCTCGTCCGGACGGACGCATTCGGGCTCTATCACCTGACGAACGAAGGCGCCTGCAGCTGGTTTGAATTCGCCCGGGCGATCTTCGACTTGTCGGGCCGCCGGGCCGATCTCGAGCCGGTGGATTCGGCGGCGTTCGGAGCCAAAGCCCGCCGGCCGGCCTATTCCGTCCTCGAGAACCGGCGGTTGAACGCCCTGGGGATTCCGCCGTTTTCGCCGTGGAAAGACGCCCTGGCCGCGTATCTGGAGGGTTATTAGGACAGTTTGCCGAGCTTGGCGAGCTCCTCGTTATAATATTTTCGGTAGAGGATTTCCCACTCGCGGCTGCCTTCTTCGATGGCTTTTTTCTGGGTCTGGATTTTCTCGATGGCTTTCTTGTCGAGCTGCTCGTAGAGGCGCATCTCCTCTTCGATCGCCCGGACAATCGACAGCCGGATCTCGTTGGGATCGTCCAGAAACTCGACTTTATCGTTGCGGGTCAGGACCTCCAGGACGCGCTTCGAGAGGAAGTTGATCTTCTCGCGGGACAGACGGCTGCTCACAGGACGATGTTCCTTTCCTTCGCGAGCTTCGTTTTGATCATCCGGAACATGGTCTGGTATTCCAGGTTCTCCCGCCGGATCTTCTCCATGTGTTTGCTCAGAATGTCCCGGACTTCTTGGTCCAGGTGGTCCTCTTTCTGGAATTCGTCGGTGATCAAGGCGATGAGCTCCTCGAGGAGCTTGTCCTTTTCTTCGACGAGAACCTTGCCGTCCCTCAACAGATTGCGGAGAACAAGGAAGGCGAGGTGCTCGATTTGGTTCTTATTCAGCCTCATGACCGGGATACGATACACTAAAAGCCGAGGTTAAATCAAGACTAAGAAAGGGGCGAGGGTTGTGCCATCGGGGCCGGGACGGGCCAGGGCGGCCAAACGGCCGTCGGGGCTGAACAGGCGAACGGGGAGCGGCCCGGGGGCTCCGGGGCCGGGCTCTCCTTCTTCGGAAGCGGCTACGAACGCCCTCCCGATCGAACGTCCGTTCCCGACCAAAGCCATTCCTTCGGGCGTCAAGACGGCCTTGGGAAAATGGAGAAGGAGAGTTTCGAGCGGCCGCAGAGCCGCGGCGGCGCGTCCTTCCTCCTTCATGGCTTGGATCGTCTCGAGGGTGAACGATTCCTCCCGGTTATAAGGCCCGGCGGCGAGGCGGACAAGATCGGTGAGATGGGCGCCGCACCCCAGCCGGGCCCCTAGGTCGTGGGCCAGGGCGCGGATATAGGTTCCGGAGGAACACCGGACCCGGAAAGCGAGATCGGGTGGAACATAGGAGACCCGGTCGAACGTCCAAACCGTGACCGGACAGGGGCGTCGCTCCGTTTCCTGGCCCCGGCGGGCGAAGGCATAGAGCGGCCGCCCGCGGAGTTTCTTGGCCGAGAAGGGAGGAGGGAGCTGAGAGATTTCGCCCACAAAATTGGAGATCGCCCCGTCGAGGGCGGCGGCGTCGGGCCAGGGCGGCGAGGCGGACGACGTCGGCCGGCCCGTCCGGTCGTACGTGTCGGTGGCGATCCCGAACCGCAGCCGGCCTTCATAAGTCTTATCCGAAGCGCTGAAAAAGGGACAGAGCCGTGTCGCCCTTCCGACCCCGACGACGAGCAAGCCCGAGGCGAAGGGATCGAGAGTCCCGAAATGGCCGATCCTCCGGACGCCCAGGATCCGGCGCAGGCGGTCGACAACGTCGTGGGAGGTCGGTCCTTCCGGCTTATCGATGAGGAGGACCCCGTCCATGTCAGGCCGAACGCGCGGGCGCGCGCCAGCCCCGGTCCTCGAGGATCCGCTCGACCGCAGCGGCGACTTCGCCGGACATCCGTTCGAACGGACCGGTGACCGTGAACCCGGCGGCGTGGGCGTGGCCGCCCCCGCCGAAACATTCGGCGATCGCCGCGGCGTGGGCGGCGCCCTTGGACCGGATGCTGACCCGGAAGACGCCGGGCTCCATTTCCTTGAAGAAGAGGACGACCGCGACCCCCTTGATGGCCCTGGCCGCGGTGGTGATGTCCTCGGTGTCGACTGCGCCCGTTCCGAAGGCGGCCAGGTCGGAGCGGAACATGGAGATGACGGCGATGTCCCGCCGCTCGTTCATCGTCAGGGTCGATAACACCCGGCCCAGGAGCTTGATTTTTTCGGGCCGGTGGTTGTGGAACAGGGCTTCGCTCACGGCCAGGGGATTCGCCCCCGCGACGACGAGCCGGTGACAGACCTCAAACGCCCGGGCGGTCGTGTTGGAGAACTGAAACGATCCCGTGTCCGAAACGATGGCGCAATAAAAGTGGCCGGCGATGCCGGGGGTCAGGGGGACCCCGAGCCGGTCGCACAGCCGGACGGCCATTTCCCCGACGGCCGGGGCTTCGGGTTCGACCCAGTTGATGTCGGCGGCACGGGCGTTGGAATAATGATGGTCGATGTTGATTTTGAAATACCCGTCGAGGTGCTCCTGGCCCGACCGGGAGACGTCGGCGCATTCGAGGAGGAGGACGGCGTCGTACGCGTCCGCGGGAATTTGGCCGATCCGGATGCGGCCGCAGGCGGGAAAATTCTGGAAGGGATAGGGGGTCCGGTCGGTGTTGACGATATCGACCCGGAGGCCGAGAGATTCGACGGCCTCGGCCAGTCCTAGGCTCGTGCAGAGGGAATCGCCGTCGGGACGAAGATGAGACGTGATCGCCAGGCGGCGGCATTCGCGGATCCGGCCGGCGATCAAATCAATCGGCGTGTCCATCATCTCTTTGCGATTCGTCGAGGATCCGGTCGATCCGTTCGACCTCGGCGGCCGAGGGATCGATCGTGAAAAATAGCTGCGGATTATACTTCAATTCGACGGTCGAGGCAAGGCGGCGGCGGACCGCTCCGGCCCGCTCCTCCAGGCGGGCGAGGACGGCCGCGGGATCCCCGGCCCCGAAGACGCTGAGATAGACCCGGGCGCTCCGAAGGTCGGAGAGGACGTCGACCCGCGTGACCGAGATCAGGAGGCCGGACTCGGGTCGAAGCTCCTCTTGAAGGATCGCGCTCAGGGCTTCCTGGAGGAGGCTGGAAATCTTCCGCTGCCGCCGGGATTCCTCGCCCATGGCCCTGCCTCTCCCGCCCTCAGAAAAAGCGCGTCTCCGCGCTCAGGATTTCGCCTTGAAGATGGTTCTGGACGTCCCGGCGGATGCTGTCCAGGATCTGTTCGACGACGGCCGGCTGACTGTTCAGGGTCACGACGCCGATCGTCGACCTTTGCCAAGTGTCCTGATAGGCGAGCTCGGCCACCGCGGCGTTGAACCCATGGCGGAGCCGGTCCTTCAGGCCGGCGAGTTCCTTGCGCTTGTCCTTGAGCGAGCGGGAGTGGGGAAAATGGAGATCCAAGGTCAGGAGGCCGATGACCACAGCGCGCCTCCTTTACACGGACGATACTTTCTCGGTGACGGTCGCCTCGATGAGGTCGCCTTCCTGGACGTCCTTGAAGTTGGAGAGGCCGAGGCCGCACTCGTACCCGGATTTGACCTCGGTGACGTTTTCTTTGACGTGCTTGAGCGAGCCGATTTTGCCGCGATGGACGACCTCGGATCCGCGGAGGACCCGGATGTCGGCGTTCCGGGTGATCTTTCCCTCCTGGACGTAACAGCCGGCGATCGTCCCGACTTTGGGGATCCGGAAGATCCGGCGGACCAGGGCCCGGCCGAGGAAGGTCTCCTTGAACACCGGCTCGAGCATCCCGGCGATCGCCTTCTTGATGTCGTCGGTGAGCTGATAAATGATCTTGTATTTCCGGATCTCGACGTTTTCCTTGGCCGCCAGCTCCTGGATCTTCGGGCCGGGTTTGACGTTGTAGCTCAGAATGATGGAATCGGTCGTCGAGGCCAGCAGGACATCGGACTCGTTGACCGGCCCGGTCGCGGCGTGAACGACCTTGATCTTGACCTTGTTCGAGCTGAGGGAGGGGAGCAGGCCGCTGAGGACTTCGACCGAGCCTTGGACGTCGGCCTTGAGGACGATCGGCAGTTCCTTGACTTCGCCGCCTTCGACTTTTTTGAACAGGTCGTCCAAGGTCAGATGCGCGGCTTTGGCGGGATCGGCCTTGGCCGGGCCCTTGATCCGGCTTTCGGCGATGGCCCGGGCTTCCTCGAGGCCGGCCAGGACCTGGAAAAGGTCGCCGGCTTGGGGCACGCCGGCATAGCCGAGGATTTCGACCGGGACGGACGGCCCGGCGCTTTTGAGAGTCGCGCCGCTCTCATCGTTGAGGGCGCGGACCCGCCCGAAAGTCGCGCCGGAGAGGAACGCGTCGCCGGTCTTCAGCGTTCCGTTCTGGATGATGACCGTCGCCAGGGGGCCCTTCTTGGAGTCCAGGCGGGCTTCGAGGACAACGCCTTGGGCCGGGACCTTGGGATTGGCTTTGGGCTCGAGAACGTCGGTCAGGAGGAGGATGAACTCCAGGAGCTCGGAGATGTTCTTTTTTTCCTTGGCCGAGATCTCGACGCAGATCGTTTCGCCGCCCCATTCCTCGACCAGGATCCCGTCCTTCTGGAGCTCGCGCTTGACCTTGTCCGGGTTGGCTTCGGGCTTGTCGATCTTGTTGATGGCGACGAGGAGGGGCACGCCGGCCGCCTTCGCGTGATTGATGGCTTCCCGGGTCTGGGGCATGATCCCTTCCTCGGCGGCGACCACGAGGACGACGATGTCGGTGACTTTGGCCCCGCGCGCCCGCAGCTGGGTGAAGGCCTCATGGCCCGGCGTGTCGATAAACGTGATCGCCCGCTTGTTGAACGTCACCCGGTAAGCGCCGATGTGCTGGGTGATGCCGCCCGATTCCTTGTCGACGAGGCGGGATTGGCGGATGGCGTCGAGCAGGGTCGTTTTCCCATGATCGACATGGCCCATGATCGTCACCACGGGGGGGCGCGAAACGAGGTCGGCCGTCTTCGATTCCGCCTCGCGGCGGAAGGCTTCTTCGACCGGGATCATCTCCAGGACGATATTCAGGTCTTTAGCCAAGCCGGCGGCGAGGGAGTCGCCGAGAGAGTCGTTGGGACCCAGGGTGTAGCCCTTGACCGCGAGTTTGTCGACGAGATCGCGGGGACGGACCTTCAACCGGTCGGACAGGTCTTTGACGGTCGAGCCTTCACGAAGGCGGACGACCGGACGGGGTTTCGGCGGGGCCGCAGGTTTCGTCGCCGTTTTCGGTTTAATTTCGGTCACGGGAGGTTCCTTTGCGAAAAATTAGGGGATTTCCTTGATGGCGATCTTCCAGCCCGCAAGCTTGGAGGCCAGCTTGACGTTGAGGCCTTTCTTGCCGATGGCGAGCGAGAGCTGGTCCCGGGGAGTCAGGGCTTCCAGGACTTTCTCGTTTTGGTCGAGGACGGCCACCCGCTCGACCCGGGCCGGGCTCAAGGCCGCCTTGGCGTAAATCGCGGGATTGGGGGACCAAACAACGATGTCGATCTTTTCCCCCCCGAGTTCCTGGATGATCGCTAGAATCCGGGAACCCTTGAGGCCGATGCAGGCACCGACCGGGTCCACGTCCCGGTCGCGGCTGGCCACGGCCACCTTGGCCCGTTCGCCGGCCTGGCGGACGATGTCTTTGATCTCGATGACGCCCGAGGCGATCTCGGGGATCTCGAGCTCGAGGAGGCGGGCGAGGTATTTCGGGCTCGTCCGCGAGACGAGGATTTGGGGATCCTGGCCTTTGATCCCCTTGCGGACCTGGGCGATGACCGCCTTGACCTGCTCGCCCCGGTCGAAGGCGTCGGCGGGCAGGGCTTCCCAGGATGGGAGAAGGACGTCCGTGCCGTTGACTTCGAGGACGAAGGCATCGTTTTCGGCCCGGCGGTAAATCCCCGTGACCAGCTCGCCGATGCGGGAGGCGAAGGCGCCGTAGATCTTTTCGGATTCGGCGTCGCGGACTTTCTGGACGATGACCTGCTTGGCCGCCTGGGCGGCGATCCGCCCGAGCGTGTCCGAAGGGAGGTCGACCTCGACGGCGCCGCCGAGGGCGGCGTCCCGGTCGAGGAGTTGGGCTTCGGGGAGCGAGATTTCGCGGGCCGGATCGGCGGGCTTCTCGACCACCTTTTTTACGGCAAAGACCCGGAGGTCGCCTTTCTCGGGCTTGAAGGCGACCCGGATGTCCTCGTTGTGGATGTAATACTTCGAGGCGGCGACCTTAAGGGACTCCTCGATGGCCGCGACGATCACGGCAGGCCCCACCCCGCGTTCCTTGCTCAACTGCAGGATGGTATTCCAGACGTTGATCTTCACGGTGGTTAACGCTCTCCTTTCCGTCCAAAGAAGAAAACGATTATAGCGGAAAGGGAGGGCCGATTCAATCGAATCCGCGCCTGACCGTCGAACAGTTTCGTCGTAGGACGTCCTCCGCCTTGTCCGCACCCGAGAGAGGCCTCCACTCCAGATCGGGTTTGAAGGTCCGCTCCTCGCCGCTCCTTCTCGGCGCCTCGGCCTCCTGGATATACGACCTTCCACCGTGCCCTCGGTGCCTCGATGATCTGGACCCACCCCTCGGCGTCCGAAAGTCCGGGAACCTCGAAGAGCGGCTGCGGGGCGGCAAACCCTCATCACGTTCCGGCCTTCCCCGGTTGCGGGCCGGCGGGCAACGAAAGACGGAGTGAAATCATAAACTGTCCGACGGTCAGTCCGCGCGGTCCGCGCGGTCCGTGTGGTCGTTGACCCCGTCCGACGAATATGATAGATTTATGCGCCTTTCGAGTCGGATCGAACCGCTCTCCCGGAGGATGATCGATGGTTACTCAATTGTTTTGGCTCGCGCCCCTCGGCTCCGCTCTCGCCCTTGTCTTCGCCTGGTTCTTCTTTCATCAGATGAAAAAGGCCGGCGAAGGCACGGAACGGATGGCCCGGATCGCTTTGTACGTCCGCCAGGGGGCGATGGCCTACCTCAAACAGCAGTATAAGGTCGTTGGGATCGTCTTCATCTTCCTGGTGATCTTCATGGCGATCCTGGCCTTTGTCCTTAAAGTCCAAAATAAGTGGGTGCCCGTGGCCTTCCTCTCGGGCGGCTTCTTTTCCGGCCTTTCCGGATTTTTCGGGATGAAGACGGCGACCTATGCCGCGGCCCGGACCACCCAGGCGGCCCGGAGGTCGCTCGATGCCGGCCTGAGGATCGCCTTCCGCAGCGGGGCGGTCATGGGCCTGGTCGTCGTCGGCCTGGCCCTTCTCGACATTTCCCTCTGGTTCCTGATTCTGAAGCATTTCTACCCGCTCACGGACGGCGGCCAGAACCTGATCCTCATCACCACGACGATGATCACCTTCGGCATGGGAGCTTCGACCCAGGCCTTGTTCGCCCGCGTCGGGGGCGGCATTTACACCAAGGCGGCCGACGTCGGAGCGGACCTCGTCGGCAAAATCGAAGCGAACATCCCCGAGGATGACCCGCGCAATCCGGCCGTCATCGCCGACAATGTGGGCGACAATGTCGGCGACGTCGCCGGCATGGGCGCAGACCTCTATGAATCGTACGCCGGTTCGATCCTCGCCACGGCCGCCCTCGGCGCTTCGGCGTTCCTGGGAAAAGGCGACCTCCAGATCAAGGCCGTTATCGCCCCGATGGTCGTCGCCGCCGTGGGGACGCTTCTCTCGATCCTCGGCATCTTCCTCGTCCGGACGCGCGAAGGCGCTTCGCAGAAACAACTCCTCGGGTCGCTGGGACGGGGGATCAACGCGAGCTCGGTCGGGATCATGGTCGTCTCCTTCGGCCTCATCCGGGTCCTTGGCCTTCACGTCGGGATCTGGCTGGCCATGGTCGCCGGCCTCGTCTCCGGAATCGTCATCGGGAAAGCCACGGAGCTGTTCACCTCGTCCTCCTACCGGCCGACCAAGCGGATCGCCGACAACGCTACGACGGGAGCGGCCACGGTCATCATTTCCGGCCTCGGGGTGGGGATGATGTCCACGACCATCCCGGTGCTGTCCGTCGTCGTCGGCACGGTCATGGCCTACCTCTGCGCCGCGAATTTCGACCTCGCCAACGTGTCCTACGGCCTTTACGGCATCGGCATGGCGGCCGTGGGGATGCTGTCCACCCTGGGGATCACTCTGGCCACGGACGCCTATGGTCCGATCGCCGACAACGCCGGCGGCAACGCCCAAATGAGCGGGCTCGAAGCCGAAGTCCGGAAGCGCACGGACGCTCTCGACGCCCTGGGCAACACCACCGCGGCTACGGGCAAGGGCTTTGCCATCGGCTCCGCGGCGCTCACGGCCCTGGCCCTTCTCGCCGCCTATGTCGAGGAGATCAAGGTCGGCTTGGTCAGGATCGGGCGGACCGTCCTCGAATTCGCCGACGGCTCGAAGATCGAAACGGCCGCGGCCAAGATCACGGACTTCATGAACTATTACAACGTCACCCTCATGAATCCCCTGGTCCTGGTCGGAATCTTCCTCGGGTCGATGATAGCTTTCCTGTTTTGCGGCCTGACCATCACCGCCGTCGGCCGCGCCGCCGGCCAAATGGTCGACGAGGTCCGACGCCAGTTTAAGGAGATCGTTGGGATCATGGAGGGAAAAGCCGAACCCGATTACGCCCGGTGCGTAGAGATTTCGACCCGCGGCTCCCAGCGGGCGATGCTCCTGCCTTCGCTTCTGGCGATCGCCTTCCCGGTCGTCACGGGTCTGATCTTGGGCGTGCCGGGCGTCATGGGCCTTCTGATCGGGGGAACCTCGACCGGGTTCGTCCTGGCTGTGTTCATGGCCAACGCGGGCGGCGCCTGGGACAACGCCAAGAAATACATCGAGGAAGGCCACCTCGGCGGCAAGGGCTCGCCGGCCCATAAAGCGGCCGTCATCGGCGACACCGTCGGCGATCCCTTCAAGGACACGGCCGGCCCGAGTCTGAACATCCTGATCAAGCTGATGAGCATGGTGGCCATCGTCGTCGCCGGCGTCACCGTCGCGTTTTCCCTTTTGTAATTCGACTTTGTTGAATTATTCCACGAGTTCGCCGCGGAGGCTGTAGGGGCCGCTGGAGGTGATCCGGACGTCGACGAAACGGCCGAGGCAGTCTTCCGCCGCCTGGAAATTCACGACCTGGGAGCCTTCGTTCCGACCGGCGTATGTGCCGGGATCTTTTTTGCTCCGGCCGCTGCAGAGGACGCGCTCGGTTCGACCGATCAATCCTTTGTGGAACTCGGTCTGGATGCTCTTCTGAAGGGCTTGGACTTCGAGCAGGCGCCTTTGTTTCACCTCCGCGGGAACGTCGTCGGGGATCTTCGACGCGGCGGTGAGAGGGCGGGGGGAATAGCGGAACGAGAAAATATTCGCGAATCGAACGGTTTCGAGGGCCGAAAGAGTCTCCTGAAATTCCGCCTCGGTCTCGCCCGGGAATCCGACGATAATGTCGGCGCTTAAGGCGATCCCGGGAAGGCGCGAGCGCAGGCTCCGGACGAGGTCCAGATAATCATCCCGGGTGTATCCTCGTTTCATCCGGGCGAGCAGGGTCGACGATCCCGCCTGAAGGGGGAGATGAAGCTGCCGGCAGATCTTCGGTGAGGAGGCCATGGCTTCGATAATCTCGTCCGCGAAACTCTTCGGATGCGAGGTGATGAACCGGATCCAGGAGATCCCGGCGACGGCGGCGACGCGGCGGAGAAGTCCGGGAAAGGATTCGCCCGTCTTCGGGTCCCGATAGGAGTTGACGTTCTGCCCGAGGAGCCGGATCTCCCGGAATCCTTCCTCGGCGAGGCGTTCGACCTCGGCCAGGATCGCCTCGATCGGCCGGCATTTCTCCCGGCCGCGGGCGAACGGCACGATGCAATAGGCGCAGAAATTATCGCAGCCCTCCATGATCGT
>Ga0315288_10010613_pt1 | contig 11619 bp, 12 predicted proteins | sample YL17G11_20_MG_FD_203454 | JGI IMG/M metagenome (GOLD analysis project Ga0315288, IMG submission 203454) | Sediment microbial communities from Yellowstone Lake, YNP, Wyoming, USA - YL17G11_20 | ecosystem: Environmental > Aquatic > Freshwater > Lake > Sediment | place: USA: Wyoming | collected... | reverse complement strand
TTCATGTATTCGGGGTTTTCCTGCTCCCATCCGGCGCGGGCCTTCTTCCACTCCTGGTGTTCCTCCTTCCATTTGGCGAGAAGCTCCTTGTGGCCGCTGATGATCTGGAAAGCACCCTCGAAGAGCTTTCTGCGGAACTCCTTGGAGAGACCGGGAAGCTCGTGCTTCCGATCGAACAGGAGTTTCCCTTCCTTGACGATCTCGACAGCCAGCGTGCGCCAGCCGTCGCCATCCTTCTTGGGCTTCCAGTTGAGGTCCGTGAGGGCTTCCAGGCAGGCGCTAGCGCGCTGGGAACTTGAGATTGCCTTGAATATCTCGGCGTGGCGCGGGTCCGACTCGCCGCGCTTCATCCGATGCACCTGGCGGAGGACCCATCGGAGACGCTGGTTGAATACGCGGTGCGTTCGCCAGAGCGCTGCCCTATCCTCTTCCGACGAGATAACCAGCCTGGCGGTGAGCGCTTTCGCCGACATTGTTCTTCCTGCGCGATGCCACGTGAGGAGAAGCCGGAGTTGAAGAGTCGCGTCGTTACGCCCCTTCATCGGCTGTCAATCTACCGGCTTTGCGCGGGGAGTCAACGGGGGAAAGGATGAAGGATGAGGGATGAAGGATGAATGTGTGGTGGGTGGCGGGTGGGGGGTGGCGGGGGTGTGAAGGGTGCGAATGGGTCACGCATCCTTCGCGGTTTGCCTATCCGGTGGTTCTTACCGTTGATCAGTTGCCCTGGCGCGCAGGGGGAATTGCCCTGAGGGCAACTTGGGGTTGCGTCGAGCGGCGGCGGGCGGGACGCGCTGTAAGTGGCGGAGCGGGGCGAGGTTGCTGGGATCGGGCTCGAAGGGCCCTTGCCGTAAGTGGCGGTTAACGGGAAGGGACGTAGAAGGGGAAATTGCCCTCATGGCAACTGGCGTCCGAAGTCCTTGGCCGCCAAGCGGTTAAAGGCGAAAACGCCGATCCCTCGTTGGACACAACCCTTGTGAGGGATGCTGACTGAGAGACATTCTACCAGCCGTAAGTCCAAGCCTCTAGGCAGGTTACTGGCCGGGCCGCGGGCGCAAGAAAATGGCCGGAGGCTCGATGTTGCGCATTATCGCAGCAGGCTGTAGGCAGAGGGCGGGTGAGGGGGGGGAGAAGGGGTGAGGGGATGAAGGGGGTGACGGGGTGAGAGGGTGACGGGATGACAGAGTGAGGGGGGAGAAGTCGGAAGTGGGAACGCGCAAGGAGGAAAGGTTAAGCCGCAAGCGGCTTCATCCCTCATCCTTCACCCTTCATCCTTCCCTTACGTTCCCCAATCCCGGGCGTAGCGGAAGTCGCGGTCCATGGTCCGGTGCGAGAGCTTGGCGATCACCGGCATGCGGCGCTTGTAGTGGTTGCGGCGCACGAGCGTGGCCACGCGGTCGATGAACTCGGGGGCAAAGCCGTACTCGATCAGCTCCGCGCGGCGCCAGCGCCGGTCGACCATCAGCGCCAGGAGCCGATCCACCTCCGCGTAGGTGAAGCCCAACTCGCCTTCGTCGGTCTGGCCGATCCAAAGGTCGCCCGTCGGGGGCTTCTGGAGGATTGCCTCGGGCACGCCCAGAAACGCGGCCAGTTGGTGGAGCTGCGTCTTGTAGAGGTCGCCGACGGGATTGACGGCCGAGGCCATGTCGCCGAACTGAGTGCCGTAGCCCAGCAGCAATTCGCTCTTGTTGCTGGTGCCGATGACCAGGGCGTCGAAGGCCGCGCTCTGGTCGTAGAGCACGGTCATTCGCTCGCGGGCGCACTTGTTGGCCAGGCGCATCTGGGAGGCGTCGGGAAACTGCTTGAAGTAGGCGTCGATCGGATCGGCGATCGGCACGTCGAGGCTCCGCACGCGCAGCTTCTCGATCACGGTTTGGCTGTCGCGGCGCGTGGCCTCGCTGGAGGTCTTGTAGGGCATGGTGACGGCCAGGACGTTTTCGGCCCCCAGGGCCCGGACGGCAAGGAACGTGACCACGCTGGAGTCGATCCCGCCCGACAGGCCCACCACGGCATGGCGAAACCCGGCCCGCCGCAGCTCGTTGCGAATGAAGCGGCAGAGGATGTCGGCGACCAGCTCGGGATTGATGCGGAGGCTTTCTTCGGCCGGGTCAGGTTTCATAGCGGCGGCGCTTGATTCGGTTGAGCTCTTCGATGGTCAGGAGGAGCCGCTCGTCGCGTGCCAAGGGGGTGATGAGCCGCTGGCGGCGGAGCTCGCCCAGGTCGATCGTGCCCACGGTCAATGCCTCGTCCAGCATCGGGGCCTGGGCGAGGGTGCGGCCGTCGGGCCCGACGATCCGGCTCCCTCCCCAAAAGCATAGCCCATCCTCAAAGCCCACGCGGTTGACCAGGATCACGACCGCGCCGAGGAGCTGGGCGAAAGCGGTGCAGAGATGCTCGTAGGTCTCGGCAGTGCGGATCGTCGGGCCGTCGATGCCGCGGGCCGGGGAATTGGCCGCCCACACCAGCACGTCCACCTCTTCGGCCTGCATGATCGCGGCGGCCGAAAGGTGCCAGAAGTCCTCGCAGATGAGCAGCCCGACGCGGCCGAACCGCGCGGTATCGAAGGCCCGGATCCGGTCGCCCGCGGCGAAGTACCGCTGCTCGTCGAACAGACCGTAGGTGGGCAGGTAGACCTTGCGGTGCAGATGGACGAGCCGCCCTTCTTCGGCGAAGAAGGCGGCATTGTAGAAGCGGTGCTGCGGCGACTCCTCGACGAAGCCGACCACCAAGGCCGCCGGGCCGGCCGCCTCCAAGAGCCGCCCGATCTCCGGGCCCGAGGAGCTCAGGGCCACGTCCGGCACCATGTCGCGCACGAAATAGCCGGTCAGCGACAGCTCGGGGAAGACCACCAGATCGGCCTGCTCGTCGCGGGCGGCCTCGATCTGGGCCAGGTGGAGGGCGAGATTCCGCTCCCGGTTCGCCAAGGCGGGGGCGATTTGGGCCAGCGCCACGCGGAACGTGCCCGACCGGCGGGCCGCGTCGGGCGTGCTCTCCGCGGACGGCTGCAACGCTCCTCGGCCGATGCTCACGGCAAGTCCCCCTTAGACCTGTAGGTTATGCTTCAGATCTGTAGGTTATGCTTCAGCATAACACGATTGGGACGTCATGCTGAAGGGTGCCGCGTTATGCTGAAGCATAACCTACGGCTACGGCTTCAACTCCTTTTCGGCAAGCAACGCTTCGATCGCCTGTCGGAGCGAGTCTCGCGTGATGCCGGAATACTCCACGTCGAGCCAACGGATCTTGCCGGTCGAGTCCAACAGGTAGACGCGCGGCAACTGCCTGGTGGCCACCCGGACGAAATACGCCCCGTCGGCGTCCAGGAGGTTGGGGAACTTCGCGCCGGCTTCCGCGACGGCCTTCCGGGCGGCGTCGGGATTCTCCTTCACGTCGATGCCGACGGCCCGGACGCCTTTGTCGCCGAACGGCTCCAGCACGTCCCCCTCCAGCTTGCGCAGGGCCTGCTTGGCATAGCCGTTTTCGCTCGACCAAAAGAGGATCACCGTCGCCTTGGCGCCGAAGAGCGAGCGGAGCGACACGGCCTTTCCGTCGAGGCCCGGAAGCTCGCCCTCGGGCATGGGATTTCCGACGGCGACCAGGCAGGTCGCCTCCAGTTGCTTGCCCAGATCGACCTTGGGGATTTCCTTTTTCTTTGGGGCTTGGGGCGTCTTGGCCGATTTCCCGCTTGCGTCCGGCGCCTCGGGGCGCGGCTTCTTCGGGATCTCCACCTCGCGTTGCCCCTTGGCGACCCTGGAGCGATCGCCGGCGTCCCGCTTCGGACAACCCCCGCCGATTGCGGCCAACAGCGCGGCGACCAGAAGCCGCGCGGGCCAATTGTTGCTCCTGCGCATCGTACCCCGTCCTCCGTCGTGCGTGGGGCATGCTGCGATTTGCCCCAGCCACCCACCGGCACCGGCCGCAAGCGGCCGGGCTAAACGACTCCCGAACCCCGCCGGGCCGACACGGCCCGGCTCTGAATCTCGAACCCTGAACCCTGAACCCTCTCTTCATCGGCCAATCTTCACCCCCAACTCCTTCAACTGCTGCAAGTCCACTGCCCCGGGCGCCCCGGTCATTAGATCACAGGCCCGCTGCGTCTTGGGGAACGCGATGCAATCGCGGATGCTGTCCAGCCCGGCGAAGATCATCACCAGACGGTCGATCCCCAGCGCAATCCCGCCGTGCGGCGGGGCCCCGAATTGCAGCGCGTCCAACAGGAACCCGAATCGCTCTCTGGCCTGCGCCTCGTCGATCCCCAACAGCCGGAAAACCTGCTGCTGAAGCTCCTGGTCGTGGATCCGGATCGTGCCTCCGCCGGCCTCGGAGCCGTTGATCACCAGGTCGTACGCCTGGGCCCGGCACTTGCCCGGGTCGGTCGCCAAGAGTTCGCGGTCTTGCGGGCGCGGGGCCGTGAAGGGGTGGTGCATCGAGGTCCAGCACTTCTCCGTCTCGTCGCGGGCGAACATGGGGAACTCGACGACCCAGGAGAAGTGCTTGGCCGCCGGATCGTAGAGCTTCAATTCGGCCCCAAGGCGCTTGCGCAGCCCGTACAGGGCCTTGCAGGTCACTTCAAACTTGTCGGCGACGATCAGGAGGAAGTCGCCCGGCTCGGCGTCCATGCGCTGGCCGATCTTCGCCAGCAGGTCCGGGGTGAAGTTCTTGGCGATGGGCGAGGCCAGCGTGCCGCCCGGCTCGACCTTGAACCAGGCGAGCCCCTTGGCGCCGAAGTCCTGCACGACCCAGGCCGTGAGGTCGTCGATGTTCTTGCGGGAGTACTTGGCGGCCGCTCCCTTGGCATTGATCCCGCGCACTCGGCCCCCCGAATCCACCGCCTCCCGGAACACGCGGAACTCGCACTCCCGGGCCAGGTCGCCCAGATCGATCATCTCCATGCCGAAGCGCAGGTCCGGGGCGTCGTGGCCGAAGCGCTCCATGGCCTCGTCGTAGGTCATGCGCGGCAAGGGGAGCGAAACCTCCAAGCCCAGGATTTCCCTGGCCATGCGGGCGACCATCCCTTCGACCACCCCCATCACGTCGTCGGCCTGGACGAACGCCATCTCCAGGTCCAACTGGGTGAACTCCGGCTGCCGGTCGGCGCGGAGGTCTTCATCGCGGAAGCAGCGGGCCACCTGCACGTAGCGGTCGTAGCCGGCGATCATCAGGATCTGCTTGTAGAGCTGGGGCGACTGCGGCAGGGCGAAGAACGTCCCCTGCTGAACCCGGCTCGGCACCAGGTAGTCGCGGGCCCCCTCCGGCGTGCTGCGCCCGAGCATGGGCGTCTCTACGTCGATGAATCCCAGCTCATCGAAGTAGTCTCGCATGATTTTGATCATGCGGTGGCGCAGGACCAGCGTCTCCTGCATGTCGGGCCGGCGGAGGTCGAGATACCGGTACTTGAGACGGAGGTCCTCCGCGGGCAGCTCGTTGGCCGTGGCACTGGGATAGAAAGGCGGAGTGAGGCTCTTGTTGAGCAACTGGAACGACTCGGCACGGACCTCGATTTCGCCGGTCGCCAGTTTGGGGTTGGCTGTCCCCTCCGGGCGAAGGGATACCTTTCCGGTCACCTGGACAACGTACTCCGGACGGAGGGACCGGGCACCATCGAGGTTCCCTCGCCCACCTTCAGGGGCAAACACCACCTGGGTCTTGCCGTACCGGTCGCGCAAGTCGATAAATAGCAATCCCTTATGATCGCGATACGTATCGACCCAGCCGGACAATGTCACCCGCTGGCCGACCTGTCCCGCCCGAAGCTCACCGCAAGTATGAGTCCGTAGCAATGCTCGATCCCTTACTCGATTTAACAGGTGACGTTGGCGTGAATAGCACAATCGTTCGTGCCTAGGCATCAGCGGCATCGGCATGGCGGGCCAGAATACGCCCTAACCCGCACCAGAGGACAGTAGCGGCGAGTCGTGCTCGATCTGGACTCGCTCAACGACGCATCCGGCTTTCTGGACATCGGCCACAGCGCTACGGATGGCGGATTCCAGGCTTTCGGCCTCTCGATGGAAGCTGATGTAGGGTACGCCGCAGAACGTTCCAGGCGTGCCATCGTCACAACCAGCATCAAATAGCCGGTCGGCCAACTCCTCGGTTATCTCGGTGCCTTCCTTGAAAACCAATTGAAACTCGTAGGTCATGGTTGCCTCCGATGGTGAGGGCAGCAGTCAACGGCCCGCCGTATATCCTTGGCGTGCGATTCTGGCACGCGTGGCGTTGAGTAGACGGCTTGGTCGCAGCCGGTGCGATCATGCCGAGGGCAATATAGTTTGCCCCAGATATGTGCTCTTGGACCGGCCGGCACCAACCGCCAGCCGTGCTCGAGGGCGTACTCGACCGCCACACGGACATGCTTGTTCTTGTGATTATTCATACGCCCCAGCTATTCTAGCATAGCCGGTTTGGGGGAGAAAGGGGGCTGGTGTGCTTGTCGACAAGCCGCGACGTGAATCAGCACGGTTTTCGACCCTCCTCCGGGCAATCCGGCAGTTTCGTGGGACGGATTTTGAGCCCAACCTACATCCTACGAGGCGATCCGCCGGGCGATCTCCATCGGATCCATGTTTGCATCCACCGAGACAAACCGGCATTCGCTCAGGCTGCGGAACCACGTCCCTTGCCGCTTGGAGAATTGACGCGTGTGCGTCTTGACCTCTTCGATGGTCTGAGCCAAGTCGCGCCGACCCTCCAGGTGCTCGATCACCTCGCGATATCCGAGGGCCTGCCGGGCGGTCTGGCTCAAGGGCCCCGGCCTTGCCAGCAGCCCGCGGACCTCCTCGACCAGCCCGCCGGCGAACATCCGATCCACTCGACGCTCGATCCGGATGAGGAGTTCCTCGCGGGGCCAATCGAGCACAAACACGCGGCACGCCTCGGGCGGCGACCCGATCTCAAACTGCTGCTGGAGACTGCTGATCGGCTGCCCGGTTTTGAGAAAGACCTCCATTGCCCGCACCAGGCGGCGGGTGTCGTTCGGATGGATCCGGCGGGCGGCCTGGGGATCGACCTCTGCCAGCCGGCGATGCAGGAAGCCGGGTTCGTTCTGCCGGGCTTCCTCTTCCAGTTGCCGGCGGAGTTCCCAATCCGCGGGCGGACCTCGGAAGATGCCTCGCAACAGCCCCTTCAGGTACAGCGGCGTCCCCCCGACAAACAACACTTCTCGCCCCCGCGACCTGATCTGGCGCACGCACTCCTCGGCGGCATCCAGGTATTGAGCCAGGCTGTACTCCTGGTCCGGCTCCAGGACGTCGATCAGATGGTGCGGCACCCGTTGGCGCTCGGCGGAATTCGGCTTGGCGGTCCCGATGTCCATTGCCCGATACAGGGCCATGGAATCCATCGAGACGATCTCGGCCCCGATCCGCGCGGCCAACTCGACGCCCACGGCGCTCTTGCCCGAGGCCGTCTGTCCGGTGAGAAACCAGCAATCTCGGGCGGCAGAAGCAGGCATGGGGAGCAGGGATCGGGGTTCGGCGTCGGGGTTCAGGGTTCAGAATTCAGAGCCGGGCCGTGTCGGCCCGGAAGAACGGACCTATCAGCATTCAGCAATCAGGTTCCCCCAGTTTACGTCGCTCCGGCCGCCCTTGACAGGGCCTCGCCACGGCTCGACAATCGCGGGGTATGGGCATTTCCCCAAACGCCAATCGCTGTGCCGCCCAGGTCGTGAGGCTGCTCCGCCGGGGGTATCCCGACGCCGCCTGCGCACTGAATTTCACCTCTCCCCTGGAGTTGCTCGTCGCCACGATCCTCTCCGCCCAGTGTACCGACGAGCGGGTGAATCAAGTCACCAGGCGGCTGTTCGAGAAGCACCGCACCGCCGCCGACTACGCCCGCACGCCCTTGGAGGAATTGGAGCGCGACGTCCAAAGCACCGGCTTCTTCCGCAACAAGGCCAAGAGCATTGTCGGCTGCTGCAAGCTCCTGGTCCAGCGGTTCGGCGGCCAGGTCCCGCAGGATCTGGAGGTCCTGGTTCAACTTCCGGGCATCGGGCGCAAGACGGCCAACGTGGTCTTGGGGACGGCCTTCGGGACTGCTTCGGGAGTGGTGGTGGACACGCACATTGCCCGGGTGAGCCGCCGGCTAGGGCTCACTGCGCAGAAAGACCCGGAGAAGATCGAGCAGGACCTGATGGCCCTGGTGCCGAAGAAGGAGTGGATCGACTTCGGCCACCGGACGATCCACCACGGCCGGCGGATCTGCACGGCACGGAACCCGAAGTGCGACGAGTGCGTCCTGGGGCGGATCTGCCCGCGGATTGGCGTGGCGTAGGAGTGAGAGAGCCGTAAGGGATTGCTGCCATGATCCTCTCGGGACAGGAAATCGCGGCCCAGCTCGGGACGAACATCGTCATTGATCCATTCGATCCCGCGCGGCTCAATCCCAACAGCTACAACCTGACGCTGCACGACGAGCTGATCGTCTACGAGGAGATCGTGCTCGACATGCGCAAGCCCAACCGCTTCCGCCGGATCAAGATCCCGCCGGAGGGGCTCGCGCTGAACCCCAATCAGCTCTACCTGGGCCGGACCGTCGAGCGGACCCAGACCCACAACCTGGTCCCGATGATCGAGGGCCGCTCGTCGATCGGGCGATTGGGGCTCTTCGTCCACGTGACGGCCGGCTTCGGCGACGTGGGCTTCTGCGGCTATTGGACCCTGGAGATGTTCGCCGTGCAGCCGGTCCGCATTTACGCGGGCGTGGCCATCTGCCAGATCATCTATCACGACATCCGCGGCTCCTTCACCGAATACGCCAGCGACAAGTACCAGAACAACACCGACATCCAGCCGAGCCTGCTGTTCAGGGAGCTCAATCCGCACTGCCCGCGCGACCCGCAACGGACCCTCGGCTTCGGCCTGGAGCAGCCGCCGGAGTAGACCGAACTCGGAAAATGCGCTTTCTTGCCCTTACCCCCTAGCCTTGGCAAGGAAATGTGATAAGAATAGGGACATTGTAACCGACCGGCCGTCTATGCCTCAACGCGGGAGGAGAAAACCTTATGCCTAATCTAGCCAGTACGTTGAAAGACGAGATCCGCCGCTTGGCGCGCAAGGAGATCCGCTTGCAGATAGGAGCCACGCGCCGGGCCGCGGTCCAGCACCGCCGGGAAATCGCGAAGCTGAAAAAGCAGTTGCTCTTGCAGCAAAGGGCGGTCGCAGCCCTCAAGACCAAGGGCGCGGAGCCGGCCAAAGAACCCCCCGAGGAGACTGGAATCCCCGAGGGATCGCGGTTTTCCGCCCGATCCGTGCGTGCCCAACGGCGGCGCCTGAAACTCTCGGCCGTTCAGTACGGCAGACTGATCGGAGTCTCGGCGCAGACCGTCTACCTCTGGGAGCGGGGCAAAGTGCGGCCCGCCAAGGCCCAGTTCGCCGCGCTGGTCGAGGCCCGCGGCATGGCCCGGCGCGATGCCCTGCAATGCCTGCACAAGAAGCCCGGCAAGAAGTGAGTTCGCCCGAAGTCCCCGGCCGCGATTGCGACGTGGTGCTCATCCCCGGCGACGGGATCGGACCGGAAGTGACCCGGGCCGTCCAGCGGGTCCTCGCCGCCGCCGGGGCGCCGATTGCGTGGGTCGAGCACCAGGCCGGGTTGGCCGCGGTCCGGGCCGGGCACCCGCTCCTGGCCGACCAGACCATCGAGGCCGTCCGCCGCCATCGCGTGGCCCTCAAAGGCCCCTGCACCACGCCCGTCGGCGAAGGCTTCACCTCCATCAACGTCCAGCTCCGCCAGCGCCTGCACCTCTATGCCGCCGTGCGCCCGGTCCGCAGCCTGGAGGGCGTCCCCACGCGGTTCCAGGGCGTGGACCTCGTCATCGTCCGCGAGAACACCGAGGGGCTCTACAGCGGCATCGAAAACCAGGTCGCCGACGGCGTCGTCACCAGCCTCAAGGTCGCCACCGAGTCGGCCTGCACGCGCATCGCCCGCTGGGCCTTCCGTTATGCCACGCTCAGAATGCGGCGCAAGATCACCGTCTTCCACAAGGCCAACATCCTGAAGCTGACCGACGGGCTCTTTCTCCGCTGCGCCCGGAAGGTCCACGACGAAGAGTATCGCGGCATCGACTACCAGGAGCTGATCATCGACGCCGCCTGCATGAAGCTGGTGCAGGACCCCACGCAGTTCGACGTGCTCCTTTTGGAGAACCTCTACGGCGACGTGGTGAGCGACCTGTGTGCGGGCCTGGTGGGCGGGCTGGGCGTGGTGCCGGGGGCGAATATCGGCGACGGGCTGGCCGTTTTCGAGGCCGTCCACGGCTCCGCCCCGGACATCGCCGGCCAGGGCATCGCCAATCCCCTGGCCCTCCTCATGTCCGGCGTGATGATGCTCAATCACCTCGCCGAGACCCGCACCGACCCGCGCTGCCGCGACGTGGCCGAGCGGATCAAGGCCGCCTACAACCGGACTCTGGCCGACGGCCAAAAGACCCGCGACCTGGGCGGCACGCTGGGCACCGACGAGTTTGCCGAGGCGGTCGTTCACCGCTTGGGCGACAACGCCGCTTGACAGGCTCCCTCGGTCCGTCCCACAATAGCGATTGCGCCGCCATTGTTGGGAAAGGCGGATGCACGGGCCACTTTTGCCAATCATGGTGGCGACGGGAGACCGGCTTCCATGGCATCGTCCACATTGGAGTGGCTCCGGGAGAAGCGGGCCGAGATCCTGGACGTGGCGGCGCGTCACGGCGCGGCCAAGGTCCGGGTATTTGGGTCGGTTGCCCGGGAGCAGGATTCGCGGGAGAGCGACATTGACTTTCTTGTGGCGGTTGGGCCGGAGACGAGCTCGTGGTTCCCGGCGGGCCTCATCCTGGACCTTGAGTCGTTGTTGAGCCGTCGCGTCGAGGTCGTCACCGAGGCCGGCCTCGACCCGCTCTTGCGCCAGAGTGTGTTCCACGAGGCTGTGCCGCTATGAACTACCTGGGCATCGACCTAGAGCAGGTCTGGCAGATCGTCCGTCGCGATGTCCCCGTCCTGAAGGAAGCCGCCCAGGCGATGCTGGAGACTCTCTCCTGACGGCAGCGCTGCGCAGCCACCCCCGCCGCCCCCTCCCTCCAAGGGGAAAGGCGGTTTGACCGGCTACTCGCAAAAAGGTAGGCTTCAGTAGTCTTCTCTTGAACTCCTCTCCCCTTCGCGCCGCCCTTCGGGTCCTGGGGGAGAGTGGGGCATAGTTCTGAGGTCCTCTTCTTTGCACGAGGTCCGTATATGTCTCCGCGCGCTTTACATCCCGGATCGTCCGCCAATCGCCGTCCATTCCGCCGCCGTGGGAGTGTGCTCTTCTTGACGCTGCTGCTGGCCACCACCATGCTCGCCTTGCTGGCCTTCAGCATCGACGTCGGCTACATGTCCGTGGCCCGGACCGAGCTGCAAAGGGCCGCCGACTCGGCCGCTCTGGCCGCGGCCAGCGGACTGCTCAACCAGACGCGTCTTCAAGGCGATGCCGCCCAGTCCGCCGTGCTCCTGGCCGCCCGCAACGCCGCCAACCAGTATTCCCTGGTCAACCTCGTTTGCGGCACCGGTCCGGCCCTGGACTTGAATACCGCCAACTCCCCGTCCGGGGACATCGTCTTTGGACGCTATTCGCCGCTGACGGGCATGTCCACGTCTCTTGCCCCCGACCAGTTCAACG
>Ga0315288_10010611_pt1 | contig 11620 bp, 10 predicted proteins | sample YL17G11_20_MG_FD_203454 | JGI IMG/M metagenome (GOLD analysis project Ga0315288, IMG submission 203454) | Sediment microbial communities from Yellowstone Lake, YNP, Wyoming, USA - YL17G11_20 | ecosystem: Environmental > Aquatic > Freshwater > Lake > Sediment | place: USA: Wyoming | collected... | reverse complement strand
GAGGTCAAGGCGCCCCGGGATGCGACCATCGAGGAGATAGAGCTTGTCCATACACCGACGTATATCGACCTTGTCAGGAGGGTCTCCGATTCGGGGGGCGGGAACCTCGATATGGACACGGCGTTATCGGGCGCGTCTTACAGCGCGGCGTTGAGGGCCGCGGGCGCGCTCCTCGACAGCGTCGACGGATGCCTTGGTGGGGATTTCCGGCGGACCTTTTGCCTGGTGAGGCCTCCGGGCCATCACGCGCTTCCAGGCCGCGGGATGGGTTTCTGTCTTTTTAACAACGTCGCAATCGGCGCCCGGTTCGCCATGACCAGGAAAAAGCTTAAGCGGGTGATGATAGTTGACTGGGATGCGCACCATGGAAACGGCACCCAGGAGATCTTCTACGATGATCCGGCGGTCCTTTACGTCTCTCTGCATCAGTACCCGCATTATCCCGGCACCGGATGGCTCGATGAGACGGGACGGGGCAAGGGAAAGGGCTATACGATAAATTTTCCGTTTCCGCCTGGCACGGGAGAGGAGCACTACCTCCAGGCTTTCGAAAGGGTAATCATCCCGGCGGGGCGAAGGTTCGCCCCGGACCTTCTTATGCTCTCCGCGGGCTACGACAGCCATGACGGGGACCTGCTCTGCTCGATGCGCCTGACGGACAGTTCCTACAGGAAGCTCACGGATTATCTGGTCGACCTCGCCGACGCATGTTGCGGCGGCATGTTCATAACCACACTCGAAGGCGGATACAACCTGGAAGCGCAGGCCCGGTCGATCGTTCAGACCGTGGCCGGGTTATCCGGTGTGGACGTTCCCTTCGAAGACGAACCACCCAGGCAAACCGCCTATCCGGACAGGGCCGCCGAGGTGATAGACCAGGTGGCCCTGCTTTGGAGTGAGTCCGCCTGGCGAAAACCTTAAAGCCTGACGCTGTTTCTGCCGATTTTACATATAAGGAAAACAGAAAACGCGTAAGGTGGTACAGATGGACCTTCACGAAATATTAGCGCTGTGTGTAGAGCAAGGCGGTTCAGACATCCATTTGAAAGTCGGCAGCCCGCCGTACCTCAGGGTGGACGGTGTGCTGGTGCAGACGGATTTTCCCAAGCTTTCTCCAGAGGAAATCGTGGATATAGCCTTCGCACTCATGGACGAGAAACAGGCGCGGGCTTTCCATGAGTCCAACGAAGCAGACTTCGCTTACAGCGTCTCGGGCCTCGGCAGGTTCAGGGCAAATATATTCAAGCAGAGGGGCACGGTCTGCGTGGCAATCCGCAGGGTACTCACCAAGAGGATGCCCACGTTCAAGGAGCTTGGTCTGCCGGTTGTCTTTGAACGCTTGGCCGACGAGGCGAGGGGACTTCTTCTGGTTACCGGGCCGACTGGGAGCGGCAAGACGACGACCCTGGCGGCAGTGGTGGACTGGCTGAACGATAACAAAAGGCTCAACATCATAACTATCGAGGATCCAATAGAGATCCTTCACGCGGACAGGAAGTGCCTTATCCACCAGCGGGAGGTCGGGGCGGATACCGAGTCCTACAGCGAGGCGCTGAGACGCATAACGCGCCAGGACCCTGACGTTATCCTGGTCGGCGAGATGAGGGACGTCGAGACCGTCACCTCCGCAATGAACATCGCGATGACAGGGCACCTTGTTCTTTCAACTTTTCACACCCTTGACACCACAGAGACGGTGAACAGGCTTATCGACTTCTTCCCGCCCACTCAGCATAAGCAGGTAAGGATAACGCTGACGAGCACGCTTGCCGGCGTCACGAGCCAGGTGCTGCTGCCCAGGGCCGACGGTTCGGGGAGGATACCCGCGATCGAGGTGATGGTCATGAACGGCAGGCTCGCCGAGTGCCTGATGAACGAGGAGCCGACATCCGTTATGAGGGAAATCATCGCTGACGGGGATTTCTACGGTATGCAGACTTTCAACCAATCCCTTGCGTCGCTTTATGCAGACGGGTTGGTCGATTTTCATACCGCGCTCAAGGCCTCGAACCAGCCACACGATTTCATACTGATGTCGAAACAGATGGGTCTTCCGGTCGAGGAGACCTTTGCGATACGCTGAGACCCTGATGCCTGTCCCGGGCCTCCGGCCTAGCCTGCTGCTACCCGCGTAATGAAATCGTAGCTTTGGTCGAATATCAGTTCCTTGTCGAAATCGATGGTGGCTACGTGGTACGAGTTTTCGAGCCAGACCAGCTCTTTATCGGAAGAGTTCACGTGGTCGAAGACGAACAGAGCGTTCTTGGTCGGAATAACGTGGTCCTCCCGCGAGTGAAATATCTTGATAGGCATTGTGATTCGCCCGAGGTCCGCCGTGACCGCGACGGAGAGCTTCTTGTATTCGTGGGCAGCGTTCGTGGAGTACTTGTCGTAAGCTATTTCTGTAACGGCCGGGTCTTTGACGTCGTTCCCGACACCGGGAAGTGACTTGATGAGGTGTTTCATAACCGGGATGAGCTTCTGCGCCTGGTTTAGAATGAAGCTGGTCGTAAGGTCGGGCACGCCCGCCGCCGAGATAGTTACGATGCCCGATATGCGGTCAGGGAAGTTCTCACCGAGGTAAAGCGTCAGGGTGCCGCCCATGGAAAGGCCGGCCACGAATACTTTTTCGCAGAGCGACCCCAGCTCCTCAAGCGCCGTCTCGACCGTGGCGGTCCAGTCGGTGTAGGACCAGTGCGCCATGTCTTTGACGTCGGTGCCGTGTCCCGGGAGCCTCGGCCCCAGAACGGTCAGACCCTTTGCCGCCAGGTACTCTCCCATCGGCTTCATGCTCGATGTCGTGCCCGTGAATCCGTGGATGAGCAGGCACCCGATCTTATGGTCTCCGTCAAAGAAGAAAGGCTTGCCGTCCTCCATCACGTCGGTCCCCGGTGGGATTTCCAATGTCTTGAGTTCCATCTCGTACCCTCCGTTTCCTCCGGCCACGCGAGTGGATTCTAGTTGTCAGGGTTTCCAAACAAATCGATGCTGTCGAAGCCTTCTGAACTCGGATCCGGGCCGAGTTCGTACTCCCCCCAGTAAGTGAAAAAAGTCTTTAAAACCCTGTAGAACCACCGGGGGTCGATGGCCGTGTACAGGACGTGCCCGCCGCCGGGCATGATCATGACGTCGAACACCGGATTATCTCTTGTGGCTGCCTCCAGTTCTTCCGCTTCACGGACCGGCACAATAAGGTCGTCCACTGCATGAATCACAAGACACGGGACTTCGATCTCCTCCACGAAATTCACCGGGCTTGCCTTGCGGTACAGGTCGGCATCGCTGATCTCGTAATACTGGCCGCTTATTTCCCTCGTGTATTTTTTAAAATTCACGATGGCGCGAGGCCCCCCGAATGACGTCTTCAAGAGCAACAGGAGCCTGAAGAAGAACCAGATGACTGCCCGCTGCAACCAGGGTCGTGAGACGGTCGAGATATAGTCAACGATCCTTTCCGCGTTGGCGTATCCGTTGAGGGCGATCACACCTCCGGAAAATGGTCCGTCCAGCCGTGAACGGCTCGCTGCCAGAAGGGCTGCGGCCGCCCCCATGCTGCCGCCGCACAGGGCGATGGTGCTGACCTGGTCGATCGATTCAAGGTACTCCGCCGCGGCCAGGATGTCATCCGACTCGCGGTATCCCCAGCACGTGGGGGCTTCGGAGAATCGGCTTGAATCACCGAAGTTCCGCAGGTCGAGGGCTAAGACGTGGAACCCCCAGTCGTAGTATGCATTGAGGGCGAGAGCCTGCGTCGTGTGCGCGTTCTTGCTGCCGAACAACCCGTGCACGAAAATGATTGCCGGCCTTTGACCGGCGCCGGTCTGCATAGCGAGGAGACCGCAGATCGGTGTTCCGTCCTGAGACTGCAGCATCACCGGCTCGAAAACACCAGGGTACGGATAAATCATGCCGGCCGTGGTCCGGCTCATGTTGAGCAACATGGGAACAGCATCTACCAGTGCGAGAGTGATGGTTGCGAGCTGGGATGAGATGCGGGGTTTGAAGGGTATTGCGCGGATCTTCTCCATTACCTCTGACATCGTCTTAACCCCCGCCCTTTTTTCTCCTCCCCCGGTGACGGGAATCATGGCCCTGGGCCGGGCGTCCCGGTAGCGGACCGCTACGAAGAGGATAAGCGCAAGGGTTACCAGAATGGGTAAGAGCAGAACGAGCGCCACCACCAGCAGAGCCGTCTTGAAGAAACCTGGTTTCCCTTTTTTCATCAAGGTTTTTCTCATCGCGTGATTATTCTAACACAGGACCACGTCCACAAAACGGGCGACTTCGAAAGGCCTTTGGATGACAAACGCGGTCGTTTCGGTTAACTTTAAGTGCGTTCTCAGGGCGTTGCGCGTATCGCGGATTTGAGGAGAGGCAATGGTTGCCGGTAAGAATGCAGGACGGGCACTTGTAACAGGTGGAGGCGGGTTCATAGGCTCGCACCTTTGCGATGAGCTGTTGCGCAAGGATTACGTGGTGACTTGCGTCGATGACTTTACCACAGGAGACCCCGCCAACCTGAAAGACGCGATGGGTCACCCGGAATTCTCGCTCGAGGAGAAGGACGTCACGGATACCCTGGACTACGAAGTGGATTACATATTCAACCTTGCGAGCCCGGCGAGCCCGGTAGACTATTTGAATATGCCGATCAAGACGATGCTCGCGAACGCGATCGGCACGAAGAACTGCCTCGAGCTCGCAAGGAAGCTGGAGGTGCGCATGCTCTTGAGCTCTACCTCTGAGGTTTACGGGGACCCCGAGGTCAGCCCCCAGGCAGAGGATTACTTCGGCCACGTCAACCCGGTGGGCCCCCGCTCCTGCTACGACGAGGGCAAGCGCTTCGCCGAGGCCCTGTGCAAGGCTTACGAGCGTGAGCACGGAGTCGACGTGGTTATCGTCAGGATATTCAACACGTACGGGCCTCGCATGCGAATGGAGGACGGCAGGGTGATACCGAACTTCGTATGCCAGGCTCTTTCGGGAGAGCCCCTGACCATCTATGGCGACGGTGACCAGACGAGGAGCTTCTGTCACGTGAGCGATATGGTCAAGGGCCTAATGCTCGCCATGTTCACGCCCGCAGCGGCGGGCGAGATCGTGAACCTTGGCAACCCCAACGAGATGCGCGTGATAGACCTGGCGAACTTTATCCGACAGAAGACAGGCTCCACATCATCCATGGAGTTCAAAGAGTATCCGCAGGACGACCCGCACATGAGGAAACCCGATATAGGCAAGGCGATGAGGCTTCTCGGCTGGGCACCCGAGGTCGATCTCGAATCGGGTCTGGATGACGTGATCGAGTGGTTCCGGGGTAAGGTGTGAGAACGTGACGGCGGGCGCGGAAATATGCGAAGTGGACGTGACCGGAAAGGACGGCGAGCTCGTAGCCAAGGGAATATCGACCTACCTGGTGCAGGCCCGGGACCTTTGACCTTATGATCCTTACCAATCGGCCCTTTTAGCTCTTGAATTCTTCACTCGGCCTCTATCTGCCAGAAGTCCGAGACCCGGTAATAGGTCAGTCGGAAAGGTTCGTCGTGCTGGTCGATGACCCGCCAGACCTGGCGTGTCATGCCGGGGAAACCCTCGGTCTCCTCGAGCCACGTCGCCCTGACCCTTAAGACCCTGTGGCACTCCTCACCGACATAGAACTCGCGGGGCTCCTGCGCGTAGCAACGCCCGCTGTAGGTTATTACACGGTGTTCCATCAGCCCGGTACCACGATTTGATGATATAGAATCAATTGGACTGCCGCAGGCGGGTCATTCGCTGACCGTGTCGCGTACCTCTTCAAGCTCTTTGCCGTTGCCCATTTCCGCGGTTGTGATGAGGCCCTGGTCCTTGCCGAGGATAAACGCCTTCACCATATCCCTGGCCTCGTCGTCCGAGAACTGCACCGGCGGGGATTTCATGAAGTAAGCCGCCGGGCCGATCAACGCGCCGGAGAGTCCTCTGTCCATCGCGAGCTTACAGCAGCGCAGGGCGTCGATGACGATCCCCGCCGAGTTGGGCGAATCCCATACCTCTAGCTTGAACTCCATGTTGAGCGGTACGTCCCCGAACGCCTTCCCCTCGCAGCGGATATAGGCCCACTTGCGATCCGTGAGCCAGGACACGTAGTCGGAGGGCCCGATGTGGATGCTCCCGCTTTCGATCTTATGGTCCAGCTGTGAGACGACCGCGTTCGTCTTTGATATCTTCTTCGACTCGAGCCGCTCGCGCTCTAGCATGTTCTTGAAATCCATATTGCCGCCGACGTTGAGCTGGCTGGTCCGCTCGAGCCTGACGCCCCGGTCGTTGAACAGGCGCGCGAGCACCCTGTGCACTATGGTGGCGCCGACCTGGCTCTTTATGTCATCGCCGATTATCGGCAGGCCGGCGCGGCGGAACTTACCCTGCCACATCTCCTCGGTAGCGATGAATACCGGTATGCAGTTGACCACGCCGCAGCCCGCTTCGAGGGCCTCGCTGATGTAGAAGCGCGTGGCATCCTCGCTGCCGACGGGCAGATAGTTGATCAATACCTCGGCGCCGGTCTCATCGAGGATTTCCGAGACGTCCACCACGGGTGATTTGCTCTCTGTGATAGTCTCGCGGTAATACTTGCCCAGGCCGTCAAGCGTGGGGCCGCGGTCGACATTGACCCCGAGCGGTGGCACGTCCGAGAACTTGACCGTGTTGTTCGGCTCGCTGAAGACCGCTTCGGCCATATCTTTACCCACCTTGCTGCTGTCCACGTCGAACGCCGCGACGAACTTGACGTCGCTTAAGTGATAAGGCCCGATCTTCACGTGCATGATCCCCGGGATCTGGTCGCCTTCGCACGAGTTACGATAGTATTCGATCCCCTGGACAAGGGATGAGGCGCAGTTCCCGACCCCCACGATTGCCGTTCTGACCTCAGCCATCTGTAAATGCCTCCTTGCTAACCCCACCAGGGGTATCCCTTTAAGCGCTTGACGCTGCCCTGACCTTCTCTTCTCCGCCTGCTACGGCCGGTTTGTGCTTTTTGGTTGATTTGCGATCTCGTTTTCTGATGACCTCGTGCTCCTGCGCGATGAGTCTCTCGAGCCAGCGGATGTCGCCTTTGGCCTGCTCGACCTTGTGGCGGAACAGGCTGGTCCTGTAGAGATCCTGGTCCCGGTTGCTCATCCGGTACGCCTTGAACTTGGGGATCTGCTCCTTGAGGTACTGCACCCTCTTCTCGAGCAGGCTCAGCCGGGTCTCGGGCTCGAGGTACTGGAAGAACGCCATTCTGAGATCGAACTTCTCTTCGTCGGCGAGTAGTTGTTCGGTCGCAGTATCGCTTAAGAGCTCCAGGAAATCATTCTCGCCGGTGCGGGTGATGCGGTATACATTGCGATGCCGGGTCTTCTCTCTCACGGAATAGGCGCGCTCGATGTCGCCGGCGCGCTCAAGCCGTTTCAGGGCCGGGTACAGAGAACCGTAGCTCACGGTCCAGAAATGCCCGAGCATGTAGGACAGGCGCTTCTTCAGTTCGTATCCGTGCATCGGCCTCTCTTTGAGCAGGCCAAGGATCGCCATGTCGAGCAACGCTTACTCCCTTTCTTTCGGACCGGACGGCAATATATCAAATCGATATATTACGTGCAACTATATATCGGTTCGATATATATGTCAACAAAAGAGGCCCGGGGTGAAGGTGGCGACTTCAGCGGCAGAATCGCTCGAGGTAGCCTTCTATGTAGGAACGGACCGCGCTGGCGGGGCTGTAGATCCCGAAGTGTCCCTCGCACAGGATGTCGGCGTCCAGAGCGAGGAGCTTCTCCATCGAGGAACGCCATTTCTCTATGTCCGATCCGAAGTCCGGATGGAACGGGCCGTGGATATCCTGGCCGAAGAGGACGCGAAAACCGCCGATATCGATATATAAGGACAGGGAACCCGGGGAGTGGCCGGGCGTGAAAAGGGCTTCGAGGGTCAGGTCACCTGCTTCGATCTCCTCCTGCTCGAGTGAGAGTTTTCGGTCGATGCTCAACGGTCCGAACTTCAATCCGTAGAGGAACGCCCCGGTCATCAACCTGTCACCGCTCTCCATCGGGACTGCGTCCTCGGCTCTGGCGATAAGTGCGGCCCCGAAGTCGGCCCGGAACCGCCCCGCCCCGCCTGCGTGGTCGATGTGGCAGTGTGTGAGTATCACCGACCGAAGGTTCTCGGGCTCAAAGCCGAGGCGGATGATATTCGCCACCAGGGACTTGTAACTCGGGCCGCACCCCGCGTCAATGAGCGCCAGGTCCCCGCCGCCGTCGATGAGGTACACGCAGCAGTCCTGCCCGGATGTTATGTCCGGGCCGCCTATGAGGAACACACGCTCGCAGACCTTCTCCGGTTTCTTCTCCATGCTCACTGGTTCGCTTCCTGCAAGGCCGCATATAAAGTAAATCGATAATCTAGTCGATTTTAACTCATAGGACGCTGATAGATGTGAGGGAAACGGTTGCACGGTACTCAGCGAGTCGGTTTTTTATCAATGTCTGGCCTGCTGGCCTCTGCTAGAATTTATTAAGGCTCAGGGGTGCCGGCGCAGTGTACGAACCGGTGTGGGAACATGGATGATCAGGAAGTAAAAAGAAGGATAGGGACGCTCAAGTCCAATATAGAGAAGGTGATCCGGGGCAAACCCCAGACCGTCGAGCTCTCCGTGATCGCGTTGTTGTGCAAAGGCCAGCTCCTGATAGAGGACGTGCCCGGTGTTGGGAAGACGATGCTTGCCAGGACGATCGCGCGTTCGATCGACGCGAAGTTCCAGCGCATCCAGTTCACCCCGGATCTGTTACCCTCGGACGTGACGGGCGCGTCGATCTACAACCAGAAAACCGGGGAGTTCGAGTTCCAGCCCGGGCCTATTTTCGCGAACATCGTTCTCATCGACGAGATAAACAGGACGACGCCGAGGACCCAGTCGAGCCTGCTCGAGGCTATGGATGAGCACCAGGTGACTGTCGATGGATGTACCTACCGCTTGCCCGACCCGTTCTTCGTGATGGCGACCCAGAACCCAATAGAGTTCTTCGGCACCTACCCGCTTCCCGAGGGCCAGCGGGACAGGTTCCTGATGTCCCTGGGGCTTGGGTACCCGTCTTTCGAGACCGAGAAAGAGATAGCGACCGACCAGATGGTAAGGCACCCGATCGAGGATTTGGAGCCCGTCCTTTCGCTTTCGGATGTGAAGGAGCTGCAGCGCGACGTGGTGGACATCCACGTGGACGAAGCGGTCCTCGACTATGCGGTATCGCTGGTCCATGCGACGCGGAACCACCCGGCCCTGCTGTTGGGCGCGAGCCCGCGCGGCAGCCTCGCTCTTGTGCGGACAGCGCAGGCGGCGGCCCTGCTCGATGGGCGTGACTACATCACACCCGATGACGTTAAACGCATGGCCCACTGGGTCCTGCCGCACCGCTTCATAACACGCGAACGCTCACGCACCAGGTTTGGGAACTGCGTGGGAGTGATAGAAGATGTGCTGGGCGAGGTTCCCGTTCCGATAGGGGTACCGGGGCGAGAGTAGTTGAACAAGAAGACAGTAACCCTCATACTGGTCGCCTTCGCCCTCTTCCTGATTGCTGCCACCATAAGATCCGGGTGGTTGTATCTCGTTTCCAGTGCCCTTCTCTCCCTCGTGCTCGTCGGTCTTTTAGCGGGCAGGTTGGCGACTGGCCGAGTCGAGGTGGAGAGAGATTGCCCCACCGAAGTCTTTGAAGGAGAGCCCTTCTCGGCAAGACTGCGGGTTCGAAACAAAGGAAGAGTTACCAGGAACTTGGTCTCGGTCCAGGACCGGCAGTTCGCGGGCACCAGGGGTCGCCTTGGTTTCATGGCTGAGCTTCAACGACGGCGCGACGAGTCGAGGGAGATAAAGAACGGTGTCCGGGCGGGTAAGGCCGGCGAAGGTACTGCCAACCCCGATGAAACGGTGCGGGCCCGGTACTGCCCGACAGTCACCTTCGAGAGCTTACCTCCCGGGTGCGAGGTGGATACCTTGTACATGTTGACCGCACCCCGCCGGGGGATATACGAGACGGCTGCCATGTCGGTGAGTTGCGGCGGGGTTTTCGGCGCGGTCGACATGAAGCGGACATTGAGTGTTGATTCGACCATCACGGTCCTTCCACGGATTTACCGGCTGGAGGAGTTCCCGTTCAATCCACAGGCGAGTACGTCGCCGGTGGAATCCCGCGAATGGTCTCGGAAGGGGGCAGGGGGGGACTACTACGGTATTCGCGAGTATGCCCACGGGGATCCCCTGCGTCACATCCACTGGAAATCGACCGCGCGTCACGGCGACCTCATCGTGAAGGAATACCAGGAGGAATTCCGCCCCTCAGCCGGTGTTGTGATACTCCTCGGGGAACCAGCGTATGGGAGCGTGGACGTGAACAGCATGGAGGACGGGTTGAGGGCGGCCGCCTCTATTGTCAACTACTTCGCGGAGATGGGGAGCATCCCCCAGCTTGTCGCCCCGCGCAACGGGACGTTCGATGTGGTGGAGACCGCTTCCACCATGGACTGCTTCAAGATCCTTGCGGAATACAGACCTCCGGAGGACAAGGCCGGTGCGGGCGGCCGCCTCCATGAAGCCCTGTCCGTTGCCCAGCACAAGCTGAGCCCGGGAAGCGCGCTGACGGTAGTCACGAATATCGACCCGGCCGACATAGCAGACGCCCTTACTTCATGGTGGGGATGGCAGGAGCTCTCGGTTGTGCTGGCTCTCGATGAGTCCTACGGCTTCGTGTCTCCGAAGCGGGCCTACGGCCGGCTTGCGGAGCTCGAGCTTGTCGCGGAGGGGCAGCTTGTTGACGTGTTCCTGGTCCACAAGGGACGGGAGATAGCTGAATGTTTGACCGCGCCGTTGAGTACTACAAGCTCATAAACCGACCCCGGCTTGCGGAAGAGTCGAAGAGCTTCAGGGTCGCCGTTCTGCTGGCGGTCCTGTTAAGCGTTATTTCCGCTGCCGTTTACGGTGACATGGGCTGGCTGACGGGGGCCCTGGTCGCCGCAGGCGTAATACTTGGTTCTTACTATTCGTACAGGGTCCGACATCGTTCCAACGTGGTCATGAAGTTCATCCTGACGATCCTTCTGATGGTCGTCTTTGCGATCTTTTGGGCGGAGCTCTTCGGGTCCATGTGGGACATACGTTATCCCCTCGTAAGGCTGTTTCTGTGGGTGCAGGTGCTGCACTCCTTCGACCTCCCTGCGCGCCGCGACCTGGACTTCTCGCTCGTGAGCGCTACCGTACTGATTGCTTTTGCGGGATCGATGAGTACTTCAAGCGACTTTCTTTATCTTCTCGTACCGTTCTTCATAGTCGGCCTGGCGGCACTTTACCTGGGACAACGCTCCGCGCTGGCCTCAAGGTCGGCGGTTTTCGTCAGGGGAAGGGGGTGGTCGGCGGCGAGGGCCCTTGCCATCACCGGCATCGTGTTCGTGCCGCTCACGCTTGTGCTCTTCATGGCGATGCCACGCATTCCGGGTTTCAGCTCGAACTTCCTTCCCGTGTCTTCCATGTTCAAGTTGTCCGGCCCGTCAGAAGGCTCCTTGAGGAATCCTGGCTACATGGATTTTCCCGACAGCTTCCCTTCGACACCGCTGCCGT
>Ga0315288_10010608_pt1 | contig 11621 bp, 13 predicted proteins | sample YL17G11_20_MG_FD_203454 | JGI IMG/M metagenome (GOLD analysis project Ga0315288, IMG submission 203454) | Sediment microbial communities from Yellowstone Lake, YNP, Wyoming, USA - YL17G11_20 | ecosystem: Environmental > Aquatic > Freshwater > Lake > Sediment | place: USA: Wyoming | collected... | reverse complement strand
TACCGAAGGCTGAGCCAGACGATCGTCGATACCCATCCGATCCACTTGTTGGTGAAGGTTGGGTCCGACGTTAAGCCGGACGACGTCGTCGCCGAGATCGAAGAAGGGATCGACAAGAAGGGCAACCCCAAGGTCCGGCAGATCCGAACCCGCCGGCTCGTTAGCCCAGCTCGGGTCGTGGACCTGAAGATCTTCGAGACCCACATGCTTGGAGAACCAGCTCAGAGGGTGAAGATCCGGTACGAGTGCACCTACACCCTCACTGAAGGCGACAAGATCACCACGCGCCACGGGAACAAGGGTTGCATCCGAATTGTCTCAGACAGACTCATGCCCGAGATTCTCGTAGAACGCCGTAGAATCAGCCTTGCAGCCGCTCGGGACCTGTGGTATAGTGTACACAAGCTTACCAAAGGACCCCAGACTCCTACAGGTACACAGAATCAAGCCGGGAGGAAGATACGCAAGAAGCAACTGTGCGCCTCTGTGTGTCAGCTGCCACACTCTGATCAGAATAGCTCCAGAAGAATTCAGCAGGATAAAGCTAAGAAGTTGGACGCAGAAGCACATGAACCTAACGGAGTGGCGCACCAAGCTCGAAGAGGTGAAGAAGGAGAACGCCCTCCGGAAGATCCTGCAGAACTTGCTCGACAAGTACCAGATGTTCTGTATGAAGCGGGCAAGTTCTGGCAGCTGACTTGGGTCCGAGCTGAAGTTCTGGTCCACCCCTACTCGATCGCCAAGAGACGGTCGTTCGGCCTGCTTCGGGAGATGATGTGCAACCGGCTCGCCAAGAAGCGCGGGTCTCCCGTGGTCACCGATCACTGGGGAGAGGCCTACAACATGCGCCAGCTGGTAGCCATGAAGTTGGGAGGCAAGCGGAAGGCAAGAGTCGGTGGCCGGATCTTAGATTACTCGGTGTTCGCCGCCCCCGCCTACTGGCTTAGGTTGGACATGCACGCGCGTGAGCAGCTAGCCCACATGGGCAATCACAAGCCCTTGAACTTCGTGGGCCTGAACCCCGACGCCGGCAAGGTGTCCGGCCAGAGGATCAACCCGGGTGTCGCGACGATCATGCACGCTAAGGGTCTTGGCGCCGTGCACAAGTACTTGCACCACGAGAACATCGAGAACGGCGCCGTGCAGCTGATGGGCGACCTCATGGCTGTGCTGGCGTACAGCGGACAAGCCACCAGGAGGAAGGAATGACCTGGGCTCAGCACTACGCGAAGTGGTCCCTCTGTAACCGGTGTGAGCTCTGCTTCAACAGGACCAAGTCCGTGTTGGGTATGGGCAAGGTAGCTCACGGAGACATGCCGGGAGCGGAAGTCTTCGTCGTAGGACAGTACCCAGGCAAAGACGAGGACAAGATCGGCCAACCCATGCAAGGCGCCGGCGGGCAATGGGTACATTGGGCCATTGCCAAGGTCGCCCAGATCCACTACGACAAGTGCTTCTTCACCAACATCCTGGCCTGCACGCCGATCGCCAAACCCAAGGTGGGAGAAGTACAGGCCAAGAAGGGCCCCAAGGAAGCGGCCGCTAGCAAGGAGAAGATCTCCATCCGCAAAGACTTCACCGAACGATGTGGAGTTCGGGTTCGGGAAGCCCTGGACCTCGTGAAGCCCAAGCTGATAGTATCCATGGGGCTCGTGGCGGCGAAGTTCTTCTCCAACGACCCACAGATCAAGATGGGTGTCATCTCCGGCTCTCGAGGGAAGTTCTTGGGGTACCCGGTGGTCTACACGACACACCCGTTCGAGCCAGCTCGGCAGGCAACAGCTCAGGGCAAGAAGGAATCCGAGGCGAAGGTGATCAGGGACTTCCAAATGGTCCGACGGGTAGCCGTCGAGCTGGGAATTCTCGACCGCGAGGCCGAATAGTTCCTTCCCTTCGTCTTCATTCACTGGAGACCCAACCATGTCCTACAAGCTTGTCATCCCACAGCGCAAGGCAGTCTGCAAGGATTGCAAGGAGAAGATCGGGGAGTTCGAGCCCCGGATCGACCAGGAGCGCGACGGTGATGACGTACCGGAAGGGCAGGAAGGTGCCGGATGGCGCACGAGGCGTCTCTGCCTCAAGTGTGGCGTCAAGCGCATGGAGCTGGACCTTCAGGAGATGACCCAGCAGTACACCAGAGCCATCAACGTCTGGAACCTTGTCTCCAAGCGGAAGAAGTGGCAGAAGAGGGTCCAGAAGGAGTTCAGCCCGAACATGAGGAAGTGTACCTGTGGTGAGATGGCTTGCGAACTCACCAAGGTTGGCAAGAAGATCCTGTACCTGTGCCCGAAGGGGCACTTCGTGATGGAGGACTGATCAATGTCCGAGAAGCCGCTGGCCGAAGGAACGCTGCAGGTGACCCCGGACGTGGGGATCAAGGTGGAGCTCACCTCCGGGAACCTCGTCGACATCCAGGTGTCGATGAAGGAGGAGAGCCTCCTCGCGGAGGAGAAGAAGCTCATCACGCAGCTGGACGACGAGAAGAAGGAGCTCGAGAAGGCCATCGAGTGGCTCAGCAGCCTCACCGGGAAGATCGAGGACAAGCGGGCCGGCGAGACGATGAAGGCCTTGCTGCCGACCCTGAAGAAGCTGGGCTTCAAGGAGCTCAAGTTCAGCGCCGGAATCCACGAGGACAACGGCAAGTTCACCATCGTCCTCCTGATCAGCCACAAGAACGGCTGCGCCAGCCTGAGCAGCACATCGGCCTTCCGTCCCGGGGAGGCCTTCAAGCGCGCCATCGACACGAGGAACGCGATCGTCGACAAGATCAACAGCCTCAAGAAGCAGCTGCTGTCCGTCAAGGACCAGCTGAACAACATCCCGCGGATGGAGCGCAAGGCGCGCGCTCAGCTGGGCATCCAGATCCTCGAGACGAGCGAGCTGGGCAAGAAGCTGCTGGGCAACATGCAGAACCCGGCGAAGCAGCTGACCGTCGGCAAGTGATCCAGCCCTACCAGCTGGCACTTCTCCACAGGATGGGAGCCACCGTCATGGCCCAGAAGAGATTCATCATCCGGCCGGCCCTGGAAGGCATGTCCAAGCATGTGGACATGGTCGTTCTGGGGCCGGCTCCGGATGACCTTGCCATCGAGACTCCATCGGATAGGCTGGTCACGGTGGAGTATCCCGATGGCGAGGATGTTACTTCTCATCTCGTGGAGGCCTTGAACAGAAGGATCAGGGCTCCAGCGGGCTTCACCTTGATCAAGCCCGTGAATACTGGTCGCCGCACACTCAACCACTTGGTCAAGTTCACCTGGGAAGAATTCGGGATCGACGCCAACAATTGGAGAGATCAAGATAAGATCAAGGCTGCCGTGATCATGTCGACGCCGATTCTCAAGCAGGCCTCAAACGATGAGATATTTGGAACAGCTCGCTCAAGGCCTGTACTCCTCACCAAATATCTGAGTGGTAGGAATCGTGATGATGAGGGCGAAGATCACCCTGGCTGTCGGTCCTACCGAGGTTTACGCATGCGGTCGGGCTTCGTCTTGAAGCCCGCTTCGATCCACTATGGTGACTTCCTAGAGAACTACAAGATCTTAGAGTGGGACCCTGAGGCCGCCAGTAAGATTGAAGACACAAAGCGGACGCTCAAGAAGGTGACCCACATCAACTGGAGGAAGCTACCCACCTGCGTGAACATGAATCATCTTAGGTCCCTTAACTATGCCTGCTGCAACACTTTGTCTGCGGCTTGGAGGAAGAAGTACAAGTTCGGAATAAACCCGTACAACACCCATAGGTACAAGGACGCTCTGGCCGAAGGAGCCTACAAGGCGTATGTGGCCGCCCGGGACTTAGCCAGCTGGAAGTCCTTCATGAAGGAATTCAAGACCTATAACAACTGGGCCGAGCATCTGGCCGAACTCAAGGGCAAGATCCAGAAGCCCAAGCCATTCTTCCGGATCCACATGCTGATCTGGAAGATCGTCAACGAGCTCTAAACATGGAACCATACAAACCGTCACCAAGCGACATAACCTGGCTTCGTAACCTCATCGAACTTCTGAAGGAAGGTGGGGTTTGGGGCATTCCACGTTCTGGAGGCGTATTCACGTTCTACAAAGAATCCAAGGAATACACATATTTGGGGAATCGTGAGCACCAAGCTGATACTAGAACCATCACCATTCTAGCCGAACTCGGCTGGAAGGAGCGGAAGGCTTAATAGGGCTTCCAAACTCAAATATGCGTGCGAGACGAATTCGGATTCTGGGCTCTAGATTCTGATTCCGACGTTTGCTCGAGATTTGGGCCGGCCGTAGCCGACCCTGGTCCCGAGCTCTTTATTTGAGGAGGCATTGACCATGATCCAGGGCAAAGCGAAGAACGTCGAGATGAACATGGAGGGGAACATCCTGACCATCAAGGTCGACATGGCCAAGGACTTCGGGAAGTCAGGTTCCGGCAAGAACACCATCATCGCCACCACGGCGGGCAACATCGACGTCCCCGGATCCGTAGCCAAGATCGGCCTGAACATCTACAAGCCCATCTAGCTGCAGAGCAATCTTCTTCCCTTCGTCCCCATATCTATTCAACTCCCTCGATAGTCTCCATAGGGGGCACCATGCCAGCTCGTGAACAGCTGCTCGAAGAGTTCGAGAGATACCGAAGCTACTACGCCAGACAGAGGGTGGAGGCCGGAGTGCCCTCCATCTTCGAGGTCTGGTGGGCAGCTCACATCGACGCTCTGAAGCAGCTGAACGCCGAGACCGCGGATCCTCAGCTGACGGACTGGATCAGGGAGCCGTCCCTCCAACGCTGGTACTCCCCCGAGCTGATCTACAAGCGCATGTGCGATGAGATCGGCATGTGCAGGAGCTGCGAGCTGCACCAGCACAGGACCAAGACGGTCCCGGGTGACGGGCCTCTCCGCGCGAACGTCATGATCGTAGGAGAAGCTCCGGGAGCCGACGAAGATGCGATCGGGCGTCCGTTCGTCGGCCGAGCTGGACACGAGCTGTTCGAGGAGATCCTGATGAAGGGCTTCAACTGGCCCCGCAACAGGATCTTCGTGGCCAACACCCTCAAGTGCAGGCCGCCCAACAACAGGGAGCCCCAGCCTTCCGAGGTGGCGGCATGCCACCACTTCCTCCAGAGGCAGGTCGCCTTGGTCAATCCCAAGGTCATCATCGCCGCCGGCAAGCACGCTGCAGCATGGTTCATCGAGGGATTCACTTCGGACCACAAGCTGGATCAAGTGCTGGGGAAGGTACACTGGTACGGACACATTCCCCTCGTCGTCATGCCCCACCCTTCCGCCATCATGCGTCAGAAGAACATGGAGGAGAAGACGCCGTACGACTACGGGCTGAAGGCTCGCGAAGCGATCCAGCTGGCGGGACAGATCGTCAGCTACGACCACACGGCAGAGTTCTGGGTCCGATGAGTCCAACTGTCGGAGGCAATTCATGCCAGTTAAGGAGCAGGTCATGCCGGAACAAACAAGGGAACGCGACCTCGTCCTGTCACCCAACGAGTTCATCCACATTCTGGACGAGACCAAGGGCAACATCAACACCTACGTGGGGCCCAACAAGGCGTCGCTGGGCAACACGGAGAAGCCGGTGCTCTTCGATGAGAAGAGCAAGCGCTTCCAGCCATGCACGCTGGACTCGGGCATCCAGCAGTTCAAGACGGCGCCCGAAGGCTGGTACGTCATCCTGAAGAACCCCGCGGCGGGCGACAAGCGACCTCAGTCCGGCAAGGCCGAGGTGCTCATCGACCTGCAGGTCGGCCGTAAGATCAACATCCCCGGCCCGATCTCCTTCCCGCTCTGGCCCGGGCAGATGGCCAAGGTCGTCAAGGGACACCACATCAGGTCGAACGAGTACCTGGTGGGCAGGGTCTACGACGACGAGGCCGCGCGCAAGAACTGGGCGTCCGCCGTCGTCAAGACGACCAACCTCGTCTCCGTCGAGAAGGATACTGTCGGCACCGGCGCGATAACCATGGGCCAGCAGATCATCATCAAGGGCACCGAGGTCGCCTTCTTCATCCCACCCACCGGGATCGAGATCACTCCGGACGACGAGAACAAGTACGTGCGCCAGGCCGTCACGCTCGAGCGGCTCGAGTACTGCATCCTGCTCGACGAGGACGGCAACAAGCGCTTCGTCAAGGGTCCGGACGTGGTGTTCCCCAAGCCGACCGAGACCTTCCTCAAGCGCAAGAACGAGGACGGCAAGGTCACCCGCAAGTTCCGCGCGATCGAGCTGAACCCCCAGATGGGCATCTACATCAAGGTCATCGCGCCCTACGAGGAGGGCGTGGAGAAGTTCACCGCCGGCGACGAGCTGTTCCTGACGGGCAACGAGGTGAAGATCTACTACCCGCGGCCGGAGCACGCCATCATGCGCTACGGGGACGGGAACGAGATCCACTACTCGGTCGCCATCCCCGCCGGCGAAGGCCGGTACCTCATGAACAAGCCCACCGGCGCCATCAACACCGTCAAGGGCCCCAGCATGCTGCTGGCCGACCCCAGGTCCTCGGTGATCGTCAACAGGGTGCTCAACCAGAACCTGTGCCAGCTGATGTATCCGGGCAACAAGGAAGCGCTGCAGCACAACACGGCCCTCGCACAGATGATGGGCGAGGATGGGGTCGAGAAGATGCTGCGCGAGTCGCAGTACTCCTCCCGCCTCTACACCATGGGCAGCTCGTCCGTGGAGATGAACGCGCTCGGACTCGTGCCGAAGGCGATGGCGGACGAGGACGAGCCGAACACCGGCGGGAGACAGGACAGGGGAGCGGTTCTCAGGTCCCGCAAGGCCCTCGTAGCGGACGACTTCTCCCGCAAGACTGCGTACACACCACCCCGCTCGATCACCCTGAACACCAAGTTCCAGGGCGCCGTGCAGATGACGATCTGGACCGGCTACGCTGTGCAGCTGGTCTCGAAGTCCGGCAGCAGGAAGGTGGTCGTTGGGCCGCAGTCCGTGATCTTGGACTACGACGAGAGCCCCGAGGTCATCAAGCTGTCCCGCGGCAAGCCGAAGGGAACGGAGGGCGTGAAGGAGGACATCTACCTCCGCATCCACAACAACAAGATCAGCGACAGGGTCGAAGCGGAGACGTCCGACATGGTGAAGGTCCAGGTGGACCTGTCCTACCGGGTCAACTTCGAGGGCGAGGATCCGAGCAAGTGGTTCGAGGTCGAGGACTACGTCAAGTACCTCTGCGACCACGCCCGCTCCATGATCCGGAACGCCGTCAAGAAGATCAGGGTCGAGGACTTCAACGTGAACCCGATCGACCTCATCCGAGACACCATCTTGGGCGTCCAGATCGCCAACAGCAGGTCCGGAAGGGCATTCACCGAGAACAACATGCGGATCTACGACGTCGAGGTTCTCGACATCACGATCGGGGACAAGGTCATCGGCGACCTGCTGATGAGGACCCAGCACAACGTCGTCAGCACCGCGCTCCAGCTGGCCGACAGCCAGCGGCAGCTCGAAGTCCAGATCCAGATGGAGGAGATCGCCCAGGAGCTGGAGCAGGAGAAGGCCAAGACCCGGCTCGCCAAACTCCAGATCGCCCAAACGGAAGCGAAGGCCGCCGCGCAGGTCGACAAGGACAAGGTCAACGACGTGAATGCGCTCGAGCAGCTCAAGCTGAACTTCCAAGTCGACAAGCAAACCCAGCTGGACCAGATCAACACGGCTGAGCTGGCCCGGGTCAAGGCCAAGGCCATCCAGGACTTCGAGGTGGCCGAGAAGAACATCAACCTGAACCTCGAGGGGCTCAAGGCCCAGTCCGCGGCACGCGTGGACGAAGCCCAGGCCATTCAGCCCGGGCTGGTGGAGGCCCTGCAGGCCAATGCCAACGTCGCCTTGCTGGGCAAGGCCTACGAGAACCTCGCCCCACTCGCCGTGGTCGGGAACAAGACCGTGGTCGAGCTGCTCCAGGACTTGGTGAAGGGCACCAAGCTGGAGAGCCTGCTCGGGGGGAAGAAGTAGCTCGCAACCAAGGGGAGGGATCCATGAGGGTCCCTCCCCTAAGGGACAAGCCATGAAGATAATGATCGAGCTAGAGACCGACAACGCTGCCTTCGAGGATGACTTCAGGTTCGAGCTGAAGCAAACCCTCAATCAAGCCTTCAACAAGATCCTCAGCCAGAGGAAGAGGAAGCCTGGGTGTATTTGCAAGGCCCCGGAATCCATCGACAAGCTCTTGGATACCAACGGCAACACCGTAGGATCGGTGAGGGTCCAATGAAGAAGCTCGTCTGTCCCAACTGCCCTGACCAACACAGATTCATAGCTGGAACTCTGGAGCGACACGCCATCATCGTCGATAGCAGAGACGAGTTCATAGAAGACACGGGTGCTGAACTAGTGGAACGAACTAGTGATCCAACCTGTGAGAGATGCGGCGAGAGAGCCAAGTCAGTAGACGATGGGGCGAAGCTGGCAGGTCAGCTGGAAGTCAGAGTGATGATCGCCAAGCTGAAGTGCGAGAACTACCCGCCGGGAGCCATCGTCACGGAGCTGCTGAAGAACTTCAGGCTGGCTGATCTAACCGAACTGCTTCTGTTCGCTGTCCAGAACTCGATTGATCTACCCTCACCCCAGCTGGCACCTGATCCAGTCGGGGAAGTGGGAGTCACAGGACCGGAAGGACCTGAGCTATGAACCAGATCGTCCTTGAAGGCAAGAAGCTTCAGCCCCCGAACGACGGGCCCATTGGCACGATCGTGGAGCAATTGACACCGCTCGGCGTGTGTTCAATGCACACTCAGTGCCGTGGGCCCGTCGCCCGGGTGAGCTGGAACGATGGTCGATCCAGGAAGGAATGCCTGTTCGAGCTCATCAAGGGCAAGGGATACGCCCTGAAGGAGTAGGAGGTGGGCCACGTATTTAGTATTGACCAGCCGCTGTAATATGCAGTGTGCTCACTGCTGCTACAGCTGCACCTCCTTGGGCAGGGACATGAGCCTACGCACCTTCGAGAAGGCGTTGGCCTTCAACGACGAGATGATCTCCCTTGGAGGTGGTGAACCTACTATCCACCCAAAGTTCTGGGAGTTCCTCGGCAAGGCAATCGCTGCCTGCGACAACGTCTGGCTTGCCACCAATGGGAAGCTGACGAACACGGCGCTGGCTCTCGCCAAGATGGCGAAGAAGGGTGTGATTGGGTGTGACCTTAGCCTCGACTGCTACCACGAACCGATCGACGAGAAGGTTCGCAAGGCCTTCACGAAGGAACTCCGTGTTCATCCGACGTACGATATTCACGGCCAGCATCCAGAAGATCTACGGTCGATCCGCACGATCACAGACTCGAGGCAGGGAGTCATAGCGTCGGGCCGAGGAGCAAAGATCAAAGACGCCTCCGAGGGATGTCCGTGCGAAGATCCACTGGTCAGACCGAACGGATCCATCTACCAGTGTGGGTGCTTAGACTCGCCAAAGATCGGGGACGTGAACAAGGGCTACGAACTCATCAACGACGAGATAGGTTGTCACAAAGACGTGCGAGAGCCAAGAACTACGACAGCCGCGCTCGGAGGGGAAGTAACCGTTACGTACGATGGGGTCCAGCTATGAGGTAGGTCTGTGATCTTCGCCGAAGAGAAGAAGACAGTCAGCTCAGGGCGGGCTGTGATCCGGGTGGAGAATTGGGAGTCTACGATCATCGGCGATGCACCCACCGACGCGCTGAGAGATCAGCTCAGCTACCAAGACGCCATCACCGCTAAGTTCCTAAGGACGGGATCATGGGGAGAGATCGTCGAGAAGGAACTGACAAAGCTGGAGAAGGCCGTCGAAGATCCAACCGCACCAGAGAATGGTGTGCGCCTACGTCGTGGCATGGACAGCGGTGAGATAGCCTTGCGACGAGCTATAGCCAGGCTGTCAGCTGCCAAGCGGGAGGCAGCCACCGTCAGCCTCTACGATCCCATCAAGAAGACCTTCCCCACCACCCTGCTCAAGTCCGTCTGCCGTATCATGCGGGCCGCCGGCATCAAATACCAGATGGAGAAGGCATGCTCAGCTCCAGAACGCCAGCTGGAACTGGAGTACGATCCAGGAACTCAGGAGACCCGGGATTACCAGGACCGCGCGGTCCAGGTAGCGCTCAGCTGCCGCAAGGGCACCTTGGCGATGGCGACCAACGCCGGCAAGACCACGGTGATGATGCGGACGATCGCCGAGAAGGGCATCAAGACCCTGATCTTAGTGCAGAAGCAGGAGCTGCTGCGCCAGATCGCCGAGAACATCCGCACGCACCTGAACTACGAGCCGGGCATGGCAGGTGGTGGGTACTTCCAGCTGAAGCCCATCACCGTGGCGATCGTGAACACGGCGCACGTCAGGGTCCAAGAGTTCGTGAACTTCGGGTTCGACCAGATCTTTGTGGACGAAGGGCACCACGCAGCATCGAGGATCCACTTCACGGTCCTCGATAGGATCCGGCCCTACTCGATTTACTCGATGACGGGCACGGACTTCAGGACCAAGAGGAACGAGAACGTCGTCCTCGAAGCTGCCTTCGGCGGGACCATCTACAGGATCGACAACCAGTTCATGGTGGAGAACGGCTACTCGGCGAAGATCGAAGCGGAGATCGTGAAGTTCACCCAGGACGAGCTTCACCCATCGTTCATGTGGAACACGGTGTACGAGCGCGGGATTCTCTTCTCCCTTCGTCGCAACGAACTCATCGCCAAAGCAGTGAAGGTTCATGCGGACAGGGGAGAGACGGTATTGGTCTTGACAGACCAGACTGGGCATGGGCAGACTATTTGCAATCTCCTGCTGGCCAGAGGTGTGTCAGCTCGCTTCATGCACGGGCAATGCTCCCGCGAAGAGCGCGTGACCGCCATGACGGACTTCAGAGAGAGGCGGTTCTCTGTGCTCGTGGGCACCACCATATACGATGAGGGTGTGGACTTCCCCACCCTGGACGTCGTCGCGTTCGCGGCTGGCAAGAAGGCCAAGGGTAAGGTCTTCCAGCGCCTCGGCCGTGGCCAACGCAAAGGATTCCACGAAGACGGGACCCGCAAGGACAAGGCCATCGTCATCGACATCTTCGACGACGGCCACCGTCTCCTCAAGAGGCACAGCATGCGTCGTCTGCTCGCAATGCACGAAGTTGGAGTCGTGCTACCCGGGAAGTACGTCGACATGCTAATTAAGGAGGGATTCATTCATGCAGTTGGACAAGGAGAAGTTGCTCTCGTTCCCTGACGTGCTCCGGGAGTCCAGGAAGGACGACAAGAACAAGGTGGACATCTACTGCAAGATGGGGGAGCTCACCTTCCTCACCCGCGACATCAAGGAGTACGACGCGGACGAGGAGGAAGAGGACGGCAAGAAGGTGAAGACCTCCCTGCACGCCCAGATCTCCGTCCCCCACGGGGGGCAGAGAGTCCGCCTGGGGTTCTCGATGAACAGCTTCCGGCAGTTCATCCAGAGCCAGCTGGGCATCCCGGCCAAGTACCTGATGAAGTGCCCGGCGGGCCTGGCGAAGGACCAGGTGGACTACTGGAAGGCCACCATGGCCGACCGCGACCTCCTGATCCGCGCGCGCATCGGCGGCGAGCTGAAGGAACCCTACGCCCGCGCGGTGCTCGGCGCCACGTACGGCAAGCTGGACAACAC
>Ga0315288_10010605_pt1 | contig 11623 bp, 11 predicted proteins | sample YL17G11_20_MG_FD_203454 | JGI IMG/M metagenome (GOLD analysis project Ga0315288, IMG submission 203454) | Sediment microbial communities from Yellowstone Lake, YNP, Wyoming, USA - YL17G11_20 | ecosystem: Environmental > Aquatic > Freshwater > Lake > Sediment | place: USA: Wyoming | collected... | reverse complement strand
AAGGATGTAGAACCAGAGGCTTCCTCTGTGGCGAGGCGGGGCGAGCAAGATGTTGGGTGCGAAGGTTACCATTTCCATGTCGACAAGCTCGGCCCCGGCACGGTAGGCCATCGCCTGTCCATCCCCTGTCGCCTCGTCAGGCCCCGCGTTGAATGAGTACGCTTGATGCCAACCTCCCGTGGCCAGAACGGTCGCTCCCGCTTCGATGAGAAGGAGATCGCCGGTTGTCCGATCGAGCGCCACAGCTCCGACCACTTGACCGTCCCGCTTCACCAGATCGAGCACCATCACGTTGTCTACGACGGAAATTGACGATCCACATTCGGAGACCCCTTTACGAAGGGCGGCGCTGATGGACACCCCAGTCGTAAGGACTGCCCGGGGGATGACGCGCCGCACCGAGAGGCCCCAGCGCACCAGTGCGCCCACCTCCGCGCCGGCGCCCTCGACGTAGACTTCGACGAGTCTCTCGTCGTTGAGGTGGAAGCCCTCAGCGACGATGTCCTGCGCCCACGCATCGGGCGAATCCGAACCATCGTTCTCGAAGCCGAGTCTCCGCAGGCTGGCGCCATCCGCCATGACGTCAGCTCCAGCTAGAACTGTCGCACCGCTCCGCCCTAGTGGTCCCTTGCTGACGAGAGTCACGGTTGAATGCTTTGCCGCCTCGATGGCCGCGCGCATCCCCGCGCCGCCGCTCCCTATGACCAAGACCCCCGTCCTGAGAGTGCGCACTCGTCCTCCCTTCACTCCCGCCAGGTCACCCAAGGTGCACACCTCGCCCTCCGCCTGCTTCAATCAGACGCCGCAACGAGCGCGCCTTCGAATTGAGGATGTGATCCGCCTGAAGCTGTCGTGCACGCTCAGCGTCATGCTCCATGAGCGCTTCGACCAGTGCCTCGCAGTCTGCTTGCTCGCTCGTCAGTCCGTCCGATGACATGAGCGGATCGCTCATCCTAAGCCTGGTTCCTTCGCGGAGCAGTTGCCCGATGAACCTCAAGAGGCGCTGACTACCCGACAACTCCGCGATTCCCAAGTGGAAGGCGTCGTGAAACCGGAGGTACTCCGTCGATCTCGAATCCCCATTGAGCAGAACCTCAGCCCACTGTGAGTGGGTCATCCTCAGCGCCTCGAGCTGCTCCTCCGTAGCGGGGGCAACTGCCGCACGAGCTGCCGCCTCACCCTCCAACAGAGCGCGCATATCGAAGATCTCGTGGACATCCTGAAGGCTGATCGCAGACACGCGGTAGCCGACTCTCGGAATGACCTCCACCATCCCTTCCTGACTTAGGAGAGCAAGCGCCTCACGCACCGGCGTCCTGCTTACCGAGTACTCCTCTGCAATCCGCTTCTCAGCAAGCAGGTCGTTCGGCGCAAGCTCCCACATCACGATCTTCTCGCGAAGAACCTGGTACATCTGGTCGGTCAGCAAGATGGGATCCGCACTACCATTGGCTCTTACTTTCCGCCCTCCCGCGGGTGTCATGACCCTCCCTGATATGCCACTTGTATGCTCACGTGTATACCAGCTAGACTCTAGGCCGATCGCCCAATCGAGTCAAGCTCGCGCACTGCCTCATCAGAAAAGCACTCGAAACGGGATTGAACCGCCCCGGCTCTTCCGGAGACTCCACTACCTGAGTCCGGCGACTATCTGGTCCAAGATGCCAACCGATGAGGCTTTCATGTCAATCGCCGGGAGTTCGAAAGTTATCCAGTAGGGCGTAGAAGCGGCTGTAAGGACCTTCTACTGCAATGTACGCCGCTCGCACATGCCCACCCATCACCGACATGGTCAAACGGCGAGATCGTTGGCCGTTGTGCGTGGCGTAGTCTTCACGGATCCACTTACGTCGGAACAGGCCGGTTCCGATGCACAGTCTACAGAGTGTTGCTGCACGGACTCCTCGGCGGCCAGCAGCCCCGGCTCGTGTCCCTACGCGCGGCTCAGCTGCTTGTCTTCGTACATCCTGCGGTCTGCTTCGATGAGGACACTCTCGATCGAGCGAGGATCGTCTGGGTGCCAGTGATCGACGCCGATGGCAAGCGTCACAGGGAAGTCCAGAAGGGGGTTCTCCACGTTCCTTTCCGCAATTCCGGCGCGGATCCTATCCACAGCCGGTCCTGCATTGCCATTCGTCTCGGGCAGGATGACGAGGAACTCATCCCCGCCGTAGCGGATGACGGTGTCGCTCTCCCGGACACTCTGCTGCAGAACATCAGCTACAGCCTGCAAGACGCGGTCTCCCATGAGGTGCCCGAACTGATCGTTGACCTCCTTGAAGCGATTGACGTCGATCATCAAGAAGGCCACGGGGTGCTCGTACCTCTTGGAGCGCGCCATCTCGCGTTCGATGACCGCGTTGAAGAAGCGACGGTTGTAGACTCCGGTGAGGACATCGTGAATCGCCTGACCCTTGAGTTCTCCCTCCAAGCGGATTCGCTTGATGTTGTCTCGCGTGTGCGCCAGCAGGAGGTCCAGTGCACGCGCATCCTCCTCTGTGAAAGCGTTGGGCCGGGTGGAGACGACCTGGAACACGCCAAGATCCCCGATTGGCGCACTGATCCCAGAACAGAAGTCCTCGCGGGTCGGCTCTGCTTCGGGGACTTCGTCAAGGCTGCCGAAGACGATCGACTTGCCCGTACGAAGAGTCTTCCCGGCGAGTCCTTCGTCAAGAGAGCTCTCCGTGCTCGCCCCGGGAGGGAGCTCTCTGGATGTTGCTTTGACGACCAACCTGTCCCCCTCGATGATGTCGAGCGTGCACAATGTGAAGTCGAGAATCTCCTCGGCAGCTTTGACCGTGAGCTGATAGATTGCGTCTTCTGTTCTGCACCCCGCGAGCTCGTATGACGCTTGATGGAGCTTCTCCACCCTCACCCTCGTGCGTGTGAGTGCTTGCTCCTCCCGTCTGCGCTCGGTGATGTCTCGATCAACGCCGCGGAATCCGATGACTTCTCCCGCCGTGTCGAGGATTGGGACAGCATTGCTTTCCAACCATCGGTAGGTTCCGTTCTTGTGCCGCCACCTCAGGACGAGGTCTTGCCAGCCGTGCTTCTCACGGACCAGTTCCGGCAACTGGCCTTCCACATCCTTTCGGTCCTCCGGGTGCAGGAGTTCGAGGCTCGATTGGCCAACAAGCTCCTCCGGCTGGTACCCAACGATCTCTGCGACGGCGGGGTTGGAGTAGGCATACCGTCCCTCTACATCAACTGACCAGATCCAGTCGCGTGAACCGCCCCGAGATTGCTGGAGACTCAATTCCTTGAGGGGATGGGTGCACGCAAGACCAAGCGGGTCTTCTCCCGAGGCGCTGGAGCGAGCAGTTCGGATGGTGACTGCGCGCCAGCATCCTGTCGGGCCTGTTGAGCAAAGGCCCTTGAAGACAGCATTCTATACGCCCTATTGGACAACTTTCGAACTCCCGGCGATTGACGTGAAAGCCGCATCGGTTGGCATCTTGGATCGTCACCGGACCAGCCAGTGGAGTCTCCGGAGAAGCCGGGGCGGTTCGCAACGGGTCCGGACGCCCTTCCGGGTCCATCGTGCAGGAGGTCGTGAGACTCCGGCTCTCGCACTTTCTCTCCACCCAGAGAGATCGTCCGCCTGTCCCCGCCTGCGTCAAGGAGGAATGGCTCACATCACACGCACGCGCATGAGAAAGGCAGACGATAGGATGTGCGCCCTCACCTGAAGGAAGACCTGGCTGTTGCTGGAGGATGACTCTCGAACAGCGGCGTGGCCACGACTGAGGTGCCAGTGCCAGAGAAGCCCCTTCCGTGTATTGGTTCAGACGCGGAGGTTCGTAGTACATTGACTCACGAGGTAGATCTACTCTCATGCGTAGACAAGAAGAGACCGGGGCGAAGACAGGGCGCTCAACAAGGGTCGTCTCCCGCCTGAGGCGGTACGTCTTCGCCTACGCCTTTGTCATCTTGCTAGTGATCGTTGGCGTGAGCGCCTATGTCTACTACACGGACTTCGCAGCGCACTTCCGCGCCGAAGTCGAGAGCCAGCTTTCCTCTATTGGGCAGCTCAAGGCCGACGGGCTCGCCGATTGGCGGCGCGAGTGGTATGCCAATGCGGCAGTCCTTCACGAGGACGCTGCCTTCGCCGTGCTGGTCAGGCGTTGCCTCGACGATCCGAGCGACGTGCTAGCTGAGGCGGAGGTCCGGGCGCGGCTGGAGAGTCTGCAGCGAAACCAGCGCTACGACCGAGTGCGCCTGCTGGACTCGCAAGGTGCAACGCGTCTGTCCGTGCCCGCTGTGGTACCGCCCGTCGCATCGGCCATCGCAGAGAGCCTGCCCGGCGTCCGGCAATCGGCCGAGGTGACGCTCGTCGATTTCTATTGCAGTGACGTCGATGGAGGAGTCCACCTCGTGATGCTCGTCCCCATCGTCGACGGAGGGGACAGCCATCGAGTGCTTGCAGTCGTTGTTCTGCGTATCGATCCCACGATCTACCTCTACCCGTACATCGCTCGGTGGCCGACGCCGAGCGAGACGGCCGAAACGCTGCTCATTCGGCGCGACGGGAACGACGCGCTTTTTCTGAACGACCTCAGGTTTCAAGAGGACGCGGCCCTCCGCCTGCGCATCCCCCTGGCAAGCGCGGACGTGCCCGCCGTGAAGGCTGCCTTGGGGCAGGTAGGGATCGTCGAAGGCGTCGACTACCGAGGCGTGCGTGTGATTGCTGACGTGCGATCCGTTCCGGGTTCGCCGTGGTTCATCGTGGCCCGCATCGACACTCAGGAGGCGTACGCGCCCCTGCGAGACCGACTGTGGGTGATCGTCGGTCTCGTTGGCGTTGGCCTTCTCGGCGCGGGAGCAGGCCTGATGTCCCTCTGGAGGCGCCAACAGGCCGGGCTGAACCGCGAGCGAGCCGAAGCGATGGCAGCGCTGGGCGAGAGCGAGGAGCGTTTCTCGCTCGCTCTGGAGGCGACGGCGGACGGGGTCTACGATGTGGACTTCGCCACCAAGAAGACCCACTACAGCCCCGGGTACGCCAAGATGCTTGGGTATCTTCCGACCGAGCTGCCGCCAGTCCACGAGACGTGGGAGGGACTGTTGCATCCCGATGACAAGGAGCGCGCCCTGCGGGTGCTAGATCGATGTCTGAAGGGAGAAGCCGATAGCTACGACATGGACTTCCGCCTGCGCACGAAGACAGGAGATTGGCGCTGGATCCAAAGCCGCGGTCGGGTCATGCGACGCGACGTTGCGGGGAATCCGCTCAGGCTTGTCGGGGCGCACCGAGACATCACTGAACGCAGGCTGATGCAGGAGGTGCTGCGCGACCGAGAACAGGAACTCGCCGGAATCATCGAATCATCTCGCGTGAACCGCGCCGGCTCTTCTGGAGGCTCCACCGCCTGAGTCCGGCGACTATCTGATCCAAGATGCCAACCGATGCGGCTTTCATGTCAATCGCCGGGAGTTCGAAAGTTGTCCAATAGGGAGTATAGAAGTGCCTTCTGAAGAGCCTTTTCTCGCGAGGCCCGGCAGGATGGCCTTGCCGCCCCTGCTTTCCTTTGACAGAAGTCACCGGGCACGCGATGGACCCAGATGCCGGTGTCCGAATCCTGCGCTCCCAGCCTATATAGTCAGAAGCTCCGCCGTCTCAGGCTCGAGCTCAGAGGAAGTTCGGAGCTCGTCCACTACGGGGCCAGCAGGCTGTCACTCTATTCTGGTCTATACTGCCGCTATGTATCCGTTCATCCCGCCAAGGTCATTCTGACCCAGCCCCAGAGAGAGCCGATTCCAATCCTGGTATCTTCTCCGGACGGCTCTCCGGGGCGGGTGAACCCGTCGAGCGAACATGTTCTCCGTTCAGTCCACCAGGCTCCGACTGCAACTGCGCGCGACCGTCATCGACCAGTCTCGGCACTAGGCCAGTGAACGGTCCAGCCGATCTGACACGTTCGCCTGTCCTGGCGCTACTTATTCTTCAGGCTCCCATCATAGAAGTCGTAGACGCTTTCGCCAGGCACACATGGGATCGAGTAGCACTTGCCATTCCCTTTGAAGCTGGCGTAGGCCCCGGTCCCTCCCAGAACCTTCCACTGGCCACTCCCGGTGCCGGCGTTGAGGTCAAGCGTGGCCGCCACCTCGACATCGAAGGTTCCGTTATCACATACGAAGTGCTTGAGTATTGTCAGATACAGGAACCCGTCCCGGTGAGGTGAAGGTGACACGGTGACGTCGCCGGTAGACACGAATCCCGTGGCAGACAGAAGACCGCTGTCGACGGCTGGACCACTGGCCGCAAACGGAACAGCATCCGAGGTAAACGGGGAGGTCACTTCGATATGCACGTCGAGCCGCTGCGCTGCCATCGCAGGCATCGCTGCCATGACACCAGCGAGCGCTGCAAAGAGAACCACGAGTACGATCCTTCTTTTCACGTCTTTCCCTCCTCAGTTTGGTTTCTTACACGACTTGCCAAGCGCGGCAACTTCCCACTTGCTGCACCCGATCCGTCTGACGACGGGCGAATTGCACTCGCCATCCAAGAGGAATCCCTCAACACCACGCGTATGTCCCTCACTCTCACCTCCTCATGTACGCACTGTCATTCCTACGACTTATCTGCTACTACGTCAAGAGCGACCCTCGACTCTCTCCGAGAACTCGGTCACGGATTGAGTAGGTCCCTGCTTTGACTTACGCTTTGGGGGCAAGGTGGGATTGCTCAGCACCGGGAGTCCGAAAGTTGTCCAATAGGGCGTAGTAGCGCAGAGACAGTCCTGTTTATGCGTTTTCTGAGATCGACCTTGCAGTCGGTCCCAAATCCCAGGGCTCCGCCAGCCAGCGCGATCCCGAATGAGAGTGCCCCATCCCTTGGACCGGTTCTTTGGGATCAGGTCAGGGTTCGCCTGCCCCGGCGCAGTCGCCCAGCTAGTTCAGCCCAGGGGGCGCTTGAAGAGGAGTTCCCACACCGAGGAATCGGTGCCAGAGGAATCCCTCCAAGCAGCAACAAGCTCCCACCCGTCTTGGCCCATCCCACTCATCATGGATTGGAAGTCAGACCCCTGCTTGTACTCGTCGCCGGCGCTGTAGATCCATTGGATGTACTGGGACGACTTGTACTCCCACCGCTGAAGGCAAGCCTTCGTACACACGGTCGCTTCGGTGAGTACGTCCAACTTCTGCGAGAGCTCTGTGAGCTTGGCATCCAATAGGTAGTAGATGTCGGTGACGTCGTGCAGTCCTCTGAATTGCGGCGGATTGACAACCTGTAGTCCCTGCCCGAAGGCGATCACGTATACCACTACTCCAACGACCACAGCTCCTAGCGCGACGAACAGCCAAGACTTGCTTCTCATGCGACACCTCCCATAACAGAAAGACGCTACCGTAGGAAGGCGCAGGCGGGGAAATGATCCGCCCCGGCCTTTCCGGAGGGCTCCACTGCCCGAGTCCAGCGACTACCTAATCCAAGATGCCAACCGATGCGGCTTTCATGTCAATCGGCGGGAGTTCGAAAGTTGTCCAGTAGGGCGTATAGAAGTGCCTTGCGAAGGGCCTTTGCTCGCGAGACCCAACGGGACGCTCGTACTCGACAACATCCGCACCGCTCGTTCCCGCACCTCGGGGGAGTGCCTGCTCGCTCTTGCCATGACCCCATCCTCTCAAGGAATTGTGTCTGCGGCAATCCCGGGGCGGTTCAGGTCGACGCCAACGAGGGAGCTTGACAAACTCACGCACTGGATCGAGTACCAGGCCGGGTCACTTACGTCGTGCACGACCGAAGCTGATCTTGACGAAGCTGCGAGCAAATGCCTCGTCCGTGTAGCCCTGAGAGGTACCTTCGCGTCTGAAGTGGACCTTCAGCGTAACACCACCGCGACGTGAGGTCACTTTGAGTATCTGGGCAGCCCCCCTCATCCTGTGAATGACACCGGCTCCGACGAGTTTCTCCCAGCGTGAAACGTCTGCCCCTGCCCATTGCGTGAACCCCTTGACATCCACTAGTCCTGTCAGGGAGACGGACATGTGAGCGTGACCTCCATGTTGTGAGCGAGTGGGAGTACCCCATGCGTCGCTCTGCCGTAGACCCCTAGTTGAGACGAAGGTGCTTGTGCCGTCATGATTCCCGTCCTAGACTGCCCCCGGAATCCTCGCTAGCTCGCACACTCGCCTCCAGGCTCCCTTCGGATACGGGCTGCCGTCTGAACCTGTCTGCCGCGGCCGGGCCAGCCGCTTACACCCCTCCAATCGGCACTCAGTCCACCGACCTTCGGAACCGGATCACCGAGCAGCCTCCCACTGTGCTCGTGCAGTGAACGAGATGCCTTGGACCGCCACGTCCTTCTCAAGCAAACGGAGGCATGTCCAGACCTCAGCCGGGTTGCTGCTGCTGAAACTGACCTTGAAGTAGCCGGTGAGCGTAGCAGCAGATTGCCCCCTCCGCTGAATGAGGTAGTCGAGGTACTGACGGTCGTTCGATTCCACCTGAGCGGCAGTCCGGAACGAGATCCCGTTTAGCCTAAGGTCATCCTCCAACTTGCGATTACACCACGCCATCGTGTCCCAGTCGGATGACGCGAAGTCTCTCCCGAAGTACGAGCTCAACTGAGACGCCGGCTGGCCTTTTCGCAGGATCAAGTAGTCCAGATACTGACGCTGGCGTACGGCGCAGTCGTCCTCCCCGACGAAGACGATGCTATGGTAACGCAGGTCTGCCTCCAGTTTCTGGACGCAAGTGGCCAGCACCGAGGGCCGGTAGCTGGCGAAGTTCAGCGTGAAGTAGTCTGAAAGCTGGTCGGCCGTTTGGCCTTTCCTCAGGATCAGGTAGTCCAAGTACGCTCTCTGTCGCGTCCGGTTCTGAAAGCTAAGGCCAAAGCGGTTCCCGATGAACCCATCCTTGCTCGGGTTGTCCAGACTGAAGCCCGACTGGTCTTGCTCGACGGCCTGACCGTCGCCGTTGTCGTCGTAGGAAGGGTGCTCCTGGGGATAGCTCTGCTGCGTGCAGCCTGAGCGGGAGCGAGGTGCAACCCAGGCGAACGCTTCCGCGAAGGTGACGCCGTCACCATTCACGTCAGACCCAGAGTCCGCAGTGCCTCCCGTCAGAGCCAGAATCCACTGGCCTGCCCAGCCCCACCTGTTGGTCACACCGCACTTCACGCTGCTGGTCACACACACGCCGTCGTGTGATACGTCATCGATCGCGCAGCCCGAGTAGCAGGGGTTGAGCGCGATCAGGATCTGCCTCGCCTTGATGGCGGTCACCTTCGATCCGAACTCCGAATGCGTGACATTGCCTCCCTGGACCTCGAAGTACGTCTCCGTGCCGTGATCCACCCAGAAGACGTACACGAGGTCGTCACGCGTGCTGCGCGCGATGATCTGGTCAAGTGCCCACAGCACGTTGTCCCGAGTCGACGTGCGATCCACTATGGTTTGGCCGCTGGCACTGGAACCGTACGACAGGAAGTAGATGTTCGCGTCCGTGAAGCCTGCTGCCTTCAGCGCGTTGTACATGTTGCTTGTGTCCGTCCAGTAGTAGCCGTACGTGGGGTTCACCACGTTACCGCCCATCACGATCAGCCCGTAGCGATTGCCGTAAGGTACCCAGTCAGCCAAGCCGATTGTCCCGAGCATCGACACGCCCACCATTGCGAGGAGGGCCGCGAGAACGACCCCGTATCGAGTTCTTCCGCCTATCGCCATCCCACCCACCTCCTCCGAGGCAGTGACCTGCCCACAGCGTTCACTCCACTGCTGGAGTCAGTCTAGCACCCTCTGCCGATGCGGACCAAAGCTATAGGCGGCGAGTGCCTCAACCTGCTACGGGGAGGGATCGCGAGAACCGTCGCCGGTCGACGGTCTCTAGCACCTGAACCGCCCCGGCTCTTCCGAAGGCTCCACCACCTGAGTCTGGCGACTGTCTGATCCAAGATGCCAACCGATGCGGCTTTCATGTCAATCGTCGGGAGTTCGAAAGTTGTCCAGTAGGGCGTATAGAATAGCCTTCCGTAGGGCGTTTGCTCGCGAGGCCTGACAGGACCGCCGCGGGGCATAAGGTCACGCGGGAAGCCGTCCAGCAACAGCTCTGCGATGATCTCTAGCCCTGGCGCAGGGGGGCTATTCACCGCCTCTGCGTTGGTTCCCCAGGGCCGAGCGACGAACGAGCGCACACTCGACCGGTGGATGTGTTGATCGCACTAGGGTCTTTGACGAGAATAACCTCATGCCTAAACGTGGATGGCGCGAATGGCTACACCTTCAACCTGGGCCTACCTCGCGCCTCATTGAATCCGCACCGTCAACGCAGCCCGATCCAACGCAGCACACTCGCCGGACTTGGCTGATCATCCCTCTCTTCCTCGGCGGGTGGATTCTTCTCAACTCTCACCGCCACCTCATATTTGTAAGCAGCAACCGCTCCTTAGTGATGCTCCCCAAGACCTCCGGTACCACTAACGGGACGTACATTGGGGAAACCGATTGGAGCGCGTTCGCGTCGCACTACCCGTTGCTGATGGCACGGCTGATTGCGGGTGAAGGTATCTGGATTCTCGGTTCCCTACCGTAATCTTGAGACCGCCTAGTCCCCCACTACAGTTCGGAATGGATAAGTAGGTGCAGGGATGAGACTTGGTCCATCGCCTGAGGCGACAGAGTTCTGAGATCGTCCTCCACTCCCAACCAACAGAGGAACGTGCGTGCTGTTGCCTTGTCTCGCGTTCGCTCCCGCCGTGGGGCAGGTCGCTGGGTTCGAATCCGTCAGGCTCTAGGGCGCCGTACTGCAATCCTCCACTGCATCGTGCGGCTCACTGCTATCGCGTCTCTGGCTTCACGGGCCTATCCGCGAGCTGTATGATCTCCCCCAAGAAGGGGCGGTGGAGATGGCGCAGTCCCGGTCGATGTGGTCGCTACTACGTACGTGAAGGAGCGGGTCCATGGGGATTCCACAGTCGTTGCGAACGCCCATACTGCTGGCGATCGCTTGCGCAGTGAGCCTATCGGTGACCCTAGCGGTTCCTACGTCGGCGCAGGAAACCATCTGGCGCGAGGAGTACGCGTACACGCTCGGCGTACAGGCCTACATCTATGGGTTCCCGTGGGTGTTCCTGCCGCAGCTTCGCTGGCAATGGGTCACCCAGCCTCCCTCCGACCCCGACGGAGGTCCTTACGCGCCCTTGAACGAGTTCTGGCACGCACGACGGCTCAGCACGGCTGCGGACCGCTCGGGCGGTTCTCCGAACAACGACACCTTGTACTCCATTGCATGGGTCGACCTCTTGGCGGAGCCTCTGATCCTTTCCGTCCCCGCCATCTCGAGCCGCTACTACACGTTCGAGATGTCCTCCATGGACTCGGACAACTTCGCCTACGTGGGCACGCGGGTCACGGGCACGGGTGCCGGAAACTATGCCATCATCGGCCCCCATTGGGCCGGAACGCTGCCTCCGGGAGTCACAGCGCTGCCGCCTTCACGCACGCCGTATGTCCTCATCACGGGACGCACTCTCGTGTACGGAAGCGAGGACGTGACGAACGTTCATGTGATTCAAGATCAGTACAGGCTGACGCCCCTGAGTCTGTGGGGCACCTCGGAGGAGTCGGCCGATCGCCGCGACGTGTGGGCTCCCTATCCGACCAGCGACCCGCTCGCCGCTTGGAA
>Ga0315288_10010603_pt1 | contig 11623 bp, 6 predicted proteins | sample YL17G11_20_MG_FD_203454 | JGI IMG/M metagenome (GOLD analysis project Ga0315288, IMG submission 203454) | Sediment microbial communities from Yellowstone Lake, YNP, Wyoming, USA - YL17G11_20 | ecosystem: Environmental > Aquatic > Freshwater > Lake > Sediment | place: USA: Wyoming | collected... | reverse complement strand
GCCCAGGCACCACCTGGCGGCGGCGGCGCCGGCGGCGGCGCTGGCACCCCCTCCCCGCGCTCGGCCTTTGTGCCCGCGCCCGCGGCGGCGGCGGCGGCCGCGGCGGCGGCGGCCCTGCACGGCGGGGGTGGCTTCGGCGCCAGTGCGTCCGCGGGCACGCCCGCCTGGCCGCCGGGCGGCGGCGGCGGCGGCGGCGGCGGCGGCTTTGCTGCCCACCACCACCACCACGCCACGCACGCTACCCCGCCTCCGCCGCCGCCGCCCGCCCTGGACACGACGTCCAACCCCGGCCCTTCCATCGTCTACGTCAACGGCACGCCGTACGTGGCGATGACGGCCGCCGCAGCGGCGGCGGCCGGGCTGGGCGGACTGGCGCTGGGCGGTGCACCACCACCCGGCCACGCCGCCACTGCCGCCCACCCACCCCCTCCCCCGCCGGCCGCCGACGACTTTGTGTGGGGTTCCGCCGCGCCCGCCCCGCCCGGCGCGATGCGGCGGGCCGCTGCCGCGTACGCAGCTGCTGCTGCCCAACAACCGCCCGCCACCAGCGCGGCCGGCGCGGCGGCGGCGTTGGCCTCGCTCGCCCTCCCCGGCGCTGGTGGTGGGGGCGCCGCCGCCGCCCACCACCTCCTCGCCCCGCCCCGCCCCTCCGCGGAAGCCTGGGCGTTGGGCCTCGGGGCGGAGGAAGACCTGGCGCTGGTGTATGGTGGCCACAGCGGCGCGCACACGCCGGGCCAGGTGGGCGACCCCCTCAGCCACGGCGGCCGGCGGCGGTCGCTGTCGTTTGGTGACCTCCCCGCCGCGGGCGAGGGCGGGCCGTCCGTCTGCTTCCCGCCCGTGGGGGAGGGGCACGGCCCGCCGGCGGCCGCCAACGCCGCCGCCTACCGCCATTACCTCGCTGCCCACCACCTCGCCCATGCTGACCTGTTTGGTGGTGCGGTGACGGCGGTGGCGGCGACGGCGACCACCCTGCTCCCGCCGCCGCCCGCGTTTGTGTCGGCTGGTGCGACCCACCGACCGGCCTCTGCCGCTGCGGCTGCCCGCCGGGCCCGGCCAGGGTCGGGCATGGCTGCCGGCGCGGCCAGCACCACCGCCCAGTTGGGCGCCCGCAAGCCCGCCGGCGCCCTGAAACGGTCAAAATCCTGTTTCAACTTCCAGGGGAGCGGAGGGGTTCTAAGGACTGGCGGAGGAGGGGGGGGGAGGGGGCATCATGGCGGGGCGGCCGCCGCCGCCGCCGCTGCCGCCGCCCTCGTGGCCCCACCCACAAAAGCCCCCCCCGGTGGCTGGTCCGCCACGCCCGTGCCGGCCTGGGCGCCCGGCCTGGACGGTCTGGTGGCGAGCTACAGTGAGGGCGGGCGGTTGATGGCGGTTGACGCGCCGCCGGGGCCGCCCGACGCGGTCGCCTCGGCGGCCGCGGTCGCCGCCCTGGCCGCGGGCGGCCCCACCCCGCCCGCCGCGGCGGGGGCGGGCTTCGCCCTGGGCGAAGTCGTCTGGGCGCGCATGCTCTCCTACCCATGGTGGCCGGCCCAGGTCGTGCCGCCCGCCCCCGGCGCGCACCACCTGCGCCACAAGCCCGACTCCATTTTCGTCGTCTTCTTCGGGGACGGCAACTGCGCCTGGCTGAGCGCGCGGTCCCTGGACAAATTCGCGGGGGGCGGGTTCGGCAAGCGGGCGGCCAAGGCGGGCGTGCGGGGCCTGCAGGACGCCGTGGACGCCGGGTGGGCGGCCCTGGGGCGGAGGCGGCCGGACAGTGGGCGGGCGGTCGCTGAGGGCGGGGGGAAAGGGGGAGGGGGGGGGGGGGGAGGGACACGGCCGCCCACGCCCGCACCGCCGCAACAGCCGGCGGCGGCGGATATGGTGGCGCCCGGGGAGAGTTGAACAGAGAGAGTTGAACAGAGCCGTGAACAGAGAGAAACCACCAGGTGTCGCACACTAATAATAACACAAGTACTTTTGGATGATGGGGGGGCCGCGCACCGCGCTCGCACACACGCACCACACATAACATAAACACGCACACACAACACACGCACAACGCACACACACACACACGCACACGCACAAAGAATATGATCCACACACACACACGACCCAGCTTCCACCATGCAAAAAAAAACTCGCTCACCCAACGACCGCGTTCGCTGCAAAGGTGGCCAGCATCGCCTCCGCCCGTCGCCGCACCGCTGGCGGGATGACAATGTCTGGGATGCCGGTGCCAGCAGTCACGCCCGTCCTGGTGGAGCGTGGCGAGGCGACAACCACTGACGCGGCCTTGCCCTTCGCATCAGCAACCTCCTCAGCCCCTGCTCCTCCCACCCCCTCCTCGCCGCCGCCTCCATCCTCCGACACCGCCCGGATGACCCGTGTCCGGGCCAGCACTTCCAGGGTCTCCCCCGCCCCCGTGCGGGCCAAAAAATCTCGGGGCGCCCGGTCGGCGGCGTACAGGGCGGAGAGCAGGTCCAGGAGCGGCAGGGCGACCGCCGCGTCGGCGGCGGGGGGGAGGCGGGGGGCGCTGCTGGTGCTGCCGGCGCCGCCGGCGCCGCCTTCGGCCTCCGCCAAGGCCACCGCCATGCGATACTCCGCGGGGGAGGGCAGTGCCAGCAGGCGCAGCACGACCGGCGCCGGCCCGACCGCCGTGGACGCGGCCCGGGCGACGGACGGGGAGGCCGCCAGCAGGCGTGAGACGGGCGCGAGCACGGCCGCCAGCTCGGCGGGCGAGGCGGGCACCACCCCGGCCCCCGCCCGCCGCCCGTCCACGCCGCCCGCGCCCGACCGGACGACTGACCGCAGGGCGGCCGCGGCGCCCGGGGTGGACAGCGCCCGAGCCAGCGGCCTGGTGATGCCGCCGCCGCCACCCAGCTCGCCCCGCCCCTCAGCGCCCAGCCAGGCCGCCAGGCCGCCCATCGCGGAGGGCGCCCAGGCGGGGTCGTCCGCCGTCAGCCGCATCAGGGCGGCGGGCAGGCCGGCGCTCAGGCCGGCGCGTGCCAGCTTTGCACTCCCAGCCCCGGCCATGTCACACAGGAGCGGGGCGGCGAGCTGGCGTGCCCGGACCGCGCGCGCGGCGTCAGCGGGGGGGAGGAGGCCGATGGCCGGGGGGGCCAGGTGGAGGCAGGCAACAAGGGCGGGCACCGCCCCGCCCGCCGCCGCGGCCACCATCCGCCCCACCACCGCGGGCGCGGGGGGCGGGGGCGGGGCGGACGGCTCGGCGCTAGCGGACCCGCCCGCACCGCCGGGCCCCCCCGCGCTGGGGGCGGCGCCCCCGCCCCCGCCACCCCCTCGAATGAGGGCGCCCAGTGCGCTCAGCGCGTCGAGGCCCGCCCCGCCGGGCGCGTCCAGGTGGGGCACCAGCGCGCCCAGGCCGCCCGCCCGGGCCAGCCCATCCGCGGCGGCCGGGTCATCCGCCAGGTGCCGCACCGCCCGCAGCAGGCGGCGCACCAAGGGCGCGCCCTCCGGGGCGGAGAGCAGGGCGAGGAGCGTCGCGGCGGGCGGGCGGGTTGCGGTCGTGGACGTCGCCTCGCCCGCCCCGCCCGCCAGGGCGCGCCGGGCCGTGCCGTCACCGCAGGCCAAGACGAGCAGGAGGTTGGACGCCCGGTGCACGCCGGCCGCGGTGGAGGCCGCGTCACAGGCCAGGGGCGGCGGATAGGCGGCCGGGTTGGCGCCCAAGGCCACGGCGGCCGGCAGCGCGCCGCCGCTGCGTTCCCCGCCCTCGGCCGACCCGCCCGGCGATACCTGGCGGTGCGTCGCCACGGCACCGCCAGCGGCTGCAGACGCGGTGGCAGACGCGGGCCGGCGCCGCCGGAAGATGCCGCGCCCCTTGCGGGCGGCCGCCTCGGCCGCCGCCACGGCGGCGGCCGCGGCCTCCGCCTCGGCCGCCGCCGCAAACGCGGCGTCGGTGGCCGGGTCCCCATCCGCCTCGCCCCGCAGGGAGGCCAGCGCAATGGCGGCCGGCGAGGAGGACGCGGCGGCAGCGGGCGCCAGGTGAGGTGACGCCACCACCGGCGCTGCCGGCGCGCGGGCGGCGGGCGAGGCCACGTCCTCGGCGTGCGGGGTGGCGGGCGGCGAGGCGAGCGGCGGGTGGTCGGTCGGCACACATCCCCCGTCACCAGCACTTGCCGCCTCTGCCGCCGCCGCAAGCCCTTTATTGGCCCGGGCCCGCCGCCCAGACACGGACCCACCCCTGGTCACACCGTCACCATCCGCGGCCCCGCGCTTGGCGGCCAGGGACGCCGCGCCAGACGCCAGCTCCCGGGTCAGGCGCGGCGCGAGGCCCGCGGCCGCCAGGCCCCGGGTGAGGGACTTCAGCCCGGCCGGCCCCACCCCCTCCGCCAGGCGCCAGGCCGCCTCAATGCCGACCGGGGGTAGGCGGGCGTCGCCGTGGGCATCCAGCAGCCCCGCCAGGGCGGGCAGGGCCTGGGCAGCGGACACGGCCCGGGCCGCCCCGGCACCTGCGGCGCACAGGTCGTGCAGCGCGAGCGCGGCGCGCGCGCGCAGGCGGCGCGCGGCCGCGGCCGCGGCGGGGGGCAGGCCCGGCGGCGGGGGAGCAGCCAGGCTGGCCACCGCGGAGGGCCAGCCCGCGACCAGCAGGGCGTCCAGGCGGCGGGAGGCCGGGGCGGCGCCCGTCAGCAGGGCCCGCGCCGCTCGGAGGGCCCCAAACGCGGTGCGGGGGCCGCCCCGGGAGGCCGCGTCGACGAGGGTGTCCGCCCCGCCGGCCCCCACGAACGCGGCCCGGGCCGGCTTCGAGGCGGCCAGCAGGCAGGCCGCCGCCGCCAGGTCGGCAACCAGCATGGCGGTCGCCGCCGCGGCAGGCGGGAGAGGCGGCGCCGCTGCCGGGTCGCCCCCTTCTGCGCTCGCACCACTCCCACTCCCGCTCCCGCCGAGCGCGGCCCGCAGGGAGGCCACGACCGACCGCGCCGCCGCCTCATCCGCCGACCCGCCCGCCGCGGTGACAGTGGTGGTGGTGGTGGCCGCATTGAGGGGGGTGCTCTCATTGCCGCCGCCGCCGAGGCCCCCCAGTGCGCGCGCAGGTCCCGGTCCCCGCCCCACCGGCGAGGCCGCAGCGGGCGGCGAGGCCAGACGGCTCGCCTGCCCCGCGTCGGCCGAGGAGGGCCGTACTTCTGCCGGCGATTCGGGGGGCGGGGGCAGGCCGCCCCCCTCCAGGGTCGCCGCCTCCAGGTCGTCCAACCATTTCATGAGGCCTGGGGACGGGGTGATGATGGGCGGCGGCGGCGGGGGTGGGGGTGGGGGAGGGGGAGGGGCGAGAGGCGAATCCCCAACCTCCGCGGCCGCCGCCGCCGCCGCAGCAGCAGCGTCTGCCTCCACCGCCGCCGCAGCCGCCGCCGCTTCCCGCTCAACGATCGCCGAGATGGCGGCCAGGGCTGAGGCGGGGACGCCCCGCTCGACCGCGTCCGCTTTGAGGGCCGGCCAGGCGGCCGCCAGGCGGCCGCCCGCGCCGGCCAGCCAGGGGTGGGTGGCCAGCTCCCCGGCCGACGGGCGCGCGGCCGGGTCGCGCACCCAGGCCGCGTCCAGGAAGGAGAGCATCGCCGGTGACGCCCCGCCCGGCCGGGGCGGCCCACCCTCGTCCTGGACGATGCGGAACAGGGCGGCGACGGGGGTGAGGTCCGAGTAGGGGGGGCACCCGCACACGAGCTCGACGGCCAGGCAGCCGACCGCCCACACGTCGGCCGCGGTCGGCACCGCGCCGGGCGCCCCCTCGACCGCCTCTGGGGCCATCCAATAGGGCGACCCGCCGCCATCGCCGCCGCCCAGCGCTGTGGTGGCGGCGGCGGCGGGGGCGGCCACGCCCACGCTGATGCCAAAGTCGGCCAGCTTCAGGGCTCCCGCCTCGGAGATCAGCACGTTGGCCCCCTTGACGTCCCGGTGCACAATCCCGGCCCGCCCGTGCAGGTGGACCAACCCGGCCAGTACCTGGCCCACCGCCGCCGCCGCGAGGACCTCCGGGGCCGGGCCCCACCCGTGCGGGCCCACCGCCGCGTCCAGGGAGCCGTGCGCGCAGTACTCCAGGACGACGGCGACGTGCTTGCGGGCGGCGAAGGCGGCCTCGTAGCGGACGACGTGCGGGTGGGGCGGGCAGGCGGCCAGCGCGCGCACCTCGCGCGCAAGCGCCGCGGGCGCGCCCCTCGCCGCCCGGTCCAGCCTCTTCACAGCGACGGGCGCGCCCGTCAGGGTGTCGACCGCCCGGAAGACGGACCCCGTCGCGCCCCGGCCCAGCTCCTCCTTGAGGGCGTAGCGGGAGGGGACGCCCAGCCCGCAGGCCGGGTTGGCGCCGCCGCCACTCCCGCCGCTCCCGCCACTCCCGCCGCTGCCCAGCAGGCCGGCGGAGGGTGCCTTGCGCATGAGGGAGGCGAACCGGCCGGGCAGCTTGGCGGTGGTGGTGGAGGTGGAGCCGCCGACGTCGCCGCCGGCGGAGGAGGTGGAGGGGCGCATGGTCACGGGATGGGACGGACGCGGGATGTGGATGGACGGGATTTTGGGGGGGGTGCGTCCCTGAGAGAGGCTAGGTAGGCCCCGTCACCCGCGGGAGAGACGGCGGCGGGCGAGCTGCTTTCGCTCCGAAAAAAGGACGTGCGGTGGGCCGAGCCTGGCCCACGTCAACCACGAATACTCACGCGGTAGCACGTCTGTGGCCCCAAGGCTACCGCACGGCGGGTGTGGCGTGAGGGGTAGGGAAGTGAAGGCCGCGTGTGCAGGCCGACGAATCTGCGGCGCGTGCGGGAGCGCGCGCTGCGGCGCGCCGGAGGAAGAGAGAAATGCGTCCCGCCGCGGGGATATCTCGAAGCGAATCGAGTCACTCGATCCACTAGAGGGCGTCTCCAGGGTGTGCGCACGAGCAGGGAGCGCGTGTGAAGAGGTCGAAGCCCTCTCTCCGAGTGATGTGTGGAAATATTGGAGAGAGGAAGGGGAGCGCGAAAAAAGTATGCTGGAGCGGTGGAAGCAGCGGGGGGGGCTGCGCGCACGCTCTCCTCTCTAGTCAAAACCCACCGCCCGCCCTTTTTTCCGCCGACACCATACGGTATGGCCCCACCCCCACCCGACGACGCCGCCCTCCACCTGCACGCCACCCTCCACACCCTGCGCACCCGCCTGGCTAGCCTGGAAGCGGAACGGTCCGCTCTGCTCGCCCGGTGCGCGCGGGCTGAGGACGCGGCCGCGCGCGCGTTGGCGGCCGGCCTGCTGCGGACACGCACGCGTGCGCCGCCGCAGCAGCAGCAGCCCGGCCCCTTGCGTCGTAGCCTCTCCTTAACCCCAGCCCCGCCCCCCGTCAGCACTGCGGTGCAGCGGCGGGCGTTGGCGGCGGAGGAGGCGCTGGCCGCGTCGGCCGCGGCCCGGCCCGCGTGGCGGGAGGGGGAGCGGGCGGCGAGCGGCCGAGTGGCCACCATGCGGGCACGCCTGGAGGACTCCCAGCGAGTGCTGTGTGCTAGGCGGGAGGGGGCGCCGCCGCCACAGCCGCCGCCGGTGAGGGCGTGGCAGGACGGGGTCGCCGTGGACGGGTGACAGAAAAGGTGGCCGTCACACACGTGGATTTTGGTCAAAAGCTGCGCCACACCTGGGTTTGTTTCTCTCTCCGTCCCCCCCCCCCTCCACCCACGCCATGCCACCCCCACCCCCGGCGCCCGCCGTGACCGCGGCCCGGGCCCTCTTGTCCCGGGTGGGCGCGGGTGCGTCTACCAGTAGTGCTTCGTTTGGGGCGGCCGCGTCGTTGACGACCGCGGCGCGCGCTGTCTCCACGTCGGCCAATTCGGCTGCCGCCGCCCCGCCCCCAGCCCACAGCGCCCCCTCCCCCGCCGCCGAGTTTGTGGTGTCCAAGGTGGATGACCTCGTCAACTGGGCGCGGACGGGGTCGATGTGGCCGATGACGTTCGGGCTGGCCTGCTGCGCGGTGGAGATGGTGAGAAAGAGAGAGGGTGGCGGCGGGCGTGGTGCGGGGTTTTGTGTTTCGACCTGCGACTCGCTGTGCGCCTCGGCTCGCCCGCAGGGGAGGGACTGTGGGCGCTGCGTGGGCTGGGGCCTGGGGCGTGTGAGGCTGGGAGCAGAGCGTTCCCGCCCTGCATGCAGTGGAAAGGGAAAGAGAGGCCCCGCCGTGCTCGCCCAGCGCTCAATCGTGTGCGTCTGCGCCCTCACCCCCCTTCCCCTCTCTCCCGCCTCTACTAAGATGCACGCCGGCGCCGCCCGCTACGATTTTGACCGGTTCGGCATCATTTTCCGGCCGAGCCCCCGGCAGGTAGGAAGGGAGAGGTCGGGGAAAGGCGACGCGCGCGCGTCTTGAAAAGCCTCCCCTCTTGCGTTGCGCCCCGCCACACCTCTCTCAACCCCCTCCACCCCCTCAATGATTCTCTCCATCCTTTCCCTCACGCACACTCGTCACGCAGTCGGACGTCATGATCGTCGCCGGCACGCTGACCAACAAGATGGCGCCCGCGCTGCGCAAGGTGCGTGTAAAAGAAAGAAATAGGAGAGAGCGAGTAAGGAGGGGACTTGACCATCCATGTTTCGCCCTCATGCGTTTTTTTGTTTTTCCTCCCCTCTCCCACCCTTCCTAGGTCTACGACCAGATGCCCGAACCCCGGTGGGTCATCTCCATGGGCTCCTGCGCCAACGGGGGCGGCTACTACCACTACTCCTACTCCGTCGTGCGCGGGTGCGACCGGATCGTGCCCGTGGACGTGTACGTGCCGGGGTGCCCGCCGACCGCAGAGGGACTGCTGTATGGTGTGCTGCAGCTCCAAAAGAAGATCGGGCGCACCAAGAAGACCCGGCTGTGGCTGGACAAGTAGCAGGAAGAGAGGAGGTGGTGTCTCTCCCGGCGGGGTGGAGACAGAGGCGTGGTGGGGATGTTTTTTCTTTTTTCAGGGGTCTTGCAAAAAAAACAAAAACAAACAAAAAGAACGCCCTCTCTCTCACACCCCCGCCATCAGCTCATCCCCGCCGCCCAGGAGGTTCACATCATGCAGGTCCAGGCCCTCGCCCATCGCAGCTTGCATCAGCAGCGAGCCGCCGCCCCCGGAACCATACAAGCGGCCGGACGCGGCGAGCAGCGCGTCGCGCGACCGGGCTGCCGCCACGAGCGCCCCGCGGTCGGCCGCCAGGCTCGCATCCTCCGCCCGCAGGCGGGACACCAGGGCGCCCGCCGCCCGGATGCGGGCGTGGAGGACCGCGGCCGCGGAGGCGGGGTCGTGCGCGGGCCAGGCCGCCAGGGCGGCGGCCGGAGACTCTTCACCCCCACCCCAGCCGTCCTCACTGAACAGGACGACGCCACCGCCCACGCCGTCGATGCGGGCGCCCAGGGCGCCCGACCCGATCAAGGGGACGAGCGCCCGTTCCGCGGTCAGCGGGTCGGCGTCGGGCGGGAGGGCGGGGTGGGCGTGCGCGGCGGCCAGGGCGGCACCCGCGGCGGGCTGGGGAGGGGGGGGAGGGGGCGGGCGCGCAGCAGCAGCAGCAGCAGCAGCGGCCGCAGTGGCCGCCCCGGCGCCCTCACTCCCACCGTCCGAGTGGTCGTCGCCCTCCTCCTCGTCCACAAAATCGCCGTGGTGGTGGTGGTATTGGGCGTGGTGCCCGTCCCCGTCCGATTCGGAGCCGCCGGCGAGCGGCGGGCGGCCCCCTCCCGCAAAGCCACCGGCGCGGCGGGGCGGGGCGGGCGCGCCTCGGCGGCCACCACCACCCTCCCCACCGCCGCCGCCGCTCACCCCGCGCCCCGCCACGGCGGCCGCGTCCGCGTCCAACGCCGCCGCCGCCTTGGCGCCCAGGGTGGCCAGGGGCAAGGCCGCGTACACGCACCCCAGGGCGACCAGCGGCCGCCCCGCCGCCCGGGCGGACAGAATGGAGGCCACCAGCCCGGCGTTGCCATCGGCCGCCCACACGCTCGCGTGCGCCGCCGCCACGCCCGCCGCCGCGTCGCCGCCGCTTCCTGCACCGCCGGGGGCGGCGCCACCACGACCAGCGGGGGCAGCAAGGCCCGGGAATGCGTCCCCCCCCGGCGGGGCGGCGATGGCGGCGGCAAAGTCGGCGTAGGGCCCGCCCTCGGCCCGCACCAGGCGCGCGACGGCGGGGGAGGTACCTTTGGGGAGGGACGCGGGGCCGGTCCTCGAGAACCGGCTGCCACCGCCGCGGCCGGCGGCAGACGAGGCGGCGGTGATGCCCGCCGCGCCGCCGCCGCCGCCGCCCCCCGCCGCGGCCCGCAGGCACCGCAAGAGCGCCCACTTTTTCCAGGCGGCCAGCGTAATGGCGGAACCGACCCCCGTCGGCGCTGTCAGGGCCGCCGCCCAGCAGGCCTCCGCGGGCGCCCACCGCCGGCGGGCCGCGTGCAGGCAGCCGCCGTAGTAGCAGGCCAGCAGGAAGTCGGCCGGGGTGAGGCCGGTGGTGGCGGGAGATGCAATGCCGAGGGGTGGGGAGGAAAAGGCGGGCGCCGCGGCGGACGGGAAGCGTGCAGCCAGGGCGGCACGCGCCAGGGGCGCGTGCAGGGGCGTGATCGTCCCCGGCGGGCAGCCCAGCTTTGACAAGGCCAGAGACAGCGGCAGCAGGGCGCGCCGAGGGGAGGGCGCGGGGCCGTCCAGCCAGGTGGAGGCCATGGCCGCGGTGACGGTGCAGACTGGGGAAGAAAAGAAAACGAGGAATGAGAGGGGGAGCGAGCGGGGGCGCGGGCTCGCTGGGGGTGGGGAAAGAAAAAAAAACTCTGAAAAAGAAAGCTCACGTTTCGCCGCGTCCGCCTGCACCTCCTCCCCATCGCACGCCATGGCGAAGCCGGCAGTCCGGTCGGCCAGGTCGGCCCGGGCTGCGGCGTCGTCGGGGGCGGCCTGAGCCCAGGCGGCAGCGCTGTGAATAAAGAAGCATTGGTTTGTTTTGCGGTGTCAGATCGGAAGAGAGGGGAGAACGCACGTGCGCACACGCCGTGGCACAAGCACACGCATACACACACCGACCCATATCAACTCACAGCAGGTGCAGGTACACCAGGGACTGGGGCACCGGCGGGTGCGCCGCCAGCGCGGCGCCTAGCGCTGGCGCGCTCGCTCCAGCCAAGACCGGTGCGGCCGCGACCAGGGCGGCCTGGGCGGCCGCCGCGTCGGGTGCCGCCCGGGCGGGGGCGAGGGCGGTGGTTAGGGCGTCGGCCATTGGTGTGGGCGCGGGCGTGTGTGTGCGACGACCCAGGTTGTTGTGTGATCTTCTTTTTCTTTTCAGTCTCCCTACCTCCCATTTTTCCTCCTCGCCGCCTCCAGCGCCTTCGCCGCCCGCGCCGCCTGCCACCCCATCCTGGGCGCCTGCGCCGCGGGTTGCTGTGATGAGGACGGACCGCCGCCCCCCTGGCTGTGCATCATCAAAGCCGGCGCCAGGCCGGGCCGCCCGCCGCCCCGCGGGAGCGGAGGCGGGGCCGCCGCCTGGGCAGCCACCACCAGGCTGCCACCCGTCAACCGCGGCTTCCCAGCCCCGCACCACCCCGACGCGTCGTACGTCAGCCCCACGCCCACCTGGCCCGGGTATTGAGCGTTGGCGTTGTTCCCACCAACCACAGACGCCGCCAGGACGGCGGCCGCCGCGCCCGCAAGAGCCCGGCGCGGCGGGGCGGGTTGGTGGAGGGAGCGCAGAGCGGCGTGTGCTTGTGCTTGTTGCG
>Ga0315288_10010602_pt1 | contig 11623 bp, 11 predicted proteins | sample YL17G11_20_MG_FD_203454 | JGI IMG/M metagenome (GOLD analysis project Ga0315288, IMG submission 203454) | Sediment microbial communities from Yellowstone Lake, YNP, Wyoming, USA - YL17G11_20 | ecosystem: Environmental > Aquatic > Freshwater > Lake > Sediment | place: USA: Wyoming | collected... | reverse complement strand
ATCTGGACGGTGTGACCTACACGCCCGCGCAGATTGCGGCGCTGGCGCTGACGGTCGGGGACTCGATTGAGGGGCAGCGCGGGTCACTGGTCCGGCTAAAGTGAGGTCGAGATGGGCAAGGAACTAAAGAACTCAGCTTACGTGTTTGATGCCGGCGCGGTCGTCACGCCCAAGACGCTCGCGACCGTGCCGGTATTGGGTGATGGCCAGGTCCAGACCGTGACTGACGTTCGTGGCATGCCACTGTTTGTCCGTAAGGCCGGTCAACTGACTCCTGCGTCTGGTGTCATGGCCCTCGATGAAGTGATCAGCATGGAGGTGAACTCTGCTACAGGGACCAGTCCACCGGCTGGCACGATCATCACGTCACAGGCCGAGTACGATGCTTTAGGGTACGACCTGCTGTACCCACAAGATGCTCTCGACATCCTACCGCCGATTCTCCAGAACCGCGTCATGATCAAGTTGAAGGCCGGAACGCATTTAGCGAAGCCTGATAGCTACTCTCCAGGTCTTTCTTCTATGTTCGCTATGTCGTCTAAGATGTTAGCATGTCCCGACGGAGTATTGGACTTCACATCTCCTTCTTTAGTTAAAGATATAATATTCTATAGTGACGATAGTACTATTCAGGATGCAGAACAATCTGGCACTGTAGCTAGTACTTATGAGATTACAAGAACGAGTGGAACTTGGACTATTGATGCTCACAAAGGTATGTTCTGTCTGTTCAAGACGGGAGTTAATGCAGGAACTAAGACAGTTATTAGAAGTAATACAGCGACTAAATTGATTACCGAGGGTCCAGCCTTAATTGCTGGCGTGTGTACTTTCGAGATAATTACTCCTGCTGCTATACTAGTTGGTTCTTCCGATGGCGTTACTCCGTGTAACTACGGATTAATATTCGCAGGAGACATCACAGGTGGTTACGGATCTTTAGTAGGTATAAACTTTCACAATATACAATTTGGCAATACTAGTTTCCCGTGTCTAAATTCTGTAATTGCAGGGGGCGTAGCTGTTACTATGATGGGCTGTCGTATGCTACAAAATGATTGGAGCGGGTGGCAGGTCAGTTTAGGACAACTCTATTTCGGAGCAGGGTATTGGAATGTAGTAACTCTCCCATATCCTAGCGGGTATCCTGCCTTGTCTATATGGGCTGGCGGATACGCTGTCATACAGAGTTCATTCGTAGAATTAGTATGCCCTGGTCTTACATTCGTAGATTGTGCTGGCGGCACATTTGCTACATGGTATAGTACGCTACAAGCATTGGTAGCTCACGGAGCTACTCCTGTATTACAGTTCCGCCGTGGTGGTGTGTATGAGCCTCAAGGACATCACAGAATCGATGGTGCCGGTGTTGCTATCGGTGTATCCGTCGAAGATGGTGGTGATATATCAAGTTACATGAATTTAGATATCGATAACTGTTTAACTGCGTATAATTGTAGACAAGGCAGATTGATTATAAGTAATGGTGCGGGATCGAATAATACTAATGGATTCGTACTCACGCAAGGTGGGTCTATACAAGTATATAATCCAGCAGGCCTTGCCGCGACCAACCCCATCAGCATCGACGGAGTAAATCATCCATATTCCGACCTCGCAAATGTTGGCGACTACATCATAGGCCAGCACGGATCGAAGATAGGCAGGAGCTGATATGGCCGGCTTGGTTGACGGAAAACTGAGGATCAACGATTTAGAGCTGGTGCCGCGTGCTCTTGGCAGTGTGCCGGCTGGTGCGGATGGACAGCTCGCGACCGTGACCGACAAACGCGGCCACCCTCTGTTCGTCCGCGTGGGCGGGCAGCTCGTTCCGGCCGAGCTGTCGATGGCGGCGCACGAGACCATCGCCATGGAGGTGGACTACGCGACCGGCGTGAGCCCAGCCGCCAACGTGATCATCACCAGCCAGGCCGAGTACAATGCGCTGGGCGCACCGCTCAAGTTTCCACAGGACGCGCTGGACATCCTGCCCCCCAACTTGTCAAAGATGGCGAAAATCAAACTACGTGCCGGATCACATTACGCGAAGCCGGGTGTTTATGGATTCGGGTACGCGCTCGGACTTTTCTCCTCGCCGAAGGTCATGACCGCGAAGAACTATATTGCCGATGACCCGATGCTCTTCTACGAGCGGCAGATCGTGTTCTGGGGTGAGGACACCGAAACGGAGGCGGACCAGGCCGGTACGGTGTCGAGTGGGAAGATCGTCACGCGCAGCGTCGGCACCTGGACGGCTGATCAGCACCGAGGGAAGTTCTGCCTGTTCACGTCCGGCGCAAACGCTGGAGTGAAGCAGGTCATCGCCAAGAACACCACGACCCAACTGACGCTCGTCGGCTACCCACCGGCGACCGGTGCCTGCACGTTCACGATTGTCGAGCCGGCGGCCACATGGTTCGATCACGAGTACGGATTAACGAACGGGGCGGGCTTCTGGCTGAACGGCCCCGCGACCGGTGGGTTCATGCGGTTCAACAATCTCGCGTTCGGGACCACGGCCGCCCGGATAACCAGCGGCGTGATCGTGGACGTGAACGCCGAGGCGTGGTTCCAGTATTGCATGTTCGCAATCCAATCCCCCGGAGGTTATGCTTTTGGCATTCAGTCACCACGTACATTCTTCTTCGACACATCGTTTGATCTGGATGCAGCTTACCCAATGTCCGTTAACGGCCCGAGCGGCGTGATTTTTAGTGGCTGCCTGATCTATGGCGTGGTTACCAATTGGGGGCTGATATTTGAATCCATCGCTGGGTACCTGGATATACGGTATTCTACCTTGCGCGCCGCGCCCACCATGTCGTCGGCAGTGCCGTTGATCGCTATTTGGGAGGGCAAGCTCACCCTTTCCGACACCACGCTGGACGGAGGGGCGGGCAACGCGCAAGGGATTCTCGTTGGGTACTACTACGGGCCGGCGAGCGCGTCGATTACCGGGCTGACCGTGGACAACTGCTCGACCGCCATCAAAGCCCTGAATCAGGGCCGCGTGGTCATCCACTCCGCAATCAGCGGGTCGGGGAACACGAACGGGTACGTGGCCGATGACTGCGGGGTCATCACCGCGCCCGTCGCCCTCTCCGGCCTGGCTGCGACCAACCCGATCATTCTGGACGGCACGACTTTCCAATACAGTGACATCCCGAATCTGGGCGACTGGATTGAAGGCCCGAGCGGGTCGAGGATTATCCGATGAGCGGTTTGCTAGGTGGTATTCGCCTGTTCGCTGACTTCATCCGCACCAAGCCTGGCTACGATGATCAGCAGGGCGATGTCAGCACGGCCCTGATCGGTACAGCACAGTGGACGACCGAACAGATCCGAGATACTGGATTCATTGTTCCGTGGCTCCGGCACGACCAAGACGACTTCTTCCAGATTCGCGTGCAGTTCACCCACCGCCGCAAGCTACAGACCAATCTGGCCTCGCTCCACATTCATGCCATTCCTGGCGGAGCAGTAAGTGGCAATGTCTATTTCTCGTACGCCTACACCTGGGTCAAGGCCGATGATACCATCCCGGCCATTAGTGGCTGGACATCCGGCAACATCACGACTGCGGTCGCGGGAACGGACCAGTGGAAGCACAAAGTCTACAATCTGTTGACCAACATCAGTCCGCCGACCAGCGAGTCCCACAGTTCGATGCTGCTGGTGAAACTATCGCGGCTGGGGACCAACATACTTGATACCTATACAGACAGCAAACCGAGCGGGACGGCGCAAGCGAATTTCGGGGTGCTGTATCTGGACTGCCACACACAGGTCGACAAACCTGGTAGCGACAACGAATTAACCGATACATTCTGAGGAGCACACCATGCCAGGCCCACAGCACAACCCGCACCAGTTCACCGTCTTGGTCAAAAACATCGGCAGCGCGCCCATCGTGCTCCCTGAGATCGGCGGCTACTCGCTGGCGGTCGGCGAGGAGATCGATATGTGCGACCCGGAGCTGCCGCTCGGTCACTACAGCGACCCCGGAGCCCCGCTGCGCGCGTTGAACGACCTGCCGCTAACCGTGCTCTACCAGCAGCGCGAGCTGGGCAACCTGAGCTACCGCATCGAGCCCGTGTAGCGGTTGACGTTCGGTCCTCCACGGGGCAGGATGTGATCAGGAGTGACGATGGCGGCAGCGTACCAACGATGGGGCACGGCGGACGACCTGGTGTTGCTGCTCACCCTGGTCGACCCGACCCAGTTGGGGGCGGTCGGTAAATCGCCCGAGGTGGCGATCCGGCGCAGTCGTGCATTCCCCGCCGGGCCCGCGCTGGACGGCTGGTTCTGGAACGGCCTGACGTTCGTGCCCACCCCGACCTGGTTGCCGCTAGTCGAGGTCGACGCGGTGAACCAACCGGGCGTCTATCAGTACGTGTTCGGCCAGAGCGCGATCGGCAGCAGTTCGGTGTACCACGTATACTTCCGCCACCTGGCGGACCCCATCGGGTTCGACAACGAGCTGCACGTGGTGACCGACGAGCTGTACCTGCCGTCCGCCTCACCGGTAGTCCCCGTCAGCCCGACGGACACGGTGATAGGCCGGTTGGCCGCCATGGAGGACCCTACAACGGCGGTGCCCCTGGCGATGGCCGACGCGGTGTGGGACGAGCTGCTGGCCGCGCATGCTATCCCGGGCAGCACGGGCGAAGCGCTCAGCCGCTGGACCTACGGGTGGGCGGGAGCGCGTCAGATCGACCTGACCGTCCAGACGGTGGGCGCGCTCGCGATCCCCAACGCCCAGGTCGACGTCTACGATTACGCCAACACGGTCTTCCTCTGCCGCAAGTACACCGACCAGAATGGGGACGCGACGTTCGCGCTCGACGATGGCATTTACAACCTGCGCATCGTCGCCGCCGGCTACGCGTTCACCGTGCCTGAGCCGTTGATCGTCACGTCCGACGCGGCGGTGACCGTGCAGGGGACGAGCGTGATCAACATCCTGCCCCCGCCCGACCCGACGCTGTGCACCATCTACGGTGTGATACGCAACGCGGGCGGCCAGCCGGTGGCCGGTGCGTGCGTCCACCTGTTCGCCAAGACGCCCCAGGCGGTCGCGGGCTCGCAGCAGGCGACCGAGATCGTGGGCACGACGACGGACAATAACGGGTTCTTCCAGCTGTTCGCGCAGCGGGGGGCGATCGTGCGGTTCACCATCGACGGCACGGACGTCGATTGGTATCGGACGGTCCCGCAGGCCACGCAGCAGGACATCACGACCTGGGCTGCCGACATCGGGCAGTAGGGAGGATGACCATGGCGCACGACACGACGGAGATGCGAGTCGGCGAATCGAAACCACGGGTGGTCTTGGGTGTCAGTTCCTGGGTGGCGATCGGCGGGTTCATCCTCGCGCTGCTCGGCGGGGGTAGCGCGCTGCTCACCCAGCTGTTCACCCCCCAGTCCGTCTTCCATCAGCACGAGGCGGCGAACGCACAGACGTGGAATGACGTGGCCATGGCCGCGGAGAAGCTGAAGGGCACGAACGAGCTGCGGGATTGGAAGATCCAGACCATCCAGGTGGAGATGGGGAATCTGACGGCGCGGCAGCAGCGTATGGACCGCAACATCGTGGTGCTCATGAGCCGCATGGGCGCGAAGCCCGCGCCGGAGCCCCTGTACCAAGAGCCGCCGCCCGCGCCGGCCCCACAACCGTAGGAGCCGCGCATGTCCTGCCCGCTCGTCATCCCCATCGACCTGACGATCAGTGTCCCCGATGTCAACGACGTGCTGGTCGATTTTGATCGGATCCAGATTTTCAGGTCGACGAACGGGGAGGGCGGGGCCTACCAGGAGATCACGGCGACGCACACCCGGCCGCAGCTTGCGGCCAACGTCGTGGCCTACGACTACACGGACGCGCTGGGTAGCAGTTCGTACTGGTACAAATACCGGTATTACAACAGCGTGACCTTCGCGTTCGACTCGTTCTCGACCGCGCAGCCAGGGCAAGAGGACCCGGCGCTCAGCATCGTCAGCATCGATGATCTGAAGACCAACTATTTGTTCGGTGTGGACCTGACGAGGGACGACGGGATGCCGTACCCCGATTCAGTGTTCGCCCACTACATCCGGACGGCCGTCAGCTGGATGGAGCACAAGCTGGATATTCCGATCCGCCCGCTGGACATCGAGGAAGAGCGGCAGGACTATATGCGGGAGGACTACGGGAAATATCTGTGGACCGAGGTTGACCGGTTCCCCGTAATCCATGTCGAGTCGGTGCGGATGGTGCTCCCCGGCGAGCAGACGGTCCAGGATTTCAAGCCCGAGTGGATCCACGTAGCCCGAGAATCTGGACAGATTCAGATCGTGCCCGGGCCGGGCACGGCGGGGACAATCCTGCTCGGTGCGGCCGGTGCGTGGGTGCCGTTTATTTACGGGAGCAACCGGTACATCCCCGACCTGTTCCGCATCAAATACCGCGCGGGGTTCGGCCGGCCCGCCCCGGGCATGGCCGGGATCAACGACCCACAGTTGGATGTGGTGCCGTACATGCTCAAGGACGTGATCGGTAAGTTCGCGAGCTGTGGGCCGTTGAATATCGCTGGCGACCTGATCGCCGGTGCCGGCGTGGCCAGCCAGTCGCTGGGCATCGACGGGCTGAGCCAATCGATCAGCACCACGTCGTCGGCCACGAACGCCGGTTACGGCGCGCGCATCATCCAGTACACGAAAGACCTGAAGGACATGGTGCCCACGCTCATCCGCTACTACAAGGGCCTGCGCATGCGGGCCGGGTAACCACGATGGTCGTCCTCTCCAAAGACGCGGGCGTGCTGGGCATCCCGCCGGGTGAAAAAGAAACTGGCGGTCGGCGCATCGACTTCCGGCACAAAGAGTTTGACGTCGCGGTCGAGGCCAAGGGCGCGCGGGTCGCCTGGTCGCGCGCCGCCCTTTGCCCGTGCGTGAGCGTCAACGCGCAGACGAACCAAGCGGACCCCAACTGCCCGCTGTGCAAGGGTACGAGCTGGTTGCGCTTCCGCCCGGCCGGCGCGGTCACGGACGAGCTGAAGACGGGCACGCTCGACGCGCTCCAGCGGGTGATCGTCGATGACGCCGCGGCGGTGATCCGCGCGCTCATGACCGCGTTCGCCACCCAGTACGTGCCGTTCGACCGGGCGACCCCGCGCGAGCAGGGGACGGTTAACGTGACGACCAGGGCGCCCAACAAGCTGGGGTACTTCGATCGGCTGGTCAATCTGGACAGCGTGATCGCGTACACCGAGCTGGCGGACGCGGCGGGCCCCGCGGTGACGACAAAATACTGGGTGCGCGACGTCAACCTGCTGCGCTCGATCAATCAGGTGTACCAGTTCGGTTACGATTTTTCGATCGTCGCCGGCGTCATCACCTGGGTGGCGGGCAAGGCGCCGGCGAAGGGCACGCGCCTGGCCGTCCATTACTTGACGCACCCGGTGTACCGGGTGATGGAGCACCCGCATTCGCTGCGGTACACGGTGATCAAGCGCAAGGTCAAAAAGCCGGTGACCCCGCGCGGCGATGAGACTGAGTTGCCCGTCCAGGGCGTAGCCAAGTTGGAGTTCCTACTGTGATCGACGTGACCGAGCTGGCCAAAGTGCTTCCCCCGTGGATGATGCAGCATCTGAACGAGGAAGCCGTGGCCACTGTGCTCGGGAACATCGCGGACGGTGCACGCGCCGAGTGGTTCAAGCAGGCGGGCGCCACGCTGTTCCGCACACGCCGCGACTACATGCACGGCATCCAGCCGGTAAGCTGGGTGGACAAGCTGACGACCGTGATCAGCCTGGTGGGCATGCTACCGCGCATCGTCGAGCACGGGATGCCCCGGACGGACCTGCACGACACGCTGCTCGGCCCGGACGTGCCGACCGTGCCGATGGGCGAGCGGGGCAAGCACGAGCGGGTGGACGGTGGGTTCTACCGGGCGATCCCGTTCCGTCACGCGGGACCGAATGCGGGTGGGGCAGTCGGCATGCCGATGGGCCGGCCGTACGGCGGGCACACGATGGTCGACGACGCGAAGCGGCTGGGGCGGTCGGTCTACAAGCTGGCCAAGAAGCTGGCGCCCACGACGGGCATGCCGGGCGGGCCCACAAAATGGGGTGGCCGGCTGAAGAATCTGGAAATCCCCAAGCTGAAGCGGCACCATGCGGTGAACATCTACGAGGGGATGGTCCGTCAGGAGAAGACCTACAAAAAGGCCACCCAGTCGAGCTACATGACGTTCCGGACGATCAGCACGGGCAGCCGCGGGTGGGTCCGGCCGGACACGACGCCGGGCGTGCAGCTGTCCAAGAAGGTCGTCGAGTACGTGCATGGCATCGCCGCCAAGGCGTTCGCCGCCTACTTTGAAGGTTGGGGGAGTGGGAAATGATCGAACGCTACTTGTTTACCGCGCTCAAGGACGGGGTGGCCTACGTGACAGCCCACCCCGAGATTCTGGACGCGCTGTTCCGCGACTACTACGAGTTGGAAATCACCGAGGTCGAGGCGATCAAGCGCATCTGGGCGGAGCAGCCGATCAACATCATCCACGGGTACCCGCGGGTGGACGGTAAGTTCCCCCAGGCGTCGATCGTCCTGTCATCGGAGAACGAGGCGCAGACGTACCTGGGGGACGTGGCTGGCCAGGTGGACGAGCCGGGTGACCCGGCGGACGGGGCGGACCTGCGGAGTGCCATCTGGCAGCACCAGTACGCGATCATGGTCGTGACCGAGAACCCCGACCTGACCCTCTACTACTACCAGATCCTCAAGAGCGTGCTGCTCGCCGCCGCCAGCTACTTCATCACCCAAGGGATGTTCGCCATGCAAGTGGGCGGTCAGGACCTGGTGCCCGACCCGGCGTACCTGCCGGAGCACCTGTGGGTCCGGCAGATCACGTTCGGTTGCCAGAGCGAGTTCATCCGGCTCGACCTGGAGAGCCTGACGGGTAAGACCTGGCAAATCGGCGGGATACACGTTGACAGTACGGGCAGTCCGCGAGATGTTGGGGGGGTTAAGACGCTGGTGACGACGTACACGGCGGGTGAGGGAGACGACGATGGGCAAAAGTAAGCGGTATGGCGATCCGGTGACCGAGGAGCTGGTGACGCCGGACGCGCAGATTGCTCCCCCCCAAGAAACGCCGGTGGAGGATTTGTCGGGGCAAGAACAAGCGCTGCCCTTGCTGTCGTTGCCGCGCGTGACGCTCCCCGTGTTCACGGCCAGTCAGCGGATCAAGGGTGACCAGATGGCCGGATTCGCCGCCCACTGCCGCGCGCACAAGATCGCGCTGCTCACGATCCCCGAGTGGGCCGCCGAGTTCGTCAAGTTCGCGATGAAGCCAGTGGGCTGATCGCTAAAGGAGATGTCAAGTGGCCACATCCATATTCTTCAACGGTCGTCTGATTTCGGTTCCGGGTTCGTACAGCGAGGTCGACGCGTCCGGCCTTGAGGCCGTGGGCCTGAGCGCGGCGGGCATCGTCGCCGTGCTCGGCACCGCCGAGGGCGGGAAGCCCGCGTCGGTCATGACCAAGCCGAGCGAGTTCTTGCGCGTGCGCAAGCCCGAGGCCGGTCGCGCGCTCTTCCGCTCCGGCGACCTGCGCGAGGTCATGGGCCTGGTGTTCGAGCCGTCGGCCGACACGGACATCCCGGGCGGCGCCGTCGAGGTCGTGGCGATGAAGGTGAACCCGGCCGTCCAGTCGGCCGGTCAGTTCCCCAACGCGTTCGGCAACGCGCTCGCGCTGACCAGTCTGGACTACGGCGCGTTCACCGAGCAAGTGAACGTGGCCATCGCGGCCGGCACGACCAAGGGCAAGCTGCTGACCATCCAGTTCGAGGACCAGGTGGAGGCCGTCGACGACCTGGGCGGTGACGACATCTTCCAGCTCAAGTACACCAAGCCGACCGGCGGATGGGATACGATGCTCGCACGCGTCAACGCGGGCGGGGTCGTCCGGGCGGACGCAACGCGCGCGACGCTCGGCAAGGACAGCGACATCACGCCGCTCGCCGCACCCGGCACGATCGAGGTCGTCAGCTCGGCCGCGGGCGACACGACCCAACAGGTCACCATCTACGGTCTGGACGGCACGGGCGCCGTCAAGGCGGAGACGCTGCTGCTCAATGGGCTGACCGCCCGCGTGGGCACCCAGGCGTGGGGCGCGGCGGGCGTGCTCGGCGCGGCCATCACCGGCACGACCGTGGGCACCGTGCTCGTCAGGGCCAGCGGTGGCGGCGCGACCGTCATCAGCCTGGCCGCCGGCGCCTCGCCGGTCAAGGGGCTCGTCCGCGGTGTCTGCATGTACGCCAACGGCGCGGCCACGATCGTCGCGGACGGCGCGTCCACGTCGGTGGTCATTCTGGTCGGGAAGAGCCCGACCGGTGCCACCCAGCTGGAGAAGCTGACGCTCGCCGGGGCCGTCCCGGTGGTCGGCGCAGCCCTCTGGAGTGAGATCACGGCGATCGTGCTCGGCGCGGTCGCGGTGGCCCGGACGGTCACCAGCTCGGCCATCGCGTTGCTGACTACGCCGGCGACGCAGAACACGATGCAGAAGATCGCGGACTACGCCAACGCGCGGGCCATCGCAGGCACCGGCGGGTTCGTCGCGACTCTCGTGACCAGCCAGACCAAGATGAGCCCGGCGGAGTTGGACGTGAGCACGGCGGCCGTCAGCTGCCTCGACCCGGCCAACCCGGGTTTCCGCGCCGACCTGTACGCGCTCGTCAACTGGATCAACCAGAACAGCGAGCTGGTGAGCGCCGTTGCCTCGGCCGGTGCGACCGGCGGGGCGCCGACGAACACGACCAGCGCGGTCTACCTCCAGGGCGGCAGCGAGGGCACCACGCTGTTCACCCACTGGCAGCAGGCGCTCAATCTGTTGAAGCAGACCAACGTGAACACGGTGGTCGTGCTCACGGCCGACCCGGCGGTGCACGCAGCGGCGGATGCGCATTGCGCGTACATGGGCGGCATCGGCCGGTCGGAGCGAGATTGCGTGGCCGGCGTGATGAACGCGGGCATGAACGGCCTGGCGACCAAGACCGAAATCAAGGCGCAGATCGTGAACCTGAACAGCCGGCACACGCGAGTGTGGGCGCAGAACATCGACCGGTACAACAGCGCGGGTGAGCGCCAGACGTTCCCCCCGCCGTTCGGGGCCGCGGTCATCGCGGGCATGCAGGCTGGGGCCGTCGTGGGCACCCCGCTGACCCACAAGTTCGCTAACATCCTCGACTTCGACCAGCACAACAGCTGGAACCCGACGGACGACGCGGAGGAGCTGGTGCAGGCGGGCCTGTGCTTCTGCGAAAACGTCGAGGGCGTGGGCCGGCGGATCGTCCGCAACGTGACGACCCACCTGTCGACCGACAATCTGGCGTTCACCGAGGGCTCGGTCAACCAGGCGGTTAACTTCGCGACCTTCAATTTCCGCACGAACATGGAGTTCGCGGTCGGCAAGAAGGGCTTCAGCGGGACGGTCAACGCCGGCAAGGGCGTGGCGATCAACACGCTCGGCCTGCTCGTTGACAATCAAATTCTGGTCGCCCACCGGGCGCTCAATCTGGAGCTGGTTCTGGACGTCATGGAAGTGAGCGTCGAGATCGCGCCGGTCCTGCCGATCAATTTCGTGCG